>JGI12053J15887_10000565_pt1 | contig 15355 bp, 15 predicted proteins | sample MedBloCAOM1_O3_FD_15887 | JGI IMG/M metagenome (IMG submission 15887)
CGCGCTGCGAGATCGAGGCGATGCGGCTGATGGTGCTGAAAGCCGCCAAGGCGATGGACGTGCTCGGCAACAAGGAGGCGCGGATCTGGGTCAGCATGGTCAAGGCCATGGTGCCCGAGCGCGCCTGCAAGATCATCGACCAGGCGATCCAGATGCACGGCGCGACCGGCATTTCGCAATGGACTCCGCTGGCCGAAATGTACACCGACGTCCGTCACCTCCGCTTCGCCGACGGTCCCGACGAAGTGCACTGGATGGTCGTCGGCCGCCACGAATTGAGCATGCCGTAGGCTTCTTTCTCCCTCGTCCCGCTGGCGGGGTCGAGACGAGCGAAGCTCGCTCTTAGAGGGTTGGGGTGAGGCGGACTCTCCACGGGCTCACTCGCGGATAGTCCCCCTCACCCGGATCGCCTAAGGGCGATCCTACCTCTCCCCGCAATCGGGGCGAGGTGACAAGCCCGCGAGAGGAATGCACACGATGCAATACGCTCCTGACGATCTCGCACCGCGCGAGCGCTACAAGGTCCTGACGGCCTTCGTGTTGCCGCGGCCGATCGCCTGGGTCACGACCATGGGGCCCACCGGCGTGGTCAATGCCGCGCCGTTCAGCTTCTTCAACGTGTTCTGCGAGGATCCGCCGCTCTGCATGTTCGCCGCCAACCATCGGCCCGACGGCCGCGTCAAGGACACGGTGGTCAACNTCNANCGNAGCGGAGAATTCGTCGTCAACATGACCGATGAGCCGCTGGCGCGGGCGATGCACGATTCCAGCGGCGACTTTCCGCCGGAGATCGGCGAGCCTGGCTATCTCGGCCTGAAATTGGCGCCCTCGACAAAGGTCGCGGTGCCGCGGCTTGCCGACGCGCCATGGTCGATGGAATGCAAGACCTGGAAAACCATCGATGTGAACGGCGACCGCCAACTCATCATGGGTGAAGGCATCAATTTCCATATTCGCGACGAGTTGTGGGATGGCGAGGCCATGCGCGTGCACATGGACCGCTATCATCCGGTCGGCCGCATGTTCGCCGACCGTTACTGCCGGACCGACGACAGGATAGTGTTCCCGGCGGCGCAAGGGGCACCGGTCGCGTAGCGATGGCCGCGTCAGGCAAATCCTCACATCGCAGGAAGGACGATCCAGATGAGCACCGAGCCCTACAAATCATGGCAATGCCGAACTTGCGGCTACATCTATGACGAAGCAGCGGGCGATCCTGACGAAGGTCTCGCACCCGGCACCCGTTGGGGCGACATTCCGGACGACTGGGTCTGTCCTGAGTGCGGCACGCCCAAAAGCGACTTCGACATGGTCGAGTTGTAACCCGATTGTTTCGATGCGGGTGCGAGACGGTCAAACCGGCCAGAGCAATTCCTGCAATTCGAACAAGTCGGCGGCCTTCTGCTGCCAGCCCTCGATGCAGATGTGGCTGACGGGATCGCTGGCGCGATGCAGCAGCATCAGCGCCATCAGCCGGCGCTTCATCGTGAAATCGATATCCGCCTTGGAATATCCGAATCCCGAGAACAGACTTTGCACGCGGCGCGGCATTCCGGCGATCATGAAGGCGCTCGGGCCCAGCAGATCGTATTCGCCCCATCCCGTCATCACGTCGCCGAAGTCGATCAGCCCCGAAAGCCGCCAGTTTCCGCCTTCGGAGCTCAACAGGAAATTCTCGGGAATGTACTCGCCCGTCAAAATGACGGGCGGCGCATCCAGAGGAATCAGCGTTGCCGCCTCGCGCAAAATATCGTCCAGCCCATCGAGAAATTTTGGCGGCAATCCCTGACGCGCATGCCGCGCGCGGCTTCCTTCGATCTGTTTTGCTATGAACTGATCCCAGCGCGGCTCGATGCGGGAGAGGTCGCCAACCGGGACGCGCTGCACTTCCGCAATGGTCTGGCCGATCTCCGCCAGGACGCGCTCTTTCTGATCCTCCGGCAGAACGGGCCACGCCTGCGTGCCCAGGATGCCGGACAGACGCGTGATGACCAGATACGGCCAACCGTCGCGCTCGCCCTCCAGCACGATTTCCGGGATCGGGACGCCGAGATGTCCGCGAAGCTGCGCCAGCGCACTACGCTCGGACACGAACTGGCTGCGCAGCAATGGCGGGAAAATCTTCAGGATCAGCCGGTGATCGAGCCCGACGACGAGATTGGTGCCGGTCGAGAAAATTTGCGGATCCGCATGCGGCAATCCGTGGCTGCGCGCGATGTCGAGCGCCGCCGGCAGGCATTGCGACGCATCGGCGCGCCACGCCTGGAAGGTCTCGAAATTCGACAGGCTGGGCAGTGAGTGCATCAGGTTTGACGCATTAGCGGTCCGGATTGGCCCGCTCGAACTGCCGCAACATCCGGTTGCCGCGCTCGACGGCGGAATCCAGCGCTCCTTGCGCGGACTTCTTGCCGCTGAAGGCCTGCTCCAGCTCATCGTCGATGACATCGCGGATCAGGACGAATGATCCGAGCCGGACGCCGCGCGAATTCTCGGTCGGCGTCTTCGCGGTCATCTGCTCGATCGAGATCGCGGTGCCGGGATTGCGATCGTAAAAGCCCTGCGCGCGGGTCAGGTCGAAGGCCGCGCGGGTGATCGGCAGGTAGCCGGTGTTCTGATGCCAGGCGGCCTGGATCTCCGGCTTCGACAGGAAGCCAAAGAACTTTGCGGCGCCCTTGTATTCGGCGCGCGGCCGGTCGCGCAGCACCCACAAGGTCGCGCCGCCGATGATGGTGTTCTGCGGCGCGCCCGCCACGTCGGGCCAATATGGCAACATGCCGTAGCCGACCTCGAATTTCGAATTGGCCTTGATATCGGCGCGGGTCGCCGAGGAGCCCAGGAAAATTCCGCATTCGCCTTTTTGAAACCGCGGCTCCGCCGTTGTGGCGCGGCCGCTGTATTCAAACACCTTGGCTACCTGCCACTCCGCGAGTTGCGCGATGTGCCGCACCATCACCGGATTGTTGAAAGTAAGCTCCGCGTCGAGACCGCCGAAGCCGTTGCCCTTGGTCGAAATCGGGAGATTATGGAATGCGGAAAAATTCTCGACATTGATCCATGACGGCCAGGACGTGGTCAGCCCGCATGCCATTCCAGCCGCACGCAGCCGCTTCGCCGCGGCACCCACTTCCGGCCAGGTTTTCGGCGCGACCTCGGGATCGAGGCCGGCGGCGCGGAACTGGTCCTTGTTGTAATACAGGATCGGCGTCGAGGCGTTGAACGGGAAGGACAGCATGTTGCCGCTGACATCGGCATAATAGCCGGTGACGGCCGGAAGATAGGCGGCCGGCGAAAACGCCTCCGATTCATCCCGCATCAATTCGAACACGGGATAGATCGCGCCCCTCGCCGCCATCATGGTCGCGGTCGCGATTTCGTTGACCTGCACGATGGCGGGCTGGCTGCGCGAGCGAAACGCGAAGATCGCCGCGGTGACGGTCTCGGTATAGTTTCCCTTGTAGCTCGGCACGATCCGGTAGTCGGATTGCGACGCGTTGAAATCCGCCGCCAGCTTCTCCAGCTGCCGGCCGAGTTCGCCCGACATCGCATGCCACCACTGGATATCGGTGGTTGCCCAGGCCGGCGCAGTCATGGTTACCGCAACCGCGGCGGCAACCAGCCTGACAAGTCTGAGGCGTGAATTCACGATATGACCATTCTTATCCGTCGATGCCGCCGGATTGCGGTCCGGCCGCGCTGCGTCCGTGATAAGACCCCGCGCCGCCGGATTCAATCCGGAAGGCCCGATTCACGGCATAAACCAACCCGCCGGCGGCAGATAGCCATGACCCGCACGATTCTGCTAAATTGCGTTGAACCTTTTGTTCCACCCATCGACATCACCATGGGGGATGAAGTGCCTGTGTACAGCCGCGCCAGCCTTTCGCGGACCGCTGCAACCGTCGTTGCGCTGCTTTTGACGGCGACGGCGAGCGCGGCCGCGCGGGAATTTCGCGCCGCCGATACACAGAGCGAGGTTTATCCGACCGTCGAGGCGCTGCGCTACATGGGCCGCATGATCGCGGAGCGCAGCGGCGGCCGCCACGAAATCCGGGTGTTCCATTCGCGCCAGTTCGGCGAGGAAAAGGAAACCATCGAGCAGACCCGCGCCGGCGCCATCGACCTGGCATTCTACGATTCCGGCGCGCGGTCGATCTACAACCGCGTCAGGCCGGTCCGCTCGATCGCCGACATCGGCGCTTTACGGCTTCGGGTGCAGCAATCGGAATCGGTGTCCGACATGATCCGGGCGCTGGGCACCGATTCGGTCGAGCTGCCTTTCGGACAGGTGCTCACCGGGCTTGCCCCACGGCTGATCGCCAAGGTGCAGCGCGATCCCGCCGCGGCGCAACTGATCGAACGAATTCGCAAGGTGGAGTAAAGTTGGTTTTGGAAGCACCCCGGCACGACGAAGCTGCGGAACGGCCGGCGAGTCTGGCCGTGCGCGGCCGTTCGCGCATCGTCGGGCTGGTTCGCGCGGTGCCGATCCGCTGGCGCATCCTCTCGATCGCCGCGCTGAATTCGGCTGTCGTCGTGGTGCTGGCCGCGATGATCTGGAACGGCGCCCAGGTGCTCGGTTCGGCCTGGGACGACGTGCGGCAGGTGCGGGAGTCGGACAGGATCCTGGCACTGCTGGAGAGCGAGACCGGCCGGCTGCAGAACCTGATCCATCGCTACATCAACCAGCCGAGCCCCGATCTGTTCGCGGAAATCCTGCTGTTGCGCGAAGCGGTATTGGGCACGCTGACCACGCGCGCATCGAAGGACCCTATGCTGTCGGGCTCGGTGGCGGAGCTCGAGCGCGTCACCGAGCGTTTCCTCGACGGTTTTGGCGAATTGCGCACCGTCCAGGCCACCATCACCAAGACTTACCAGGAGCAGGTGCTGGCCCCCGCCAAGGATATGGCCGGACTGTATTCGATCATCGAGGGCGCCACCGGGCACCGCGACGCCCTGATCTGGCCGTCGCTTGGAAAATCCCGCGAGGCGTTCACGGCGATGCTGGTGGCCGCCAACGCCTATTATCTGTCGCTGGCGAGCGCGTCGGCCGAGGACGCCCGCCGCAACACCGAGACCATCGAGAAAACCATCCCTGTCATGGCCGACCTTGCCGACAATGATTTGCAGCGGCTGGCGCTGCAGCGGCTGAATTTGCGGACCCTGGCGCTGCGATCGGGCCTTGCCAAACTGTCGGAACAGCTCGCGAGCCGGACCGAGCTGCTGCGCAACACCATCGACGCCAGCCAGGCCGACGCCATCGGCGCCATCGATAATCTGTCAGTCAAGATGCGGCAGCGCGAACAGAAGGCGCAGGAGACGTTCGACCGGACCCTGACCAGCATATCCCGCAAGGTGCTGTCGATCGCGGTGATCTTTCTCGGCATCATCATCACCGCCGGCGTCCTGATCGCGCTCTCCATCCGGCTGCCATTGCAGCAGATCCTGGCGGCGATGCATGCCATCACCACGGGCGATTACGACCGGCAGGTGCAGGGCACCAACGCCAAGGACGAGGTCGGCGCCATGGCGCGCGCGGTGGAGGTATTCCGCGAAAACGCCGTCGCCAAGCGCAAGACCGAGGACGAGCTGCGCACCTCGAAGGAAAAGGCCGAGGGCGCCCTGCTCGAACTCAACGCCGCCCAGCAGAACCTGATCGACGCCGAACGCCTGGCCGCGCTCGGCGGACTGGTCGCCGGCGTCGCCCATGAAGTCAACAACCCGATCGGCATCAGCCTGACGGTGGCGTCGAGTTTCGCGCGCCGCGCGGAAATGTTCGAGGCCGAGTTGAGATCCGACGGGCAATTGCGGCGATCTCAACTGGAGGAATTCGTGCGCAGTTCGCGCGACGCCGCCCAGCAACTGGTGGGGAACCTGCATCGCGCCGGCGAACTGATCCAGTCCTTCAAGCAGGTCGCGGTGGACCGCTCGCATGCCGAACGCCGGCAGTTCAGCCTCAGCGAATCGACCGACCAGATCGTCGCCAGCCTGCGCCCGGTTCTGAAGAAAGCGGCGATCACGCTGTCGGTGGACGTGCCGGAAGGCCTCGTCATCGACGGCTATCCCGGCTCCTACGGGCAAATTTTAACCAATCTCTTTCTCAATGCCGCCAACCACGCCTTTGCCGACGGGCGAAGTGGGGCGATCTCGATTTCGGCGCGGCCCCGCGGCAATGACGATGTCGAGATCATTTTCGCCGACAATGGCGCCGGAATGACCCCGGACGTGCAGCGGCAGGCGTTCGATCCGTTCTTTACCACGCGCCGCAACGAGGGCGGCACCGGTTTGGGCCTTCACATTGTTTATAATCTGGTTACCCAGCAGCTTGGCGGGCGGATGATGCTGGATTCAAGACTGGGACAAGGCACTACATTTCGCATTATCATGCCGCGGGCCGCCAAAGGCGGCTCCGCGACCACAGAACAAGCAAGCGACGGGATTCCGCAATGGCCGAACAGGACGATGTCCTCCACCTGATCGACGATTCCGGAACCGCTCCGGAGGCATCGACTGCGCGCAGATGGAAAGTCGCCGTCATCGACGACGACCAGGCGGTTCATGAAGGCACCCGCTTCGCGCTCAGCGACTACAACCTCAACGGCCAGACGCTGGAAATCCTGTCGGCCTATTCGGCGGCCGAGGGCCGCACCTTGATGCGCGCGCATCCCGACATCGCCGCGGTGCTGCTCGACGTCATCATGGAAACCGATGCCGCCGGCCTCGATCTCGTTGAATACATCCGCAACGAGATCAAGAACGAGACCGTCCGCATCATCCTGCGCACCGGCCAGCCCGGGCAGGCGCCCGAGCGCCGCGTCATCGTCCAGTACGACATCAACGACTACAAGGCGAAGACCGAGCTGACCGCCGACAAGCTGTTCACCTCACTGACGGCGGCGCTGCGGAGCTATCAGCAGCTCGAGCGGATGGTGCAGACACGACGCGGCCTGGAAATCATCATCGACGCCGCCTCCACCCTGTACGACTTCAAATCGATGCAGCGTCTCGCCGAAGGCGTGCTGACGCAGCTCGCCTCGCTGCTCAATGTCGATTGCGCCGGCATCCTGGTACTGCGCGACGACGGCCGCGCCGATGGCGCCGACTTTTCGGTGCTCGCCGGCTCCGGCTGCTACAGCCGCTTCATCGGAACCACAAGTTCGAAAGCGCTCGATCCGGATTTGCGGCAGATGGTCGAAGCGGCGTTCCAGCGCCGCAAGAACGAGTTCGCCGACCACCGCAGCGTGCTCTATCTGCGCACCGGCAGCGGGCGCGAAGTCGTGGTGCTGCTGCAGGCGGAACGCCCGCTGTCGGAGACCGACCGCGCGCTGGTCGAGATTTTCTCCAGCCGGCTGTCGATCGCCTTCGACAACGTGATTCTTTATCAGCAGCTGCACGAGGCCAACACCCAGCTCGAGGACCGCGTCGCGCAGCGCACCCGGGCGCTGATGCAGGCCAATCGCCGGCTGTCGTCGCAGTGGCTGCGGCTGCAGCGCGCCAACGGCTTCAAGAATGAAATTCTCGGCACCGTCGCCCACGACCTGAAGAATCCGCTCGGCGTCATCCTCGGCCGCACCGAAATGCTGACCGAACTGATCGGCGCCGGCTCCTCCAAGGAGAGCGTCACCGCCCAGGTCGAACATATCCGCGACGCCACCAAGCGCCTGACCTCGATGGTCGATCACCTGATTTCCGACGCGATGGCCGATGCCTTCGACATCACCATTCGCCGCGAGGCGGTCGATATCGCGGGCCTCGTCAGCGAAGTCGTCGATGCCAATCAGCCGTTGGCCGCCAACAAGCAGCAAACCATCACGGTTTCGGCGCCGCCGAATTTCGTCACGATGTGCGATACCGACCGGATGCGGGAGGCGATCGACAACCTCGTCAGCAACGCCATCAAATACTCACCGATCGGCGGCAAGATCACGGTGGTGGTGAGCCACGAGCAGGACGACACCGTGATCCGCGTCGCCGACGAAGGCGCAGGGCTCTCACCTGAGGATCTCGGCCGCTTGTTCGGCCGCTTCCAGCGTCTCTCAGCCAAACCCACCGCCGGCGAGAGTTCGACCGGCCTCGGCCTNTCGATCGTCAAGCGCATCATCGACATGCATGGCGGCGAGGTAACCGCCGACAGCAGCGGGCCCGGACAGGGATCGACCTTCACCATCACATTACCCGCCACAGAGATGTCATGACCCAGAGCCAGCACATCATCATTGTCGATGACGAGGCGCCGGCCCGNGAGATGGTCGGCGAATACCTCAAGATGCACGGCTTTACCGTGACNCTGTGCGACGGCGGCANGANCCTGCGCGGCGCGATCGAANCCAATGTGCCCGATCTCGTGGTNCTCGATCTCAACATGCCCGAGGAAGACGGGCTTTCGATCATCCGCGACCTGAANAGCCGCACCAANGTCCCGGTCATCATGCTGACGGCGACCGCGAGCCCGATCGACCGTGTCGTCGGCCTCGANCTCGGCGCCGACGATTANATCGCNAAACCCTGCGAGNTNCGCGAATTGATGGCGCGGATCCGCTCGGTATTGCGACGCAGCTCCCCGGTCCGGGCGCCGGCGGCAACCGCGGAAGCCGCGGCGGCGAAGGCGGCGAAAGATCAATTGGTGCGGTTCGGCACCAAATGGCTCGATCTCGAGGCGCAGGCGCTGCGCGACGACGAGGGCAATGAGCATCCGCTGACCGCGTCCGAATTCGGCCTGCTGAAAGTGTTCGCGGCCAACCCGAAGCGGGTGCTGTCGCGCGAGCGGCTGCTGGAATTGGCCAATGCCCGCGATGCCGAAGCCTTCGACCGCGCCGTCGACCTGCGCATCATGCGGATCCGGCGCAAGATCGAGATCGATCCGACCAAGCCCGCTGTCATCCGCACTATCAGAGGCGGCGGCTATCTGTTTTCACCGGTCGGCGACAAGGCGTGAGTGTCGTCCGGACGAACGCCCCTACCGTCGTCCCGGCCAACGAGCCGGGACCCATGGCCACCGCTGCTCATTTCTAAAAAGATAGCCGCTCCAGCTTCGCGCAACACCACGCCCTGTGGTTACGGGTCCCGGCTCAAGGCCGGGACGACGCCTGTTTTGTGATCGGCTTCACACATTCTCCAAAAAAGGGCGTGACTACGCATCGGAACGAGAATCGTTCCCGGCGCTCCAGCAGCCCTCGTTCAACCATTCCCACCATTGAAATCACTCACATTTCCTTCTCGAATGTTTCGTCGCGACCGCTGCCACGAAACAATTTTCCCGGGCATGAAACCATTTTCCCCTTGGCGTGCAGACATCCCGAAACGTTCGTTAATTATCACTCTGCCCAACGAAGCGCCGCAACGCAGCGGTCAGTGGGAGCCTGTCATGCCGAACGTCATCGCTATCAACGCCGCAGCCCGCCAAGGCATCATCGCCGCCCAGGCGACCTCGGATGAGATGCTGCTCGAAAGCATTGCCGATGGCGGCCGCACCGCGATGCATATCCTTTACTCCCGTCACAATGTCCGGGTTTACCGTTTCGTGCTGCGTATCGTGCGCGACACCACCATGGCGGAAGACCTCGTCAGCCAGGTTTTCCTGGACGTATGGCGGACCGCCAGCCAGTTCGAAGGCCGTTCCCAGGTTTCCACCTGGCTGTTGTCGATCGCCCGCTTCAAGGCGCTGACCGCGCTGCGTCAGCGCCGGCACGAGGATATCGACCAGGAAGACGTGCTGGAAATCGCCGACCAGGCCGATACGCCGGAAGCCTCTCTGGACCGCAGCACTACCTCAGCGATCCTGCGTGCCTGCGTGGCAAAACTGTCACCGGCGCACCGCGAGATCATCAACCTCGTCTACTACCATGAGAAGTCGGTCGAAGAGGCAGGCTCGATCATCGGAATCCCCCAGAGCACGGTGAAGACCCGGATGTTTTATGCCCGCAAGCAGCTCGCCGATCTGCTCAAGGGCGCCGGCGTCGACAGCCTAGCGGCATAAAAATTACAATTGTTTCAATGGTTTATAGGCCGTTCGATCGCAGACACCCGTAACTCAAGTTTTGCCAAAGATTGCTGCCCACGAAACAATTGAAACAATAGACGACATCACCCGGAAAAACTCACTGGCTACACCAACAATCACAGACACCGCACACACCAGCGCCGAAGAGGAGTGAGACAAAATGACAAAACCGTCCTTCCGCTTTTTCATCATTCCGCTCGGCGCGATCTGCACCCTGGCTTCGCTGTCGGCCCAGAACACCGCCCCCCGCGCCCAGCGCGACACCGGTTCGATGTTGGTGCGCCAGCAGGTGGTCGATTGCAGCAACAAGAACCCCTCGGAGGTCTGCGTGATCTCCTACGACAGCGAGACCAGCGCTCGCTGACACAAGTTTTCTAACCTCCCAAGTTTTCTAACCTCCCAAGTCTTCTAACCTCCCAAGTTTTCTAACTTCCAAGTACCTCCAACGACCCGGATGGGATGCCCCCCTCCGGGTCGCTCTGCGTTTGGGGCCTGCCGACACCGCAGCGAAACTCGGCTGATTCAATTTTTCTTAGTATCCCGGCGCATCCGAAATTTTGGGCAAGTCAGGCGCAAAGCTTTGCGGGAACCTGCCATTCGTTCGTTCGCGATATCCGCAGGCCCGCTGGCATGGTAATCAGGGCGCACGATCCACCCCGGACGGATGGTGCGATGTTCGAAGGCTGGGATGCCGAGGTGCTGGCGCGGGCGCAGTTCGCATTCACGATGTCGTTTCACATCGTGTTTCCCGCCTTTTCGATCGGGCTTGCCAGCTATCTTGCGGTGCTGGAAGCGCTCTGGCTGTGGACCGGACGCGAGGTCTTCATCAACCTGTTCAATTACTGGCTGAAGATCTTCGCCATCGCCTTCGGCATGGGCGTGGTATCGGGCATCGTGATGTCCTACCAGTTCGGCACCAACTGGTCGGCGTTTTCCGACAGAGCGGGCCCGGTGATCGGGCCGCTGATGGCCTATGAGGTGCTGACCGCTTTCTTCCTCGAAGCGGGTTTCCTCGGCGTGATGCTGTTCGGCCTGCAGCGGGTTGGCCACCGGCTGCATTTCTTCGCGACCCTGATGGTCGCGGTCGGCACGCTGATTTCCGCGTTCTGGATTCTGTCCGCCAATTCCTGGATGCAGACGCCGGCCGGCTACGCCGTCAACGCCGCCGGACAGTTCGTCGCCGCCGACTGGTGGAAGGTGATCTTCAATCCGTCGTTCCCCTATCGCCTGGTGCACATGGTGCTGGCGGCCTATCTCACCACCGCGTTCGCGGTCGGCGCGGTCGGCGCGTTTCATCTGCTGCGGGATTCCCACCTCGAAGGTCCGCGGGTGATGTTTTCCATGGCGCTGTGGATGGCGGCGCTGGTGGCGCCGATCCAGATCCTGGCCGGCGACCAGCACGGCCTCAACACGCTGGAGCACCAGCCGGTGAAAGTGATGGCCATGGAAGGCCATTTCACCAGCCATCCCAATGGCGCGCCGCTGATCCTGTTCGGATGGCCCGATCAGGCCGCCGGCGAAATGAAATACTCCATCGAGATTCCCAAGGCATCGTCGCTGGTCCTGAAACATTCGCTCGACGCGCCGCTGAAGGGTTTGGACACTGTGCCGCGGGAAAACTGGCCGCCGGTGCCGATCATCTTCTGGTCGTTCCGGGTGATGGTCGGGATCGGATTCCTGATGCTGGGTATCGGTCTCCTCAGCCTGTATGCGCGCTGGCGAGGCAAGCTCTATCAATGGCGCTGGCTGCAGATTTATGCGCTGGCGATGGGTCCGGCGGGTTTCATCGCGGTGCTGGCGGGCTGGTTTACCACCGAGGTGGGCCGCCAGCCCTTCACGGTCTATGGACTGATGCGCACTGTTGACTCCGCGTCGCCGCTGGCGGGGCCGGCGGTGGCGTCATCGCTGATCGCCTTCATCATCGTCTATTTCATCGTCTACGCGGCCGGCCTGACTTATCTGTTCCNGTTGATGGCTTCGCCCCCGCACCATGGCGAAGAGGGACCGNGCGGCGACNNGCCGGCGCGCGCCGCCGGCATCACACCNGCACAGGGGCGCGCCTGATGACCGGCATCATCGACCTTCCCGTGATCTGGGCCTTCATCATCGCCTTCGCGGTGTTCGTCTACATCGTGATGGACGGTTTCGATCTCGGCCTCGGCATGCTGTTTCCGATGTTTCCGAAAAAAGCCGATCGCGACGTCATCATGAACAGCGTCGCCCCGGTCTGGGACGGCAACGAGACCTGGCTGGTGCTCGGCGGCGGCGGATTGATGGCCGCGTTTCCGCTGGCCTATGCGGTGCTGATGCCGGCGATCTACACGCCGATCGTCGCCATGCTGCTCGGACTGGTGTTTCGCGGCGTCGCCTTCGAGTTTCGCTGGCGCAGCGAGCGCGAGCGCAATCTGTGGGACATCGCATTTTTCGGCGGATCGCTGGTGGCGACCCTGGCGCAGGGCATCGCGCTCGGCGCCGTCCTGCAGGGCGTGCATGTCGAGGGCCGGCACTATGCCGGCGGCTGGTGGGACTGGCTGACGCCGTTCAGCGTTTTGACCGGCGTCGCGCTGGTGATCGGATATTGCCTGCTGGGGGCGACATGGCTTGTCATGAAGACCGAGGGCGAGTTGCGCGATGAAGCCTATCGCCTGAGCTGGTGGCTGCTGTTCGCGATGCTCGGCGCCATCGGGGCGGTCAGCCTTGCGACGCCGTTCCTTTCCATTCACTACGCGCAGCGCTGGTTCGCCTGGCCGTCCATGATCCTGACCGCGCCGGTGCCGATCGCGGTCGCCGCCGTCACCGTGCTGTTGCTGCGCAGCCTCGCCAACCGGCAGGACTACCGGCCGTTCTTTCTGTCGCTGGCGCTGTTCGCGCTGTCCTATGCCGGACTGGGCATCAGCATGTGGCCCTATATCGTGCCGCAGAGCATCACGATCTGGCAGGCGGCCTCGCCGGCAAACAGCCAGCTCTTTATGCTGTTCGGCGTAGCCATCCTGATTCCGCTCATTCTCGGCTACACCGCCTGGGCCTATTACGTGTTCCGCGGCAAGGTCACGGGCGGCTATCACTGATGCGCCAGGAGCAAAACCAAAGGCCGCTGGCACAGCGCCTGCTGTGGTTCGCAGCGCTCTGGCTCGGCGGCGTCGGCACCGTGGCCATCGTGGCCTACGGCTTGCGGCTGTGGATCGCCCCGAAGTGAGGCTTTTCGGACACGCTTTCGCGATTCCTAAGTAGCGAAAATTGCAAGCATTCCAGCAACGTAACCGCCCTGCCGGCTTCGATTGCTTGCCATTCCGCGATCCCTGAGGTTTGATGGTTCCAGTGATTTGAGCAACGGTGATAAATAGCCGCACAGCGCCAACAAGGAGAGCTTTGGAATGATCAAGTTTCGGCACCTGATCTGGACGGTGATGGCCGCGACCGGTTTGATTCTTTCGGTCTCGCAGAGCTTCGCCCAAAAGCCCGATGTCGGCGACCAGCCGGGATTGATCGCCGACGACAGCGTGGAACTGGACCCAGAATACAGGCGTACGGCGGTGCTCTATCGCACCTCGGAAGCGCCGGGCACCATCATCATCCAGACCGCCGAGCGCCATCTCTATCTGATCCAGGGCAATGGTCGCGCGCTGCGCTATGGCATCGGCGTCGGCCGCGATGGATTCCAGTGGCAGGGCCTGGTCAACATCACCCGTAAGGCTGAGTGGCCGGACTGGACGCCGCCGCCGGAAATGATCGCACGCCAGCCCTATCTGCCGCGCTTCATGGCCGGCGGACCCGGCAACCCGCTCGGCGCCCGCGCAATGTATCTCGGTACCACGGTCTATCGCATCCACGGCACCAACCGGCCCGATACGATCGGCACCGCGGTTTCGTCCGGCTGCTTCCGGCTGGTCAATGCCGACGTCGCCGACCTCTATGAGCGCGTTCCGGTCGGCACCAAGGTCATCATCCGGCAGAAGCCGGAATTGTAACCGCGGCGCCGCATTTCACAGCCGATTCCTTTTCCCGATTTTTGCCGAGAGACACATCATGCGGACATTCCGAGGCGGCCTTCTGATTGGGCTGGCGATCGCCATTGCCATCGCAGCCGCCGCCATCACCTATGAACGCTACGACACCAAGACCCTGAAGCGGACGGTACGGCGCGACGCCGTGCTGTGCGGCGTCAATGCCGGCCTGCCCGGCTTCTCGATCCCGGACGACAAGGGCAACTGGACCGGTTTCGACGTCGATTTCTGCCGCGCGGTGGCGGCCGCGATCTTCGACGATCCGAAAAAGACAAAGTTCATTCCGCTCGACGCCAATGAGCGCTTCAAGGAGCTGCAGAGCCGCAAGGTCGATATCCTCTCGCGCAACTCGACATGGAGCATGTCGCGCGAAACCTCGTACGACCTGTATTTCCCGGCGGTGGCCTACTATGACGGCGAAGGCTTCATGCTGCCCGCTTCCCGCAAGATCGACTCGGCGCTGGACCTCAATGGCAGCAAGGTGTGCGTGCAGGACGGAACCACGACGCAACTCAACCTCGCCGACTATTTCCGCACCAACAACATGAAATACCAGGAGATGAAATTCGCCAAGCTGGACGAGGTTTTCAAGGCCTATGAGTCCGGCCAGTGCGACACCTTCACCGCCGACGTCTCGCAGCTCTATGCGCTGCGGCTGAACCTTGGAAAACCCGGCGACCACGTCATCTTGCCCGATGTCATCTCCAAGGAGCCGCTGGCGCCGGTGGTGCGGCAGCGCGACGATGACTGGATGATGATCGTGAAGTGGACGCTGTATGCGATGATCAACGCCGAGGAGCTCGGCATCACCTCCAAGAACATCGACGAAGCGCTGAAGTCGAAGAAGCCGGACGTGATGCGGCTGGTCGGCACCGAAGGCGCTTATGGCGAGGAGCTTGGGCTGACCAAGGACTGGGCCGCGCGCATCATCCGCCATGTCGGCAATTACGGCGAAGTCTATGAGCGCAATGTCGGCTCGGAATCGAAGCTGAAGATTCCGCGCGGCCTCAACCAGCTCTGGAGCGCCGGCGGCATCCAGTACGCGCCGCCGATCAGGTGAGTTGATGTGGGATGGCAGCCTTGGAGCTGCCCATCCTTCGAGGCTCGCCGAAGACGGCTCGCACCTCAGGATGACGATGAGTTTGCGGTTCTCTCGTTTCCGTCACCCTGAGGTGCGCGCACTTGCGCGCCTCGAAGGGCGACGGAAACCTCAATAATTCTTCATCCTTGCCAACTGGTCCGCATGAAAATTGCTGTCGCCGAACAATTCCTGGCAGACCCGCGCCCGCTTCATGAAGAAGCCGATGTCGAACTGGTCGGTCATGCCCATGCCGCCATGCATCTGCACGCCTTCCTG
>JGI12053J15887_10000566_pt1 | contig 15347 bp, 15 predicted proteins | sample MedBloCAOM1_O3_FD_15887 | JGI IMG/M metagenome (IMG submission 15887)
AGCGACAGGCGCCAGTCGCGGATCGCCGGGATCAGCTTCAACAGGGCGCTCAGACCTTCGCGCGGATTTGTGAACGCGTCGGCTCCTCGCGAGAGCGTGCCCATAGCGGACGCTATGCGCTCCATCTCTCCCAGCAGTTGACGGATGCCGGCCGCGGCATCCGGAAAGCGCTCCGTCAGCGCCTGCCGGGCGGCGTCGAAATTGTCCGGCAGCACAAACGGCCGGCCGAGCGGGCCGCCGCGCGCCTCGTAAAACGCGCCGCACGGGATCCATTTTACGGCGTCGATGACACCCGCACGCGTCAGCACGTCATGTTTCGGATCACGAGGATCGTGCGGATCGCTGGTCTCGTGCAACGAGCCTTCGACGAACAGATCGCCGGATTTGTAACTCGATGCCGCGCCGCCAACCGAGTTGCTGCGCTCGATGACGAGGACCTTGCGTCCCGCGCGCGCGAGGATCGCGCCGGCCGTCAAGCCTCCAAGGCCGGCGCCGATCACCACTACGTCATAGCGCGCCATTCAACGTGAAACCTTAAGCCCTCGGCGAGATACACCTTGTTCGCCGCTATGGTCCGGCATGTCAAATGCAGGGTTGCATGGTGAGGGTGCGTTGGAAGCTATCGCCGGGATCGATGGAAACCGTTGCTATTTCCAGACCGATTTATCCGCNTCCCAGCGNTGGGCCTTGAATTCCTTTGCCAGCGCNTCGACNGCGCCGTTGTCGTCCTTTTGGTCGGCTTCCTCNTCGCCGCTGGACTCCTCGGTCAGATTGAGCTTTGGGCCCGCGGTTTCGTCCGCAGTGGTAATGACGGGATTGCTGATCCACAGCAACAGCCGGTCGGACGCGCCGGGCTTGTCCGGCGCCACCAGGGCGGAAATCTCAATTGTCTCGGTGAGGCCGAGCGGCGGCAATATCTGGCTCGGCCGCTTGAACGTCAATTTCAGCTTTCCGGTATTGGCGTTCCACGCCGTCGACGATGATTTTGCCAAAAGCGTCTTTGACAGGACGTTGGCAATCGCCGCGGCGAGCTTGTCCTTGTTGAGCCTGTCCCCGTCACGCCAGTCGGCGGCCGCAAAACGGATCGAGCGATCGATCTCCATGGCGCCGCTGGTCCAGCCGGCGGCAACCACGCCGGGCAATGATCTGGACTTCGCAATCAGCGCCGCGGCGCGCTCCGGATCGACGGTGATGCTGATCGTCTGTTGTCCGGCGCGCAGCGCATCGCACGAGACCGTGAGACTGCTTAGGGAAACTTCCACGTCTTGCCCCTTCAATCCCTTCAGGAAATCCAGCGCCGCCTCAAGCTTTACCTTCACTGCAATCGATTCCGGAGAGACTTCGGTAAAATCCTTGGGCGCTGCCGCGATGCCGTCATCGGATGTCTGGTTGTCCTGGAATTCCTTTTCGCTGAGATCGGAATTGTCTGTCGAGGTCACCTCGGTCAAGGTCTGGCCGACGCTGATCTGACCTTTGAATTCGAAGGTGTCGCCGGTTGGCTTGCGCTGGAGTTTCACCGTAACTGGCAATTTGTCGCCAAGGCTCTGCGTGGTGCCGGTCAAGGTCTGGCCGTTGACCGCAAGGTTCGCGACAAAACGGTCCTTGCGATCGGAGCCTTTTTCGGCCGGGTAGCAGACATCGAGTACCGCCGAGGTGACGCTCTTTCCCTGCCGCGTCTCCTTGAGGACGACATCGGCATTGCCTTCCATCAACCCGTCGATGGACGTGAAGTACCGGGTTTCGTTGGCGGCCGGCGTGGCTTTGGGCGAGAGCTTCATTTGGGCAAGAGCGAGATCCGGCGAGGTTGTCATCAGACCGACCAGGAGAAGCGGAAGCGCGCGCATATGAAATCCCTCGAATGACGGAGTAGGGCGGTATCGTAAAGCGCTTTCGATTCCGGTCGAATCGGAACCAAGCCGGGCTTCACTAGCAAACCTCCGCACTATTCGCCAAAAAAGAAGGCCGCCCGGAGGCGGCCTTGGTCGATCGATCATGTCGGTAGCAGGCGGCCTTTAGAAGCCCATGCCGCCCATTCCACCCATGCCGCCGCCACCGCCGGGCATCGACGGCGCGGGCTCCTTCGGCAATTCCGCGACCATGGCTTCGGTTGTGACCAAAAGGGCGGCAACCGACGCTGCATCCTGCAGCGCGGTGCGCACCACCTTGGCTGGATCGATGATGCCTTTGGCAACCATATCTACATATTCTTCGGTCTGCGCATCGAAGCCGAACGTCTCGGTCTTGTTCTCAAGGATCCTGCCGACGACGATCGAGCCTTCGACACCGGCATTCTCGGCGATCTGGCGGACCGGGGCTTCCAGCGCCTTCAGCACGATATTGATACCGGCCTGGACGTCGGAATTGTCGTTGTGGATACGGCCGACGGCCTTCTTGGCGCGCAGCAGCGCGACGCCGCCGCCTGGCACGATGCCTTCCTGAACCGCGGCACGAGTTGCGTTGAGCGCGTCCTCGACGCGGTCCTTCTTCTCTTTCACCTCGACCTCGGTCGCGCCGCCGACGCGAATGATCGCGACGCCGCCGGCGAGCTTGGCAAGACGTTCCTGCAACTTCTCGCGATCGTAGTCCGAGGTGGTCTCCTCGATCTGTGCCTTGATCTGGCCGACCCGGGCCTCGATGTCCTTTTTCTTGCCGGCGCCGCTGACGATGGTGGTGTTCTCCTTGTCGATCACGACCTTGCGCGCGCGGCCGAGCATGTTGATCGTCACGTTTTCCAGCTTCATGCCGAGTTCCTCGGAGATCAGCTGGCCGCCGGTCAGGATTGCGATGTCTTCCAGCATCGCCTTGCGGCGATCGCCGAAGCCGGGCGCCTTGACGGCAGCGACTTTCAGGCCGCCGCGCAGACGATTGACGACCAGCGTTGCCAGGGCCTCGCCTTCGACGTCTTCGGCGATGATCAGCAGCGGCTTGCCGGACTGAACCACCGCTTCGAGCACCGGCAGCATGGCCTGCAGGCCGGAGAGCTTTTTCTCGTGCAGCAGCACGTGGACGTCCTCAAGCTCCGCGGTCATTTTCTCGGCATTGGTGATGAAATAGGGCGACAGGTAACCACGGTCGAATTTCATGCCCTCGACAATGTCGACTTCGGTTTCGAGCGACTTGTTCTCCTCGACGGTAATGACGCCTTCATTGCCGACTTTCTGCATCGCCTGGGCGATCATCTTGCCGATCGCAGCGTCGCCGTTGGACGAGATGGTGCCGACCTGTGCGATTTCGGATGATGAGGCGACCGGCTTGGCGCGCTTCTCAAGGTCCTTGACCACGGCCGTCACCGCGATCTCGATGCCGCGCCTCAGGTCCATCGGGTTCATCCCGGCGGCAACCGATTTGGCGCCTTCCCGCACGATCGCCTGCGCCAGCACGGTAGCGGTGGTGGTGCCGTCGCCGGCGTTGTCGTTGGTCTTGGAAGCGACTTCGCGCAGCATCTGCGCGCCCATATTCTCGAACTTGTCCTCCAGCTCGATTTCCTTGGCGACGGTTACGCCGTCCTTGGTGATCCGCGGCGCGCCGAAGCTTTTTTCGATGACGACATTGCGACCTTTGGGGCCGAGCGTCACCTTCACCGCATTGGCGAGAATATCGACGCCGCGCAGCATGCGTTCACGCGCGTCTCCGGCAAATTTGACGTCCTTGGCAGCCATTTGGGTTACTCCTGGAGATGAACTTCATCCTGAGGAGCGGGCTCTTGCCCGCGTCTCGAAGGATGAGTTGGTGAAAGGGATATCGCTTGCGTTCGACCTTCGTGACGGCAGCTTCGCTGCCTCCTCAGGGTGAGGATGGCGCGCCGTTAGGCCAACACGCCCATGATGTCGGATTCCTTCATGATCAGCAGTTCCTCACCGTCAAGCTTGATCTCGGTGCCGGACCACTTGCCGAACAGCACACGGTCGCCGACCTTGAGGTCGATCGGGATCAGTTTACCGGCTTCGTCGCGGCCGCCCGGACCGACCGCCGTGATTTCGCCCTGCGAGGGCTTTTCCTTGGCGCTGTCCGGAATGATGATGCCGCCCTTTGTCTTTTCTTCGGCGTCAATACGCTTGACCACGACACGGTCATGCAGCGGACGAAATTGGGATTTAGCCATGACGTTTCCTTTGAAGGCTCGGTTTTCAGGGTCTGGTCTGCCGTCGAAAGTGGATCGGAATACGGGCGTATTCGACACCGCCAAGGGGCAAAACAACTCGCATCCTTAGCAATCGCGCTCTCGAAGTGCTAATTGTGCGCCCGGGAATATGGCTTGACGCTGATCCTGTCAAGCAAGGGGGTTAAGCCTCTGGTGAGGCGGATATAGGATGCTTTAAGGAAACTAAATCGGAGTGCCAGCGTAATTTACTGGACGTCATTGCTCCGACAGTGGTTTTACGCTTGGCTGCGGGACGGGTGCGGCCACGAATTTTGCTCAAGGGGAAACCATGGTCAGGTCATGTAATGCGCGTACGATTGCCAGTTTGGGGATCGCCTCGGCGCTGACGTTATTCCTGGGGGCATGCGGGGGCATGAGCCTGCCGTCATTATCATCTCCTTCGGCGGCTCCAGAGCCTGGCGTGGCACCCGAAATGCCAGCGTCGATCCGCTCCGACGAGATTGTCGGCCGCTGGGGCCTCGCATCGTTCCAGAATCCCAATGACCGCGCGCGCACCGAAGCCGCGGCGCGGTCGCAGTGCAAGCAGCCTTACGTGATCGGTGCCGGCTCCTCGGGCGGCGTGATCATGCATCTGGCTGATCAGGCGACGCCGCAGGAGCTGCGGCTCAAGGGCAGCCCGGGCGGCAAGAATTATATTGGTCCGCCTGGGCCGGCCGGTAGCGAGCAGGATCGCGAGATTGTTTCCTTCGACGGACGCGTTCTGATCACCCGCTTCATCGATAAGGATGCCGCGGTCCGTTATGGCAACATGGTCTATGTCCGCTGCGGGGCCCGTGCCTGAGCATTAGCGCTTTGTTCGTCGTAGCGAAGAGCAAAGCGACGACGCAGCTTTGGCCATTCTCTGGATTGCTTCGCGGAGCCTGTCATCGGGCGCGCATTCGTGCGACCCGTTGGCTCGCAAATGACGACAAAGAAAAACGCCGGCATCTAGCCGGCGTTTGCATTTGGCTTCCCGCAAGCCTAACTCAGTCAAACAATGCGTCGATGTCGTTCTGCGATGCATGACCGGCGTCGCCGTCCAGCTTCGGTCCGTTCAGCAGCCTCGCGTCGCCTTCCCGATCGTCAACTATGGGAGGCGCGTGTGCCTTGATCGCGTCGACGCCACCCCAGATATCCATCATCACCACGATGTGGTTTTCGATGAACTTCATCGTGTTCATCACCTTGTTGATGCGCTGGCCAGTCAGATCCTGGAAATTGCAGGCTTCGAAGATGGAAACGACGCGTTCCTGGATTTCCTCGCTCAGCAGCTTTTGCTGATCCGGCGTGTTCACCTTGGATAGCGCGGTCGCCGCATTGTCGATCGCCTCCGCGGCTTCCAGAATTTGCTGCGTGGCTTCTTCAGTGCCGCCGACCACGGCGCCAAGCTCGCCGTTGACCTTGGCCATTTCCTCGCCATTGAAACTCTTGCCGTGCAGAACCGCGATTTCCCGCTTGGTGCGGCTGATGGCATCGTGAATAAGGTCGAGTTCGACCTTGAGTTTTTCGCATTGCTCGATCTGGGCCCGGTAGGTTTCCAGCAGCGCAAGGGCTTCGGCGCCTTCGCGCGTTACCGTCGCGCCGATTGTCTCCGCTGTCACGCTCCTGCTGGAGCCGGCCATCTGGGCACGGATGGCGCGCAGTTCGGACATGATCTCGTAATGCATCGGGCCGACATCGCCGTCGGCGACCACGGGCATCGGCATGTCGCCGGCATTTGCTTGTTCGATACGAAAACGTCTGCGATGAACCGGCATGAGATTGTTCCTGACCTGCACTCGTAACGTTTTACACGGAGGCGATTTAACATGGGGTTCACGCCGAAAAAATCTTGTGAAGCCCAGGCCTATATCCGCACACCAACGATTAACCATGCGCGCGCCCCGTTCACCGAAAATAAACGCTACCGGAAAAAACCGCGCTGAATTGGCGACGTGGTGAATCGAAAGGCCGCTTCCGTTTACCAAACCGATGCGGTTTTGATTCTAATTGGTGGCGTGCAAGGGCGCTGCTTCGGCGCTCGCCACGACGAAACAGTGCAGAGTACGTCAATGTTTAGAACCATGTCTGTTGCGCTTCTCGCCGGCGCATCTTGTTTAGGCGCCGGACTCCATCACGCCGCAGCGATCGAAGCCGCGCCGCTTCTGGAACCCACCGTGATCTACGCCGATCAACCCGTGCAGCGGCCTCTCGCGCCGGTGCGAACGGCTCATGCCGAGCGCTCCAATATGGGCGGCGGTTTCATCGAGTTCTTGTTCGGCGACGGACAGAATCAAGGTGAGCGCTATCAGCAACCTGCCTATCAACAGCAGCCATCCTACGAACCGCGGCGTCCGCTGTTGCCGCAGTTCGAGCCGCAGCGAGTGTTGCGTCAAGAGGAAGATGCGAACGAGCCCGCGCAGCTGGCCTTCAATCCGAAATTCGAGAAGCAACTCGTTGACTATCACGGCAAGGAAAGCGCCGGCACGATCGTCGTCGATACGCCCAACAAGTTTCTGTTCTTGGTTCAGGAGAACGGCAAGGCGATGCGCTATGGCATCGGCGTCGGTCGCCCCGGCTTCACCTGGTCGGGCGTCAAACAGATTTCCGCAAAAAAAGAATGGCCGGCGTGGACGCCGCCACCGGAAATGCTGGCGCGGCGTCCCGATCTGCCGCGGCACATGGAAGGCGGTCCGCAAAATCCGCTCGGCGCCCGCGCGATGTATCTGGGATCGTCGCTCTATCGCATCCACGGCTCCAACGAGCCCTGGACGATCGGCACCAACGTATCGTCAGGCTGCATCCGGATGCGCAATGAGGACGTGATCGACCTCTACAGCCGGGTCAATGTCGGCGCGCGGGTCGTCGTCATCTGATTTTGGGGACTCGAAAATCAAAACGGCCGCTCGATCCGGGCGGCCGTTTTGTTTTTCGTGTCGCAAGACCAATCACGCGTAGTCGCTGTCTCCGTCGCCGTCGAAATCATCCGAATCGAGATCCGTGTCGTCGTGATCGTCATCGTTCGATGCTTGATCGAACGATCCCGCGCGCGAACTGTCATCGTCGGATCCAGAATTGAGCAATCCTGCGCGCGAATTGTCATCGGCGCGCCCGGACGAACCGACGTCGTTGATGCCGGCGTCGCGCGCCAGATCGCTGTTGGACTGATCGCTCAACGGATTTTGACTTGAGGCTCTATCGCCAATTGCTGTGGCATCGCCGAAGCCGTGATGGCCGCCTCCCATCATCGAGCGGATACTGCCGAGCAGCAGCGATCCACCGACCACCCCGGCTGCGGCTGCCGCCGCGGTTCCGAGAAATGAGCCGCCTCCTCCACCCATGGGCGCCTGCGGCGCGCCATATGGCTGACCGTAGGGCCCCTGATTATATTGGCCGGGAGACTGTGCCTGCTGCAGCACCTGGCCGCTGTTCCATGTTGGACGACTGGCGGCCATCTCGGGCGGCCGGACGTTCGGCACCGAGCCGCGGGATTGATTCTGCCCGAATATCACCTCGCGCATCGAATCGAGGAACCCGCCGGATTGATTTTGTTCGGGGGCGCCGCCGGCCTCCAACTCCTGAATGCGGCTGTTGGCGCGCTTCAGCGCTTCGTCCTGAAGCAGGACGGTCTGTACCAGCGCGTAAACGGCATTGGGCGCCGTGCGCAGGCCTTGGGCGATGGCTGCGGCGGCATCCGGATCGCGCGGCGCGCCCTCCAACTTGGAGAGCCGGTCGAAAAGATCGTCAACCAATTGGCGTTCTTGCGGGGTCATGGCTTTCTCTCCTTCGCGTCGAAGCGCGGGGGAGATGTAGGGGCGGTTTGTGTCGCCAGTAGTGCTGCCTCGAATTAAATTTAGGTATGCGACAAAACGCCTGGCAGTTTTTTTGACGGATGTCAGTCCAAGGTAACCTTGGTCGCAGCCAACAGGCGCGGGAAATGCTCGCCGCCCAGAAAAGCGTGTTCGTGTTCACGTTGGACCGTCAGCGGGTCGAGGCTGACAAGGGTTTCGTCGACGAATCCGGGGTGACACATGATGAGACCGCCCTCCGGCAACCCCTCGAGAAATTGTCGCATCAGCACGCCGAAATCGGGTTGCCGAGAAAAATCATAGGCCCCGGCGAAGCCGGGATTGAATGCGATATTGGCGCGCGCGGCGCGGCGGCGAAACTGCGCGCTCAGAACGTCGAGAAACAATGCCTTGGGCGCCCCGAGCCGCCGGGCCAAAGGTACATCGCGCCCGCCCTGGCGAACCCAGGCGTTGGGCGCAGCTTGTTTCACCGCCATCAGGAACGCGTCGCGCACTACCGGAAACAGCTGCGCATGCTGATGACCGTCGACGAAATCCGGGGCGCGGCCAAATAGTTCGTTGAAGGCCGCGAGCTGCGCCATCAATTCGGCATGGATGATTTCAGGATCGAGCCGCCGCAGCAGGCCCGCGCGCAGCAGCTTCGGAAAGCCTAAGAACAGGCCGCCATAGAGCGGCTGAAAATACATTGTCAAAGGGCGAAACGGCGCCGTCAACGTGACATGCAGGCCGATGGAGCAACGGGGACTGTGGGCGACGGCGGCTCGAAGTGCGCTGACTTCGTCACGGCCGATTGCCGGACCGACCACCATCACCGATGTGGCATTGAGACGGCCACGCTCGATCAGGTCGCGAATGGCGCGGTTGACGCCGGGACTGAGACCGTAATCGTCGGCGCACAGCCAGATACGGCGCAGCGGCGCGGCGTCGTTCATTCGGCGGCGGTCCGCTCACTGGCGCTTGCGCTTGTTTGCGCCTCGACACGTTTGACACTGTGTTCAGCCACGAAATAGATCGGGCGGGCTTTCAGCTCCGAAAGAATCTTCCCGATATATTCCCCGACAATGCCGATCATGATGAGCTGCACGCCGCCAATGGTCATCAGGCCGACCACCAGCGAGGGATAGCCGGGAACCGATTTTCCGTCGACCAGAGTTTCCCAGAGGATTGAAAGGCCGAACAAGAAAGCGCCGGAAGCCAGCGCCACGCCGAGCAGGCTCGCAAAACGCAGCGGCGCCACCGAGAAAGACGTAAGGCCTTCGATTGAAAGCCCGACCAACCGTCCGGGGCTGAACGTGGTGACGCCGTGGGCGCGAACCGCGGGTTCGTAGTCGACACGGATCTGGCGGAAACCGATCCAGCTCGCGAGGCCCTTGAAGAAGCGATTGCGCTCGGGAAGCTGCCGCAGCGCCGCCACGGCGCGCGGCGACAGCAGGCGGAAGTCGCCGGCATCTTCGGGAATTTTCTGCCGCGCGCCCCAATTGATCAGCGCGTAGAAGCCGTGCACGGCAAGTCGCCGCACAAACGATTCGTTGTCGCGATGCGCTTTGGCGGTATAGACCACGTCGTAACCGCCATCGATCCAGTGGCCGACCAGCTTCTCGATGATATCAGGCGGATGCTGACCGTCGCCGTCCATGAACAGAACCGCGCCGCGCCGGGCATGGTCCAATCCCGCCATCAACGCGGCTTCCTTGCCGAAATTGCGTGACAGCGACACCACCTGAACATCAAGCGCATCGGCGGCAAGCCCGCGCGCAATAGTGAGCGTCGCGTCGGCGCTGCCGTCATCGATATAAACAACCTCGCAGGCCAGGCCATAACGCTGCCGGAGCGCCTTTGCCAGTTCGCCAAGCCGCTCGTGCAGAAGTGCCAGGCCAGCCGCCTCGTTATAAACGGGTATGACGATCGACAGCCCCTGCGCCGCAGCTGTCGCCGCGGTGGTTGATAAGGCAGAAACGTCCGTACCCAGCATCATCGATCAGGTTCCAAACCGCCCACACATGACAGATATGTTACTCGTTGCTTGCTGTCGCAACGATGAACGAAACCACCCCTCCCGCCTCACGGCCGCAAGAATGCCTCAAGCTTGGCGAACAGGGGATTGTCGCGGTCGAGCACGTAGTCGAGCGACGCCACCGACACCGTCTCGGCACCATGGGCGCGAAGAAAGCTGCTGAGCGCGTAAAGCTGCGCCGGCGGGCAGTGCAGCGTTACCATTCCCGAAGATGTCGGGCCGCCGAACGGCGAGACCACGCCGAAGCGATTATGAGCCTCGGCAAGCAGCGCGGCGTCGCAGCCTGTAAATCGGGTGCGGACTTCGCGGTATTTGCTGGCGCGGGCCCGGGCCGCAATGTGATCCAGGATCACGCGCGCGGTCTCGCGGGCTTCGCTCGACCAGTCGGCATCCCGCGAGGCCACGAGGTTGGCCTGGCTGCGCAGGATCACGCCGTCGTCGAGCACCTTGAGACCATTGGCGGCGAGGGTGGCGCCTGTCGTGGTGATATCGACAATCATTTCCGCCGTTCCAACCGCCGGTGCGCCTTCTGTCGCGCCGGCGCTCTCGACGATGCGGTAATCGACGACGCCGTGGGAAGCAAAGAACGTCCGGGTGAGATTGATGTATTTGGTCGCAACCCGCATCCGCCGATTATGCTGCGCGCGGAAACCGGTGGTGACGTCGTCGAGATCAGCCATGGTCCGGACGTCGATCCAGGCCTGCGGTACCGCAACCACGACATTGGCGTTGCCAAAGCCGAGGTTGTCGATCAGGGCAACGCGCTTGTCGGCATCGACGATGCTCTCGCGCACTAGGTCCTCGCCGGTGACGCCCAGATGCACCGCGCCGCGCGCAAGCTGTGAGGCAATCTCGCTCGCCGAGAGATAGGCGATCTCGACATTGTCAAGTCCGTTGATGGTGCCGCGATAGTCGCGGGCGCCTCGCGGCTTCGCCAGCGCCAGTCCGGCACGCGTGAAGAACGCCTCGGTGTTTTCCTGCAGGCGGCCTTTCGACGGAACCGCGAGAACGAATGGCGTCGTCATGACGCGCTCCCGCTTGTGCCCGTTGCGGCAGGCTTGCGGCCCACCTGTGTCAAGGCTTCGATCCAGACCGAAAACCCGACCGCCGGGATCGGAGTGGCTGCCCCAAGCTGGGTCATCAGTCCGTCATAGCGCCCGCCGGCCACCAGCGGCTCGACACCATTGCCCTTGGCGTGCAGTTCGAATTCGAAGCCGGTGTAATAGTCGACGCCGCGCCCGAACGAAGTGGAAAAGCGTGTCATGCCGGTATCGATGCCGCGCGCGGCCATGAAGCCGACGCGGCTTTCGAACAGGTCGATCGCGGCAGTGATGTTGAGTTTTGTGTCGTCAGCCAGCGCGCGCAACCGCGCGATCGCATCGTCGGGGTCGCCCGCGATCGCGAGGAATCGCTTGATCACATCAAGCGCATCGCGCGGCAGCGCGCCGCCCTTCAATGTCGACTGTTCGAGGAAGCGATCGGCGATTTCCGAGACCGAGCGGCCGCCGACATTGGTGGTGCCGGCGATCGACATCAAATCGGTGACCAGCGCCAGCGCCGCCTTGCGGTCGGAGCCCGCGAGTGCTGCGAGCACGCCCTCATACTCGTTGCGGCCGGGTCCGGTCGCGAGCGTCAGCCGTTCGAGATCCTGCTCCAGGCTGATCTTGCGGTTGAAATCCTTGATGAGCCGTCGCCGCCACACCGGGTAAAGATCGAGGGCATCGATCAGGGCAATGAACAGCGCCACATCGCCAGTGCGAATTTCGACCTCGGTCAGCCCGAACGCGCTGGTAGCCTCAAGGGCTAGCGCCAGCATTTCGGCATCGGCGGCGGCGCGATCCTGCCGACCGAAGGATTCGATGCCGGCCTGCAAAAACTCGCTCGGCCGGCCGCCACGATAACGAAACACCGGACCGAGGTAGCTGAACCCGGCCGGCTGGCCGGCACGGCTGGAGGCCAGATAATCCCGCGCCACCGGAATGGTGAGATCGGGACGAAGGCACAGTTCCTCGCCGCCAGCATCGGTGGTCAAATAGAGGCTTTTCCGGATGTCCTCGCCGGAGAGATCGAGGAACGGCTCGGCCGGCTGCAGGATCGCCGGCTCGGCCTGGACGTAGCCGGCCTGCGCGAACGACAACAGCAGAGCATCCGCCCACGCGGCGGATCCGGACGCACGAGGGGCGGCGGTCAGGGTCATCTCGAAGTCCAAATATCCCGAAAAAACGGTTCCAAAGCCTCAGCTGCGCAGCCCCTTAGCATGGCCCGGGTCGGGTTTCGACTGGGATCGGCCAAGTGCCTTAATGCAAGGGCCTTAAAGGCCCTTAATGACGGCCAACGATGGCTGGTTAAGGGAACCTATCCGCGCTGGCCGGTGCCGGTCCAGTCGCCCAGCGCCGCCTGCACCAGCGCCAGCGCCGCCACCGCGGCGGTGTCGGCCCTCAGGATCCTCGGGCCCAAGGAAAGCCTCAGGGTTCGCGGCTGCCGCAGCAGGATAGCGCGTTCTTCTTCGGCAAATCCACCTTCGGGGCCGATCAGGATGTCGATTCCGGTCGAGGCCGCGCGGTCGCTTTGCAGCGCGTGCAGCGGATTTGCGGCGTCCGCGGCCTCGTCGCAGAAGACCAGCAGGCGCTGCCCGTCACGCGCCGTCAAATAGCGATCGAGCGTCACCGGCTCGGTGACATTTGCAATGCTCAGGATGCCGCATTGCTCGGCAGCCTCGATGACGTTGGCGCGCATCCGCTCGCCGTTAACCCGGGTGACCTGGGTGAAGCGGGTCAAAACCGGTTGCAGCGAGGACGCCCCCATCTCCACCGCTTTCTGCACCATGTAGTCAAGCCGGGCGTGTTTTAGCGGCGCAAACACGTAAGCGAGGTCGGGCAGGCGATCCTGCGGCCGGGTCTGGGCAACGATATTCAGACTGTCGGGCCGTTTGCGTCCCGAGATGGATGCCTGCCATTCGCCATCGCGTCCATTGAACGCCAGAATTGTTGCGCCCGCGGAAAGTCGCAGCACGTTGCCGAGATAATTGCTCTGGCTGCGCTCGATCACCACCGTTTCGCCCGCTGCCAGTGCGGCGTCGACAAACAGCCTTGGCTTACGAAAATCGAGTTGAGGCATGGTCATTGTTCCAATCCGGGCCGCCTTTTAGCCCAAACAGCTCGGATTTAACCAATTATTGGTACCCGGCGTGGCCTACGCCGCGCTGTTGCCAAATTCCACGGGTTGTTAAGGGCTGGCAGGAATCGTAAATAGCGCTATCGGAATCGCTCTTCTATCGAGAAGGCTCTTCTATCAAGAAGACGTGGGGACCAATGGACCTCGCCGGAGAAACAACTTTGATCATCCGCCGCTGGATTGTACCGCTGACCGTGGCCGTCGTTACCGCCCACGCCGGTCAGGGCTTTGCGCAAGGCGCGTTTCCGGCGCCGCTGCCGGGTCGCGCTGCTCCGAGTAACGATTCGGCATTTCCGCCGGTGAACGGAAGAGCTCCAGCCGCGTCCATCGGCGCCCCTCCCAGTTCGTTTCCGGTGACTGGCGCCGCACCTGTCACCGGCACCGCATTCGAGCGCGGACCGGCCTCGCCACAGGGACCCTCGGATGACTGCATGAAGGGGTTTGTGCCGTTGCGGGAAGAGGCGGAGAAGCGTGGCAAGCTGATCAAGGCCGCCAGCGATCGGCATGCGCCCCCGGACGAGGCCTGCAAGCTGATCGGAAATTTCGGCCAGGCTGAAATCAAGATGATCAAATATGTCGAAACCAACGCATCGAAGTGCGGAATTCCGCAGCAGATATCCGACCAGCTGAAAAACGGTCACAAGAACACCGAGAAAATGCAGAAGCAAGTCTGCACGGTGGCGCAGCAGCAGCAGCAAAGAGGACCGGCTGGCCCGAGCCTGAGCGAGGTGCTGGGCTCCTCGGCCGCGCTTCCGGAAGCGACCGTCGCGAAGAAGGGCGGCAGCACGTTCGACACCCTGAACGGCAACGTCCTCGCGCGATGACCAGATGAGCGGCGCGGCCGCCCGCGTTGCTGACGCGACCGGCAACTGGGTCGATACGCGCGCGCCGCCTTGGTCGCGGCCGTACTTGCGGCTTTCCCGTCTCGACCGGCCGATCGGATCCTGGCTGCTGTTGATGCCGTGCTGGTGGTCGGCGGCGCTGGCCGCTGGCGTCACCGGCGATATCGCCGAGCTGCCCCTCACTCTTGCCCTTTTTTTCGTCGGCGCGTTTGTCATGCGCGGCGCCGGATGCACCTGGAACGATATTACCGATCGCGATCTCGATGCGCTGGTCGAACGGACGCGGTCGCGGCCAATACCGGCGGGACAGGTCAGTGTGCCGCAGGCAGCGGCTTTTCTCGTCGCGCAGGCGTTGACCGGCCTTGCGGTGCTCGTGCAGTTCAACCGCTTCGCGGTAATGACCGGCATCGCCTCGCTGATCATCGTCGCGGTTTATCCGTTCATGAAGCGGATCACCTGGTGGCCGCAGATCGTGCTCGGGCTGGCGTTCTCGTGGGGTGCGCTGATGGGATTTGCCGTGACGATGGGGCGGATCGATGCGACCGCGCTCGCGCTCTATGCCGGCTCGATTCTGTGGGTGATCGGCTACGACACCATCTACGCGCATCAGGATGTCGAGGACGACGCGCTGATCGGGATCAAGTCGACCGCGCTATTGTTCGGTGCGCGCACGCGGCCCGCGCTGATGGTGTTTTACGGTCTGGCGGTAGTGCTGATCGGCGTGGCGCTCGCGCTTGCAGACGCGCGCTGGCCGGCGTGGATCGGGCTTGCCGCGTTTGCCGCGCATCTCATCTGGCAAATCAGGCGTTTGGAGATCGGCGATCCCGCGCTCTGCCTGCGGATTTTCAAATCCAACCGCGACGCGGGGCTGTTGTTGTTCGCGGGATTGCTCGCGGATGCGGTGATGCGGGTGGCGGGCTAAACACGACAGAACTCCCTCGTCTTTTCGTTACGAAAGGCTGCGGGATTTTGAACGGGCTGCCCCGGTTGAGCGCCTTGCTGTTTGGCATCGTTCTTTGCACGGGCTTCGTCCTGCGCCAGCTTTTCACAGAACTCCAAAGCGAGTTTGGCTCGCTCCTTTGGATGAAATGTAAGTGGCAATGATTGCAAAAGCTCGATCGTTGCATCGGGGCATTGGGGAGCGGTTTTTTCCACGATCAAGGGGATGAAGGGCGGCATCGCCTCCCTGTAATTTTTCATCGCGCCGTTTTCTCGCGCCTTCAGAATGCCGTCCGGGCCAACGAAGCGACTGAGCCGATCGCAGAGCCATCCGGGATGACTGGTCTCCATCAGCTTCAAAAAGCGATCGATGTTCTCAGGTGTTTGCCAACGAGCCGCCAGAGCCAGAAACACGGTATCGGCGAATTCGTCGCGGAATTTTGGATCCT
>JGI12053J15887_10000567_pt1 | contig 15344 bp, 15 predicted proteins | sample MedBloCAOM1_O3_FD_15887 | JGI IMG/M metagenome (IMG submission 15887)
CTTCAATGCCGGCATCAAGGGCCGCTACCACGAGACCCAGATCAAGGACGATCACCGCCTGCAGAACGATACCTATCCCGTGCTCAAGCTGGTGAACGGCGAGATCAAGCGCGTCGACGAGCCGGCACTCACTGCACTCAACATGCGGCTGCGCGACGACTACACCCAGGACTGCGTCAAGGGCCTGTTGCGCTGGAACAAGATCATCTCGACGGCCGGCTACGATTTCATGCTGACGCTGCCGAATGTCGCGTTCCATCGCCAGATCGGCGAGTTCAGGGATATCCATGCCACGCCGGACGGCGTGCTGATCGACGATACCACCTGGAGCAAGCAAAAGGGCGAATGGCTTCCTTCCGCCGATGACGGCGATTTCATTGCTTCCCTGATGACGCCGGTGACGGAGCTCGGCCAATTCGCCCCGTGGATTTCACCGCCCAAGGTCGGCATCGACAACAAGCCGGGCGATTTCGAGTATGTGAAGATCGAGACGTGAGGGCCTTTGCGTTCAGCTGCGCCGTAGCAACCTAGCGCGGGATGAGATTAGGCTGGGCCGTGACGACGGACCATTTTTCTTCTCGTGCCCCGAACGCAACACAGCACGAGTGCTGCGAGCTGGGGCCCATTTTACTTTGCATGGGGTTGTTTTCGCGATTTTCAAGAATGGAACGTTCAAAGTGGCCATGATCCATGGCCGTCTCCTGCCCGTTACTGCCGCTGCTCAGAGCGCGGCGCGGAACTCTTCAGGAAGCGCGATAGGGCAAACCCCGCGAGCACCGAGCCAGCGAAGGCAGCCGCGGGTTGCCGGCGAGCGAAACGGCCGAAGGTGATCGGGCGGGCTCGATGGCGCAGGGACGATCGTGAAAGATCCCGGTCAAGTGCATCGGGCCGCTTCGAGTAAAGCGATCTGCACGGCTCCGTCGCCTCAAAAGTCTCTCTTCGATGGCGGGGCCGTGCTCCCTTCCTCAAAAAATCACGTACAAGGTGGAACCCTCAGCGTTCGTGCCCGTTGCAGCTCCTAAATCAAGCCAAGGAGGACTCCCATATGATGAAGATCGCTCTTGCCATGGCAGCAGCCGCGGCGGTGCTGACGACTGCCCCGCTCGCCACTCCGGCCAAGGCCCAAGGCGTNAAGATGGCCCAAGGCGTCGATGTTCAGGTCGGGCGAGACCGCGACGACCGCTATTATAGGGACCGTCGCCGGAACGACTCCGACACCACAGTTGGCGTCGGCTCAGGTGGTGTCACCATCGGTCCACGACAGCGCTGCCGCATGGAGACTACCACGGTTGAAGGGGACGACGGCCGCAGGATCACGCGCAGGGAGCGCCGCTGCGACTAAGCGGCGAGCAATCTTTACGCCGCGTCGATGCGACGAAAACCGTTCCACATCGCGGTGGCGGCGCCGGAGGTCAGTACCGGCAAAATACGGGTGTCCTGATAGTTGCCGTTGAGCGAAACCCGCGGCAGCGCGGTGAGATGGTCAGCGCTTTCGGGAAACATCATACCCGGCCGTGTCGTCACCGCGGTCTTGTATCCGCCCGTGTGCGCCAGGGCGAATTCGCGGGGACCGGCGGCGATCTTGTCGCCATAGGGGTAGGCGAGATGGAGCACCGGACGCTGCAGCACGCTTTCGATCCGCGCGCGACTGCTCGCCATTTCGTAGGCGGCGACCTCCTCAGGTTGTCTGGCGAGATTGCAATGCGTGATCGTATGCGCGCCGATCGTGATCAGGGGATCGTCCGCAAACGGCTTCAACTCATCCCACGACATGCACAGTTCGCGGCAAATCGCAATTTCATCGATGCCGTGACGCGCGCACAGCGCACCGATTTCGCGCTCGATATCCTGTTCGCCCGGCAATCCACGCAGCCAGTCGTGCAAACGGTCGAACGCGGCCTGCTTGTCGGCCGGCGTAGCGGTATCGAGGCGGGTCGCAGCACCTCCGATCGCGACGTCGATCGCGGGCGCCCTGGCGATCACCATCTCAAGCGCGATCCACCACAGCCGGCCAATACCTTGCGCGAAATCGCTGGCGACATAGACCGTGAACGGTGCGTCAAATTCCCGCATCACCGGCAGCGCAAAATCCCTGTTGTCGCGATAGCCATCGTCGAGGGTGAAGCAGGCAAAGCGTCGCGAAAAATTACCTTCAATCAACCGCTGATGGAGCTCGTCCATGGTGACGATGTCGACGCCGCGCGCGCGAAGGTGCGCGAGCATCGCGCGCAGGAACTCCGGCGCGACCTCGAGATGACGATTGGGCTGGAATTCGGCGTCTCGGCGCGGGCGGACATGGTGCAGCATGAAGATCGCGCCGACCCCTGCGAAGATCGGTCGCAGCATATGATGGGCCCCGCTGAAGTACAGCGCTCCAAGCCCGGCGCGGATGACGTGGTTGCGAAACTGCTTCATGCTGGTGTAGCTGGCCGGTTGGGCGAGATTCCGAAGCTAACGGGAGACCGCTGAAGAAACAGTTAGTCCGAAAGGCCGTCCTGCGCCGGACTATTTTCGTGTTATTTCCAGTTTGACAGCCTCGCAAGGGTTTGTTTTCTCAGAGTTCCAGACCCGCGAGACGTCGAATGCACGGACTTTTCAGGTGGCGCAGCAAATGGTGGCCGGGCTTGATTCCACTGGCCATCTTTTGGGCTATCGCGGCCTGGACCAGCACCTCAACCGTGGAATCCGATCTGGCGGCGCGCAGTACCGCCGCGCTGAAGGATACCGTGCTCGATAAGGCGAGGATCGCGGTCGCCGGCCGCGACGTCACGTTGGCGGCGGATGCATTCTCCGAAGACGGCCGCAGCAGCGCGGCTGCGTCGGTGCAAGCCGTGCCCGGCGTGCGGCGCGTCAACGACGAAACCCGCCTCGTTCCCGAAGCCAAGCCGTTCGTCTGGTCGGCCGAACGGGACGTCGTCAGGGTCACGTTGGGCGGCAGCGCGCCTTTGCCGGCCAGCAAGGTCAAGCTATTGGAGGCGGCCCGGGCAAGTCTTGGCGGCGTCGAGGTCGCCGATCAGATGAACTTGTCGCGGGGGGCGCCGCCGCGCTTCGACGATGCGGCCTCGTTGCTGCTCGATCAGATCGGGAAATTGAAGGACGGCAAGATCACGATTTCCGATAGTAAGGTCAGCCTTTCCGGCATGGCGCGCGAACTGGGCGGCCGGGAAGCGATTGCGGCCGCCCTGAAAAACCTCCCGGAGGGGTTTTCGGTCGCCGCCAACGAGATCAAGGCGCCGCCCTACATCTTCCAGGCCTACAAGGATCCGGTCCCGGTCACCCTGACGCTGACCGGCTATGTGCCTGATAACAATGTCCATGCGGCGCTCGCGGCAGCCGCCGAACGCAAATTCTTCAGCGAAAAGGTGGTCGACAATCTCAAGGCCAGCGTCGGCGCGCCATCCGGGTTCGCCAACGCGGTGGTGCCGGCGCTGGGCGCGCTGTCCCGGTTGTCGACGGGTACTTTGGTAGTGTCCGACCGGGAGGTGAAGCTCTCAGGCGACGCGCTCTATGAAGCTGCGGCGGTCCAGATGCGGGCCGGTCTCGGCAAGGATTTTCCGCAATCCTGGCAGTTCAAGGCCGACATTTCGGTCAAGCCCCAGGCCGCACCGGTGGATGCCACCGTATGCCAGCAGCTGTTTTCGGATTTGCTGGCCAAGGGAAAAATCCGGTTCGAGTCCGGGCGCGCCACCATCGATCCGGATTCCGTGGGGCTGCTCGACCGCCTGGTCGAAACCGCGTTGCGCTGCCCGGCTGCCAACATCGAAATTGCGGGACATACCGACGCCGATGGCGAGGACGGTTTCAACCAGATGCTGTCCGAAAAACGCGCGCAGGCGGTGGTCGATTATCTTGTCAAAGCCGGGTTGCCGGCTGGCCAGTTCACCGCGACGGGCTACGGCAGCACGCAGCCGGTCGCGTCGAACGATACCGACGAAGGCAAGGCGCAAAACCGCCGCATCGATTTCCTGGTGAGGTAAGGACGAATGGCATATCTGGTGACATTTCATTGGGGCTGGCTGCTGGCGTCGCTGTTGCTGGGTTTCGCGATGGGCTGGATCGCCGTGGTTCATCGCGGTCCAGGCGTGTCGAAGCAGACGTCGCTTTGGCTCGCGGTGTTGGTGGCCGCACTTGTCGCGGCGGCGCTCGCACGCGTAGTTCCCGGCCGCCCGGGCTATTGGCTCGACCTTGGCCTCATCATGTTCGCTTGCTATCTGGCCGGTTGCGCGGTGGGATCGTGGCTGCGCGACTGGGTACTGTCGCGTCACATGCGGGCGGCTTGAGCAGGCCCGCCACCGCGGCGAAGTCCACGCTTCACTGAGTCAACGCTCTATTAAGACCACGCTTCATTAAGTCCACAAGTCCACGCCTTATTAACCGGTCCGGTTGGCGAGCAGCTGACATCACGAAAACTTCACTGCTTGACGCGCAGGGTCAAGGCCGAGGACTTTGCGTTGCCGCAGGGAATACCGCAAAACTGTGCTTCCGGCGTCATGAACACTGCCTAATATGTTGAAGAAGCGCGTTTTATTCACGCCAAGCGAATTCCACTGCCGCTCAAAACGCGCTACGACATCCTGTCCGGGAGCAAGCGTGGAGCCGGCGGCGGCAGGGCTCGCACGGCAGCCGTCGTCGTGGGATCGCAGTTCGAGGTGGAGATGCTTGAAGCAATACGCAGGGCGATATCGTTTCTGCGCCAGAAGCAAATCCTGCATAAGTTAGGTGTTGTGGTCAGCATCACGGTCATCGGGATCGCGTGCTACGTGCTCTATCATATGCTGCGGGGCATCGATACCAACGAAGTCATCGAGGCCATCAAGCAGACCGAGACCCGCCAGATCGTTCTGGCGGGGTTGTTCGTGGCGGCGGGCTACTTCACCCTGACCTTCTATGACCTGTTCGCGGTTCGCGCGATCGGCCGCAGCGATATTCCCTATCGCATCAACGCGCTTGCGGCCTTCAGCAGCTATTCGATCGGGCACAATGTCGGCGCCAGCGTCTTCACCGGGGGCGCGGTGCGCTATCGGATCTATTCAGCGTGGGGATTGAACGCGATCGACGTCGCCAAAATCTGCTTTCTGGCCGGCCTGACATTCTGGCTCGGCAATGCCGCGGTGCTGGGGCTGGGTATCGCCTGTCACCCGGAAGCGGCAGCCGCGATCGATCAGCTTCCGCCTTGGCTGAACCGTATCGCCGCGTTCGCCATCATTGTCGGGCTGGTGGCATATGTGGTCTGGGTCTGGACCCAGCCGAGACGGGTCGGCCGCGGGCCGTGGACCGTGGTGCTGCCGGGCGGTCCGCTGACGCTGCTGCAGATCGCGATCGGCATTGTCGATCTCGGCTTTTGCGCGCTGGCCATGTACGTTCTGGTGCCGGACGAACCCAATCTCGGCTTTGTCGTTGTCGCGGTTATTTTTGTCTCGGCGACGCTTTTGGGCTTCGCCAGTCACTCTCCCGGCGGGTTAGGGGTGTTCGACGCCGCCATGCTGGTCGGCTTGTGGCAGATGGACCGCGAAGAACTGCTCGCGGGGATGCTTCTGTTCCGCGTCCTCTATTATCTTGCGCCATTCGTCATATCTGTAATCTTGCTGACGTTTCGGGAGGTCATACTGGGCGCTCGGCTGAAGCGCCTGCGCCGGGCGACGCCGGGGCTCGATGCCGAGCCGAAACGTGAGGCCGTATACGTGCGTGAGCGTGGGGACACCGGCGCCTGACGATACGGACCCGAAGGGAAGAGAACCGGTCCGATGGCAATAGACGAATCTTCTTCCTCTTTCTTCTCGCCGTGGCCGGACCGGTTGCGCCACTCGGCCATTATCCTGCTCGCCGCCGGTCTCGCGCTCGCCATGCTCGTCACCTTCGGCGAATTGTCGCTGGTCCGCGCCGCCGCGGTTTTCATCTGCATCGGTGCGGCCGCGCTGGTGCCGTGGCGGTTGCACAACGCGGTCGCCTCGCGTGAAGATGTCCGCGGGGTCAACCCGGTCGAAGCCGCCGCGGTCAGCGCCGTGGTTGCCGGCATGCCGGATCCTGCGGTGCTGCTCGACCGCGCCGGCCGCGTCATCCACCTCAATGCGGCGGCGGCGCAGCTCGCGCCGGCGCTGCGCAAGAACGAACTCGCCCAGTTCGCGTTGCGCTCGCCCGAAATCATCACCGCGCTGCGCGAAGCCATCGCCACCACGGAAAGCCGGCGCGCGACCTATCTCGACCACGTGCCGGTCGATCGCTGGATGGAATTGATCATCACCCCGGTGCCGGTGCCGACGCTGTTCGGCGGCACCGACAAATGCATGCTGATGACGTTCCACGATCAGACGCCGCTGCGCCGGGTCGAGGAAATGCGNGCCGACTTCGTGGCCAACGCCAGTCATGAATTGCGCACGCCTCTGGCGGCGCTGTCGGGCTTTATCGACACCCTGCAGGGGCCGGCCAGGGACGATGCCAAGGCGCGCGAACGCTTTCTCGGCATCATGCACACGCAGGCGACGCGGATGGCACGGCTGATCGACGATTTGTTGTCGCTGTCGCGGGTCGAACTATCAGCCCATGTCCGCCCCGATACGCTGGTGGATATCGTCCCGATCATCCGGCAGGTGGTGGACGGGCTGGAGCCGCTGGCGGGCGACCGCCAGGTCGCGATCGATATCCAGCTGCCGGACCGGCCTGTCGTGATCGCGGGCGATCGCGAGGAGTTGCTGCGGCTGTTCGAAAATCTGATCGAGAACGCGCTGAAATACGGCGCATCCGGCGGCAAGATCGTTGTCTCGCTCACCTTGGCGATGTCAGGCGAGGGCTTTCCGGAAATTCGCGTCATGGTGCGTGATTTCGGCCCCGGCATCGCACCGGAACATCTGCCGCGGCTCACCGAACGGTTCTATCGGGTGGATGTCGGCGACAGCCGCGCCCAGGGCGGCACGGGCTTAGGTCTATCGCTGGTGAAACATATTGTTAACCGGCACCGCGGCCGGCTTCTGATCGAAAGCGTGCCGAAAAACGGCGCCACGTTCACCGCCTGTTTTCCCCAGCCGCGATCGCCCGCGGCGGTCTAAATACAAGTAATTTCAAGCGCTTGCCCGTGTCATCCAACTGTCATTAAACCTTCGTAAAAGCGGCATTGACCGCACCTAAACGGGCGGCGTGAGCGCAATCGGGCGCGTCCGGCGCTTCGCTCACCGATGGAGACCAGCAATGAATTTCGTGAAAGCTATCGTCGCGGCCGGCCTGGTCGCCGCTTCGACGTCGGCATTCGCCGCCGACATTACGGGGGCGGGTGCGACGTTCCCGTTCCCGATCTATTCGAAGTGGGCCGACGCCTACAAAAAGGAGACCGGCAACGGCCTGAACTACCAGTCGATTGGCTCCGGCGCCGGCATCAAGCAGATCGAGGCCAAGACCGTGACGTTCGGCGCCACCGACGCACCGCTGAAGGCCGAGCAGCTCGAAAAGGATGGCCTGGTGCAGTGGCCGATGGTGATGGGCGCGATCGTGCCGGTCGTGAATCTGGAAGGTATCAAGCCGGGCGAACTGGTGCTGTCCGGCGAAGTGCTGGGTGACATCTATCTCGGCAAGATCGCCAAGTGGGACGATCCGGCGATCGCCAAGCTCAATCCGAAACTGAAGCTGCCGACCGATGCCATCACCGTGGTGCGCCGTTCCGACGGCTCGGGAACCACCTTCAATTTCACCGACTACCTGTCCAAGTCGAACCCGGACTGGAAGACCAAGGTTGGCTCCGGGACCGCCGTCGAATGGCCGGCGGGCGTCGGCGCCAAGGGTAACGAAGGCGTGGCCGGCAATATCGGTCAGACCAAGAACGCGATCGGTTACGTCGAGTATGCCTATGCCAAGCAGAACAAGCTGACCTACGCGGCTCTGATCAACAAGGCTGGCAAGACGGTGCAGCCCACCGTGGAGGCATTCCAGGCCGCAGCCTCGAACGCCGACTGGGCGAAGGCCCCGGGCTATTACGTGATCCTCACCGATCAGCCGGGCGAGAAGTCGTGGCCGATCACGGCTGCGACCTTCATCCTGATGCACAAGGAGCCGGCGGACAAGGCCGCGTCGGCCGAAGCCGTCAAGTTCTTCAAATGGGCTTTCGCCAAGGGCGACAAGATGGCAGAGGAACTCGATTACATCCCGATGCCGGAACCGGTGGTCAAGCTGATCGAAAAGACCTGGTCGGCTGATATCAAGAGCTGAGCCAAAAAGTTTCGTTCCCGAACGCGGTGCAGCGTCCGGGAACGAGACCCATAAAGTAAAACGGTATAGGGGATTGGCGTGGCAGACATGGCCGTTCAGAGCGATGTAATGGAAGCCGCCGGACCTTACGACCGCGCCAAGGCGCTCAACGCTTTCAAATTCGGCGATGTTACATTCTACTGGATCACACGCATCTGTGCGATTTCGGTGCTGCTCATCCTCGGCGGCATCATTCTCTCGCTGATCGTCGGCGCATGGCCGGCGATGAAGCAATACGGCTTTGCGTTCCTGTGGACGCAGCGCTGGGCGCCGTCGGCCGATCCCCCGGTGCTCGGGGCGCTCGGTCCGATCTACGGCACGCTGGTGACCTCCTTCATCGCGATGCTGATCGCGATACCGGTCGGGCTGGGTATTGCGATCTTTCTGACCGAGCTCTGTCCGCAATGGCTGCGCCGTCCGATCGGAATTGCCATCGAACTGCTCGCGGGCATTCCGTCGATCATCTACGGCATGTGGGGATTTTTCGTGCTCGGGCCGTTCCTGGCCTATACGTTTCAGCCCTTCATGATCGGATTGTTCGGTGGCGTTCCCGTCCTCGGATCGATTTTCGGAGGCCCGCCGTCTTACCTCAGCCTGTTCAACGCGGCGCTGATCCTTGCGATCATGGTGCTGCCGTTCATCACAGCGATCTCGGTCGACGTGTTCAAGACCGTGCCGCCGGTGCTCAAGGAAGCGGCCTATGGCGTCGGCTGCACCACCTGGGAAGTCGTCCGCAATGTGGTGATCCCCTACACCCGCGTCGGCGTCATCGGCGGCATCATGCTGGCGCTTGGCCGCGCGCTCGGCGAAACCATGGCGGTCACCTTCATTATCGGCAATTCGTTCCGCATCTCGTCTTCGATCTTCGCGCCGGGCACCACGATATCGGCGGCGATCGCATCCGAGTTTGCCGAAAGTGACGGTTTGCACCAGTCCGGCCTGATCCTGCTCGGCCTGTTGCTGTTCGTGCTGACCTTCTTCGTTCTGGCTGCGGCGCGGCTGATGCTGCTGCGGCTGGAACAGAAAGCCGGGAACTGAAGATCATGAACCCGATTTACACGCGCCGCCGCCGCGTCGACCTCATCATCCGCGGGCTTTGTTTTGCAGCCGCGCTGTTCGGCGTGACCTGGCTGGCGCTGATCCTGTTCACCTTGCTGTTCAACGGGGTCGCGGGACTTAATGTTCAGCTCTTCACCGAGAACACCCCGCCGCCGGGGTCGAACGACGGCGGCTTGCTGAACGCGATCACCGGCTCGGTCATCATGACCGTGATCGGCGTCGGGATCGGCGCGCCGCTCGGTCTGTTCGCCGGCACCTATCTCGCCGAATACGGCAGGAACGACCGGCTCACCTCGGTGATCCGCTTCATCAACGATATTCTGCTGAGCGCACCCTCGATCATCATCGGTCTGTTCATCTATGGCGCCATCGTGGTGCCGATGGGCGGATTCTCGGCTTTCGCCGGATGTCTGGCGCTCGCCGTGATCGTGATTCCCGTGGTGGTCCGCACCACCGAGGACATGCTGCTGCTGGTGCCCAATCCGCTGCGCGAGGCGGCGTCCGCGCTGGGCCTGCCGCGCTCGCTCGTCATCAAGCGAATTGCCTACCGCGCGGCGCGCTCCGGCCTGATCACCGGCGTGCTGCTGGCGACCGCGCGGGTGGCCGGCGAGACCGCGCCGCTGTTGTTTACCGCGCTCAGCAATCAGTTCTTCAGCCTCGACCTCACCAAGACGATGGCCAACCTGCCGGTCACCATCAACAACTTCGTGCAGAGCCCCTACGCCTACTGGAAGCAACTCGCCTGGAGCGGAGCCCTGATCATCACTCTCACCGTACTCGCCCTGAATATTGGCGCGCGCATTCTTGGCGCCGAGAGGACCGCGAAATGAACGATCTTTCTGTATCCGTGAGTGTTCCGAACGCCCCGGTGCCGTCGATGGCGGGCCAGGCAGAGGCGCCGGCAAAGGTTACGGCCCGTGGTCTGAATTTTTATTACGGCGAGCACCATGCGCTGAAGAACATCAACCTCACGCTCGGCACCCATCGCGTCACCGCCTTCATCGGGCCGTCCGGCTGTGGCAAATCGACCTTGCTGCGGATTTTCAACCGGATGTACGATCTCTATCCTGGCCAGCGCGCCGCCGGTCAGCTGATGCTCGATCAAACCAACATCCTCGATCCCAAGCTTGATCTCAATCTGCTGCGCGCGCGTGTCGGCATGGTGTTCCAGAAGCCGACGCCGTTTCCGATGACGATCTATGAGAACATCGCGTTCGGCATCCGGCTTTACGAAAGGATTCCCAGATCCGAGATGGATGGCCGCGTCGAGAAGGCGCTGCGCGGCGGCGCGCTGTGGAACGAGGTCAAGGACAAGCTCAACGCCTCCGGCCTCAGCCTGTCCGGCGGCCAGCAGCAGCGGCTCTGCATCGCGCGCACCGTGGCGGTGCGGCCCGAGGTGATCCTGTTCGACGAGCCGTGCTCGGCGCTCGATCCGATCTCGACCGCCAAGATCGAGGAATTGATCCAGGAACTGGCGGAGGACTACACCATCGCCATCGTCACCCATAACATGCAGCAGGCCGCGCGCGTCTCCGACAAGACCGCCTTCATGTATCTTGGTGAACTGATCGAATTCGACGAGACCAGCAAGATATTCACCTCGCCGAGCGATCGACGCACCCAGGACTACATCACCGGCCGGTTCGGCTGAGGAGAGAAACATGGCTTCTGAACATACCGCCAAGGCGTTCGACAGCGATCTGCAGGAATTGACCCGGCTGGTCGCGGAGATGGGCGGTCTTGCCGAGCGCATGATCGTCGATTCCATGGATGCACTGGTCCGCCGCGATATCGCACTCGGCAAGCGCGTCGTTGCCGCCGACGTTGAAATCGACAATTTGCAGCGCGTGATCGAGGAACGCGCGGTGTTGACCATCGCGCGGCGCCAGCCGATGGCGATCGACCTGCGCGAAATCGTCGGCGCCATGCGGGTCGCCACCGATCTCGAGCGGATCGGCGATCTTGCCAAGAACATGGGCAAGCGGGTCGCGGCCCTGGAAAACGATTTCCATCCGCTGAAGCTGATCCGCGGCCTCGAGCACATGACTGACCTCGTGCAGTCGCAGGTCAAATCGGTGCTCGACGCCTACGCGGCGCATGATCTGCCGGCGGCGATGTCGGTCTGGAAGGGCGACGAGGAAGTCGACGCCATCTGTACCTCGCTGTTCCGCGAACTCCTGACCTATATGATGGAAGATCCGCGCAACATCAGTTTCTGCATCCATCTGATGTTTTGCGCCAAGAACATCGAGCGGATCGGCGATCACGCCACCAATATCGCGGAAACCGTGTTCTATATGATCGAAGGCCAGCAGATACTCGACAAGCGCCCGAAAGGCGATATGACGACCTTTGCCACGACCGTACCCGGGAATTGAGAAAGCGTTTTCAAGCCAAAGCCTGCCCCACCCGTGATGCGGGGCGGAGAGCCAATTGCGTCAAGAAAATCCATTCAAACAAAGAGAGAGCTACGCCATGAGCGCGCGCATTCTGGTGGTGGAAGACGAAGAAGCGCTCACCACGCTGTTGCGCTACAACCTCGACGCCGAAGGCTACGACGTTGAAACGGTCGGGCGCGGCGACGACGCCGACACCCGTCTGAAGGAGCGCGTTCCCGACCTGATCGTGCTCGACTGGATGCTGCCGGGCCTGTCCGGGATCGAGCTGTGCCGCCGCTTGCGGGCACGGCCGGAGACGCGGTCGCTGCCGATCATCATGCTGACCGCGCGCGGCGAGGAAAGCGAACGGGTCAGGGGGCTGGCGACCGGCGCCGACGATTACATCGTCAAGCCGTTCTCGGTGCCGGAATTGCTGGCGCGGGTGAAGGGTCTGTTGCGCCGCGCCAGTCCCGAGCGCCTGGCCACCGTACTGACCTATGGCGACATCGAGCTTGATCGCGAAAAGCGCCGGGTGGCCCGCTCAGGCCGGCCGATCGACCTCGGCCCGACCGAGTATCGCCTGCTGGAATTTTTTCTGGAGCATCCGGGACGGGTGTTCAGCCGCGAGCAACTGCTCGACAGCGTGTGGGGCCGCGATATCTATATCGACGAGCGTACCGTGGATGTGCATATCGGCCGGTTGCGCAAATTGCTCAACCCCGGCCGCGAGCAGGATCCGATCCGCACCGTGCGCGGCGCCGGCTACGCCCTCGACGACCGGTTTGCGAAAGTGGAATAGGATGGCGGCAAAATAATATCCGCCGTCGTCCCGGCGAACGCCGCGACCGATACGCCGTGACGTATCGATCTTGCGAAGTAACAATCGCGTTTAGAGATCAGACCTCGGCACGAAGCCCGTAATCTATCTTGTCGGCTTCGGCGGCTGGCGGCGGCGATCGCTCGCCGGCTGATAGGCGATCCGCGAGTGATGTGCGCAATAGGGCAGGCTGCTCAGCGCCTTGCCGCCGCAGAAGAAGAATTCCGAACTGGAGGGATCGCCGATCGGCCAGTGGCAGGTCGCCTCACTCAGCTCCAGCAGCGACAGCCGCTGGCTCATCGGCACCACATTGTCGAAAGCGATCGGATCCGGTTCCATCTCGATTTCGAAAGCGTGGGCCAGCGCGGTGTTGCCGCGCGAGACCGGACGTGAAACCCGCATCATCTGCTGGGCCGGGCGGGCCTTGCGCTGACGGGGTGCCGCCGAGGAGGGGCTCTTGGCCCGGCCCGAAAGGCCAAGCCGGTGGACTTTGCCGATTACGGCATTACGCGTCACATTTCCGAGTTCCGCGGCGATCTGGCTGGCCGAAAGTCCGGACTCCCAGAGTTTTTTCAGTTGCTCGACGCGATCGTCGGTCCAGGTCAATACCGTCATCGCAATTTTCCCTTCGTATCGCGCCGGCCATTATCGAGGCGGCGGTGCGACTCCATTCGTTCAAAAACCCTGCAGGCAGAATCCCTTAGCCCTCGCCGGGCGCGAAAAGCGCGCCCGGACGTTTACGCCGAACACTGGACGAGTGAGGATTACGACTGCCGCACGAGATGTCGTACCCGACAATCCGAAGGCTACAATATGCCGTGACTCCCGCGCAAGAGTCAGACGCAACGCGTCCACACCTTCCGCACCAAGGGATTCCGGGCCCAATGGGTTCCATTGGCGGTTGACAGCTATCGCCACCCGCTTAGAATGCCTTTTACGTGCCGCCCCGAAAAGGCGGCACGTTTTGTTTTCCAGGACTGGTTGTTGATGCGATCGCGCGATGCGCGCGTCGGGGCCGGCGCCAAAACCTTCAGTGATCAACATGACCGACAGCGCGACGTCGCATCTGCTCCCCGTATTCGCCAGGGTCGATCTCGGCTTCCAGCGCGGCGAAGGCGCATGGCTGATAGCGACCAACGGCGAACGCTATCTCGATTTCACCTCCGGCGTCGCGGTGAATGCGCTGGGTCATGCGCATCCGCGTCTGGTCGCAGCGTTGCAGGAACAGGCGACGAAACTGTGGCATATGTCGAACCTGTTCAAGAGTCCGGATGGCGAGCGGCTCGCGGCGCGGCTGTGCGAAGCGAGCTTTGCCGACCTTGTGTTTTTCGCGAACTCCGGCGCCGAGGCGATGGAATGCGCGATCAAGATCACGCGCAAACATCACGCCGCCAAAGGCCACCCGGAGCGCCATCGCATCATCACCTTCGACGGCGCGTTTCACGGCCGAACGCTGGCGACGCTGGCCGCGACCGGGTCCGCCAAATATCTCGAGGGCTTTGGGCCGCCGCTGGATGGCTTCGATCAGGTGACGCTCGGCGACCTCGAAGCCGTCAGACGCGCGATCGGTCCGCACACCGCGGGCATCCTGATCGAGCCGCTGCAGGGCGAGGGTGGCGTACGCGCGGCACCGCACGCCTTCTTCAAGGCGTTGCGCCAGCTATGCGACGACAACGGCCTGCTGTTGATCTTCGACGAGGTGCAAACCGGCATGGGCCGCACCGGCGACCTGTTTGCATATCAACGCATCGGCGTTACGCCCGATGTGATGCCGCTGGCGAAAGCGCTCGGCGGTGGTTTCCCGATCGGTGCCTGCCTGGCGACGGCTGAGGCCGCCGCCGGCATGACGCCGGGCTCGCACGGTTCGACCTTCGGCGGCAATCCGCTGGCGGTGGCGGCGGCCAATGCGGTGCTGGATGTCATGCAGAAGCCCGGCTTCTTCGAGCACGTGCGGAGGATGTCGCTGCTGCTCAAGCAGAAACTGGCCTCGGTGGTCGATCGCCACCCGAAGGTGCTCGCCGAAGTGCGCGGCGAAGGGCTGCTGATCGGTCTGAAGGCGGTGGTGCCGTCGGGCGATCTGGTGACGGCGTTGCGCGAGCAAAAGCTGCTGACGGTCGGCGCCGGCGAAAACGTGGTGCGGTTCCTGCCGCCGTTGATCGTGACCGAGGCGGAGATCGAGCAATCCGTTGGATGCCTTGAGCGCGCCTGCGCAGCGCTTTCCGGCGATCAGTTGAAACGGGCGGCGGGGAAATGAGCAAAGCGCTGCGGCATTTTCTCGATCTCAGCGAGCTTCCGACCAAAGAGTTGCGGAACATGCTCGCGCTAAGCGTCGCGATGAAGGCGAAATTGAAGACTCACGCCGAACCGGTCAAGCCGCTCGAAGGCAAGACGCTGGCGATGATTTTCGAAAAGCCCTCGACCCGCACGAGGGTGTCGTTCGACGTCGGCATGCGCCAGCTCGGCGGTGAAGCGATCATGTTGACCGGCGCGGAAATGCAGCTCGGCCGCGGCGAGACCATCGCCGACACCGCGCGGGTGCTGTCGCGCTATGTCGACGCCATCATGATCCGCATTCTCAACCATGATGCGCTGCTGGAGCTTGCCGCGCACGCCACCGTGCCCGTCATCAACGGCCTGACGCGGCGGTCGCATCCCTGCCAGGTGATGGCCGACCTGATGACCTTCGAAGAGCATCGCGGCGCGATCGAAGGCCGCACCATTGCCTGGACCGGCGACGACAACAACGTGCTGGCGTCGTGGGCGCATGCGGCGGAACGGTTTCGCTTCAAGTTGAACGTGGCGACCCCGCCGCAGCTCGCGCCGAACAAATCGATGCGGGACTGGATCAAGGCGACCCA
>JGI12053J15887_10000568_pt1 | contig 15330 bp, 13 predicted proteins | sample MedBloCAOM1_O3_FD_15887 | JGI IMG/M metagenome (IMG submission 15887)
CGGCATCACCGGCACCGGCATCGCCATCGACGCGGCGACGCGTGGTTTGCGCGTCGCGCTGGTGGAGAAGCACGACCTGGCGTTCGGCACCAGCCGGTGGAGCTCCAAGCTGGTGCACGGCGGGCTGCGCTACCTCGCGACAGGCAATGTCGGCATCGCGCGCCGCAGCGCCGTCGAACGCGGAATCCTGATGACCCGCAACGCCCCTCACCTCGTCAAGGCAATGCCGCAGCTGGTTCCGCTGCTGCCGTCGATGAGCAAGGGCGGACGAGCCTTGGTGCGCACCGGCTTTCTCGCAGGAGATGGGCTACGCCGGCTTGCGGGCACACCGGCGTCGACCCTGCCGCGATCCCGCTGTGTCGGCGCCGAGCGTGCGGTCGAACTGGTGCCAGCGGTTCGCCGCGACCGGTTGAGCGGCGGCCTGCTCGCCTATGACGGACAACTGATCGACGACGCGCGGCTCGTCACCGCCGTGGCGCGTACGGCGGCGCAACACGGCGCGCGCATCCTGACCCGCGTTGGCGCATCGAACGCAACCGGCACCTCGGTGACACTGACCGATCAGCGCTCCGGCGAGTCGTTCGACGTCTCGGCGCGCGTGGTCATCAATGCCACCGGCGTGTGGGCGGGGGAGGTGGATCCCTCGATCCGATTGCGGCCCAGTCGCGGAACGCATCTGGTATTCGATGCGAAGGTGTTCGGCAATCCCGTTGCCGCGCTGACGGTTCCGATTCCCGGTGAGATCAACCGGTTCGTGTTCGCGATGCCAGAACAGCTGGGTCGGGTGTACCTGGGGCTGACCGACGAGGACGCGCCCGGCCCGATTCCCGATGTGCCGCAACCTACGTCGGAGGAGGTCTCGTTTTTGCTCGACACCGTGAACACCGCACTGGACGTCGCGCTGGGACCGGCCGATGTGATCGGCGCCTATGCCGGACTGCGGCCGTTGATCGACACCGGCGAAGGCCGCACGGCCGACGTGTCGCGTGAACACGCCGTCGTCGAGTCGGCAGCGGGCGTGATCAGCGTGATCGGCGGCAAGTTGACCGAATACCGGTACATGGCCGAGGACGTTCTCGACCGCGCGGTCACGCTGCGGGGGCTGACCGCAACTCCGTGCCGCACCCGCAACCTGCCGCTGGTCGGGGCGCCCTCGAACCCGGTGGCGACATTGCGGTCACCGGCCGACTTGCCGGGGTCGCTGGTCGCCCGCTACGGCGCCGAGGCGCCGAACGTGATCGCGACCGCCAGCTGCGAGCGGCCGACGGAGCCGGTGGCCGACGGAATCGACGTCACCCGAGCGGAATTCGAATACGCGGTCACCCACGAAGGCGCGATGACCGTCGACGACATCCTGGACCGCCGGACCCGAATCGGGCTTGTCGACGNTGATCGTGCTCGCGCATCCGCGGTCGCCAAGGAGTTCGTCGCCGCGGTGCGGTGAACCCATTGAGGTCGGTCAATCGCGTGGATTGATTTGCCAGCAACGCGTGTCACAATGCGCCGATGTCGAAGATCTACCAGTACGAGCGCCATCCTCGTGTCGAGGAGCTCAAGGTCGGCCGTCCCATCAAGACGCGCGACATGCGTAAGTTGAACAACCCCAACTGGCTTGTCCGCTTCAACGCCCGCTTCGGCCTGCTGATCACCGTCAGCGTTGGCACGATGTGGACCGCNTACCTGTTCACGGTGCTGGCGTTGTTCGCCCTGCCCGACGCGGTCAAACAGGGCACCTACTACATCGTTGTGTGGCTCTCGAGCAGCTTCCTGCAGCTTGTGCTGCTGCCTATCATCATCGTCGGCCAGAACATCCAGGCTCGGGCCGCCGACAAGCGTGCCGAAGAGACGTACAAGGATGCCGAGGCGGTGCTCAAGGAAGCCGAAATGATCCAAGAGCACCTGCTCGCACAGGACGAGGCCATCGCAGGCATCCTGCGTCATCTGCAGGCCCCGCCGAACGGCGACGCCAAGCCTGCGGCTTCCAGCCCCGTTTCGTAGTGAGCTACAGCGGGATGTTCTTGTGCCGGCCGCGGCGTGCCGGTGCCTCGGCCAGTGCCTGGGTCAGCTTGCTGCGGGTGTGCGCCGGGTCGATCTTCTCGTCGACCACGCCGATCTCGATGGCGGAATCAACGCCCCCTGCGATCCTTTCGTGCTCGTCGGCAAGGTCGTCATGCAGCGCCTCTCGCTCATGATCGGGCGCGGCCGCCAGCTTCTTCTTATGCAGAATGCCGACGGCGGCCTTGGCGCCCATCACCGCGACCTCCGCGTCCGGCCATGCGAACACCTTGGTGGCGTTCAGCGACCGCGAGTTCATCGCAATGTAAGCACCGCCGTAGATCTTCCTGGTAACCAGCGTGACCCGCGGGACGGTCGACTCGCCGAACGCGTGCAGTAGCTTGGCGCCACGTCGCACCACGCCACCCCACTCCTGGTCGACACCCGGCAGATAGCCCGGCACGTCGACGATGACCACCATCGGGATCCCGAACGCGTCGCACAGNCGCACGAATCGGGCTGCCTTCTCGGCGCTTTCGGAGTTCAGGCAGCCGCCAAGCCGCAGCGGGTTGTTGGCCAGCACGCCGATGGTCCGGCCGGACAGCCGGCCAAGGCCGACGACGATCGACGGCGCCCATTTGCCCTGAAACTCCTCGAACGGGGCGTCGCTGTCGAGCAGCGCATCCACGAGCGGGTGTACGTCGTAGGCGCGCCGGGCCGAATCGGGAAGCAGCGCGTGCAGGTCGGTGTCCCCGGCCTCGGCCTTGCTGCGGTCGAAATGGCCCTGCTGCCAGAACAATCCGACCAGGCGACGGCCGCGCTCGTAGGCGTCGAGTTCGTCGTCGGCGACGATGTGGCAAACCCCGGACTTCTTGTGATGCGTGTCAGGGCCGCCGAGCGACGCCATGTCGACGTCTTCGCCGGTGACACTGCGCACGATGTCGGGCCCTGTGACGAACACCCGGCCCTCCGGCGCCATGATGACGACGTCGGTCAGGGCAGGCCCGTAGGCGGCACCGCCGGCGGCGAAGCCGACGACCACCGAGATCTGCGGGACATAACCGGAGGCCCGGATCATGGCCTCGAACACCAGTCCGACCGCGTGCAGCGCCTTCACACCCTCGGCCAGCCGCGCACCGCCGGAGTGCCAGATGCCAACGATCGGGCTCTGCTCCTCAATGGCGGTGTCGTAGGCGTTGACGATGTGGACGCAACCCTCCATACCCATGGCGCCGCCCATGACGGTGCCGTCGGTGCAGAACGCGATGGTGCGCACGCCGTTGACGGACCCGGCCGCGGCAAGTACGCCAGAGCGGTCGCGCTCGTGCAGCAGCTCGACGCTGCCGTCGTCGAAGAACGTGCTAAGGCGCAGCAGCGGATCGCGTGGATCTAGCGATTCGCCGACCGCCTCGGGGGCCATGATTGTCATTGAAACCTCCTGTAGCGCGTGGATGTCGGCTGGCTTCGAAATATAAGGAAAATGCTTCCTCTAATACTTTCCGAAGGCGAGCGCGACGTTGTGCCCACCGAATCCGAACGAATTGTTGATCGCGTATTGATAATTTCCGGGTCGCGGCGAGCCCGCGACGACGTCGAGGTCGATCTCCGGGTCGAGATTCTTCAGGTTGAGCGTCGGCGGGACGACGCCGTCCCGCAATGCCAATACGGTGAGGATGGACTCCACCGCGCCGACCGCGCCGACCGAGTGGCCGAGGGCCGCCTTTGGTGCATACACCGCCGGCTTATGGCCACCAAGCGCGTTGTTGATGGCGTGTGCTTCTGCCACGTCACCGACCGAGGTTCCGGTCGCATGCGCGTTCACGTGGTCGATGTCCTTCGGCGTCAGACCGGCGAGCTGGATGGCCCGCGTCATCGCGTGACCGGCCTGCTCCCCGTTCGGGTCGGGTGCCACGATGTGGTAGCCGTCCGAGGTGATGCTGGCACCCATGATGCGGGCGAGGATGTTGGCCCCGCGCGCCTTGGCGTGCTCCTCGGTCTCGATCACTAGCAGCGCGCCGGCCTCGCCGAACACGAACCCGTTGCGGTCCTTGTCGAACGGGCGGCATGCTCCGGCCGGGTCATCGTTGGTGGTGGACAACACGATTCGCATCTGCGCGAACCCCGCGATCGGCACCGCCTCGATCCTGGTCTCGACGCCGCCGCAGATCGCGATGTCGGCCTCGCCGAGCACGATTGTCCGCCACGCGTTTGCAATGCCCTCGGAGCCGGAGGCGCAGGCCGAGATCAAGGTGGTGACCCCGGCCCTGGCGTTGCGTTCCAGCCCCACCGCCGCGGCGGCCGAGTTCGGCATGTACATCTGCACTGCCAGCGGAGAAACTGCGCGCAAACCCTTCGACCGCAGGTTCTCGTAGGCGTAGAGCAATTCCTCGCTGGATCCCATGCCGGTGCCGATCGACACCATCAATCGCCTGGTGTCGACGTCGGGCGAACCGGCGTTCTCCCACACGCGGCGACTGATCACCGTGGACATCCTCTGCAGGTACGACAGCCGGCGCAGTTCAACCCGCGTCAGCTCCCCGTCGAAGCCCTCCAGCAGATGTCCGCCGATGCGGACCGGCAGGTTGTACTCGTCGACGAACGGATCCTCGAGTTTGCGGATTCCGCTCTGACCATCGAGCAGTCGCTTCCAGGTGGTTTCAGCATCGGTCGCCAAAGCAGTCGTCATGGCGACGCCGGTGACGACCACTGTGGGGAACCCGTTCCCCGTTGCGAGCCCTGCCATCTCTACTTCGATCTTTCCTCTCGTAGGTCAGTAGCGCCCGAAAGCCAGGGCGACATTGTGACCGCCGAAACCGAACGAGTTGTTGATGGCGTACTTGTATTCGCCATACCGAGGCTCGCCCGAAACAACATCGAGATCGATCTCGGGATCGGGCGTCTCATAGTTCAGTGTGGGCGGAATGACGCCGTCACGCAGGCTAAGCACCGTCAGCAACGATTCAAGCGCGCCGACCGCACCAATCGAGTGGCCAAGCGCCGACTTCGGCGCATACACCGGGGCATGCTCCACACCGGCAACCCGGATCGCGTTGGCCTCGGCCGTGTCGCCGATGGGGGTGGCGGTCGCGTGGGCATTGACGTGGTCAATGTCCTTGGGCTCCAGCCCAGCGGTCTCCATCGCACGCTTCATCGCGTGACCGGCCCGCAGACCGTCGGGGGCAGGCGCCACCATGTGGAACGCATCCGAGGTAATGCCTGCGCCCAACAACCGGGCCAGCGGCTTGGCACCGCGGGCCTTGGCGTGCTCCTCGGTCTCGATGACCATCAGCGCGCCGGCCTCGCCGAACACGAACCCATCACGGTTCTTGTCGAACGGGCGCGACGCACCTTCTGGATTGTCGTTACGGGTCGACATGGCGCGCATCATCGAGAACGCCGCAATCGGCAGCGCCTCGATACCGCCCTCGACGCCGCCGCACACGGCGAAGTCCGCGTCCCCCATCACGATCTGACGCCACGCGTGGGCGATGCCCTCCGAACCCGACGAGCACGCCGACACCGGGGTGATGACCCCGGCACGGGCCCCGAGCTCGAGGCCCACCACCGCGGCTGCACCGTTGGGCATGACCATCTGCACGGCCAGCGGGGACACCTTGCGGGGCCCGCCCTCGTTCATCGCGTCGTACATCTCGACGATCTTCTCGCCGCCACCAAGGCCGGTGCCGATCACGACCGCGAAGCGGTCGGGGTCGACCTCCGGGCTGCCCGCGGCTTCCCACAACTGGTTGCCGAGATACTTGGCCATCCGCTGGACATACGACATCCGCCGCATCTCCAGCCGCGTCATCAGCGGATCGAGCGGCTCCTTGAGGTGCCCACCGATCCTGACCTGCAGGTCCCACTTGGAGACGAACTCGTCCTCGAGTACGTGGATGCCGCTTTCCCCGGCCAGCAGGCCCTTCCACGTGCTCTCGATGTCCGGCGCGATGGAAGTCGTCGCCGTGACGGCGGTCACCACAACACTGGGGAAACCGCCGTTAGCAGTGGAAGGTTTGGTCATTTGCTCTCCGCGATCTGCGCCCGGATGGCCGCGGCGGCCTCGGGATTCTCTTCCTCGAGCTTCTGGATGTAGGCGACGACGTCACCGACGGTGCGCAGCCCGGCGAGGTCCTCGTCGGGGATCTTCACGCCGTACTTGTCCTCGGTCTGCACGGCGATCTCGACCATCGACAGCGAGTCGATGTCCAGGTCGTCGACGAACGACTTCTCGGGTGTCACCTCGGACGGCTCGATGCCGGTGACCTCTTCGATGATCTCGGCGATGCCGGCGATGATTTCTTCCTGCGTGGCCACAATGGCTCCTTCTAATTTGGTTGATACTGCCGTACTGCGATAAATACGTGGATTATGCGGTTGTCAGCTGGTTAGGCGTGCGGCTAAATGTCAGCTAGCCCGTCCAGGTCAGCGGGGGATTTGACGGCGTGCGTCGGCACCCCCCGAAGTTCACGCTTGGCGATCCCGGCCAGGGTTCCCGCGGGGGGGAACTCGACGATCGCCGTCACATTGTCTTGACGCATGGTCGCGGTGCACAGGTCCCAGCGCACCGGGCGGGTCAGCTGCGCCACCAGCTTGCTCATCGCGTCGGCAGCCGAGGCTACCGGCTGTCCGTCGGCGTTGCTCAGCAGCTTCGCGGTCGGCTCGGACGTCGCGACGCTCTCGGCCGCGTTCGCGTAACCGTCCGTGGCCGAGGCCATGAAGTGGGTGTGGAAGGCGCCCGCAGTGGCCAGCTGCCGGACCCTGGCCTTGGCAGGCGGGTCCTCGGTCAGTTTGTCCAAAGCCGACAACGCACCGGCGGCCACTATCTGACCGACGGCGTTGCGGTTGGCCGGCACAAGGTCCAACGCATCGAGGCGGGCGAGTACCTCGGCCTCGTCGCCGCCGAGCACCGCGCACATACCCGTTGGCTCAAGCGCGCAGGCCTTGGCCATCTCCGAACCGCGGGTGGCGGCCAGTTTCACGGCGTCGTCGGCCGAGATCACGCCGGCGATCGCGTAGGCGGCGATCTCACCGACGGAATGGCCGGCCACGATCATCTCCTGGCCGGTCTCGCCGGAGCTCAGCAGGCCTCGCTTGGTCAGCTCTTCGTGCGCCAGCAATGTCGCCGCAACAACAAGGGGCTGCGTCACGGCCGTGTCGGTGATCTCCTCTGCGGTCGCAGTGGTGCCAAGGCGGGCCAGGTCAAGGCCGCTGATCTGCGACCACGCGGCCAGACGCTCGGCAGCACCGGGCAGCTCAAGCCACGCGGCGAGCATGCCGGGAGTCTGGGAGCCCTGTCCGGGCGCAAGGAATGCGAGCACTCATTAAGAGAACACTGTGAAAGCGGTTTTGCGCGGTGTAAGAGATTATGAACCTTGTCTTATGTTTTTGTAGATGTTCCACAAAACGGCATGTGATGCGACGTCATCGATACCTCGCCGCAACTTATTACCCAGCGCGATCCCGCGTCGCAGGTGTGGGGCCGATCACAGGCACGTGCGGTGTCGCCGTGTTTGACGTGCTGGAGTGGCGCGTCTGGCGGCTCAGCCGGCCGACGGTCGCGGCGACCCGCAGCACGTAAGCGTCACGCGGAAGGGTGGGATCGCGGCCGGTGAAGTCGGCGATCCGTTTGAGCCGGTAGCGGACGGTATTTGGATGAACGAACAATTTGCGAGCGCACGCCTCGATCGCCCCGCCGGAGTCCAAATATGCGTCGAGGGTCTCGGTCAACGCCGGGCCGGCATCGGCGAGCGGTCGCATCACCTCGAGCTCAAGTGCGGCGATAGCGGTCGCATCGCCAAGCAGCGCGCGCTCCGGCAGCAGCTCACGGGCGGACACCGGCCGCGGCGCCCCGGTCCAGCCCGCGACGGCGTTCATCCCAGCGATCGCCTCGGTGGCGCTGCGGTGCGCGGAGCTCAAGGTCGGCGCGGTCGGGCCGATCACCACCGGCCCATCGGCGAATACGCCGAGCAGTTCGTTGAGGAACCGGTCGGTCGGTGACAGTGATCCCGACACGATGGCCACCAGCCAGGTGCCGTGCACATCGGAGAGCGCGGCCCGCCCGTTTTGGGTGACAACGTCGTGAACGTCCTCGCTGGCCAGATCAATCCGCCCGGGTTGGGGCAAACCCACCACCACCGTGGACGGCGCCGTGGCATCCCAATTCAGCGCGGCGGCCTGGGACTGCAGCTCGGGCCCGGTGTCCCCGCGGACGACGGCGTCGACGACATTGGCTTCCATCCGGGTGTCCCACGCGCCGCGTGCCTCGGCCTGGTCGGCGTAGGCTTCGGCCGCCGCGAACGCCAAATCGCGGCTGTAGCGCAGGATTCCAGCGGTCATCGCGGTGAGCTGATCTTCGGAGCGAGCCAGCAGCGGCACGACTTCCTCGAAGAACTCCATGGTGACCCGCACCATCTCGACCGACTGCCGCAGCGCGATGCGCCGCCGCAGATCCTGCGGGACCACCTCGAAGGCCTGGGCCGTGTAGCCGACGTTGCTCTGCGGGTCGCGCATCCACTCGACGAAGTTGACCACCGCGGTCTGCACCACCAGTTGCACGCTTGCGCGCTGGGATGCCTCGAGGTCGGAGAAGAACGGCAGCCGCTCTTCCATCGCATGCACCGCTTCGGTGGCCAGCCGGCCCGAGTACTGCCTCAGCCGCCGCAACACCGAGTCGGGGACGGTTTCCAGCACCTCAAGGGTGGACGCCGGCGGGACGAACCGATTGTCGGCCATCCCTAAAAGCTACGCCTGTCTTCTAGCAGTTTCCTCCAACCGGGCCGTGCTGCTAGGCGACACCGGGGTCAGACGTCTGCTCCGGCGCGGCCATCACGTCGTCGATCTGGTATTTGCGGGCGGCCTCGACGGCGACCGACTGATCGATACTCCCGTCGCGGGCCAGGCCCTCGAGGATGCCAACCACGACCGACTCGGCGTCAGTGTTGAAGTAACGCCGCGCGGCGGGCCGGGTATCGGAGAACCCGAACCCGTCGGTGCCGAGCGTGATGTAGGTGCCGGGCACCCACGGCCGGATCTGTTCCGACACCCCGCGCATCCAGTCGGACACCGCGACCACCGGCCCCGCCGCGTCGGCGAGTGCCTTGGTGACGAACGGCGTGCCCGCAGGGCGTTCGGGATGGCGCAGCCGCTCCTTCTCGATCGCCACGCCGTCGCGGTTTAGTTCGCCCCAGCTGGTCACCGACCAGACGTCGGCGGCCACATCCCATTCTTCGGCAAGCAGCTCGGCCGCGCGCACGGCCTCCGGCATGGCCACGCCCGAGGCAAGGATCTGCGCGACGTGGGTCCGTTTCTCGGGGGCCGGCCGGTAGCGGTAGATGCCGCGCAGCAGCGCTTCGACGTCGAGGCCCTCGGGTTCGGCGGGCTGGACATACGGCTCGTTGTAGATCGTCATGTAGAAGTAGACGTTCTCCGGGTTCTCGCCGTACATCCGGTGCAGGCCGCTTTCCACGATGTAGGCGATCTCGTAGGCGAACGCCGGGTCGTAGGACACCACGGCCGGGTTGGTGGCGGCCAGCAGTAGCGAGTGCCCATCGGCGTGCTGCAGGCCCTCACCCGTCAGGGTGGTGCGGCCCGCCGTGGCACCGAGCACGAAGCCCCTTGCCATCTGGTCGGCCGCGGCCCAGAACCCGTCGCCGGTCCGCTGGAACCCGAACATCGAGTAGAAGATGTAGACCGGGATCATCGGCTCGTTGTGCGTGGCGTAGGAGCTGCCCGCGGCGGTGAACGACGCGGTGGAGCCCGCCTCGTTGATGCCCTCGTGCAGGATCTGGCCGATTTCACTTTCCTTGTACGCCAACATCAGTTCGGCATCGACGGCCGTGTAGAGCTGGCCGTTGCGGTTGTAGATCTTCAGGCTGGGGAACCATGAGTCCATGCCGAACGTGCGGGCCTCGTCGGGAATGATCGGAACGATGCGCGCACCAATCTCCTTGTCGCGCAACAGTTCCTTGAACGTGCGCACGGTCGCCATCGTGGTGGCCACCTCTTGGGTGCCTGAGCCCTTCTTGAGTGCCTTGTAGGCGTCGCGGCCAGGCAGCGTCAGCACCTTGGACTTGGTGCGCCGCTCCGGCAGGAATCCGCCCAACGCCCGCCGGCGCTCCAGCATGTAGCGGATCTCCGGGGCCTCGGGACCGGGGTGGTAGTAGGGCGGCAGGTACGGGTTCTTGTCGAGTTCCTCGTCGCTGATCGGAATTCGAATGGAGTCGCGGAAGTACTTGAGGTCTTGCAGCGCAAGCTTCTTCATTTGGTGGGTGGCATTGCGNCCCTGGAAGTGCGCGCCCAACGAGTAGCCCTTGATGGTCTTGGCCAGGATCACCGTCGGCTGGCCCTTGTGCTCCTTCGCGGCGCGGTAGGCNGCNTAGACCTTGCGGTAGTCGTGGCCGCCGCGTTTGAGGTTCCAGATCTCCTGGTCGGACATCTTCTCGACCAACTGCTTGGTGCGCGGGTCACGGCCGAAGAAGTGGTCGCGGACGTAGGCACCGTCGTTGGCCTTGTAGGTCTGGTAGTCACCGTCTGGCGTGGTGTTCATCAGGTTCACCAAGGCGCCGTCGCGGTCGGCGTGCAGCAGCGCGTCCCACTCGCGGCCCCACACCACCTTGATGACGTTCCAGCCCGCGCCCCGGAAGAAGGACTCCAGTTCCTGAATGATCTTGCCGTTGCCGCGCACCGGACCGTCGAGGCGCTGCAGATTGCAGTTGACCACGAAGGTGAGGTTGTCGAGGCCTTCCAGCGCCGCCACGTGAGACAGGCCGCGGCTCTCCGGCTCGTCCATCTCACCGTCGCCGAGGAACGCCCACACGTGCTGGTCGGACGTGTCCTTGAGGCCGCGGTCGTGCAGGTAGTGGTTGAACCGGGCCTGGTAGATCGCGTTCATCGGGCCAAGGCCCATCGACACGGTCGGGAACTCCCAGAAGTCCGGCATCAGCCGCGGGTGGGGATAGGAGGGCAGCCCGCCGCCGGGGTGGCTGTGCTCCTGGCGGAAGCCGTCGAGTTGGTCAGCCGTTAGCCGGCCCTCGAGAAATGCGCGCGCGTAGATGCCGGGCGAGGCGTGGCCCTGGATGAATATCTGGTCGCCGCCGCCAGGATGAGCCTTGCCGCGGAAGAAGTGGTTGAAACCGACCTCGTACAGCGCCGCCGACGACGCGTATGTCGAAATATGGCCTCCCACACCGACTCCCGGGCGCTGAGCCCGGTGCACCATGATCGCGGCGTTCCATCGGATCCACGCCCGGTAGCGCCGCTCGACGTCCTCATCGCCGGGAAACCACGGCTCGAGCTCGGTCGGGATGGTGTTCACGTAGTCGGTCGACGTAAGCGCGGGGATGGCCACCCGCTGTTCGCCGGAGCGTTCCAGCAACCGCAACATCAGGTAGCGCGCCCGCGCAGGACCCGACCGCTCCAGCAACCCGTCGAACGACTCAAGCCATTCGGCGGTCTCCTCAGGATCGATATCGGGCAGATACGACGCGACGCCTTCACGAATCACCCGAACCCGATCGGGTTCGGCTGCGGTGCCGGAGTTTTGGGCCAGGTCTTGGCGCACGAACTCGGTGGTCAACTTCCGCTCCTTGTTAGGCGGTATAGGTGCTTATGCGATCGGCACAGCGCCTTTATCGTCCCCCCATCGTGCCCCACTTGCACTGCTGGGGGTGGCGACTGGAATGAACCCGCGATCGACGGCCCAAACCGGTAACGTCTGCAGACCGTGCTGATCGGTGGGCTGTCTCGCGAGCGGCTGCGGATCGCGGCGCTGGTGATGGGCACCCTGGCCGCCATGGCGATGGTCATCGTCGGCTGCAACAGCGTCACCTCGGGCAGTCCTACGATCAATCGGGCCGACGCACCTGTGTATCGGGCGTCGGTGTCGGCGTCCAGCGAAGAGTCGGTCGCCAGCTCGAGCTCTCGCGAGTCCGAACGCCAGGGGTCCATCACCAGGCAGGCGGTCCACTCGTCGTGTGATGGGCTGAGTTCGTCGAGCGTGGACGCCATCACGGCGGTGAACAACTTCGTCGACTCGTTCAACAAGAACGGCGCCGATGCAGCCGCCAAGGCGGGCCCTGCCATCGATGCGCTCAACCACAGTGCCGATCTGGTCGCGCGCGGCGTGTCCGACGTGCTCGCCCAGAACCTGCGCGATGCGCTCAACGCCTGGGTCGACGCGGCCAGAGGGCTCGCGACGGCGATCGCGGGCAATTATGGGCCCACCGAATTCAACGCGGCGATCACCAAACTCAACGACACCAAGACCACCGCGCTGAACCTGTGCGACGCGGCATATCGATGAACCTGGCCGCCAGGCGTCGGTCGTCGCGCGGCGGCGTGCGACGATAGGGCCGAGCGCAACGTGCGTCGAGCTGGCTGAAGGAGGACTGACCGTGGTCGCGGCGGATGACGCCCCGAGCTACGCCCACAGACTGGGCATCCAAAAAGATCAGGTTGTGCAGGAGTTGGGCTGGGACGAGGACACCGACGACGACATCCGGGCCGACATCGAAGAGGCGTGCGGCGGCGACTTGCTCGACGAAGACGCCGACGATGTCATCGACGTCGTGTTCTTGTGGTGGCGCGATGGCGACGGCGACCTCGTCGACCGGCTGATGGATGCCATCACCCCGCTGGCCGACGACGGCGTGATCTGGGTGGTGACGCCAAAAACCGGCAAGCCCGGCCACGTGCTTCCCGCAGAGATCGCCGAATCCGCACCGACGGCAGGCCTGATGCAGACGTCGTCGGCCAATCTGGGCGACTGGAGCGCGAGCAGGCTGGTGCAGCCGAAGTCCAAGGCGGCGGGGAGGCGCTAGTGCTTGGCGCCGGCGACGAGGCACCGGGCTTCACGCTCAAGGATCAAAATCAGCAGGCCGTCACGCTGGGCAACTTCCGCGGTGTGCGCAACGTGCTGCTGGTGTTCTTCCCGCTCGCGTTCACCGGCATCTGCCAGGGTGAGCTGGACGAGATCCGCGATCACCTGCCCACCTACGAGAACGACGACACCGCCACGCTGGCGATCTCGGTGGGCCCGCCGCCCACCCACAAGATCTGGGCGACGCAGAGCGGCTTCACCTTTCCCGTGCTTTCCGACTTCTGGCCGCACGGCGCGGTCGCGCAGTCCTACGGCGTGTTCAACGACGTCGCCGGCTTCGCCAACCGCGGCACGTTCGTCATTGACCGGTCGGGCATCATCCGGTTCGCCGAGATGAAGAAGCCGGGGGAGCCGCGCGATCAGGCCGTGTGGACGGATGCGCTCAAAGCGCTTCAGCCTGGTTGACGGATTTCCGCCTGCCCGTCATCGACCTGTAGCCTGCCCGGCAAGGGGCGCGTAGCTCAGTGGTAGAGCTCTGGTTTTACACACCAGCGGTCGGCGGTTCGATACCGTCCGCGCCCACCGATCACTCCGGCGGAGCGAAGAACTCCAGCGCGATGCCGTCGGGATCGCGGAAGCTCAGGCCCGACCCGTAGGGAGCGTCCACGATTCCGCCGTGCTCGATCCCAAGGCTTTCGAGCCGCTCGACCCAGGACTGCAGGTCGGCGCGACTCGCGCACCCGAATCCGACGTGGTCCAGCCCCGTCTGAAACTCGGTGAAGTTCTCATCGCCAGCCGCCCGATCGTGTTGATGGATGCCGAACAGCGTGCTGTTGTCGAATGCCCAGACCAGATGTCGGAACCCCGCGTCGGTGTGCTCGTCGAGCGCCGGTTCGGCACCGATGAGCGCTTGGTACCAGGGTCCGCTGACTCCGAGATCGCGCACCGTAAGCGCGACATGGTTAAGCGCTGGGAAGGCCATCGTGGGCTCCTCACTATTCACGCCACAAGACGTGCTCGATGTCGCCGGGCGGCGCCCGGTTCACTCGAGATCATCGACCCTGAAGCCGACGAACGCGAAAATCCTTTGACATCGGAACAACTGTTCACCACTGCCGCGGCAAATTTCATCCTCGTTTGCCAATTCCAAGGGTGACCGTGAGTGTCGCTATCCAGCAACCGAAATCTCGCACGTTTTCCGTGCTGACTAGTTTTGCCAACTAAACACCAACGGATTTGCCAGATTTGCTAATTGACGCTTCTGTCGTATCTGGATACCGCAGCGTTTTCAGCAGACTTGCAGGTCCAAGCCCCAAAAAGCCCGTGCGATCCTGATTAGGGGCTGCCGTTGCTGGGAACATCTGCATCATCGAGGGGAACTGCGGCAGGCGGGTCAGACGACTCGCCTGCCGCTGCGCGCCCTGGCCCGCATGTTGCGCAGATACATCTCGTAGCCGAGGATCCAGACCTCGCGTGGAATCACCCGGTCGGCGAGGCGCAGCCCCGTCAGCAACCATTCGAAGTGGCGTTGTTGACCGGCCGTCCACGACAACCGCATCTGCGAGCGGAACTCCGTTGGCAGGAATCCCGCCGTCGCGAACAGGTTGAATCGACCGGCCAGCAGTCGCAACGGGGCGGGCAGGAATGCCATCGTGGCCACTCCGTGCAGATGCTCGCGCACCGGCGGGTCGATCCTAAGGTCGTCGAGCGAGCGCTTCCAGTACTCGTCGAACGCGACCCGGTCGGGCGGCCACATGTCGTCGCGAACCTGCAGCGTGGTGCCAAGCTTCTTGGCGTCCCGATACACCGCATCGGCGGAGTCATCCTCGAGTGGCCCGTACAGGAACTCGTGTTGGTCGACGTAGTAGCGATAAAGGCAGGCGGCCACCCAGAGCTGCAGCCGAGGGTCGAATGCGTTGTAGGACACCGGGCTTGACTTCGTCGAGCGGACAAGTGCGTGCACCCTGTCCACCTCGTTGCGGATCAGCGCCCGATCCGCATCCGTGCCAAGGGTGGCCGCGGCAAGGTAGGTCCCTGTCGTGCGGGCCCGCTTGAGCGGGTGCCTGTACACGTTGCCGCTGTCCACCGGGCTCTCAAGCACGCCGTATCCGATCGCGGGCGACGCCAGTTGCATGATCACGTTCGCCGCAGGCAGCAGAACCGCGGCTGGGTTCAGCAAATCGACGACCCGGGTAGGGCGCGACGGTGGACCCAGCCTCATGAATTCGAGTAGACCACTTGTGAGACGCTCCCGGGGTGTTTGCGACGGCATGTCGGGGCCGGGCCGCGGGGATCGCGGCCGGCTACTTCGCCGATCTGCTGCTCGGCGATCCGCGTCGCGGGCACCCGGTGGCGCTGTTCGGCGGCGGTGCAGCGGCTTTGGAGCGGCTGACCTACGCCGATTCCCGCCGCGCAGGGGCACTGCACGCCGGGGCACTGCTCGCGGCGCTCGGTGCGCTTGGTGTCACCGTCGAGCGGAGCGCCAGGCGGCGCGGGCCGGGGTGGACGGCAGCGGCCAC
>JGI12053J15887_10000570_pt1 | contig 15307 bp, 12 predicted proteins | sample MedBloCAOM1_O3_FD_15887 | JGI IMG/M metagenome (IMG submission 15887)
CCCATCACTTCGTTGGCTTCGAGATCGTAAAGCTCGCGCGCGATGTGATCGGTCAACATCGCCGGCGCCCCGTCGAACACCACGCGGCCGGACGCCATCCCGATCAGACGGTCGCAATAGGTGCGCGCGAGATCGAGCGAATGCAGGTTGCAGATCACGGTGATGCCGAAATGCTTGTTGATGCGCAGCAGCGCATCCATCACGATTTTGGTATTGCGGGGATCCAGCGACGCGATCGGCTCATCGGCGAGGATGATGTCGGGCTCCTGAACCAGCGCCCGCGCAATCGCAACGCGCTGCTGCTGCCCGCCGGAGAGCTGATCGGCACGTTGCGCGGCAAGCTGGGCCATGTCGAACTGCTCAAGGGCAGACATTGCCAGCGCCTTGTCCTCTTCGGGCCAAAACTGTGTCAGCGAGCGCCAGGACGGGATTTCCGCGAGCCGTCCCATCAGAACGTTGGTCAACACATCAAGGCGGCCAACCAGATTGAATTGCTGGAAAATCATCGCCGACCGCGCGCGCCATTGCCGCAGATTCCTGCCGCGCAGCGCCGTCACGTCCAGGCCTTCGAACAGGATTCGTCCCTCGGACGGGTCGGCGAGGCGATTGATCATTCGCAGCAAAGTCGACTTGCCGGCCCCGGAACGGCCGATCACGCCGACAAAACCGCCTGGCGCGATCGAGAATGACGCATTGTCGACCGCGGCCTTGGAGCCGAACCGGCACGTCAAACCTTCCACCACCAGCATGCAATGCTCCAGACACGGAATCCTAGACCATCGCTATCGTCTGGATTCGACAGTTGTGTGACAGCACGCTGCAGTGCGGCAATCATCCACACCTCAGGAGACTGTCACGCGCTTGTCATGACTCCGTCATCAAGGCCATCGATGACGTGCGGGCCTTTTTCAGTATCCTGGATCGGTTACTCGTGGAAAATTCGCATGGCCGGCAAAATGCTATCGGTTGAACCGACCATCGATCCCAGCGCAAAACTGCATGACACAACGCTCGGCGTCTATTGCGAAGTCGGCGCCCGCACGATCCTGCATGAGGTCACGCTGGGCGATTATTCCTACGTCGTGAACGACGCGCAGATCACCTACACCACGATCGGAAGGTTCTGCTCGATCGCGGCCATGACGCGGATCAACCCCGGCAATCATCCCATGCAACGCGCCTCGCAGGCGCACTTCACCTATCGCGCCAGCGCCTATTTTCCGGGAGAGAGCGACGAGGCGGAGTTCTTCGAATGGCGGCGCCGGCATCACGTCCATATTGGTCATGATGTCTGGATCGGGCACGGCGCCATCGTGTTGCCGGGCCGCAGCATCGCCACCGGCGCGGTGGTCGCGGCTGGCGCGATCGTGACCAAGGACGTACTGGCCTACACGATTGTCGCAGGAAATCCGGCGCGGGCGATCAAGCGGCGTTTTTCGGAAGACATTACCAACCGGCTGGCGGAGCTTGAGTGGTGGGACTGGGACCATGAAACGCTTCGCAGCGCCCTGCCCGATTTCCGCAAACTTGCCGTCGAGGAGTTTCTGGCAAAATACGAGGCCGCGACTACTTCCGGTCATTTATCCACCAGACGACGAAGTGCAATATCGTGACGGATATATTGATCGAAGGTGGTCGGGCTCTTCTCGACAATACCATTCTTGAAACCTCGGTGCAGATCGCCGGCGGAAAAATCAGCGCTGTGGGTTCGGACCACGGCGTCATGTCATTTGGTCTCGATGCCCGTGGCCTGCTGGTACTGCCGGGGGTAGTCGATTTGCACGGCGACGCGTTCGAGCGACAGATGATGCCGCGCCCCGGTGTCGATTTTCCCGTCGATGTAGCGTTGATCGACAGTGACCGGCAGGCCATCGGAAATGGCATCACCACGGTTTTTCACGCCACGACATGGTCCTGGGAACCGGGCTTGAGAAGCGGCAACAATGCAACGCGATTGCTTGAGGCCATCGAGACCCTGAGGCCGCAACTGGCGGCGGATACCCGCTTCCACCTGCGCCATGAGACCTACAATCTCGATGCCGAAACCGACATCGCGCGATGGTTGTCCGGCGGACGGATCGATCTGTTCGCGTTCAATGACCATATGGATTCAACCGTCGCCAGTCTGGCCAAGCCGCAAAAACGAAACCGTATGGTCGAACGTACCGGTCTTTCCAACGAAGCGTTCGATTCCCTGGTGGAGCGTGTCGTGTCCCGCGGTGACGACGTCCCTGCATCGGTCGCGCGGCTGGCCAAGGCTGCGCGAGACGCAAACGTGCGGATGCTGTCTCACGACGATGAAAGCCCGGAGATGCGAAAGGCATTTCGCGNGCAGGGCGTCGGCATTGCCGAATTTCCGGTCAACGAGGAAACCGCGCGTGAGGCCGCCGAAGCCGGCGATTTCATCGTGTTCGGCGCGCCCAATGTCGTACGCGGCGGCAGCCATACCGGATGGACCAAAGCGGCCGACATGATCGCCAAGGGCTTATGCTCGATCCTGGCCTCCGACTACTACTATCCGGCGCAGTTGCTGGCGGCATTTCGCCTTGCTGACGATGGCGTGCTGCCGCTTGTCGAAGCCTGGAACCTGATTTCGGCGGCGCCCGCCAGGGCCGCAGGTCTTGCGGATCGCGGTGTTCTTGCAGAAGGGCATCGTGCCGACGTCATCCTCGTGGATGACCAACTGCCGCTGCGGCCGCGCATTGTCGCCGTCATCGCCGCCGGCCGTCTCGTTCATCTGACGGACGCGAGCCGCCTGATCCTTTCATCCGTTAAGCCACGCAAGGCGGTTGCAGCCGCGTGAGCCGGCTCTATTCTGCTGATATGGCAACTCATCCACGTTATGCGATCTATTATGCAGCCGCACCGGACACCGATCTTGATCGCTTCGGCGCGCGATTGCTGGGTTATGACGCCTTCAGCGGCAAGGACCTGCCCTTCCCGAACGGCATCCTGCAGATGGCGCCGGATTGGCGTGAATTGACGCGGGATCCAAGAAAATACGGTTTCCATGCCACGCTGAAGGCGCCGCTGTCGCTGGCGCCTGGCAAGACCGCGACCGAGCTTCTCGCGGCATGCGAGGTCTTCGCCACCACACCTCGACCAGTTCCGGTGATCCGGCCTGTCGTCGATTCAATCAGCGGCTTTATCGCGGTGGTGCCCGCGGAACCATCGACCGAACTTGAGCAGCTTGCTGCGGACTGCACCAGCGAATTCGATTCATTTCGGGCCCCGCTTACACCGCAAGGCCGTAAGCGGCGGGATCCTTCTGCCTTGACGGCAAGGCAGTGCGGACATCTCGATCGCTGGGGTTATCCGTACGTCATGGAAGACTTCCGCTTCCATATGACGCTGACAGGCCGACTTGACGCCGAGCGGCGGGAGCCCGTTCTGAGGATGCTGCGTAACAGCTTCTCCGCGATCGGCATCAAAACGCTCGCGATCGACAGGATCGCGCTATTCCGTCAGGACGACGCCGATTCCCGGTTCCACGTCGTCGGCCACTGGAAGTTGCGTTAGGCGCTCAGAGCGAGGCCAACAGCGTTGGCCGCGGCCAAGTCGCTGCGATAGGCCTTTCTCCGGTTCCCCGCTCCTCGAGATCGTCGGCCAACCCCCGCCAATCCGGAGCGGATTGCATTACCGCTACCTCCAGGTCGGGTTTCCGCATGGGCAGTGTGTTTTAAAGCCATTGGATTCCGGGAGCCGACCACGTACCGTATCTTCAAGTTCAGGAGCCTAGGAGATGGCCAGGAGATGGAAAGACGCCTAGCTGCCATAGTCTGCGCTGATGTCGCCGGCTATTCGCGCATGATGGGCGCAGACGAGCAAGGTACGCACGCCGCGTTCAAGGCTCATCGAAGCGCGACATACCCGATCATCCTCAACCACGGCGGCCGCGTTGTGAAGAACACCGGTGACGGTTTCCTGCTGGAGTTTCCGAGCATCGTCGGGGCCATCGAGTCTTCGATCGCGATGCAGGCGCTGATGGCAGAACGGAATAACCACCTCCCCGCTGATCGGGTCATGCAATTCCGTCTGGGCGTCCACATGGGAGATGTGATTGCCGACGAAGACGAAGTTTACGGCGACGGTGTCAACATCGCCGTCCGCCTTGAAGCGGTTGCCGCCCCCGGCGGCGTGGCCGTTTCCGCAAAGGCCTATCATGAGGCCAGCAAGCATCTCCGTGCCACCCTCGTCGACGCCGGCAGTCACCGTTTGAAGAACATCGAAGAGCCGGTAAATGTCTGGACCTGGGAGCCAGGCGGGTCCGACACCCGCGGTCGGGAGCCCAAAAATACATCAAACCTGCCGGCACAATATCGAACTGCGATCGTGGGCGTGCTTCCGTTCGCGAATCTCAGTGACAGCACCGACGAATATTTTTCCGACGGACTGACCGAGGACTTGATCCACGCTCTTTCTTTGCAATCCTTTTATCGCGTACTGAGCAGAAATTCGACTTTTTCGTTCAAAGATAGAAATCTGAGCGCGCGGCTGATTGCGCGGGAGATTGATGCGACATACCTGATCCAGGGTTCGGTGCGGCGTGCCGGAACGAAAATTCGTGTAACCGCCGAACTGGTAGCCCCAGAGAACGGCGAGCAATTGTGGACCGGTCGATACGACAGGGACATCGGCGATCTGTTCGCGATGCAGGATGAAATCACCACCAGTCTGTCCGCTGCATTGGCCCCGGAGATATATCGTGCGGAAGCTTCCGCTCCGTCCCGGTCATCGGCCACCGATCTGACCGCATGGGATCGGTTCTTAAGGGGACTGTCTCACTATTATCGGCACACAAAAGCAGATTTCGAAGCCTCGATCGGTCTGTTCAGGGAGGCCATTGCGCTCGATCCGGCGCTTGCAATTGCACGCGCCTATCTCGCCACGATCATGGTGCAGGGCGTGCAGTATGGATGGATCAAAAGTACGAGCCAATTGTGGACCGAGGCGATGAATCTGGCGGAAAGCAGTGTCCGGCTTGATTCGCGTTCGTCATTCGCATTTTCGATTTTGTCCTACGTGCATGCGATGGAGGGGCATTACGAGGCGGCAATGGAAGCCGCAAAGAGGGCGGTTAAGTTAAACCCGTACGATATGGGTGCCCGCGGCGTACTTGGAATATCTCACCTCGTGATCGGCGAGCATCGACAGGCCATCGAACTGATTTCGGCGGCCGTGCAGCGCGGCAACAGTGACCCCCGGTACAAATGGGCGGCGTTGAACGCGTTCAGCCACTACCTTGTGGGACAATATGATGCGTCGCTGTCCTGGGCGCGTGAAGCCCTGTATTTGAATCCCAATCACCTTCAGGTGCTGGCCGTCCGGGCGGCGTCGCTCGCGCAATTGGGACGAACCGAGGAAGCGGCAAAGGCGGCCGAAGTTTTGCTGACCAACTTTCCAGGCCTGACCGTCGAACGGCATCTCAGGAACTTCCGTTGGAAAACTCCGGCTGACATTGCCCATTACCGTGACGGACTTTTGAAGGCCGGCGTACCATTCAGCAAACTGACCCTTGTCGATTCTACCTCAAAACGCACGGCTTAGGCGCGGTTTCTCAAAGACCTGGCTGCAAAAGTTGCGGGCTTGAGACCAGACGGAATCAATGCGTTACACCTTGAGGTTATCTGAACACCTCGAGGATATATCAGCGGACCGGTTTCACCCGCCGGAGCTCTTCGAGAACACCCGGCTGGCCAGCACATCGGGCGGCTCCAGCGACATGATGTCGTCGGCGGTCAGCACGCGGTCAAGATCAGCGACGAGACGGTTGGCCTGGCGCAGCCGCATACGGTCGAGAGCGTTGCGGATCGAGCGTGCGTTGGAGAATAGTGGCTGGGTCTTGCGCAAGCTGATGTAACGGATGAACGCCTGCCGCGCGTCGCGGCTGAACCGGTAGTTCATGTCGTGCAGCATCAATTGCGCGATCGCCAATAACTCATCCTCGGAATAATCCGGAAAATCAATGTGGTGGGCGATACGGGAGCGGAAGCCGGGATTGCTGGCGAAGAACTTGTCCATCCGGTCGCCGTAGCCGGCAAGGATCACCACCAGATCCTCGCGTTGCGATTCCATCACCTGCAGCAAAATCTCAATCGCTTCCTGTCCATAGTCGCGTTCGTTATCGGGGCGATGCAGGTAATAGGCCTCGTCGATGAACAGCACGCCGCCCATCGCCTTCTTCAAAATCTCCTTTGTCTTCGGCGCCGTATGTCCGATGTATTGACCCACCAATTCATCGCGGGTGACCGACACCACCTGGCCACGGCGCACAAAGCCGAGCTTATGGAGAATGCTGGCGATCCGGAGCGCCACCGTCGTCTTGCCGGTGCCGGGATTGCCGGTGAACGACATGTGCAACGTCGGCACGTCCGACGTCAGGTTCATGCGCTTGCGGATGCGCTCGATCAGCAGCAGCGAGGCAATTTCCCGAATTCGCGTCTTGACCGGCTTCAGCCCGATCAATTCGCGGTCCAGTTGATCGAGTACCTCGCCGATGCCGACCTCAGCGAATTCGCGGCGCAGGTCGACCTGCTCATCCGGCGGCGCTTCGGCTGCGCTCTGCGGGATAGAAGATGAACTCAATTGCGAGTTCATCTGTCACCGTAGCGCACGCCTTCGGGACGATCGACGGCATAGGATTTCGTGGTATAGCGGATGTTGCGGCCGTTCGCTTCATGCCGCTCAAGACGGAAACCAGGCTCCTGTTTTGGCCGGGTGACGATGAAAGACAGCCGCAGCGACTCCCAGCCGTGGCTGGAATCGAATGCCGACATCCGGATGTAGCGGTCGCCATAGACCTTGCGGCATTCGTTTAGCTCCATCAGCACGCCGGCGGCATCGCGAAGATCGAACATCGGCAGCCCCCACATTTCCCAGAAATTGTTGCGGGGATGTGGGTCGTCAGTGAATTCGATGTTCACCGCCCAGCCCTTGCCGAGACAATACTGAACCTGGCGGGAGATCTGCTCGTCCGTGAGGTCGGGCAGGAATGAAAAACAGCCTTGGGTGACGCGCATGATCCTAGCTCCTTACATCGAGACGCTGGCGGTGGGGGCATAGTCTGGCATGTCGGTGGATTCGTAGTTGAAGGTGACGTCTTTCCAGACCTCCAGCGCAGCCTTCAGCGGCGTGCAGGTCGCCGCCGCCTTGGCGAGAATTTCCGGCCCTTCGTGCAAATAGTCGCGGCCTTCGTTGCGGGCGAGAATCATCGCCTCCAGGGCCACCCGGTTCGCGGTTGCACCCGCTTGAATCCCCATGGGATGACCGATGGTGCCGCCGCCGAACTGCAGCACCACATCTTCTCCGAGATGGTCGAGCAGCTGATGCATCTGGCCGGCATGAATGCCGCCGGATGCCACCGGCATCAGCTTGTTGAGACTGGCCCAGTTCTGATCGAAGAACACGCCGTGTTCGAGTTTTGCAGGATTGAAGTCTTCACGGCAGATGTCGTAATAGCCGCGCGTCGTTGCCGGATCGCCCTCGAGCTTGCCGACCACGGTGCCGGCATGGATGTGATCGACGCCGGCGAGCCGCATCCATTTCGCGATCACCCGGAACGAGACGCCGTGGTTGCGTTGCCGCGTATAGGTCGAATGCCCTGCCCGATGCAGATGCAGGATCATATCGTTGCGGCGCGCCCATTTCGCCATCGACTGGATCGCGGTGTAGCCGATCACCAGATCGATCATGATGATGACCGAGCCGAGTTCCTTCGCAAACTCCGCACGCTCATACATGTCTTCCATCGTTCCGGCGGTGACATTGAGATAAGTGCCCTTGATCTCGCCGGACGCCGCCTGGGCTTTGTTGACGGCCTCCATGCAATGGAGAAACCGCTCGCGCCAGTGCATGAACGGCTGCGAGTTGATGTTCTCGTCATCCTTGGTGAAGTCGAGTCCACCCTTCAACGCCTCGTAGACCACGCGGCCGTAGTTCCGCCCGGACAGGCCGAGCTTCGGCTTTACGGTGGCGCCGAGCAGCGGGCGGCCGAACTTGTCCATCCGTTCGCGTTCGACCACGATACCGGTCGCCGGCCCCTGGAACGTCTTCACATAGGCCACCGGCAGCCGCATGTCTTCCAGCCGCAACGCCTTCAGCGGCTTGAAGCCGAACACGTTGCCAATGATCGAAGCCGACAGATTGGCGATCGATCCGTTCTCGAACAGATCGAGATCGTAGGCGATGTAGGCAAAATATTGCCCTGGGGAATTCGGCACCGGATCGACGCGGTAGCATTTGGCGCGATATTTTTCGGCCGCAGTCAGGCGGTCGGTCCACACCACCGTCCAGGTCGCGGTCGACGACTCGCCGGCTACCGCCGCCGAGGCTTCGATCGGATCGACGCCGTCCTGCGGCGTCACCCGGAACAGCGCGATGATGTCGGTGTCCTTTGGCGTGTAGTCGGGCTCCCAATAGCCCATCTTCTTGTATTCCATCACGCCGGATTTGTAGCGGTCCTTGCCGCGGACGGTCATCGACAATTCATTCATGGCTCTTCTCCTTAAGTCGCGAGACTGGCGGATCCGGGTTGACAGTCTTCAGGTCATTCGGCCGCGTCGGCGATGTTTCCGATGCGCGGGTCAAGCGATCCCGCGCGATAGCGTTTTGCCATTTCAGCCAGCGGAACGACCTTCATCTTCGACGCATGGCCGGCAGTACCGAATTGCTCAAAACGCTCGCGGCAGAGGTCACGCATCGCGTCCATTGCCGGCTTGAGGAATTTGCGCGGATCGAACTCACTTCTGCTCCGGGCCGCGACTTTCCGGAACGCTGCGGTCATTGCCAGCCGGCAGTCGGTGTCGATATTGACCTTGCGGACGCCATGCCTGATGCCGCGAACGATCTCCTCGACCGGCACGCCCCAGGTCTGCGGCATCTCGCCGCCGAACTGGTTGAAGGCGTCTTGTAAAGGCTGCGGCACCGACGACGAACCGTGCATCACCAGATGCGTGTTCGGCAGCCGGCGGTGGATTTCCTCGACCACCTTCATCGCAAGAATCTCGCCGTCCGGTTGGCGCGAGAACTTGTAGGCGCCATGCGATGTGCCCATCGCGATCGCCAGCGCGTCGACCTTGGTGGCGCGGACAAAATCGACCGCCTGATCCGGATCCGTCAGCAGCTGATCGTGGCTGACCTTGCCTTCCACGCCATGGCCATCTTCCTGTTCGCCGCCGCCATGTTCGAGCGAGCCGAGCACACCCAGTTCGCCCTCCACCGAAGCACCGATCCAGTGCGCCATCTCGACCACACGGCGGGTGATATCGACGTTGTAGTCATAATCTGCGGCGGTCTTGGCGTCAGCTTGCAGCGAGCCATCCATCATGACCGACGTAAAACCGTATTTGATCGCGGTGGCGCAGGTCGCCTCCTCGTTGCCGTGGTCCTGATGCATGCAGAGCGGAATCTGCGGATACATCTCCTCCAGCGCGTCGATCATCCTCGACAGCATGATGTCGTTGGCGTAAGAGCGCGCGCCGCGCGAGGCCTGGAGGATGACGGGTGCATCGACCGCCGCTGCCGCCTCCATGATCGCAAGGCCCTGCTCCATGTTGTTGATATTGAATGCCGGCACGCCGTAACCGCGTTCGGCGGCATGATCCAGCAATTGCCTCAGCGTGATTCGTGCCATCGTTGTCTCCGTGTCATTCTTTGTCCGGTGTAAGTGTCATGCGTTTGTTGCCGCCATCCTCGGTCGCGCGATGCTGCGCTGGGCTGCCTTGGCGACGGCCTCCGCGGTGATGCCGAATTTGCGATACAGCACCTCTGCCGGAGCGGATGCACCGAAGCCGGTCATGCCGACGAATTCGCCGCTGTCGCCGAGCCAGCGCGCCCAGTCGCCTTCGGCCGCGGCCTCGACCCCTATCCTCGGGGCGCTTCCAAGGACTTCGGCCCGATACTCACTCGATTGCTTGCGAAACAGATCGAAGCATGGCGCGGACACGACCGCCGCGTGTACGTTGTCTTTCGCAAGCAGTTTTGCAGCCTCAAGCGCGATCGATACCTCCGAGCCCGTTGCGATCAGCGTGACGTCGCGGCCACCGGCGGGCTCGATGACGACATAGGCGCCCAGCGCGACCAGATTGGCGCCGCCCGCCGCTTCACGAAGCGCCGGCAGCGCCTGCCGCGACAGGCACAGCACCGAAGGATTGGCTTCCGCCCGTAGCGCGCAATCCCAGGCCTCGGCGGTCTCGACGGCGTCGCCCGGCCGAAACACCAGGAGATTAGGAATCGCCCGCAGCGAGGCGAGGTGCTCGACCGGCTGATGGGTGGGGCCGTCTTCGCCCAATCCGATGGAGTCGTGCGTCATCACGTGGACGACCCTGATGCCCATCAGGGCGGCCAGCCGGATCGCCGGCCGGCTGTAATCGGCGAAGGTAAGAAACGTGCCGCCGTAGGCAATGAAGCCGCCATGCAACGCGATGCCGTTCATCGCCGCGGCCATCGCGTGCTCGCGGACGCCATAATGGATATAGTTGCCTTCGAAGAAATCGGCCCGCACCGGACGCTGTGTCTTGGCGCGCGTAAGGTTGGAGTGGGTTAGATCAGCCGAGCCCCCCAATAAATTCGGCAAGGCTTCCGCTATCGCGTCGATCACCAATTGGGACGCTTGCCGGGTGGCGATGGTCGGCCGCTCCGCGCTGAAACGGGTGCAGAGCTGATCGATCGCGGCGGTGTATTCGCAGGGTAGTTTCCGGTTCAGCGCGTCGTGGAACGGCGAGCGTGGGACCGAATTGAGACACCTTGTCCGCTCGATCCAGTTCTGCCGGGCGGCCTGCCCCCTTGTGCCGATCTTGCGCCATTGCGCGACGATGTGTTCTGGAAGCTGGAATGGCTCGTATGGCCAGTCCAGCGCAACGCGCGTCTTGGCGACCTCCTCGGCACCGAGTGGCGCACCGTGGGCTTTTTCGGTGCCCTGGCGGTTCGGTGCGCCGAAACCGATGACGGTGCGGCACGCGATCAGCGACGGACGGTCATCATTCCGGGCGCGTTCGATCGCCGCTGCAATGGCTTGCGGATCGTGCCCGTCGATTCGGTCAGCCGACCAGCCCGATGCCTGGAAGCGCGCAAGCTGGTCATCCGAACAGGATAGCGATGTCGATCCGTCGATCGAGATCTGGTTGTCGTCGAACAGCACGATCAACTTGCCAAGCCGGAGATGCCCGGCCAGCGAAATCGCTTCGTGGCTGAGGCCTTCCATCAGGCAGCCATCGCCGGCAATTACATACGTATGGTGATCAACGAAATCGTTGCCGAACCGCGCGTTCAACAAGCGCTCCGCCAACGCCATGCCGACCGCCGCGGCGATGCCCTGCCCCAGGGGTCCGGTGGTGGTCTCGACGCCCGGCGTATGGCCATACTCGGGATGACCCGGCGTCCTGGATCCCCACTGCCTGAATGCCTTGAGTTCGTCTAATGTAACGCCTTCGTAGCCCGTCAGGTACAACAGCGCATACAGCAGCATCGAGCCGTGACCGGCAGAAAGCACAAACCGGTCGCGATCCGGCCACACCGGATCGGAAGCGTCGAATTTGAGGAAACGCGAAAACAGCACCGTGGCAACGTCCGCCATGCCCATCGGCATGCCTGGATGACCCGACTTCGCTTTTTCGACCGCATCGATCGCCAGAAAGCGAATCGCATTTGCCAATTCTTGATGCGAGACATCCGAACGACCGGCAAATGAAGAAAGGGCATGAATACTCATACTGTGCGCCTCTTGCGTTCCATCAGTTGCAGAATCAGCGGTGTGAGAATGAGCTGCATCGCGAGATCGAGTTTCGATCCGTGAATCACGATCGAATTGGCGCGCGACATGAAGCTGTTCGGAATCATCGACAACAGATAGGGAAAATCGATGCCGCGCGGGTTCCTGAGCCGGATCACCACCATCGATTCGTCCGGCGTCGGAATCCAGCGCGCAATGAACGGGTTCGACGTATCGACCGTCGGCACGCGCTGGAAATTGATGTCGGTCTCGGCGAATTGCGGGCAGATATAGTTCACGTAGTCCGGCATCCGCCGCAGGATCGTGTCGGTCACTGCCTCCTGGGTGTAGCCGCGGTCGCTACGGTCGCGGTGCAGCTTCTGGATCCACTCCAGATTGATGACGGGCACAACGCCGATCTTGAGATCGGCATATTGTGCAATATTGACCTTGTCGGTCACGACCGCGCCATGCAGGCCTTCATAAAACAGCAGATCGGACTTTTCCGGCAGCGTGGCCCATTCGGTAAAAGTGCCCGGCGCTGCGCCGTACAGTTTCGCCTCGTCGTCATCGTGGACGTAATGACGGGTGGTTCCGGTGCCGGATTCACCGTAGTCGCGAAACAGCCTCTCGAGCTCTTCGAAGCGATTGGTTTCGGGGCTGAAATGGCTGAAATGCTTGTTTCCGCGCTCCCCTTCCTCTGCCATTTTCGTACGCATTTCGACACGGTTGTAACGATGGAAAGCGTCGCCTTCGATATAGGTCGCGGACACCTTTTCGCGGCGGAAGATATTCTCGAATGTCTTCTTCACCGACGTCGTGCCGGCGCCCGATGAACCCGTGATCGATATGATGGGATGGCTGCGCGACATCGGACCTGTCCAGCTCAGAGAAACAGACCGCGCCGCGCAAACAGCGGTGCGTCGCTATTGTCGAACATCGGCTCTATTCCCTCGTGAATGGTGGTGACGTCGCGAACGCTGCGCACCGATCCCATGATCAGCGGCACACGCTGGTGTGGTGTTTTCGCTCCCAATTCCAGAATTCGCCGACGCCCTGTGGTCGCAGCACCTCCCGCCCACTCCATCACCAGCGCCATGGGATGGGCTTCATACAGAAGCCGAAGCCTTCCTTCGCGATATCCGGGGCGGGCGTCGGCCGGATAAAGAAACACGCCGCCGCGCACCAGGATGCGCAGGGATTCTGCGACCAGCGACCCGATCCACCGCATATTGAAATCCGCGTTACCGCCGCCGCTGGTACCGGCGAGGCATTCGTCGATGTAGGCGCGAACCGGCCCGTGCCAGTGCCGGCGATTGGACGCGTTGATGGCGAATTCCGGCGTATCCGGTGCGACGCGGACGCGCTGGGCGATCAACCGGAATTCCCATGTACGCCTGTCGAGGATGAAGATATCGACGCGCGCGTTGAGCGCGAGCACGAGCGTGGTCTGCGGACCGTAGACGACGAAACCTGCCGCGCACTGCGCCGTGCCCGGTTCAAAGAAGGTCGAGAGGATGTCGTTGCCCTTGGGGCGGATCGAAAAGATGGTGCCGACCGAGATGTTGTTTTCAAGGTTGGCCGATCCGTCGAGCGGATCGATGGCGACGCAGAGTGGCGCCTCGGAATTGATGATTTCCGGCAGCGTCACCTCTTCGGAAAGAATCGCAGCGACCGGGGCCTCCCGCAGCGCGCGACGCATTATTTCATCGGCTGCGACATCGATATCCTTTTGCTGATCGCCATCGGCATTGGTGCCGCCACTCCAGCCGGTGATGCCCGCCAGCGGCCCGTCCGCGATGACGGCGGCAAGGTCGACCGCGGCGGCAGCAATGGCCGCGATCGCCTCGCCCACCGCAACGCCATGCGGCGTTTGCGACGTGGACCGATCGAGATGCGAACGCAAGGTCACGCGCTCGTCCATGGCCGTCTCCCTGGGCCCTCTTCGGGGCGCTCCCACTGCGTTTCGCCGGTCGGCGGTCCGCCCATTCAGAGAAGCGCAATTTGCCGGATTAGTGAAATTTTGTTATCTTTTGAGCGAGCAAAGTTTTTCTTATAATGGTGATTGCGATGGCGGGCCGGTTTTTGCGGGAATTGACCATCCGCCAGTTGCGGGCATTGGCGGCCGTTCAAAAGCATCGATCGGTGACCGCGGCAGCCAAGCAACTTCATCTCACCCAGCCCGCGGTCACCCTTCAGCTTCGCAACTTGCAGGCGTTGGCGGGACTTCCGCTGATCCAGCGTACCAGTGATGGCATGCTGCTGACCGATGCCGGCCGTGAAGTGCTGGCGCTGTCCGAGCGGATCGAGGCCGCGATCGCATCCTGCGAAACTTCGCTCGATATGATAGCCGGAAAGACCGCCGGGCGTATTTCCATCGGCGCCGTCAGTACCGCAAAATATTTCGTGCCGTTCGCGATTTCCGGATTTTCGCGGGCGTATCCGAACGTCGACGTCTCGCTCTCGATCGGCAACCGGCAGGAAATCGGAACAGCTTTGCGAGGCTACGATCTGGATATCGCCATCATGGGCCGTCCGCCGGTGGATATTCCCATGAACGTTCATCTTATCGGCGATCACCCCCATGTCATCATCGCGCCCACCGCGCATCGGCTGGCGCGGAAAGCGCGTCTGTCGCTGAGTGTCCTTTCCGATGAAACGTTCCTGACACGCGAGCCCGGATCCGGTACACGCGGTTTGATGGAGCAACTGTTCGAACAGGCCGGTGTTCGCCCGAAAATCGGCATGGAGATGAGCAGCAACGAGACCATCAAACAGGCGGTGATTGCCGGTTTGGGCATTGCATTTATTTCAGCGCATACGGTGGCGACCGAACTCGACGAGCGACGGCTGGTCACGCTGGACGTCGTTGGTCTCCCGGTGGTCCGGCAATGGTTTGTGCTTGCCCGCAAGGACAAGGTGCTGCTGCCTCCCGCGCAAGCCATGCTCGACTTTCTCAGCGCCAAGGGAGCTCAATTTCTGCCGCGCACCCACCGCAGGCTTCGCCTCACCCGGCCATCAGCACCCGCCAAGCGTGCATGATGCTCCGCGGAGGCGCTGTTCACCTGTAAAATATCAAGTCCCAGCCGTAGCCAGCCCCGTCTCGATATGAGGCACCGCTTCGACCAACTCGCGTGTGTAAGCGGTCTGTGGATTGCCGAACACCGCCCGGCTCTCGCCCTGCTCGACGATGCAGCCGTTGCGCAGAACGATGGTGTGATCGCACATCATGCGAACCACGTTAAGGTCGTGACTGACGAAGAGGAAGGCAAGGTTATCCTCGCGCCTCAACCTATCCAGCAGTTGCAGCACCACCGCCTGCACCGAGACGTCGAGCGCGGCCGTCGGCTCATCCAGCACCAACAGGCGCGGCCGGCAGGCGATGGCGCGAGCGATGCCGATGCGGGCCTTCTGGCCGCCGGAGAGTTGATGCGGGAAGCGCGGCAGAAGTTCCGCCGGCAATCCCACCCGCTGCGCGCACTCCTCAACTCGCTCCCGCAACGCGCCGCCCGGGCGCATGCCCGCCAGTCGCAGTAGCGGATGGGCGATGCAATCAAAGGCGGTGAAACGCGGGTTCAGACTGTCGTTAGGATCCTGAAA
>JGI12053J15887_10000571_pt1 | contig 15296 bp, 17 predicted proteins | sample MedBloCAOM1_O3_FD_15887 | JGI IMG/M metagenome (IMG submission 15887)
GTGCGATATTGGCGGAAACCCCGGCGGCCCGCTTTTGTTCCTTGAAAAATTTTGCGCGCCGACCTGCCGCGGTCAGATGTGCTGCGGTCAACGAGAGTGACCCGCCGCGTTGACCGCCATCAAGGCCCGCCGCGGCGCGGGCCGTGACAATGCTTCCTGACGGCTTCACGTCCGCAGGAGCATTTCGATGATCAAGGACATTATCGTCCACCTGGAGCACAAAATCACGCGCGACCCGGCGCGCGATTTTGCCATCACCGTTGCGGAAACATTTGACGCCCACATCGCCGGCGTTGCCTTCGCCTTTACGCCCAATTTGCCGGGCTATGCGATGCTGGAAATTCCACCCGATATCGTGGCGCAGATGATGGAGGAGAGCGAGAAGGCGGCTTTGGCCGCAATCGAGCGCTTCGATGCCGCCGCCAAACGCAGCATGCTGTCGGCCGAGCACCGCCTGCTGAAGGCGGCAGGGACGGGGGCGCCCATGATCCTGGCACTGCTCGCCCGGCGCTTCGATCTTAGTGTCCTCATGCAGTCCGAGCCCGATGGCGTCGACAATGACGACGTGATCGAAACCTCGCTGTTCGAGTCGGGGCGTCCGCTGATCGTGGTGCCGTATATCCAGAAGGAGGGGCTAAAGCTCGAGCACGTGGTGTGTTGCTGGGACGGCAGCCGGGCTGCGGCGCGCGCCATCAACGATGCGCTGCCGCTGCTGGCCAAGGCGACGGCCGTCGACCTGCTGATCGTGCAGAACGAAAAGACCAACACCGCCCCGAACGAAATTCGTGGCGCCGAAATGGCCAAACACCTCGCCCGTCATGACGCCAAGGTCGAGATTGTGACCGTCCCGGCGGCTGACATCGACGTCGCCGACGCGATCCTGTCNTACGTTGCCGACATTTCCGGAACGTTGATCGTGATGGGCGGCTACGGCCACGCCCGGCTGCGCGAACTCATTCTGGGAGGCGTGACCCGNGATATGCTGAAGTCGATGACGGTTCCGGTGTTCATGTCGCACTGAACGGATCATCGGCCTTCTCGCGTCAGGAGCCAGCACCATGCGGCCCGACTTGTACGCCTTCGCTTTCGCCGCCGCTTTCCTTGGCGCGACGGTCTATGTCGGAGCTGTCGAACAGCCGGCCCGGCTCAAGCTCAGCGGCCGCGCGATGGTCAAGGAATGGGCACTGAGCAACCGGCGCGGCACGCTGTTGCTGTCGATTTTTGCCGTCATCTCGGCAATGCTCGCCTATATCCAGTTCCGCTCCAATGGCGACGTACGCTGGCTCATTGGCGGCGCCACGATCCTGGCGAGCTGGCCATACGCGTATTTTGTCATGGTGCCGGTCAACGTCTGGCTCTGTGCCCTGGCGCCGGGAAGGCCCGTTTCGCCGGTGCGCCAACTGATGCGGGACTGGGGCTTGCTGGAATGGGGCCACGCCTTGATCGGGTTTGCCGCCGTAGGCACCTTCGCGTGGGCGCTCGAGCTGCCGCCGTGATTTGATGGCCGTCAATGCTGATGGACGGTACCTCGGCGAGTATCTCTGCAAGCCGAATGAATGTCTCTGCGCCGGCGTGGAAACGAGGGGAACGATGCTTCACATCGATATTCCAACCCTGGACGAGTTCAAGGCCCTCGCACAGATCAAGGGCGAAACTTGCGTTTCGCTGTATCTTCCGACCTCTCCCGTGACCGATAACATCCAGGCAAACCGAACCGCCTTCAGGGACCTCGCCAGGGAAGCACTGTCGCAGTTAAGCGAAGCCGGTATCGACAAGAGAAAAATCGCCGCGTTTGAGGAGCGGTTCGAACATATCGCGGGTCTCGAACGCGACGTTCAGGACGAGGACAAGATCAGAAAGCTGCAGCGTGCAAAGCCGGACCCGATCGATGAGTTCTGGCACTATCAGGCGAGCGGGTTGGCGGTGCTGTCGACACCAGACATAATGCGAATGTTCCGCCTCCCTCACTCGCCAAAACCGCTGGCCGAGGTTGCGGACAGGCTCCACTTGACGCCGCTGATCCGCGCGATGACGTCGCCGCACGATGTCTTCGTGCTTGCGCTCGCGGAAGAGAGCGTCCGGCTGATCCGCGCGTTCGTCAATTTCCCGCCACAGCGGCTGCAGGTTCCGGATCTGCCCGGCAGCGCCGAAGAAGCGACGCATCGACCATCGTTTCACGTCCGGGCTCCGCGGCGCAGGCTGCAGAATCTGGAGGGCGAGAAGGTGCTGCTGCATCAGTACATCAGGAAAGTCGAGCAAGCCATACATGACGTCCTTGCGGGGCAGAACGCACCGCTCGTGCTTGCCGCGGAAGAGCCGCTTGCCTCGATGTATCGTTCGGTCAACACCTATCCGAGGCTGGCCGACGAGATGATCCATGGAAACCCAGCCGAGGTAACGGACGCCGAGCTGGAAGACGCCGCGATCCCTATTCTCGACCGGATCTATTCCCGCGACTTGAAATCGGTGATCGCGCTTTACGACGAGCTCAAGCCACGGCGCGCGACGACCGACGTTTCCTACGCCGCGCACGCGGCGACCGCAGGCGCTGTCGAGCAGCTTCTGGTCGATCTCGATGCGGTCATTCCGGGCCTCGTCAGCGACATCGACGGCAGCGTTATCTATTCAGCCTCTGACGATGCCGAGACCTACAGCGTCGTCGACGAAGTTGCCCGGCGGGCGCTGTCCACCGGGGCAAGAGTCCTGGGTGCACGGAAGGAAGAACTGCCGGACCGGGCTCCGCTGACCGCTATCCTCCGCTACGACTTTGGCATTATACAGTCGTGAAGATCACAAATTTTTCGGGCAGGACTACGCCCGGTGCGGAAGATACCTAAATAACCCCGAGACGAAGCTTCATCGCATCCGCCGCGTACCTGCGATTGCTTGACTGAGGGACTGCGCGAAAACTGGAGGTGCAAGTGATTCCCTTCTCGGTTCTGGATCTGGCGCCAATCAACCAGGGCAGCGATGCGGCTCAGGCCTTCCGCAATTCGCGCGATCTCGCGCAACATGCCGAACGCTGGAATTACAAGCGGTTCTGGCTTGCCGAGCATCACAACATGCCCGGCATCGCCAGTGCTGCGACAGCCGTCGTGATCGGCTATATCGCCGGCGGCACCAGGACCATCCGCGTCGGATCCGGCGGTGTCATGTTGCCGAACCACGCGCCTCTCGTCATCGCAGAACAATTCGGTACGCTGGAATCGCTTTACGAGGGCCGCATCGACCTCGGTCTTGGCCGCGCCCCCGGTACCGACCAGCGCACCATGCGCGCGTTGCGCCGCGATCTGGCGGCGACCGAAGAGAACTTTCCCCATGACGTCATGGAGCTACTGGCTTTGTTCGGGCCGGTGCAGCCCAACCAGGCGGTGCGGGCGGTGCCAGGCGCGGGACTGCGGGTTCCGATCTGGCTGCTTGGATCGAGCACGTTCAGTGCCCAACTCGCTGCGATGCTCGGTTTGCCGTTTGCGTTCGCGTCGCATTTTGCCCCTGCGGCGCTGCTGCAGGCGCTGCATGTGTACCGTACCCGTTTTCAGCCGTCGGAGTACCTTCGAGAGCCTTACGCGATGGTCGGCGTGAATGTTTTCGCAGCCGATACNGACGCCGAGGCGCGGCGCCTCATGACGTCGCTGCAACAGCAATTCATCAGTCTGCGGCGCGGCACGCCCGGACCTCTGCCGCTGCCGGTCGACAATATGGATGACTACTGGTCCCCAATAGAGCGTGGGAGCGTCGAGCAGTCGCTGGCATATTCCGTGGTGGGCGCGCCTGACGCCATCGAACGCGGCCTGGAAGCGTTCATCGCTGAGACCCGTGCGGACGAACTGATGTTAACGGCGCAGATCTACGACCACGCGGCCAGGCTGCGTTCATTTGAAATCGCGGCGGAAATACACCAGCGCATCGCCGCCCGTCAGCACGCTGTATCGGTGGCATGAATGCGTGTTTGTCGCCCACGTGGTTCGAGACGCGCGGCGTGGCCGCGCTCCTCACCATGAAGGTTGAGACCTCATCCTGAGAGCCTGTGAATTATCTCCGACCTTATCCTGAGGAGCGCGCACTTGCGCGCGTCTTGAAGGATGAAGGCACGGCGACCAGAGCGTTTTCCAGCGAAGTGGAGACCGGTTCGCGTCAAGAAAACGCGTCAAAACAAGAATCTAGAGCCCTGCTTCGATTCTATCGAAGTGGAAAAGGCCCTAGAAAATGAGCTTGAGCGATTTCCGCGCGGCGCCGATCAGCCGATATCCCTAGCGCGATCGGACATTTCCATCGCCTGGATGTCCCTCAGCAGGCATCGCAGCCCGTGCAACTGATCAAGCAGGTGCANAACGATCGCGATNCCNTCGTCNTTNANNCCGAAATCTATCCGGAGATCCTGGATCAGCTGCGCCCGNGCGAGGTCGGCTTCTGAAAAGACAAAGGTCTTTCCGCTGGCCAGAGGTAGCAGCCATTCTTCCTCGATCCAGCTGTTCAGTGTCGGGGAATCAAGATGCGATCGAGTGATGAATTCCTGGATCTCCATTTCATACTCCCATCGCTTGCCGCGGACTGTAGGCCACAGGTTGCCACTCCGCGACGAATGCTTCGAGTTTCGGATCCGGCTTTTCGGGGAGCATCAGCATCAGCTTGATATATTCATCGCCCTTGCTGCCGTCAGAACGTGGCGCGCCGCGTCCCTTAAGCCGGAGAACGCGACCGGTGTTCGACCATTTTGGTACCGACACCGTCACCGCTCCCGCGGGAGTGGGAACCTTGATCTTGGCGCCCAGCACCGCCTCCTTCAGGGAAATCGGCAAATCCAGATAGATGTCATCCCCTCTGCGCGTGAAGTAGGGATGCGGCAGCACGGTGATCTCGATCAGCGCGTCGCCCGGCGGGGCGTCTCCAACGCCCGGCCGGCCCTTACCCTTGAGGCGCAGAATTTGGCCGTCTCGCGTCCCCGGCGGAATGTTGACGTCCAGCGTGGACCCGTCGGGGAGGATGATGGATTGCTTGCCGCCATTGATCGCATCGAGAAAAGAAAGATCGAGGTGATAGCGGACATCCTGGCCCCGCCTGCTACGGCGGCCGGCGCGGCCTTGGCGACCGAAGATCTCCGAAAGAATGTCTTCGCTGCCGGAGAATTCGCCGAAATCGGAAAAGCCTGAGTTGTTTGTGTAGGCAGACCAGCCGTCCCGGTCGGCGAAATCCCTGTAGTACTCTTGCTGCCGCTGTCGCGGCCGCTCNGTGCCTTGCGNGTCGATTTCCCCGCGGTCAAAGCGCGCGCGCTTCTCCGGATCGCTCAGCAGATCGTGGGCAGCGGTGACTTCCTTGAACTTCTCTTCNGCAATCTTGTTGCCGGGATTTAGGTCCGGATGCAGCTTCTTTGCGAGGCGGCGATAAGCCTTTTGAATCTCATCCTGCGTAGCGTCCTTTTTCACGCCCAGGGTTGTGTAGGGGTCCACAGCCAAGGCCCGCTCCTGTCTGCACGCCGCCCGGCAAGGCGAACGAATGTGGCGTCATTGCTCTGCCGGCTGCGGTGATTGCGGCGCGGGCTTGGCCACGACAACACGCGCCGGCCGCAACAGGCGATCGTGAAGCATGTAACCGTTTTCCAAAACCTGCGTCACGCTGCCGGGTGGGTGTTCGGTCTCGGGGGTCTCCATCACCGCTTCATGCTTGGTGGGATCGAACGGCTCGTTGAGAGCACTAACTTCACGCACCCCGAATCGATTCAGGATCTGTGTCAGCACGCGATCGGTAGCCGCAACGCCCTCCAGCAATCCGTCTCCCTGTTTCGCGTCCGCACCGGGCGTGCCGGCATCGATCGCGCGGCGGAGGTTGTCCACAACCTGCAGCAGATCACGGGCGAAGTTGGTGATGGCGAATTGCTCGGCATCTTGCGCCCGCCTTTCGCCCTGACGCCTTGTGTTCTCGGTCTCGGCCAGCGCCCGCATCAGGCGCTCGCGCAAAGAGGTGATCTCGGAGTTCAGATCATTGTCTTTGCCTTCGCCCGAAGCTGACGGGTCGACGTCATTGTCCATGGTCTTTGTCGCCATGTCATACTCCCGATCTTGCGCCACGAAACCTCACCCGCGCGTCAGCGTGAAGCGCTTCAAGACGCCTTGCGGTCGCGCGGATCCACTTCTTCGAATTCGGCATCGACGACGTCCTCGCCGGAAGTGCCGCTCGCTTCGCCGGAGGAGCCCGCTTGCCCGCCCGCACCGGCGGCTCCCTGAGAGGCCGCGCGATTGAGGGCTTCGCCGATCTTGGAGGCCACCTGCATCAGGCGCTCGTTCGCTTGACGTATGGTCTGCACGTTTTCCGACGTGAGGCTCTGCTTGGCCTCGGCGATCGCTCGCTCGACCTCCTGCTTGACATCAGCTGGAATCTTTCCTTCCGCGTCTTTCAGCGCTTTCTCGGTGGTATAGATCGCCGCATCGGCCTGGTTGCGCGCTTCGACGAGCTCCTTGCGGCGCGCATCTTCTTCGGCATGAGCTTCGGCCTCCCTGACCATCTTCTGGATATCGGCCTCGCTCAAGCCGCCGGATGCCTGAATCCTGATGCTCTGCTCCTTGCCGCTTGCCTTGTCCTTGGCCGAGACGTTGACGATCCCGTTGGCGTCGATATCGAAGGTGACCTCGATTTGCGGGACGCCTCGCGGCGCCGGCGGAATTCCGACCAAGTCGAACTGGGCGAGGAGCTTGTTGTCGGCCGCCATCTCGCGTTCGCCCTGGTAGACGCGGATCGTGACCGCGGTTTGATTGTCTTCCGCCGTTGAAAACGTCTGGCTGCGCTTGGTCGGTATCGTCGTGTTGCGATCGATCAGCTTGGTCATGACGCCGCCAAGCGTCTCGATCCCGAGCGACAGCGGGGTGACGTCGAGCAGCAGAACGTCCTTGACGTCGCCCTGCAGCACACCGGCCTGGATCGCGGCGCCGATGGCCACCACTTCGTCCGGATTGACGCCCTTGTGCGGCTCGCGCCCGAACAGCCCCTGCACGATCTCCTGGACCTTCGGCATGCGGGTTTGTCCGCCAACCAGCACGACCTCGCTGATATCGGACGGCTGCAGGCCCGCGTCCTTCAACGCCGCCTTACATGGGTCGACGGTGCGCTGGATCAGGTCGTCGACCAGCGCTTCCAGCTTTGCGCGCGAGAGTTTTATCGCAAGATGCTTCGGACCGTTCTGGTCCGCAGTGATGAACGGCAGGTTCACCTCGGTCAGCGTGGAACTCGAGAGTTCGATCTTGGCCTTCTCGGCGGCATCCTTGAGCCGCTGCAGCGCCAGCCGATCCTTGCGCAGGTCGATGCTGTTCTCCTTGCGGAATTCCTCGGCCAGGTAGTCCATGATCCGCTTGTCGAAATCCTCGCCGCCGAGGAAGGTATCGCCGTTGGTCGCCTTGACCTCGAACACGCCGTCGCCGACCTCGAGAATCGAGACGTCGAAGGTGCCGCCGCCGAGGTCATAGACCGCGATCTTGCCGCTTCCCTTCTTGTCGAGTCCGTAGGCAAGCGCGGCCGCGGTGGGCTCGTTGATGATGCGCATGACGTCGAGACCGGCAATCCGGCCGGCGTCCTTTGTCGCCTGGCGCTGGGCATCATTGAAATAGGCCGGCACGGTAATCACTGCCTGTGTCACTGCGCCACCGAGACTGGCCTCCGCCGTTTCCTTCATCTTGGTGAGAATGAAGGCGCTGATCTGGCTCGGGCTGTATTTCTTGCCTCTGACCTCGACCCATGCGTCACCGTTATCGCCTGGCACGATATGGTAGGGCACCATGTCCCTGTCTTTCTGCGTGATCGGGTCGTCATAGCGCCGGCCGATCAGCCGCTTGATGGCGTAGACCGTATTTTCCGGGTTGGTGATGCTCTGGCGCTTGGCCGGCTGGCCGACCAGGATTTGACCGTCGTCCGTGAAGGCGACCATGGAAGGCGTGGTGCGGCCACCTTCGGAGTTTTCAATGACCTTGGCCTTGTTTCCTTCCATCACGGCAACGCAAGAGTTGGTGGTGCCAAGATCGATACCAATTGCTTTCGCCATGACCGGGCTCCTTGTTTAGCGTTCGAATGGTTTCTACTGCTGGAGCGACCCGCTGGCCGCCGCTGGGGCGGACCGAGTCCGGCGTCGCTTCAACCTTTTCTTCAATCAAATGCGGGACGCGCAAAGCGCATCGGGAGGAGAGACGGCAAAGCGCGTCCCGCGACCGCTCGGGGGACCTCAAGCGGCTTCCTTGGATTCCTTGTTGCCCTTGTTCTCTTGTTTGGGCGGCTCTTCCTTGACCTCGATTTTCTTCGGTTCGGGTTTGGCCGGCTTCGGAATCGTGATCTTCAGAACTCCGTTCGACATGGTTGCCTGTACAGTCGACGGATCGATGCCGGGAGGCAACTGCAGCACGCGCAGGAACACGCCATAGGTCCGCTCGCTGTGCTGAACGTTTTTGTCTTTCTGACCTTCCTCGACGCGTTTTTCGCCGCGGATCGTGAGGGTGTCGTCCTCGATCGAAATGTCGACGTCGTTGCGTTCAAGGCCCGGCATCTCGGCGGAGATCTCGATCGCATTGTCGGTTTCCGAGATGTCGATGCTCGGGATAAGGTTCTGTATACCGGCGGGGCCCGCTCCCTGCGCGAATTCGCTGAAGAGACGGTCGATCTCTCGATGCAGCCCGAACATTCCAAAGCCGGGCGGCGTCAATGCGTTGGACGACTCTCGAGATGGAACCAGTGATCTCAACCTCATGGCATTCTCCTTGTTACTTGCTGGGGCTTTGAATGTTGTGCCGTGTCCGATGAAACGGCGGGGTTAGGGACTGACTACAATCCGATCTTCCACCTTGGTGACGCCGGGCGCCGACCAGGCGACGCGCTCGGCTTCCTCGCGCTCGATCCAGGAGCGAACCGTGCCTTCCAGTATCACCTCGCTGCCGTTCACTTGGACGCTGATCCTGTTAGCGTCGACCTCGGCATTTCGCTTGAAGGCCTCCATGATCTTGCGCTGAAGCTCGGTCGGTTCGACCTTGGGCTTCACCGAGACCAGGTTGGTGACACCCTTGACGCCCTTCACCTTGCGCACGGCGTTTTCAGCGGTGGTCTTTTGGTATTGCCACTCCACCGCGCCTTCGAGCGTTATCCAGCCGTCCTTCACGATGACCTTGATCTTGTCGTAGGAAATCGGCAGTTCCGCCTTCAAGGCGGCAACCGCGTCGCGCGCAATATCCGGATCGGGACGCTGATCGATGGCCGGCAGCCGCACCTCGAGGTCGTTCGCAACCGCAAGAACCCCGGCGACGCGCTTCGCGGCGGCCTCGGCTTCAAGTCTGTCCGAGTAACTGGGAACAAAACCGGCCAGCGTAACGACGCCATTCTTGACCGAAACGGCAATATCGTCGGCGTGAAGATCGGGGTCCCATTTCAACTCCTCCCGGACATCACGTTCGATTTCGCTGTCGGATCTCATGCTGGGCTCCTGGCTGCCTTAAGGGGATCTGTAGGCTGGGCGACGTGACCGATCGCAGCCAATCTATGAGAGGCGGCCGCCACCGCCATGACGGCCATCAACTTCCACAGCAAGTTTGTCGTTGACGGGAAGGGGGCTTGCACGGCAAGGGCTTCGTCGAACAGGGCTATGGCTGGCCGAGCCGTTCGTCGCCCAGCCAGGGATCGGGGCGCAGCGAATGCAGCGGCAGATCGTCCGGCCGTTTCGCCAGTTCGATCTCGTGAACATGGACGGCTTCGGCGCCGTGCCGCACCAGAATTTCCTGAGCTTTGGCCTCCTTCTCCGGGGAATTGACGCGCACCCAGATCAACAAGCCGTGCTCTTCCGCAAGCCTCTCCAGTCCTTCGATGCGGTCCCGCTCCAATCGCCGGCGCGCCGCGAATACCGCAAGGCCGCCGACAATAAGTCCGGCTAAGATCGACAGGATGCCGATGGAGAGCGGCGGCCAGCCGCGTATCACAAGATAGAACGCCATCGCGAGCGCACCGGCGCAGCCGGCAACGCTGCCGACCACGGCGTCGGTGGTGAGCACATCGCTTTCGTCCACGAGAGGCTGCCGGGGCGCGACAGGGACATCGGCAAGCTCGGGCGGTGGAATGGACGCGTAGTTCAGCCGCCGTTGCAGCTCATCGAAGGAGGCGCTGACATCGATGTCGGCGCGGTCGAATCCAGCGAGAAGCAATTCCTCAGCGGCGGCGATGAGCGCCTTCCGCGAATGGAAGACGCCCGTCACTTCGCGAGTGCGGACCTTCTCCAGGATCTCGTCTGATGATCCAAGCATCGAGGTCGTCCCAGCCATTGTTCCCGGATCACGCCGGATAGTTGAATTCGGACAATTTCTTCAGTTCGTCCTTGGACGCGCCGGGCAGCGTGATCTTCCGCTCCTTGTCGTCGATGACCAGGTTGTCAAAAGGCACCGCCACGAGACGTCCGCCGACGCCGAGGAAACCGCCGACCTGGAGCACTGCGAAACTCAGCACCTTCTTGTCCTTGTCCGCGATCACATCATCGAGGGTGCCGATCTTTTCGTTCTTGTCGTTGATGACGCTGCTGCCGATCACCTTGCTCATCCGGTAGCCCTGCGCGACGACCGAAAGATCGACCTTGACGAGCGCAACGCCGGCTTGCGGCCGGGCGGGGGCGGTCGGAAGCGCAATACCGGCCGCAAGCGCAAGCGCAAGCGCGGGCCAGATGATCCAGTCCGGAGAGTGGCGTCGGTCCGCAAAAGTGTTGTTCGGCGGCACGCAGGTCGCATCGACACGGGTTTTTGCGGGCGTTCGGAATCCTGTGAAGGCGGCCATGGCTCTCTCCTGAGGTTAAGCTGGCTGCCGGGATAATCCCCGCACCTGCGAGCAGCACTGACCATTGTCAATTCGAAGGGGCTTTTTTGGACCGCACCTCGGTCGCATCGGCTTTTGCGCAAATCCGTTATGCGTTGGTGTCGGCGGCGAGACGCATCTGGATTGCGGCCACCAGCGAGGCGTAATCGTAACCGCCATCGTGCCGCACGCCGTTGATGAAAAACGTCGGTGTGCCGTTCACGCCGCTGCGTATGCCGCCGACAAAATCGTCACGCACTTTTTTTCTGTACTGGCCGGTCTCGAGCGCATGGCGCATCGCCGCTTCCGGAAGCCCGAGCTCCCTGGCGATCAGGAAAATCGTCGTGATGCTCAGCCTGCTCTGGTTTTCGAAGAGCGCATCATGCATGTCCCAGAACATGCCGGCCGCGCCGGCGAACTCGGCGCTCTCGGCGGCGATCTCGGCGTGCGGGTGTATTTCGCTGAGGGGGAAATGACGGTACACGAACCGCATGCGGTCGCGAAAAGACAATTGAACCTGGTTGACGATCGGGTGGGCCTGCCCGCAATGCGGACATTCGTAGTCGCCGTATTCCAGCAGCGTGATCGGCGCGTTGGCGGGTCCGCGGATGTGATCATTCCGCGTGATCGGTACTTTCAAGGTGGCCATGGGTGCTTGCCTGAGCTGAAAGCTGTTCGAGGGCCTCAAGAATTCCATCCGCACCGGGATTGACCGCGATCGGGGAGCAATAGCTCCACGCAATCGTGCCGTCCCGATCGAGCACGAACAGCGCGCGCTCGGCGAAGCCATCCTTTTTCCGATAGGCGCCGTACTTCCTTGCGACCGCGCCCTTCGGTTCGAAGTCGGAGAGCAGCGGAAAATGCAGATGGCGGTCGCGGGCGAAGGCCGCATGGCACCACACGCCGTCGACCGAAATGCCCAATAGCTCCGCATCGTGCTTGCGAAACTCCGGAAGAACCTCGTTGTAGAGCGTCATCTGATCGCCACAGACCGGACTCCAGTCGGCGGGGTAGAACGCGAGAATGACCGGCCTTCCCCTCAGATCCGAAAGCGTCAGGTCTTGATCGGGGGTGACGCGCAGCGTGAAGTCAGGCGCAACGTTTCCGGCAGCCAGGATGGATGACATTGCTTTCTACCTCGCGTGAAATCGGTGGCTCGACGTGATCGGCTTCTTAGGAGCGTCGTGCGCAGGCGTCCTTGATTGCAATCAATTTATATTGGTTCCTCGCCATACGTACTTTTACGGTACGCAGATTCTCCTAATGGCTTGAGCGCAAGAAATCGGCGACGGTTTACCATGCGGGACGGTTCGTTCCCGAGCGACAAGGTGAAACAACAAAAGGGTGCCGTCATGAAGACGAGAAGCCATGCAGCAGACTACTATCGGCGGATGCTTGCGGTGCAGCCGCATGCACTGAAGCGCCTTGATCCACTTGCCGCGATTGTGCAATGCCATCGCGGCCAGGAAATTCCCAACAGTCCAGGGCCTTCCGGCCACTGGTATTACGTGATCGCCGGTGCGGTGCGGCGATGCACAATCCGTTCGGACGGCCGGCGGCAAATCGTCGACCTGATGCTGCCGCGGGATTTCTTCTTTGTCTCCGACAGCAAGAGGGATGGGACGATCGAAGCGATCGTCGAGGAGACCGTGCTTGCAAGCTATCCTGGCGGCCGGGTGGAACAGTTCGCCGAGCGCGACCCTCAATTCGCGCGGGAACTCCGCGAGGTCGCATTCCAGTCGCTCAACCGCTCCCAGGACCAGCTGCTGATCCTTGGCGGGATCACGGCGCTCGAAAAGGTCGGATCCTTTCTGCTTTCGCTTGACGGGCGCGCCTCGGAAAAGAAGGGGCAGGTGGAATTGCCGGTCTCTCGCTATGATATCGCCGACTATCTCGCAGTGTCGGTCGAGACGGTATGCCGCTCCATTACCGATCTGCAGCACCGGGGTGTCATTACCCTCGCCGGCAAGCGGACGGTGAGAATCCTCAACCGCGCCGCTCTGGAAGATCGCGTCCGCGAAAGCCCATTGGCAGCCTGAAGTCTTGGTCGCCTGAGGTCTTGGCAGCCTGAAGCCGATGGTGGCCGGGCCGATTGACCGGCCTAACTCTTTCGCCTGTTCGCGGGCGGCGAAGTGTTGAGCCTTGCGATAACCCCGAGGCGTATCACTTCTGCCAGCTGGCGCATTCCGAGCCGTTCCATCATCCGCGCGCGGTGGACCTCGACCGTGCGCACGCTGATCCCGAGATGGTAAGCGATCAGCTTGTTCGGCTGGCCTGCCAGCAGGCCGTCCAGAACTTCCCGCTCGCGCGGACTGAGAGTTCCGATGCGCCGGGCGGCGTCGGCGATCTCGCGGTCGCGATCGGAATGTCTTTCCGTCCTGAAAGCCGCCTCGATCGATCCAAGCAGGGCATGGTCGCTGTACGGCTTTTCCAGGAAATCGACCGCGCCGAGCTTCATCGCGCGAACGGCGGTCTGGATATCGCCCTGGCCGGTCACGACAATGACCGCGAGGTCGCTCCTGATCTCGAGGAGTTGCGCCTGGACATCCAGCCCGCTCATGCCGGGCAAGCGGACATCGAGCAGCACGCACCCGGTCTTGAACGTGTTCGCTGCGGCCAGGAATGCTTCGGGGCGGTCGAATATGATCGGCTCGAAATTGGCTGAACTGAGCAAGCGCTCCAGCGAACGAAGGACGGCCTCGTCATCGTCCAGAATGTAGACCGTTCGTTCAGCCATCGGCCGCTCCGCCGGAAGGAAGGGTGAAGCGAAAGATGGTTCCACCGCCGGGATTCGGCTCCGCTCTCAATTGACCGTCATGCGCTTCGACGATCGAGCGCGAAATCGACAGTCCGAGCCCCATGCCGTCGTGCTTGCTTGAAACAAATGGCTCGAACAGCCGGCCGGCGATATCGCCGGGGATCCCCGATCCGGTATCGGCGACCGCAATCTCGATCGTCTCGTCGTCGAGAGCCGTGGTCGCCAGCATGACTTGCCGCGGCTCCTGGTCGGCCATCGCCTCCACGGCGTTGCGGATGAGATTGACGATGACTTGCTGGATCTGCACCCGGTTCACCAGGACATCCCGGGCCTCGTCATCGAACTCAAACTTCAGACGCACCGCCAGCGGAGCGATGCTGCTCAAGGCAAGCGCACTTGCTTCCTCGATTATCGCAGGCAGTGCTTCTATCCGCCTGTCCGTCTCTCCCCTGCTGACCAGCTGGCGCAGGCTGCGGACGATTTCGCTGGCGCGTAATGCCTGCTCGGCGGCTTCCTCGGTCACTTCCTGCGCGGTGTTGAAATTGGCCCGCCCGCCGCGTGCCAGCAGCCGCCTCGCCGCACTGACCGAATTGACAACCGCCGTGAGCGGCTGGCTGATTTCATGCGCAAGCGCTGCGGCCATCTGGCCGGCGGCGGTGAGGCGCGACGCGCGCGAGAGTTCGTTCTGCAATTTCTGAAAGCGCAAATCGGCTTGCTCGCGTTCGAACTTCTCCCCCAGCAGGCGCTTGTTCGCCTCCGCCAGCTCGAACGTCCGTTCCCGCACCCGCCGCTCAAGGCTTTCGTTGAGATGGCGCATCGCCGCTTCCGAAGTCTTCTGTGCGCTGAGATCGCGGCTGACGGTGGCGACGTTCATCGGCTCGCCGGTGCGCGGATCGTCGATCCGGAAGCAATCGAGCAGAAACGGTATCGGCATTCCGGATCCGAAATGCCTGAGGTCGAGTTCTCCTTTCCAGCGGCCGGTGCGAAGCAGCAGGGGCCAAATCTCATCCTGTACCGTCTTTCGATTTGGGAGCGCAACGAAATCGAGCACATGAAGCCTCAATGCATCGTCGGGTGTGGCAAGCCCCACCGCTTGAAGCCCAGCCGGATTGACATATTGAATCCGGCCGTCGAGCGCGGCGATGCCGATGAAGTCGGTCGTTCGCTGCACCAGTTCCGTGAACCGTCTTTTCTCGGCGTCCCCCAGCCACTGCTGAAAGGCGATCGCTGCCTCGTTGGCCCCGGTATTGAGCAGTAGCTTCTCCGTCCGGGTTGGAAACGTCGCGCGCGCAGAACCTGCGGCAAGGATGGCATCGCCGCCGAAGCCGATCGGCGCGGTCGCAACGTGCAGGTCGCGGCCACCGGAAGGGTGGGCGAAGATAAATTCCCGTCCGCTTCCGAGTGTTGTGTTGTGACGCCGCAGCATCGTCCGGACCTCGTTGAGGCTTTCTGCCGTCAGATTGCCGCGGGCCAGTTCATTTGCGGGCTGATTGCCTTGCCCGGGGAGCGCGATGAAAACGAAATCGGCCTCGAGCATCGAGATCAGCGCGGCGATAATGCTGCTTCCGATCTGGCGCATATCATAGTTCTGCCACCCGGCTGGAAGCGTTGAGAGCGCGACGAGATCGCGGATACAACGCCGTAATTCATTGGAACTCGCAAACGGCTCCGTCCACGGCATGGCCTGCGCCCTTGGTTACATACGCGGCGGACCGGGGAGAAGTTGATACCTGTATTTTGA
>JGI12053J15887_10000572_pt1 | contig 15295 bp, 16 predicted proteins | sample MedBloCAOM1_O3_FD_15887 | JGI IMG/M metagenome (IMG submission 15887)
GGGCCACGAACTCCGGGCTGATGGTCGGTGTGGCGGCCGATGCCGCGGGCATAGCCGTGGACGCTACCATACTTTTAGGTATGGAAACGAGGCGCCGAAACTGCGCACAGCTCGCGATCTGGACCGTTTTTGCGCTCTGCCAGCAGTCTCGAGCGCGCCGTCAGGGCTTGAGCATGATTTCGAGGAAGCCTTCTCGGCCGGCGGCCGCGCGGACGCTGGGCTGCGGGCCCGCGAGGTGTAGGAAGCCGATTCCGGCGGCGAAGGTGGCGTCGGCCCGCAGGTCGGCGTCGTGATCGTCGAACCCGTAGTCCAGAAATGCCTGGCGCACCGCCGCGAGAACGCGCTGGTCGGCGGCGCGCACGCTGGCGGCGGCGTCGTCGTCGGTGCGGGCCCACTCGCGCATCGCCCGTTCCAGCGTCCAGTGTCGGGTGCTCACCAGCGACGACATCATTTCCGAGAGGCGTTCACGCGGTGGAAGCCCGGCCAGGTCGCCGAAATGGCGGCGGTCGTCGTCGCGCAACTCGCCCCACGCCTGCACCAGCGCTGCGCGGTAACCCGCGATGTCGGTGAAGTGCCAGTAAAAGCTGCCTTTGGTCACTCCGAGGCGACGGCACAGCCGGTCGATTTTCAGCGCCTTGATGCCCTCTTCGGCCAGGATCGCGAAGCCGGCCTGGATCCAGTCGTCGACCGACAACCGGCTGGTCGTCGTGGCCCGGGCCCTCGCCATGAGCGGCAGCCTACGGCCCGCGACACCGCCGAAAACTAACGCCGACGTCACCTCTGATTTGTCACGGAATACGACCTGATTTGTCACAGGAATATGACAGTCAGCGCCAGTCGGGGTTCCTCGCGTGCTGGTCACATGTTTTACTGCACACGCACAACTGAAATTTTCTCGGTCTGCTCTTCCGCCGTACCGGGCTCAGTAGAGTGGGCGCGACAACGCAGTGAAGAAAACCGCTGCGGTGCCGTACGGCGATCTGTGATCGCGGGGGAAGGCGTGTTACGCGATAACCGGAAGATGGATGGAATTGCTCTATGAGGTTCGTTGACATGATTCGTGGCCATTGGGCCCGCCGGTTCGCGGTGGCAGCCATTGCGGCGGCCGTGCTACCTGGCGTGGTCGGTCTAGTCGGAGGGTCCGCCAGTGCTGGTGCGTTCTCCCGGCCAGGACTACCCGTCGAGTACCTGATGGTGCCATCGCCGTCGATGGGCCGAGACATCAAGATTCAGTTCCAGAAGGGCACTGGATCGCATGCGGTGTACCTGCTCGACGGCCTGCGCGCCCAGGACGACTACAACGGCTGGGACATCAATACCCAGGCGTTCGAGTGGTTCTACCAGTCACCGCTGGCGGTCGTCATGCCGGTGGGTGGTCAGTCCAGCTTCTACACCGACTGGTATCAACCGGCGTGCGGCAAGAACGGCTGCCAGACCTACAAGTGGGAGACGTTTCTGACCAGCGAGCTGCCCGNGTGGCTGGCCTCCAACAAGGGCGTGTCGGCCACCGGCAATGCCGCGGTCGGCATCTCGATGTCGGGTAACNCCGCGATGATCCTGGCGGCCTACCATCCCGGCGAGTTCCCCTACGCCGGTTCCCTNTCCGGATTCCCCAATCCTTCCGAGGGCCAATGGCCGGGGTTGATCAACATGTCGATGGGCGACGCTGGTGGCTACAAGACCGACCCGATGTGGGGCCCCGCAGAAACGGATCCGGCGTGGCAGCGCAACGATCCGATGGTCCAGATTCCGCGGCTGGTGTCGAACAACACGCGCCTGTGGGTCTACTGCGGCAACGGCACGCCCGGTGACCTGGGTGGGGCGAACATCCCCGCCGAGTTCCTCGAGGGCCTGACGATCCGGACCAACCAGACCTTCCAGGACAACTACTTGGCCGCGGGCGGCCACAACGCGGTCTTCAACTTCCCGCCCACCGGCACCCACAGCTGGGAGTACTGGGGTTCGCAGCTTCAGCAGATGAAGCCCGACCTGATCTCACACATCGCCTAACCCGCCCAGAAGTCGCAAAGGTCCCCGACACGCCAGTCGGGGCCCTTTGCGCGTGGTGAACAATGAGGTTCATGGTCGCAGTCAATGCTTTGGTCGCACACCAGGACGCGGAAGGGTCGATAGCACTCGCACGCGAGGTTGTCGACGAAAGCTTCCTGCCCGACGGCGATGTGCACATCGCCGTGGAGTATTCCGGCGTCAACTACAAGGACGCCCTTGCCGTCACGCCCAAGGGTGGTGTGGCGCGGTCCTATCCGCTCATCCCCGGTGTCGACGTCGCAGGCACGGTGACCGCCAGCGCGGCGGCCGACTTCGCGGTCGGGGACCGGGTCGTCGCCCACGGATACGACATCGGGACCGGTCGCCACGGCGGATATGCCGACACCGCGCGCTATCCGGCCGACTACTTGGTCAAGCTCGACGCGCTGACGACCGCTCAGGCGGCCGCCATCGGCACCGCCGGGTTCACCGCGGCCATGAGCGTCAACGCAATTCGTGCGCACGGCGTCCGCCCTCAGGACGGCCCGGTGCTGGTCACTGGCGCGACCGGGGGAGTGGGCAGTGTCAGCGTCGACCTGTTGGCCGGTCTCGGATACGAGGTGATCGCGTCCACCGGAAAGGCCGAGGCGCACGACTACCTGATGCGACTCGGCGCGTCTCAGGTGATCGGCCGGCTGCCCGCCGAGGGAGAGAAGATTCGCCCGCTGGGCAAATCCGCCTGGGCCGCGGTCGTCGACAGCGTCGGCGGCGACACCCTGGCGTACGCCTTGAGCACGCTGAATTACGGTGGAGTGGCGGCGATCTCAGGGCTGGCCCGCTCGGCGGACCTGCCGACAACGGTGATGCCGTTCATCCTGCGCGGTGTCATCCTGGCCGGCATCGATTCGGTGATGTTGCGGATCGACAAACGCCGAGACTTGTGGCGGTCGATCGCGACCGACCTGATGCCCCGTCACCTCGACGACATCACGCACGACATCTCGATCCTCGAAGTGCCCGACACGCTGCGCACCATCGTCGGCGGCGGCGTCACCGGGCGCACCCGGGTCGTGGTGAAGGACGGCTTCTAGCTGGGCCCACGCGCAAGCTGGGGACTACTTGAGCTCGGACGACGACAGGCCAAGCAGGCGACGGGCCACCACCAGCTGCTGAATCTGCTGAGTCCCCTCGAAGATGTCGAGGATCTTGCTGTCGCGCGCCCACTTCTCCAGCAGGGCTTCCTCGGAATAGCCTGTGGTGCCTGCCATTTCGACGGCCTTGAGGGTGATGTCGCTGGCCACCCTTGCGGCCTTGGCCTTGGCCATCGACGCTTCCTTGGAGTTCGGGATGTTGTTGTCGGCCTGCCACGCCGCCCGCACGTTCAGCAGGTATCCGGCCTCCCAGTCGGCCTCCATCCGCAGGAACTCCGCCGCCGCGGCGCTCTGGGCGTGCGAGGGTTTGTCGTAGGAGATCTCCACGCCGGCGTCGGTGAGGATCTTGCGGAGTTCCTCGAGCGCGGCGCGGGCGATACCGACAGCCATGGCCGCGACGATCGGCCGGGTGTTGTCGAAGGTTTCCATGACCCCGGCGAAACCCTTCTCCACGTGGATTTCCGGTTCGCCCAACAGGTTTTCCTTCGGAATGCGGGCGTTCTCGAAGCGGATCACGGCGGTGTCGGATGCCTTGATGCCGAGCTTGTCTTCGAGCCGCTCAACCGTGACCCCTGGGTGCTCGCGCGGAACGATGAACGATTTGATCGCGGCGCGGCCCACCGACTTGTCGAGCGTCGCCCACACCACGATGTGGCTGGCGCGCGAGCCCGCGGTGACGAAGATCTTCTCGCCGTTGATGACGTACTCGTCGCCGTCCAGCTTGGCCGTCGTGGAGACCGCGGCAGAGTCGGACCCGAAGCTCGGCTCGGTGATCGCCATTGCGGCCCACACTTTTCCGAGCCTTGCCAGCTGTTCGTCGGTGGCCACACCGGAGATCGCCGCGTTGCCCAGCCCCTGGTAGGGCACCGACAGCAGCAGCGCGACGTCGCCCCAGCTGATCTCCGTCGCATTGAGCACCGCGGACATGTTGCCGCCGTTGTGGTTTTCGTTCGGCGCCTCGGCGTCGCGAAATGCCTCCGCGCCGGCGAACGAGATGGTGTTGGCCTGCGAGATGCCCTCGAACAGGCTGGCCAGCGTCTCCAGTTCGACGGGGTAGTCGTGCTCTCGCAGGTCGTACTTGCGTGAGATCGGCCGGATCATCTCCGCGGCGCCTTGATGGCCCTTATCGATGACCGCCTGCAGCTTCTTGGGCATTTCCAGATTGATTGCCATGAAAGGTCTTTCGCTCGAAGTTAGTTGACTCCGCTAAATAACAACTCCGCTAAATAACGACAACGCTAAATAACGACGACGCCCTCGGCGACGCCGATCGCCCGCAGGTCGCGGTACCAGCGTTCGACGGGATGTTCCTTGGTGTAGCCGTGGCCGCCGAGCAGCTGTACGCCGTCGAGGCCGATTTGCATGCCCTTGTCCGTGCCGAGCCGCTTGGCCAGCGCCGCCTCGCGGGCGAACGGCAGACCCTGCTCGGCGCGCGACGCGCCGCGCCAGGTGATCAATCGCAGGCCATCGAGCTCGATGGCGATGTTGGCGGTCATGAACGCCACGGCCTGACGGTGCGCGACCGGCTCGCCGAACGCCTGGCGTTCCTTGATATATGGCACCACATGATCGAGCACCGCGTGCGCTGTACCAACCGCCAGCGCGGCCCAGCCCAGCCGCGCGAGTGCGATCGCTTCCAGGTAGTTTTCGGCGGAATCGGCGGCAGGGACATCGTCCTCGCCGAGCCGGGCACTCAGCGGCACCGACACGTTGTCGAGTTCGACCCGGCCCAGCGCGGCGGCGCGAATCCCCATGCTGGGATCGGCGGTGACCGACACCCCCTTGGTGGACGACTCGACGATGAACAGCGCAGGTTTGCCGGACAGTTGGGCGCCGACGATGAATAGTTCGGCGTCTGCGGCGGCGGGCACGAGCGACTTCACGCCGTTCAGCCGGTATCCGCTCGGGGTGCGCACCGCCGTCGTCTTCAGCGAGGTTGGGTCGAATAGCGCGTGCGGTTCGGCGATCGCCACGCACGACTGGGGCACGCTGTCGCCTGCGAAGTCCTTCAGGTAGGTGGCCTGCTGGTCAGCGCTGCCCCAGTGGGTGAGCGCCGACGCGACGCCGCCGGGCGCCAGGATCGGCAGCGCAAGACCCATGTCGCCGTATGCCAGCGACTCGGCGACGAGGGCGTTGGTGACCGTTGAGCGGTGCGCGGCGATGCCGTCGAAGTCCTCGGGGATGCTGATGGCGGTGATGCCCAACTCGGCGGCCTTGGCGATCAGGTCCGGCGGGTAGCTCGCGGCGTCATCGGCGTCGCGGGCGGCGGGTCGCAGGATTTCTTCGGCGAATTCCTCGACGGTCTGCAGGATCATCTTCTGGTCGTCGTCGGGGGTGAGGTCGAAATAGTCTGCGCCGCTGGCCTTGAGCCGGGTCGGCGCCTTGCCGAGGCCCTTGATGCGTTTGAACTGCCGGGTCGACGCGCCTGCCGCGGAAAACGCTTGTTTGACGCCGTATTTCAGGCTGCGGTTGAGCGGGTCGCGCAGGTTGTAGCGGTCCAGGAATTCCTGCCCGACGATCGGCGTGATCAGCGCCAGCCCGATGTCGGTCGCTGTCCGCTTGTGCTTTTGCGTTCCCACGGCGCTGTCCTTGCCGGTGCGCCTTGGTCGTGGTTTGGAGCCGCTCTCAGGCGGCAGGATGTTGGTCATGTCAGCAGCCTCGCTTGCAGTGGGAAGTGCGCTCACGCCTAACTGACTCCAGAGTAAGGTATCGGAACTGACTCCAGAGTAAGNTGTTANNCATTTCACAGCCTAGTTAACCGATCACGACGGGCGGTTGTCGCGCGCCCCAGGTCCCGACGGGCCCATCGAAAACGCCTGGCAGCTGCGAGCCGCACGCTCGCAGGGGACGGTGAACGGGTCGAAGGTCATGACGTCGTCCGACCGCCCGGCTACGCGCCGTTGAGTCTGTCGAGAACGGCTTCGTGCAGTAGCCCGTTGGTGGCCACGGCGCTGCCGCCATGCGGCCCCGGGGTGCCGTCGAGACTGGTAAACGCCCCGCCCGCCTCTCGCACCACGATGTCGAGTGCGCCAAGGTCCCACACAGACACCTCGGGTTCGGCGGCGATGTCGACGGCACCTTCGGCGAGCAGGCAGTACGACAGGAAGTCGCCATAGGCGCGTACCCGCCACACGGTGTCGGTGAGTTCGATGAAGCGGTCGCGCTTACCCAGCTTGGCCCATCCCGAAAGACTGGAGAACGACAGACTCGCCGATTCGAGGCCGGCCACCGAGGACACCGAGACCCGACGTGGTGAATCGCCTGCGAACGACGCGAAGGTGCCCTGGCCCGCGCCGGCCCACCAACGACGTTGCAGTGCAGGGGCACTCACCACCCCGGCGACCGGGACCCCATCATGCAACAGGGCGATCAGGGTGGCCCACACCGGCACGCCGCGGACGAAGTTCTTGGTGCCGTCGATCGGGTCGATCACCCATTGCCGGCCCGCGAAAGCCGTTGTGCCACCGAACTCTTCACCGAGCACAGGATCATCGGGCCGCTGCTGCGACAGCGTCTCGCGCAGCGCGGTTTCCACCGAGCGGTCCGCGTCGGTTACCGGTGTCAGGTCCGGCTTGGTGTCGACGCTGAGGTCAAGGGCGCCGAACCGGTCCATCGTCAATGCGTCGGCCTTGTCGGCCATTCGCAGGGCAAGTGCCACATCATCTCGGACCGCCGTCATGGCAGCAGTCCTACCATGACGGTGTGTGGGAATTCGCCATGGTGCTGGTGTTGCTCGGGGCACTGGCGATCCTGGCCGCGCCGTGGATCAGGAGACGCCGGGGTGTTGGCAGCGACTGGATGCAGGGCACGCTGCTTGTGACCGGTGTGAGCACCCGGCCCGACGCCACCGGTGAACAGTTCGTCACCATCACCGGCGTGATCAACGGGCCCACGGTCAATGAACATGTCGTCTATCAACGAATCATCGTCGATGTCGACAATTGGCCGTCGATGGGGGAGTTGATTCCGGTGGTCTACTCGCCGAGGAACCCCGACAACTGGCGATTCGCCCCGCCGCAGGTGACGCCGCCGACTCTGTGACGCCGCCTGCCGGCTGGTGATCAGCCGTGGCCGATGCGCAGCAGCTCGGCAACGCTGGTCACTTTGACCCGCGGACGGCCGTGAGGTTGGCCGGCCGAGCGTTCGTGCTCGTCGATCAGCTTCCAGTGATCGTCGGTGATCAGCTTCGGCTGTCGCTCCAGCAGCCACTCGACCAGCTTCTTGGCATAGTCCGCGTCGACGTCCGCAAGGTCCGCCCCCGAAAGGTCCGAGATCAGTGTGTCGACGGTGTCCTGCGAGTCCTTCTTATTGCTGCCGATCACCCCTGTGGGGCCGCGCTTGATCCAGCCGACTACGTACTCGTTGCGGCGGCCGTCGATCCGGCCCGCGGTGTGCGGGATGGTTCCCGATTTCTCGTTGAACGGCAGGCCCGGCGTCGGCACGCCGCGGTAGCCGACCGCGCGGACCACCAGTTGGGCGGGCACCTCCTCGCGCTCACCGGTGTCCTTGGCGACGATGCGGCCGTTATCGTCGACGAGCTCGTTGTGGCCCAACACGATTGACGCCACCTTGCTGTCGCCCCTGATCTCGATCGGCGACGTGCGAAACCGGAACACAATCCGGCGCTTGGCGCCCCGCGGCTCCCGTTCGGCATAGCCGCGCAACGCCTTGACGTTGTTTTTTACGGTCTTGCCCGCGGCCTCGAGGTCCTCGTCGGAGATGTCGGCGAAATCCGCAGGGTCGACGATCACGTCCACGTCCCCGAGGCCCTCGAGGTCGCCGAGCTCGCGGACCTCGAGCGTGGTGAAGGTGGCCTGCAGCGGACCCCGCCGGCCGATGATGAGCACCTCTTCGACGCCGCGGTCGTGCAGGGACTTCAACGCGTGATCGGCGATGTCGGTCGTGGCCAGCACGTCGGGATCGGACACCAAGATGCGCGCCACGTCCAGCGCGACGTTGCCGTTGCCCACAACAACAGCGCGACCGCTCGAAATATCGGGCGCCATCTCCTCGAAGTGCGGGTGCGCGTTGTACCAGCCGACGAAGTCGACGGCCGCGACGCTGCCTGGCAGGTCCTCGCCCGCAATCCCCAGCGACCGGTCGGACTGCGCACCGACGGCATAGATCACCGCGTCGTAGCGCTCGGCCAGCTCGGCGGCCTGAATGTGGTCGCCGACCACGATGTTGCCGAAGAACCGGAATCGCGGATCCAGCGCGGTCTTCTCGAACTGGGCGCTGATCGACTTGATCTTCGGATGATCCGGGGCCACACCGGAGCGCACCAGCCCCCACGGCGTGGGAAGCATCTCAAGCATGTCGACGCGCACGTCTCTTTTCTGGCTGGCGTCGGCGTCGGAGTCGGCGAACTTCAACAGCGAGGCCGCGGCAAAGTAACCCGAGGGGCCTGAGCCGACGATCGCCACATGGTACGGGCGCATTCACATGCTTTCTGTCGCTGCCGGCCACGCGCAGGGTGCTGTTGCGTCGTCAGCCGAGCTGGTTACCGCTCCGATGCTAAACGGGCACCCTGCCGCCGGTAACGTGAACTCCCGTGGATCCCGACCGTCAAGCCGATATCGCCGCCCTCGACTCCACCCTGACCACGGTGGAGCGAGTGCTCGATATCGAAGGGCTTCGCGGTCGCATCGAGAAGCTGGAGCACGAGGCGTCCGACCCGCACCTGTGGGATGACCAAACGCGTGCCCAGAAGGTCACCAGCGAGCTGTCGCACACGCAGGGCGAGCTGCGCCGTGTTGAGGAACTCCGCCAGCGCCTGGACGACCTGCCGGTGCTCTACGAGATGGCCGCCGAAGAGGACGGGGCGGCCGCCGCCGACGCACTCGCAGAGGCCGACGCCGAATACACGTCGCTGCGCGACGACATCGAGGCGATGGAAGTGCGCACGCTGCTCTCTGGCGAGTACGACGAACGCGAGGCGCTGGTCAACATCCGCTCCGGCGCCGGCGGGGTGGACGCCGCGGACTGGGCCGAGATGCTGATGCGGATGTATATCCGCTGGGCGGAGAAGCACAACTATCCGGTCGAGGTGTTCGACACCTCCTATGCAGAAGAGGCCGGTATCAAGAGCGCGACGTTCGCGGTGCACGCACCGTTCGCGTACGGGACGTTGTCGGTGGAGCAGGGCACGCACCGACTGGTGCGGATCAGCCCGTTCGACAACCAGGGCCGCCGCCAGACCTCGTTCGCCGAAGTGGAGGTGCTGCCGGTCACCGAGACCACCGACCACATCGACATCCCCGACGCCGACGTGCGCGTCGACGTCTACCGATCCAGCGGCCCTGGCGGCCAATCGGTGAACACCACCGACTCGGCGGTTCGACTCACCCATATCCCGACCGGTATCGTGGTCACTTGCCAGAACGAGAAGTCGCAGCTGCAGAACAAAGTGTCAGCGATGCGAGTGCTTCAGGCAAAGTTGTTGGAACGCAAACGTTTAGAAGAACGTGCTGAGCTGGACGCGCTGAAGGGTGACGGCGGCAGCTCGTGGGGCAATCAGATGCGCTCCTACGTGTTGCAGCCGTACCAGATGGTGAAGGACCTGCGCACCGACTTCGAGGTCGGTAATCCTGCTGCGGTATTGGACGGAGACATCGACGGGTTCCTCGAAGCGGGAATCCGGTGGCGCAACAGACGAGATGACGAATAGCACACTGCTTGCAACATCGCTTGCCGAACGCTGGGACAGCTTCTGGCTCGGCAGCATCGGCGACTGGATCCTCGTCAGAGGCGTGCCGATTGCGCTGTATCTGATTGGCGGCTTGCTCGCCGCCCGGTTCATCAACTGGGGCGCTCAGCGGATCGTCCGGCGCATCGACGCCGAATACCAGGAAAGCGATCAGCTGGTGCGCTCGGAGAGTGCCAAGCACCGCCAGGCCGTCGCATCGGTGATCTCCTGGGTGACGGTAGCGCTGCTGTTCGTCATCGTGATGGTGCAGGTCACCACGATCCTCGCCATCCCGATCGGATCCCTCGTCGCGCCCGCGGCGGTGCTGGGCGCCGCACTCGGATTCGGTGCGCAGCGCGTGGTGCAGGACCTGCTCTCCGGCTTCTTCATCATCACCGAGAAGCAATACGGCTTCGGTGACCTGGTATCCCTCACGGTCGCCGGCATCAACGCCCCCGCCGATGGCACCGTGGAGGACGTCACCCTTCGCGTCACCAGGCTGCGTTCCACCGAGGGCGAGATGTTCACCATTCCCAACGGCCAGATCGTCAAGACGGTGAACCTGTCTAAGGACTGGGCGCGTGCGGTCATCGACATACCGGTCCCCACGTCGGCGGACCTCAATTTGGTCAACGACGTGCTGCACGACGTTGCCGACAAGGCGATGGAGGACGCGGGCCTTCGCGCGCTGCTCTTGGACGCGCCCCAGCTGATGGGCGTCGAGAGCATCGAGCTGGACACGGTGAACCTGCGGATGGTGGCACGCACGCTGCCGGGCAAACAGTTCGAGGTGGGGCGGCGGATACGCGTGCTTATCGTCCGCGCTCTCCGCCGCGCAGGTGTGGTTTCGCCCACAGATGGCAGCACACCGATGGTCGAGGCCATCGTGCACCCAGCGACGGCCGGCGGTGCCGAGGAAGAGACGCAGGGCCCGACGGAGCAGAAGAGGTGAAGTCCTGGTTGACGGCCAGGCTCGGCCGGCTGAGGGTCTCGACGATCGTGCTGATCGTCGTGTTCCTCGCGCTGTTCTGGGTGTACCACAACTTCGAACCCCGGCCCGCTGCGCCGCCGACCGCGGTCGTCCCGCCCGGCTTCGTGCCCGACCCGAACTACACCTGGGTTCCTCGGACCGATGTGCGGCGGCCCAGGGAGACGCTAACCACCACCGAGACCACCACGGCGACCACCACCAGCCCGCAGGTTACGACAACGACGACGTCGCCAGGGGAGACCACCAGCCCGACGTCGCCGACGGAGTCCACGCCGACGACTACCTCGCCAGGGGAGACAACCAGCCCGACGCCGACCCTCACGCCGACGACCCCACCGGCAGCGGGGTCGGGACCGGCGCCGACGACGCCTGCTCCGCCAAGATAGCGCTGAGCGGCCTTCACCTCCGTCACCGCTACACTGGCGTGCCGTGATGATCACCCTCGACCATGTCTCCAAGCAGTACAAGTCGTCGGCGCGGCCCGCGCTCGACAACGTCTCGGTCAAGATCGACAAGGGTGAGTTCGTGTTCCTGATCGGCCCGTCGGGTTCGGGCAAGTCGACGTTCATGCGGCTCCTGCTCGCCGAGGACATACCGACCCATGGCGACATCAGGGTGTCGAAGTTCCACGTCAACAAGCTGGCTGGCCGTCACATCCCTGGCCTGCGCCAGGTCATCGGATGTGTGTTCCAGGATTTCCGGCTGCTGCAGCAGAAGACGGTGTTCGAGAACGTCGCGTTCGCGCTNGAGGTCATCGGCAAGCGCGGTGACGTGATCAACCGGGTGGTGCCCGACGTGTTGGAGATGGTCGGGCTGTCCGGAAAGGCCAACCGGTTGCCTGGTGAGCTGTCCGGCGGTGAGCAACAGCGCGTGGCGATCGCCCGCGCGTTCGTCAACCGGCCGCTGGTGCTGCTGGCCGACGAGCCGACAGGCAACCTCGACCCCGAAACCAGCAAGGACATCATGGATCTGCTCGAACGCATCAACCGCACCGGGACCACCGTGCTGATGGCCACCCACGACCATCACATCGTCGACTCGATGCGCCAGCGCGTCGTCGAACTGGAGCTCGGCAGGCTGATTCGCGACGAGCAGCGTGGCGTCTACGGAATGGATCGCTAAGTGCGCTTCGGCTTCCTCATCAATGAAGTTCTGACCGGGCTTCGTCGAAACGTCACCATGACGATTGCGATGATCCTGACCACCGCGATCTCCATCGGGCTGTTCGGTGGCGGGTTGATGGTAGTGCGGCTCGCCGACAACTCCCGCAAGATCTATCTCGATCGCGTGGAGAGCCAGGTCTTCCTGACCAACGACGTCTCCGCCAACGACCCGACGTGCGACGGCGATCCGTGTAAGGCGCTGCGCGCGCAGATCGAGGCCCGAGACGACGTGAAGTCGGTGCGGTTCTTGAACCGTGATGACGCCTACAACGACGCGATCAAGAAGTTCCCCCAGTACAAGGACGTGGCAGGCAAGGAGGCGTTCCCGGCGTCGTTCATCGTCAAGCTCGACAATCCCGAGCAGCACAAGGATTTTGACGCCGCGATCGTCGGCCAGCCCGGCGTGCTCAACGTGCTGAACCAGAAGGACTTGATCGACCGGCTGTTCGCGGTGCTTGATGGACTGTCCAACGCCGCGTTCGCGGTCGCGTTGGTGCAGGCGATAGGCGCAGTCCTGTTGATAGCCAACATGGTTCAAGTGGCGGCCTATACCCGTCGCACCGAGATCGGCATCATGCGATTAGTCGGTGCCAGCCGCTGGTATACCCAGTTGCCGTTCTTGGTGGAGGCGATGCTGGCCGCATTCATCGGTGTGGTCATCTCGATCATCGGCCTGATCCTGGTGCGAGCGTTGTTCTTGGACAGTGCGCTCAACCAGTTCTATCAAGCGAATCTGATTGCCAGGATCGACTATGCCGACATCCTCTACATCGCTCCCATCCTGTTGTTCGTAGGCGTGGCGATGGCGGGTGTCACGGCCTATGCGACGCTGCGCCTCTACGTTCGGCGCTAGCTGTGGCCAAGAAGGCGAGCCCGGCCAAGTCCGGCAACAACCAGGTGGTGGCGACGAACCGCAAAGCGCGGCACAATTATTCGATCCTCGAGACCTTCGAGGCCGGGGTCGCGTTGGTGGGCACCGAGGTGAAGAGCCTGCGAGAGGGCCAGGCGTCGCTGGCCGATGCGTTCGCGACCGTCGACGACGGAGAGGTGTGGCTGCGCAACCTGCACATCCCGGAGTATCACCACGGCAGCTGGACCAACCACGCGCCGCGGCGCAACCGCAAACTGTTGTTGCACCGCAAGCAGATTGACAATCTGATCGGCAAGATCCGGGATGGCAACCTGACGCTGGTGCCGCTGTCGCTGTACTTCTCCGACGGCAAGGTGAAGGTCGAACTGGCGCTGGCGCGCGGCAAGCAGGCCCACGACAAACGGCAGGACATGGCCAAGCGCGACGCGCAGCGCGAAGTGGCCCGCGAGATGGGCCGCCGCGTCAAGGGCATGACCTGACCGGCCTGCTCGAAGGGCCTGCGCTCGCGCTGGCCTCGGCGCTGGGCTACGGCGTCAGCGACTTCGTCGGCGGCTTGGCGTCTCGGCGCGTGGCGGCGCTGCGAGTGGTGCTGGTGTCCTATCCGATCGCGATGGTGCTGCTGGCCATCCTCGCGTCGATCGTCGGGGGCCACGTCACGGGAGCCTCCGTCTTCTGGGGCGCGCTGTGCGGCGTCTCGCAGGCGTTCGGTGTCTGGTGGTTCTATGCCGCGCTTGGCTCGGGCCCGATCTCGGTGGTGTCGCCGCTGACCGCAATCCTTGTCGCCGCGATCCCCGTCGGCGTCGGCCTGGTGATGGGGGAGCGGCCGGGTTTCATCGCGGGGATCGGCGTGGTGCTGGCGTTAGTCGCGGTGGTGCTGGTTTCGCGGGANGCCACTGATGAGGACGTCACACCGCACAGGTTCACGGCGACCGTCGCGTGGCTGACGGTCGGTTCCGGTGTGGCGTTCGGGCTGAACTTCGTGCTCATTCATCAGGCGCCGGTGGAGGCCAAGCTGTGGCCGCTGGTCTTCGCCCGCATCTCGGCCAGCGTGCTGGTGGTCGTGATCGCCGCGATGAGCGCCAACCTGCGGCCGCCCACCGGCCTGCCGCTGCGGCTGGCCGTGCTGGCCGCGCTGCTCGACACCGGAGCCAACGTCGCGATGCTGCTGGCGTTGCACACGTCGCTGCTGTCGCTGGCCGGCGTGCTGATGTCGCTGTACCCGGCGGCGACGGTGCTGCTGGCGATCGTCGTCCTGCGCGAACGGGTGACGCGCTGGCAGGCCATCGGAATGGTGCTGGCGCTCGCAGGCGTTGCGATGATCGTCGCCGGCTAGCGTCGTGTGTGCGTCTGCGCGTCGACACGCCGTCTTTGCCCGGCATTTGGTGGTCGCCCGCGGCCGGCGAGTTGTACGGTCGGCCGGGTGAGCAGCCCTTCGCGTCCTGTGACCAAGCTGGATAAGTCCGATGTGCTCGACGGTCTTTTCGCCGTGTGGGACGAAGTCGACACGTTGCTCGCCGGCCTTCCAGACGAGAAATGGCAAGCGCAGACCTCGCTGCCGGGCTGGACCGTCCACGACGTCACGGCCCACCTGATCGGCACCGAGTCGATGCTGCAGGGGATCGCCACTCCTGAGGCCGACATCGATGTGTCGACGCTCAAGCACGTCCGCAACGACATCGGCGTGATGAACGAGCGGTGGGTGCGCAAGCTGCGCGGCACCAGCGTGACGGACCTGCTCGAGAAATTCCGCGCCACGACCGCCAACCGGCGCGAGGCGCTGACAGGCATGGGCGACGACGATTGGAATCAGATCACTGCGACACCGGCGGGCCCGGACACCTACGGACGGTTTATGCGTGTGCGGGACTTCGACTGCTGGATGCATCTTCACGACATTCGTGACGCGCTCGACCAGCCGCCCGCCGACGCCGACCTCGGCGGCCCATCTTCCAGGCTGGCACTCGACGAGATGGCCGCCAGCATGGGGTTCGTCGTCGGCAAGCTCGGCGGCGCACCGGACGGGTCGCGAGTGGCCATCGAACTGACGGGGCCGCTGCAGCGGAGCATCTGCGTCGATGTGGCAGGCCGGGGCCGACTGGTCGAGGATTTCGGCGGCCAGGAGCCGACGGCGACGATCTCGCTGGACGGGTTGTTGTTCAGGCAGCTCGCGGGCGGCCGCACGACGGTTGCGCGGCATCCAGACGCAGTCCGCTACGGCGGCGACGACGAGGTCGGCAGGCGGGTCGTAGAGCACCTCAATTATGTGATCTGAGCTGCACAAAGCCGCCGGCGCGGTGGGAAAATACTGCGGCGGGCCGTTGCCACTGGCGTATCATGAGATGTCCTGCCGAAATACGGCGGGGATGCGAGGGGCTGAACGGTTTCGACTTCGCGCATCGAATCAAGGGAAGCGTGCCGGTGCAGGCAAGAGACCACCGTAAGCGT
>JGI12053J15887_10000573_pt1 | contig 15287 bp, 13 predicted proteins | sample MedBloCAOM1_O3_FD_15887 | JGI IMG/M metagenome (IMG submission 15887)
GGACAGACCCGCCATCAGCAACCCGCCAAAAATTCGAAAGGCCGCCGCCAGATTTGCGGGATATAAGAAAACATTCGCAGGCCACTAAAGGTAACGAAACCGAGCCAGGCCAGGTTCGCCAGCATTTTACGTCTCCTCACGCTTCTTCCGCTCCGCTGCATCTCAGCCTTGGCAGGGATTTGAATCATTGCGGCACCTTGAATTGCGGCCCCCTGAATAATTCGGAATTCGGTCGAGTAAACTGATCGGGACATTGCCGCGCTCAGTATCCCCTACACTTCTTCTGATCGAATGATTTTTGGCTGTTTTAGGAATTCCAGTCGGGCGTCCACGATGGGTTGGATGATCGTTGACCGACAACCGCTTGCCGATCCCGCGCAGGGCTCGCCAATTTTGGATTCGATATGAAACTGAAATCTTTCGAACAGCGGCTGGAATTTTTCAAAATCACCCAAACAGATGAGGCGTTCGGCCAGGTCCGATTGCACGATAGCTGGATTAAATCGCTGAACCATTGATTTTGCTGGAGCAAGACATGCTTTCCAAATCCGGAACCAGCCGCCCCGTTGTGATAAAGTCAGCCGACCGAAAATTTTCCTTGATCTCTGTGGCCGTGGCCATCGGCGTTCTTGTCGCTGCGTACGCGACCATAGTTTCGTCGGCGCCGGCGCCGCACGACTACACTCATACATCGGCTCTGCCATAAGAAACCGCTGGCGTTCGCTAGCAGCTAGTCGAAACCGGGCGCGGAATTTGTTTCGCAAAACGAAATTTTTCGGGGAGGACTAAACGATCGTTTTTGGGAGTTGATTCAATGAATAATATCGTATTGCTTTTTGGGTGCCTGCTGCTCGGGATAGCCCTTCGCGTCACGCAACGATTCCCCGACCATGCACATCTTTCGCTCAACAGCTTCATCATTCACATTTCGCTGCCTGCCCTCATTATTTTGCAAATCCATAGCGTCTCGCTGCGCCCGGAGCATCTGCTCAGCATTGCAATGCCCTGGATCATGTTTTCCCTCGGCGTCGGATTTTTTTGGATGCTTTCCGCACGCTTGAATTTCTCGCGGGAAACGACCGGGGCGCTGATGCTATCTGGAGGCTTGGCCAACACATCTTTTGTCGGCCTCCCAATGATAGAGGCGTTCTTCAATGCGTCGAGCCTGGCGACCGGGATTCTGATCGATCAGCTCGGCACCTATCTGGTGCTCAGCACCTTGGGCGTGACCGTCGCGACGATCTACTCCGCCAACTCGGACTCCAGAGCAGCCATCTTGAAGCGTATCATTGCATTTCCGCCACTGTTGGCGCTGATAGCGGCGTTCGCGTTCATCNCNTTTGAATTACCGAGCTGGATTTCCGAGCTGCTAAAGCGCCTGAGCGACACGCTTGCGCCACTTGCTCTTGTTNNGTTGGGTTGCAGCTGAGGTTTGATCAAGCCAAAGGACTCAGATCCGCTCTCGCGACCGGCCTTGGTTTCAAACTGCTGCTCGCACCCGCGGTGCTCGCTTTATTTTATTCCGGTATCTTAGGCAGAACGGAAGAGATTACGCNCGTTACCCTGTTCGAGGCCGCGATGGGACCGCAGATCGGGGGCGCGATTGTCGCAATTCAACATGGCCTCAACCCCCCGCTGGTTTCCTTGATGGTTGGCGTCGGCATCTCACTCTCGTTTTTGACCTTGCCGCTGTGGTCTTATGTTTTGCACCAACTATAGACTACTGAATGTCCGTCTTTGCTTTCGCAACCCAACGTGACGCTCTGCAGCCCGATTTACGTCACCGAGCGATGTCGCGCTATCCGGGGCTATCGTCGGTGACGGGGGATGTGATCACCAGAAACACCAGATCGACCAGACCCGAATTCGAGATGGCGTGCTCGACACCCGGCGGCAGAAAGATGAAATCGTGCTTGCGAACGACGTGGTTTTTGCCGGCAATCTCCATCAGTCCCTCGCCTTCAAGCACATGGTAGATCTGCTCCTGAACCTGATGCTGGTGTCTGGCAACATGCGCCATCGGCTGATACATCGAAATTCGGTAATCGAGATGCCGCGAGCCCGCGGTCTCCGGCATCACCAGAGGCTTCGACAACGCTCCGCCAAAGTGATTTGGAAATTCGCGCCAGGGCACTTCGGCAATGTTGCGGATGAAGGCGCCGCTGTTTTCTGAAGCCATTTTCGTTGTTCCTTATCAGGGGTTGCACCCGGCACGGACCGGATCCGATATTACCGGGTCTGCAGGAAACTGGCAGCTTCTCTTCCCGCAATTCGTCCAAAAACCAGCGCACGCAGCACCGAAACCGCGTTCGGTGCGGTGCGATAAAAATGGCCGGTGATTTCTCCCGCCGCGTAAAGCCCAGGCATCGGCCCTCGCTCGCATAACACTTCCGCCTTTTCGTTAGTGGCGAGACCGCCGAATGTATAGGCGACGGCCCCGACCAAAGGGTACGCCAGAAACGGCGGCTTGGTGATGGCTCGCGCCCAATTCGATTTCGGCGGTTTCAAAGTGTCGGCCGCCGCCAGTCCATCGCAGCGCGCAGCATCGAACTGCGCGACGTCGCCGGTAGCGGCAGTATTAAACGTATCGACCGTCGCTCTCAGAGAGCGGGCGGGAATTCCGATCTGAGCCGCAAGGTCTTCGAGGGTTTGAGATTGATAGGGCGGCACTTCCGACCTGATCGCGCGCTGGTAGCCGGGAATATCGAACAGGCTAGAGTCGAGGATCGCATAGGCGATATGCTTCGGTCTCACGAAATGGATATCCCGGGCGAAAACCTCCCATGTCTCGTGCACCAGGCCACCGCCTTCGTCAAAGAAACGGCGGCCATCCACATCGACGACGATCCCGTAAGGGTACACCAGCACGACCGGCGCGGATTGATGGCTGCGCGGATCGATCGGCTCCATGTGCGCGCCATTCCAGTCGCCCGAAATTGCCGCGCCCTGGTCGGTGGCCATGCGGATGCCGTCACCGCTGTCAAAACGCGTTCCCGGCGAAATGAGCTTTAGGGTCTCGGCTCCCGGCCCGAAATGCGCGCGCATCATCGCAGGGTTACCCTGGAATCCACCGGTGGCGAGGATAACGGCGTCGGCATCGAGCGTTGTGGTCACGCCATCGCTGGATTGAGCGTCTACGCCGCAGACGCGATCACCATCCCTCATCACCAGCCGCGTCGCCTGGGTTTCGTAGCGAACCTTCACCCCTGCCGTTTTTGTCGCCTCGAGAAGCTTTGCGACGATGGCGCCGCCGCCGCCGACTGGCTGGATACGGGCCGGACCGGCGCTGAGATAATAGGCCGGAATGACGAATTCGACGCCGTGCGTCCCGAGCCATCCAATCGTCTGCACCGCGTTCTCCGCGAGCGTCCGGAAATAGCTCCGATCCGCCAATCCGCCGGACGCCTCAAACATATCGTCTTCAAAACCGCCTCCGAGCCGATCGGGTGCTTCGAGCCGCATGTAAGATGGGCTCCAGCGGGTGTTTCCGCCGGCTTCGTCTTCGCGGGACTTTTCAAGCAAGGTAATTTCAATCCGCAAGCCCCGGCTGCGAGCCTGCTCGGCTGCCGAGATCGCTGCCGCGAGACCGGCCGCTCCATGTCCAACGACAACCAGCTTTCGAGGATTTTGCGTCATTCGCGAAATCACCGCTCGAGCCTGAAGCTCAGCCTATCAGGGCGCCCCCATCGATATAGACGATCGATCCGGTCGCAAAGCCGATCGTCATGAAGGCCAGAATCTGCCGCGCAATATCTTCACCTGCACCGACGCGGCCAACGGGCAAGGAGGCTGCCGTCTTGGCGAGCATGTCGCGGCGCGCGGCTTCCGGCATCGCGGCGCGGATCGGGGTGTCGATGATCCCCGGCGAGACGGCGTTGACGCGCACCGGCGCAAGTTCGAGTGCGAGACTACGCGCAAGCGACTCCAGCGCGCCGTTGGCGGCGCCGACAATTGCGGAGTTGGGCCGGGGACGAATGCTCAAATATCCGGACACCAATGTGAGCGATCCACCAGGGCGAATGTCAGCTGCGCGCGCGACGCGCCAGGCGCCCCAAAACTTGGCTTCCATCGTGGCGCGCACGTCTTCCATGGAAACGGTCTTGAAAGGGCCGGTGCGAAGCTGGGCGGCGGTGACCACGACGTGATCGACCGGGCCACATCTGCTGAAAAGATTGACGATGCTCTCGTCGCTGGTGACATCGGCCGGAATCGCGATGGCGTTCAACTTGGCCGCAATCGCATCCAGACGGTCGACGTTGCGCGAGGCAAGGATAACATCAGCACCCTCCCGCTTGGCGAGTTCGGCGGTCGCAAGTCCGATTCCGGAAGAGCCCCCGACGACGACGACCTTCTTGCCTGTAAGCATCTTGTTATCTCCTCGATATCTTGTTTTGCGGTTCCGGCAATTCTCAACTCAACATTGCGAGGGGCGTCAGCGACGAAGCAATCCAGCCTTGCTGTGTCGCTCTGGATTGCTTCGCGGAGCCTGTCATCGGGCGCGCATTCGCGCGACCCGTTGGCTCGCAATGACGCGGAGAGAATATCGTCCGGAATTGCCGTCACGTCGGTTGGTATCGCATCCCGATGCCCGGCTTGCTTTGTCCAAGTCCGGGAAGCTCCCAAACGCCGGCGCCGCTGGGATTGATATCGGCGGCGATATCGACGTCGATCAGATAGGGCTTGTTGGCCGCGATGCCCTTGAGAATGGCTTCGCCGAGATCGCCGGCGCGATCGACCCGCACGCCTTCCACGCCGCAGGAGCGCGCCATCGCGGCGAAGTCCGGATTGTAGCGCGCGCCAGTGGTTGGATCGTGGAAGTCGGTGGCGAGTTCGCGGCCGCCGAGGTAGCCGCGCTGCAGGCCGCGGATCGAGGCATAGGCGTAGTTGTTCCAGACCACCCAGACCACCGGCAGATTATATTCGACCGCCGTTCCCAGCACGTTGGCGTGCATGAAGAACGCGCCGTCGCCGCATACCGATACGCAGGGCCTGTCGGGTGCGGCGAACTTCGCACCCATCACGCCGGCAACGCCGAAACCCATCGGGCCGAAGCCCATTGAACCGATCAGCGAGTCCGGCCGCTTCGGCTTGCAGAAGCTCAACAGCCAATTGTGATGCACGCCGATGTCGCTGACCAGGATCGCGTCCTCGGGCAGCGCCTTGTCGATCTCGATCGCGGCGCGTTGCGGATTGATCGGCGTGGTGTCGTCGGAAAAACCGGGGGCGACGAACTTGTCCCATTCCTTGCGATAGGTGTCGATCTGCGCCAGCCATTTCTTGCGGGCATCGGCCTGCTTGGTGAGGTCGGCGCGGCGGTCGAGTTCGGCATGAATCTGCCGCAGGAAGGTGCGCACGTCCGCCATCAGGCCGAGCGCCACCGGATAGTTGCGGCCGATTTCCTCTGGATCGATGTCGACGTGAATAAGCCTGGTCGGCGGAATGGTGAAGGAATAACCCGGGATCCACGAACTCGAGGTGCGATCGTCAAACCGCATGCCCATCGCCAGCAGCACGTCGGCCTGGCGCGTCGCATGATTGGCCTGGTAATGGCCGGCGCGCGCGACGAGACCGAGCGCCAGCGGATGATTGGTATCGATGGCGCCGAGCCCACTGGCGGAAGCCGCCACCGGAATTTGCAACCGCTCCGCCAGCATGCGCAGCTCGTCGGCGGCGCCGCCGTAGCGCACGCCCTGGCCAACGATCATCACCGGCCGCTCGGCGCCGAGCAGCATATCGACCGCCTTGACGACGCCTTCGGGATCGGCGCCACAGCGGCTGGAGATATTGCCGTTCCAACTTTGCGCGTTCGGCGCTTCCTCGGCGGCCGATTCCAGAAATACGTCGAAGGGAACGTCGAGCACCACCGGGCCCGGACGGCCCGTCGTCATGGTCTTCCAGGCCTGCCGGACCGCAAGCGGCACCATCTCGCCACGTGTCGGCTGGAACACCTTCTTGCAATAGGACCTCACCGTGGAGGGAAAGTCCGCCTGATAATGCCGATACAATTCCTGAAACGCACCGCGATTGAACTGGCTGGTCGGCACGTTGCCGGTCACCGCCAAAAACGGCACCGAGTCGAGAAACGCATTGCCGAGCGAAATCGGCAGGTTCGCCGAACCCGGCCCGCACGATGTGAAGGTCGCCGTCGGCCGTCCCGAAACGCGGTAATAGACATCCGCCATGAAACCGGCGACGCTCTCGTGATGTACCGAGATGGTCTTGAGCTCGTCGGCGCGCTCATACAGCGCGTCGATGAACTGGATATTGCCGTGACCGCACAGGCCGAACACCTGCGGCACCTTCTCCTGGATCAGATAATCGACAATAACCTGAGCCCCATTGAGCGCATTGCGCGGCGACATCGGATCCCTCCCTACCAGTTCGACAAGGAGATCGGCGCAGCCACTTCGCTGCCGACACTGCCCAGGCGCGCGAACCCTATTTCCCATAATACTGTACGTCAATTTATATTGTGGTAGACTGCCGCCCGAGCGCGGGGCGATGCGAGAGCCCGGCGAGCCGGCGGTGCCTGCCCGATCGCGGCATCGCGCATCGCGTTGTTTAGTTGTTGGGAAGGCCTGATAGAGTCCGGCACCATCCCGTGGAGACTTGACCCTGTGAGACTGCGTACCAAACAAAAGGCCAGTGAGAAGCCACCTAGCCCGCGCAAGGCCGCCGTCGCCAAGCTGGTGCAGCCGCCGCGGGGCGATATCGACGACGACGCCGATGATCGCCAGCGGGTCGGCGTTCAATCACTCGGTCGCGCCTTCGCAATCCTCGAAGAGGTCGCGCGTCACCGCGAGGGCATTGGATTGGCGGACCTGAGCAAACTGGTCGACCTGCACAACTCCACAACGTTCCATCTCGCCAAGACGATGGTGTCGCTGGGTTATCTGCGCCAGGAAAAAGACTCCAAACGCTACCGCGTCGGCCGGCCGCTGTTTGCGTTGGCCGCCAGCGCGCTGGACGAAATCGAGATGGTGAATGTCGCAACACCGGTACTGGAGGACTTGTCGCGAGAAACCGGCGAAAGCGGCCATTTCGCGGTGCGGATGGGCGACGCCGTCGTCGTGATCGCCCGTACCAGCGGCCCCGGCGCATTTCAACTGACCGACCGCGTCGGCGTGGTGCGTCCGGCGCATTGCACCGCGCTCGGCAAGATTATCCTGGCCTCGCTGCGTCCCGATCAACTGAAGCGTTTCCTTGAACGCGTCGACATGAAGCCATCGACCGCGAAGTCTATCACCGACATTCCGGTATTGTTGCGCGAAATCGCCGAGATCAAACGCAGCGGCATCGCCTTTGACGATGGCGAATTCAATCCGGAAGTGCGTTGCGTCGCTGTGCCGGTAACAGATTTTACCGGCCAAATTATTGGGGCGCTCGGTATTTCCGGTCCGATCTGGCGGCTGTCCAACCAGGCGTTACACAATAGCGCCAGGATTGTTCAGGTGGCAGCCAATCGCCTGTCCGCTGAATTTGGCGCCAAAAGCACAGCGAAATCTTCTTAAACGAGCCGGACAGCGCTTTTGGCGTTGACAGCGGGCCCCGCCTTCGAAAATATCAATCCAACAATAAAAAACTGCCTCTCACATTCTCGCATAAGCCGGAAATGAAGGAGGACATCGCGTGCGCCCTTGGGAGGAGACCAACGATGACCCGCTACAGCCGACGAACGTTGTTGAAGGGAAGCGCCGCGTTTGCCGGCGCGTCTGCGATCGGATTTCCGGCGATCAGCTATGGCCAGACTGACAAGATCAAGATCGGTCACTTGACGCCGCTGACCGGTTTCCTCGGAGCACTTGGCGCCTATGCCACCCTCGGCATGAGAATGGCTGAGGAAGAAATCAACAAGGCCGGCGGCATCATGGGACGTCAGCTGGACGTCATGTCGGAAGATTCGGTCAATCCCGCCACCGCCGCCACCAAGGCCCAGCGCATGCTTGATCAGGACGGCGCGACCGTGCTGATGGGCGAGATCAGCTCGGCGTCCGCGGTGACCATCATGCAGGTGGCGGCACGCAACAAGAAGCTTTTCATGCAAATCGGCGCCCGGTCCGATACNTTACGCGGCAAGAGTTGCAACAAATACACGTTCCATGTCGACATTCCGAACACCGTCATGGTCAACGCAGTCGNCAAGGCGCTGTTGCGCGACAATCTGGTGAAGGACAAGAAGTTCTTCACTCTGACGGCGGACTATGTGTTCGGGCACGATCTCCTGGGCGCAGCCAAGCGTTTTTTCGCGGCCAATCAGGGCAACCTGATCGGCGACGAGTTGATCGCGACTGACGTGACCGACTTCAGCCCCTATCTGCTGAAGCTGCGGCAAGCCAAGCCCGACGTGGTCTGTTGCAACCTTGCCGGCAATCAGGTCACCAACCTGATCAAGCAATATGCCGAATTCGGGCTGCCCTATCCGATCATCGGCTTCAATCTCAATACCGCGGACGCCTGGGCAGCCGGTGAAGGTAATTTGAGCGGAACCTGGCCGACGGTCTGGCACCACGACCTCGACACGCCGGCCTCCAAGGCCTTTGTCGCCGCCTTTACCAAGAAGCACGAGAAGCCGCCGGAGAACCATGCCTGGATCGAATACATCTCTTTCAAGATCATGGCGCAGGCCATGAACGAAACCAAATCAACCGAGTCGGAAAAGCTGATCGAGTACTTAGAGAAAGAGACGCAGTTCGATATCCTGAAGAGCCGCAAGGGCTATTTCCGCGCTTGGGATCATCAGCTGGTGCAGGAAGCCTATCCGTTCACGGTCAAAGCCAAAGGCCAGGCCAGGGACAAGTGGGATTTTCTGGCGCTCGGGCCGGCGATTCCGGCAGCGAACGAGCCGCTTGAGGTCATCAATCCGACGAAAGAACAGAACCCCTGCACGTTGACCTAGGAGAGGACTGGAGCGCCACACTGGCGCTCGCGTCCGGTGACCGCGAGTCGGCGACAGGCGTAACATCGCCGACTCCTCTTCCGCGTTCAAGTTTTCCGCGTCCAAAGTCCTGAGAACTTCGTTCATGTTCTTGCTCGAACAGGTAGTCAACGGCCTTGTGCTCGGAGGTTACTACCTGCTGATCGCGCTCGGTCTGTCGCTGATCTTCAGCGTCGGCGGCGTCGTGAATCTGGCGCACGGCGCATTCTACGCGTTCGGCGCCTACATATCGGTCGAAATTACAAAATACCTCGGCTTCGGCGCGGCGGTCGTGCTGTCGCCGGTCGCCGTCGGCCTGCTCGGCATCCTGTTCGAGAAATTCATACTGCGCCGGTTCTATACCGCCGATCCGATCCTGAGCCTGCTGGTGACCTTCGGCCTGGCCATGGTCGCCGAGCAGTTGATCCGTATCGTCTGGGGCTCCGCTCCGCTTTCGCAGACAATGCCGGCAAGCCTGAAAGGCGCGGTCATCGTCGGTGATTTCCTGTTCTCGCGCTATCGGCTGATGCTGCTCGTGGTAGTGGCCGCGGTTCTCACGGGCGTTTGGCTGCTGCTGCACAAGACCTCGTTCGGCCGCGTGGTGCGCGCCGGCATCCAGCGCCCGGACATGGTCGCCGCACTCGGCATCCGGCTGCAGCCCTACATGACCGCCATTGTGATGCTCGGCGTCGGCATGGCGGCGATGGGCGGCGCGTTCTTTGCCCCGATCACCATTGTGCATCCCGCGATGGGCGCGGAAATCATCACCGTCGCCTTCGTGGTGGTGGTGATCGGAGGATTAGGCAGCTTCTGGGGCGTGGTGCTTGCCGCGCTGCTGGTGGGCGTGGTGCGCGGCATCACCATTCATTTCCTCCCGGCTGCCGGTGAGGCGTCGATTTACGTCCTGATGTTTCTGGTGCTGCTATTCCGGCCGCGCGGCCTGCTCGGCGAGCGTATCGAGAAATTCGAATGACGAGGACCAGGCTTCACTCGAAGTATCGGCCGCTGTTGATCGCGGCGCTCGCGCTCATGGTGCTGCCGTTCGCCATGCGGTTATTCGGCCTGACGGTGAATACCGCTTCAATGGTGGTGATCCTGACGATCGCAACCATGGGGCTGAATTTGTGTGTGGGCTACACGGGGCTGGTGTCGTTCGGGCATGGCGCCTGGTTCGGCATCGGCGCCTATGCCGCCGGGCTGATCCAGAAACACTGGCTGCACGACGCGATCGTAGTTCCCCTGCTATTGTCGATGCTGATGGTCGCCGTTCTCTCGACCTTCGTGGGCATCGTTATTCTGCGCCGGCGTGGCGTATATTTCTCCTTGCTGACGCTGGCATTGGCGGCCCTGACCTACACGATCGCGTTCCGCTGGACCGAGCTGACGGGCGGCGAGGACGGACTAAGTGGCCTGACGCGCGGCGGCAATATCGGACCGTTCAACCTCGACAATGGGCTTAGCTTCTACGTCGCGGTCGCGCTGGTTGGGCTCATTGTGCTTTACGTGCTGCTGCGCGTCGTGCGCTCGCCATTCGGCCATGTGCTGGTGGCGATCCGCGAGAACCAGTTGCGCGCCACGTTTCAGGGCTATTCGATCGAACGCTATAAGCTGGGCGTGTTCGTGATTTCGGCTGTCGTCACGGGACTGGCCGGCGCGCTGCTCGGATTCCAGACCTACCTGGTATCGGCGGAAGCAGTCTCGGTGCCGTTTTCCGGCGAGTTGCTGGCGATGGTTGTGATCGGCGGCATGCACAACATGTTGGGGCCCGCGCTCGGCGCGCTGTTCTTCATCCTGTTCCGCGAATTGTTTTCGATCTGGAGTCCGAACTGGCTGCTCTATTTCGGCATGATCTTCGTTGCCTTCGTCTTGTACTCGCCCGGCGGGCTGGTCGGCATTTGGGAGAGGTTCAGCCGACGCTGGCGTCCGCTGCCGGAAGAAGCCGCGGCAATGAGCAAGCGCAGGATCTACCAGGGCTTGCCGCTGCCCGGATTCCTGCTGCCGGACGGCTTGAAGGGAACGGTGCTGCGGGTCGAGAACGTCGCGAAGCATTTCGGCGGCATTCGCGCCGTCGCCGGCGCCGGCCTGACCGTCGAAGCCGGCGAGATCCACGCCCTGATCGGACCGAACGGCGCGGGCAAGACGACCTTGTTCAATCTGGTTTCAGGCCTGTACACGCCAGACACCGGCATCGTGCGGCTCAACGGCCGCGACATCCAGGGCCTGCCCTCACATCTTATTTGCCATCGCGGCCTCGCGCGTTCGTTCCAGATTACCAACCTGTTCGGCGGCCTGTCGATCTACGAGAACTTGCGGCTTTCGCTGCAGGCGCAACATCCGATGCGCTACAACATCTGGCGCGACATCGACAGCTATCCGCAAGTTCACGCCGAAACTGCGGAACTGGTCAAGTTCCTCGGTCTCGAAGGCATCGAAGAGATCGAAGGCGGCGAACTGTCCTACGGCGGCCAGCGGTTGGTGGATTTGGGAATTGCGCTGGGGTCCAAACCGCAGGTGCTGTTGCTCGATGAGCCGCTGGCCGGTCTCGCCGCCGCCGAGCGCGAGCGGGTGTCGAACCTAATCAAGAACGTCGCCGCAAACATTCCAGTGCTGATCGTCGAACATGACATCGATCGCGTGCTCGGTTTTTCGCAAGTTGTCACCGTGATGAACCAGGGCGAAGTGTTGATGACGGGTTCGCCCGACGCGGTGCGTGCGGACCGGCGCGTGCAGGAAATCTACACCGGCACCGGCATCCCCGAAATCGTCCACAGTCGCACCGATGAGGCCTGTCGGGATGCCGCGCAAGTCCTGCGTTTCGAAGGCGTCAACACATTCTACGGCAAGAGCCATATTCTTCATGACGCGACGCTGGATGTGCGCGAAGGCGAGATCGTCGCGCTGTTGGGGCGCAACGGCGCCGGCAAGTCCACGCTTTTGAAAACACTGGCCGGGCTGGTGCCGCTGGCGTCCGGCACCATCGAGTATGAGGGCAGTAATATCGCCGGGCTGCCGGCGCCGGATATTTCGCGCATGGGCATCGGCTACGTGCCGCAGGGGCGCGGTCTGTTCGCGGGCATGACGGTGCGGGAAAATCTCTCGCTTGGCCGGCTCGCGCGCAGAACCGATGGCAGCAACGGCGTGGTGTGGAGCGAAGAGCAAATCCTCGACTACTTTCCGCGCCTGAAGGAGCGCCTGGATGTCGCGGCGGACTATCTGTCCGGCGGCGAGCAGCAGATGGTGGCGGTGGCGCGCGCCATGTCCGGCAACGTAAAACTGCTGTTGCTGGACGAGCCGTTCGAGGGCCTGGCGCCGACCGTGATCCTTGAGCTGTTCAGGGTGTTCGACCTGCTGCGCCGGTACACGTCGATCGTGATCGTGGAGCATAATCTCGATCTGGTGCTGGCGCTGGCCGACCGCGTGTTCGCGCTGGAGCGCGGCGCGGTGTTTCACCAGGGGCCGGCGGCTCCATTGTTGACCGACCTTGCGTACCGTAAAAAGATTCTGTGGCTGTGACCATCAAGGAGACAGGCCGGAAGTGAATCCAGAAGGGTGAGACCGTCATTGCGAGCCAACGGGTCGCGCGAATGCGCGCCCGATGACAGGCTCCGCGAAGCAATCCATAAAGCCGCAAAGCAAGAATGGATTGCTTCGTCGCTGCGCTCCTCGCAATGACGGGACTGATTTACGAGTGATACCCAAGGAGGCAACGATGCGATACGTGGGAGCGGTGTTAGCCGGTTCGATAGCCCTGTTCGTAAGTCACGCCAATGCGGCGGAGATGACCATCGCCGTGTTCACCAAGAATTCGACCAATCCGGCCTATGAAGCATTCCGCATCGCGGCCGACCAGATTGCGCGCTCGACGGGGGCGCGGACCGTGCACTTCGTTCCGAAGCAGCCGGACAATGTCGACGAACAGAAGGCGATGGTGGAGCAGGTCCTGAAAGACAGGCCGGACGCCGTCATCTTCATCCCGGTCGATGATGTCGCGATGATTGATTCCGTGAAGAAGCTCAACGAGGCGAAAATTCCGGTCGTGCTGGTTTCCAATCCCCTGCCCGGCAGTTTTGTCAGCTATGTCGGCGCCGACGACTTCGAGATTGGATACCGCGAAGCGCGCTATCTGTTTGAAAATCTCGGCGGCAAGGGCAAGATCGTCGTCATCGAGGGCACGCCGGCGGCGCCCACTAACCGCGAGCGCGTGCGCGGCTACCATCGCGCTCTTGCCGAGTTTCCCGGCATTGAGGTTCTCGGCTACGGGATCGGCAATTACCAGCAACCCGACGCCAAGCGCGTGATGGAGAAATTCTTAGGCGAGTACCCGCAGATCGACGCCGTCCTGTCCGCCAATGACGGGATGGCACTCGGTGTATTGGAGGCCCTGAAGGAAGCGAAGCGTACGTCGGTCGTGATCGGCATTAACGGCATCCTTCCGGCCGTGAAACAGATCGAGACTGGCGCGATCCTGGCGTCGGTCGATTTCAACATGTTCAAAATCGGCTGCGTGGCAACGCGCGCGGCGGTGCGCCACCTCAAGCAAGAGCCGCTGCCGGAAAAGGTGATCTTGCCGGCCGAGATCATCGACAAGACCAACTACAAGGCCTGGCTTGTCCCGGTCGACCAGCGTAGTTGCCCGGAATGGAATGAGGTCGTCAGGTGAGAAACAGCGTCCGCGAATCCCGCGGTTGGGCCTTGATGAACCAAGCCGCTCGCGAAGGCGCGCCCGATGACAGGCTCCGCGGAGCAATCCATCTCGCCGCGCGAAGAAAGAATGCATTGCTTCGTCGCTTCGCCCCTCGCAATGACGGGATATCGATCCAATTTTCAACAGCCAAAGCTGAGATCGGCTTTAACGTTTGATCGGGTCAAAATTCGCGGCAACCGCATCGATCGATACGTTCGCGCCGTGCGCGATGGCCAGGCCATTACCCCGAGGCACCATTATCCTGAATCTCGCGCTCAGGTCGGGGCTTCGCGCATCGATCACGGCGTACATTCGACTGGCGAATGGCCGATTTGTCATGGTGTATTCTGTCGTTCGTTGATTGAACGAGGCGAGAGCGGGATTCGAAATATCTTGAAGCCTGCGATTTCAGGAAACCCCTCTGCCGCTTCCGGAGACACCAAAGCCAGAACTGCAGCCGGCACCTCTCTGCTGATCAGCCGATCGATCGCCTTGGTTTGACCGTCGCTCAGTTGGACTTCAGCCGCCCCCGCTGCCACGATCGCGGTCCTGACATTAGCGACGGATGCAGAATGCCTGTCATCTATCGCAATGATTTTACTNGTTAGATCGGATACCGACTTGATTTCCGGGCTAGCCATTATAAGGGCAACCAGATGGTCCGTATTGTTTGGCGACGCAGCTGCGCTCTTCTCGGCATCGCCACGCAGCACGGTTTCCGCGCGATTGGAACGGTCCTGATTATTCGTTTTCTGTTCCGGCGCCTGTACGGGCGTGGCGGCCGTCACTTGCTCCGCGCCCGCCGTAGTGGCCGCCACCTGCTCCTGTATCGTTCCGGTATTGGAATTCGCAACGGCACCGCCTGTGGGATGCGGATCCGTGATGTTTGCTCGCGTCGTACCGGAATCGGCAGCGGCGTTACTTGCGGGCTGCAATCGTGTCTTCAATGGACGAGGCGAGAGTGGGGTGCGAGATGCCGGTGGCTGGACTTTCGCTGCGATCAGGCTGGGCTTCGCCGTTTTCACGGCGAGATGGGCCCTATCGCGGGCGTGAGCAGACGACGGCTTTTCGGTCTTCGCCGCGATGGTGGACTCGATTTCCGTTGTCTCGGAATCGGTCTCGAATGACGCCGGCTCTGGTTCAATCGGCCAACTGGCAGCCGTCCTATCGAAACAGGCGAACCCGTTACCGTCCGTGCATGATTTCATGGCCGCTCGCGGCGGTGAAGGGCAGCCGCAGCCGACCAAGGTCGCGGCCAGCGCGCCGATGAGAAGCGTCCTCATGCAATCCTCTTAGAGGCTGAGTTCCGCTCGCAATTCTTGCGGCGTCAGTTTTTGCGCTGGTCGTCTATCTTTTGTGCAAAAATGTTAAACGCGCATTAAGCGTCCGGCCTGCGCCGCGAGAAGCGCTTGCATGGTTAATGTCGGCGCAACGCGGTTTCGCGGTAGGTGGGTAGCCTTGCCGGCGATCGAAGCGTCTCCGCGGGGCTTGGAGCTACGGTGGCGGCGTCCGCGTCTGCAATGCTCATCCTTGAGACCGTCATTGCGAGCGAAGCGAAGCAATCCATCTCGCCGCGCAAAGAAAGAATGGATTGCTTCGTCGCTTCGCTCCTAGGAAGAAACTGAGGAAGCTATGGCATCATGCGGCCTCGGCGGTGCGTTGAAGTTGAACCTCGAAGCCAAGTCTGGT
>JGI12053J15887_10000574_pt1 | contig 15268 bp, 17 predicted proteins | sample MedBloCAOM1_O3_FD_15887 | JGI IMG/M metagenome (IMG submission 15887)
TGCGCGGTCCGGGCGCTGGCCTGGTCATCGATGGTCCGTTTGCCGAAACCAAGAGCAGTTGCTGGGCTTCTACGTCGTGGACTGCGCCACTGAAGAAGCCGCCATCGAGGCGGCCCGCGATCTGCGCCGCGCCAATCCCACCGCCGTCTACGAGATCCGCCCAGTCTCCCTCTACCTTCCCGGAGTCCCTTTCCCGATGACGGAGGCTGCGAACTGACGATCGGGCCGCCTGCTCCGGCGGGGTTCGGACCGCCGGCCGCCGAGCAGGCCAAGCGTGAACGGCTCAATTGACATTTAGGGAGTCGCACCGCGTTTGAGGATGAAAATCCTGCGAAGCGTCTTGGCGCGAAGCAGGATGGTGGGGGAAGAAGGACTCGAACCTTCGAAGTCTTACGACGGCTGATTTACAGTCAGCTCCCTTTGCCACTCGGGACACTCCCCCGCTCAACAGCATCGCAAGCCCATCCGCCGAAATGGCGGCCGATAAGCCAAGGATGACGTTAAAACCGGGCGCCGATGGCGAGCTCCCGGTCGGGCGGTTTATGACGGAATCGCCCCGGCAAAGTCAACCAACGCCAGCTGCTAATACGCGCCGCGAGGGGGGCAAATTGCCATATTCCGGAACCCATGACACAAGCCTGCCATGAGCGATCGCGACCGAAAGCTTAAATTCCGGCGCGGCGGCGGCAAAGCACCCGACAAGGGGCGCGAATCCGGCCGCCGGCCGCCCTGGCGTGACCGCGACGCCAGCCCTGACGGCCCGGCCATTCTGTACGGCTGGCATACGGTCGCGGCGGCGCTGGCCAACCCGCAGCGCACCATTCGCAAGCTGCTGCTCACCGAAAACGCCGCCCGGCGGCTTGCGGACGACAATATCGATACCCGGGTGACGCCGGAAATCGTGCGGCCGTCCCTGATCGATCAGCGCCTCGGTCCGGATGCGGTGCATCAGGGCCTGCTGGCGGAGGCCGATCCCCTGCCCTCGCCGGATATCGACACCTTGGCGCAGGAAGGCATCGTGCTGGTGCTCGACCAGATCACCGATCCGCACAATGTCGGCGCCATCATGCGCTCGGCCGCGGCGTTCGCGGTCAAGGCCATCGTCACCACGGCCCGTCACAGCCCGGAAGCGACCGGCGTGCTGGCGAAATCCGCCTCCGGCGCGCTGGAGCTGGTACCTCTAGTGACGGTGCAAAATCTCGCCCGCGCGCTCACCGAATTGAACGACCAGGGCTTCATGACGGTGGGGCTCGACAGCCAGGGCAGCGAAAATCTCGGCACCGTCGCCTTGCGGCAACCCTTGGCGCTGGTGCTGGGAGCTGAGGGCAAGGGCTTGCGGCAATTGACGCGCGAGACCTGCAGCGTGGTGGCGCGGCTCGACATGCCCGGCGAAATCAAGAGCCTGAACGTTTCAAACGCCGCGGTGCTGGCGCTCTATATCGGCGCCACCAGGCTCGGCCTGATGGGTTGAGCGTCGCCAAAAAGTACGCCCGCTCGCATGAGGCGAACGGGCGCAACGACCTCGGCTAATCCTGCGATCAATAGTAACGGTGCTGCACGTGCTCGCGATGGCCGTAGTGATGGCGCATGCGGCTGCCATGGTAGCCATAGTAATGCGGACGATGATAGGCGCCTTCCCGATAGGTCGGATAAGGCGCGAAGTTGCCGGGGCCGGTGTAGGTCGGGCCCTGATCGACGTAGTAATATTGCTGGACCGGATCGGGCAACCGCTCATAGGCCCAGCCGCCGCAGCCGCCGTTGCAACCCGAATAAAGCTGGACCGGGACGTAGCTCTGCACGCAGGGGGTGCCATAGCCCTGAAACAACCCGCCGCACGCCATCGCGGGCGCAACGCTCGCGGTCATCACGGCGATGGCCGCTACCAATCCTGAAATCGTCCGACGCATTACTCTCTCCTCTGGATCCGTTTCTTATGGACGTGGATTGGTGTGAAGCTTCTGCAGCTTTCGAAAATCCTGCGGCGGGCCCGAGAAATCCTGCGGCATGCCTGCGTCACCGTCTTGCGGCGCGACGATCACCGGTGGCGGATAAAACGGCACCTCGGGCTGCACCTGCGGCGGAGCCGATTGCGCGGACCACGATTCGTGATAGCTCTCCGCCGGCTGCGGCAGCTTGCGGTTGGTCGGCGGCTGAATTTCGAGGCGCCCGTAGCCGGGCGAGTGACCGGCGCTCGGATAGTAATGACCGACATGCGGCTCGGGATCGATATAGCGGCCGCCATAAACGGTGGGCTGCACATGCACGCCCTTGCCGAGACCCCAGTCGCCTTCGACCACAGCGTAGGATGCGTCGATGCCGTTAATGATAATGGGCACGCCGGCCCGGCCCGGAATAACGATCACCGGACCGCTGGCGGCCAGCGTCGTCGACGTCGTTCCAATCAAAATAGCCAGTGCGAGTGCGGCGCGCATGGTTCGGGTCCGGTTTCGACCCCACCCTAGTCGAACCCGCCGCATCAAGTGTTAAGGCTGCCGGTTAAACTGCGGGTAAGCCTAACGCCTATGCATTCGCGCTCGTTCAACTCCAAGACATCGCGATATGGAAATGTTAACGGCGCCGGGCGGGCGCTTCGCGCTTACGCAAATGCCGTGGTGTAAATCGTCATCGTACCGATCGCGATGGTGATGACGCCGACCGCGCCCTGCAGGCCGCGATTGGCCCAGGTCAGCCAGCGCGCGGAGACCGCAAGCGGCACGGCAATCACCGTCGACAGTGCGCCCATCCCGACCATCGAGCCGATCCCGAACAGCGCGATGTAACCCAGCCCGATCGCGGGGCTGGAGGCTTGCGAGACCGTGAGCACCAACAGCGCCGCCGAGCCGGCCATGCCGTGCATCAATCCGACCAGCAGCGTGCGCCAGCGAATGCCGTGCGCATGGGCGTGGGAGGCCCGGGCATGCGCAACGGTTTCACCAGCATGGCTGTGCGCGTGGATGTGAACCGTGCCGTCGCCATGGCCGTGCTTGTCAAAATGCATGCGGTCGCGCCACAGTCGCCACAGCACGTGCGCGCCGAGACCGATCAGCATGATGCCGACGGCGGCCTCTATCGGCCGCGCGAGATGTTCCGGAATCGCGTGACCGAGCAAAATCGCAGCACCCGCAAAGGCGAACAGGGTCAGCGTATGGCCGAGACCCCAGGTCAGGCCGTGCTTGACGATGTCGCCGACGTGAGTACGACGCACGGCGATGCTGGACACCGCGGCGATGTGGTCGGCCTCGAGTGCGTGCTGCATGCCAAGCAGAAACCCCAGCCCCAGAATTCCGAACATATGTTCCCTAACAGCCTCACCACTCTCTATGATACCGGCTTATGACACCGGCCGCTGCGCTTGTCAGAGCAATGTTCGGGCCAGAATACTCAGGCCCGGCGGAGCGTCGCTACCCAAACACTTCATCAAACAGGCTTCGCATCGACGCCCATGACCGGCGGTCGGCTTGCCTGCTGTAGAGCGCGGCGCGCATGATCGAACCATCAGCCTCCGGATTGGTGAACCCGTGCAGGGTGTTGCCGTAACTGATGACCTGCCAGTCCCGGACAGCTGCCGCGCGCATCTCGTCCTCGAAGGCCTTGACTTGGCCTGATGGCGCGAGCGGATCGTCGGCGCCGGTGCAGACCAGGACGCTGGCCTTCACCTCGCCGGAAACCGCGGGCGCCTTGGTGGCGAGAACGCCATGGAAGCTGACGACGGCTTTGAGATCGGCGCCGCCGCGCGCCAGCTCAAGCGCCACCGAGCCGCCGAAGCAGAAACCGACGGCGCCTAGTCGGTTCGCATCGACCTGCGGCAATGCGGCCAGCGTGGCCAACGCGGCCCGGCCCCGGGCGCGGAGCGCTTCCGGTTGGTTGCGNAGGCCGCCGACAAGTTCGGCCACCTCCTGCATGGTACGGGCCTGCCGACGATCGCCGAACATATCGGCGGCCAGCGCCACGTAGCCAAGCTCCGCGAGCATGCGCGCACGGGCCATTGCGAACTCGCCCAGTCCCAATCCTTCGTGAAAGACCAGCACGCCCGGCCGCCGCTCGGCGGCGGTTTCATCCCAGGCGAGATATCCACGCAAATTGACGGTCTCGTTGCGGTAGTCGATGTCGTGGGTTTGCATCGGCGGTCGGGCTTCCTTCCCAGAACATGGAACCGGAACTTCACACCGGATTGAAGATCGCACAACCCGGATTCGGAACATCCGCCGCGACGGGCTGTTGCTCTCACAAATCATTTTCGGAGAATTCCAGCCATGATGAAATCAAGACTTCTGGGCGGGGCGGCGATCCTGGCCGCAGTCATCGCAGCGCCTGCGATGGCGCAGGAAGCGATGCAGGAGCCAGGCGCCTACGCCCAGGCTCACCCGTGGGCGAACGACTATTATGGTTATCGCTACGGATCCGGTTTCTGGCCGGGCGACGTCGCAGCCGGAGTGATCGGCGGGGCCATCGGGACAGCGGATGCGATTGTTACAAGTCCGTTCCGCGACCGAGATTCCTACGCTTATTACGGTGGTGACTCCTACGCTTATTATGGAGATGGGCCCTACGTCGCCAGGGGCTATCGCGGCAGAACGACCTGCGGCCTGCAGCCCGGCGCAACCTATCTCGGCCCGGATGGACGCTGGTATCCCTGTTAGGGCATGATCGGAAAAGCATGGCTTTGACCCGAGGATAGAACCGGTTTTCCGTCGGGACAAACGCCAAGCGTTTGCCCGGGACAAGCGCCAAGCGTTTGCCCGGGGATCATGCTCAAACGAACAGATGAGATCATGATCCGATCTAATCGGTCATGATCCTCGGAAAGGCGTGCCACGAAACACAAAAAGGGGCGGCCGCACCGCCGCCTGTTTGTGTTCACAGCCATCACATCTGTTTGAAAAATCGGAACGTCTACCTACGCGTGCGCTTAGGCTTGTGTCCCTACAACGGAGAAACGCATGACAAAACTCAAAATCCTCGGCGCTGCCGTGGTTCTTTCATCCGCGCTGGCCAGCCCCGTGATGGCGCAGCAGGTGATCTACAATCCCGGCTATTGCGCGCAGTTCTATCCAAACGCCAATTGCCAGAACAAGGGGCCGGGAAATCCCTACACCGGCGACTATCAACGCCGCGCCGCCTATCGCAGCAACGGCAATTGGGACAGCAATGCCAACGGGAATACCGGCTGGCGTGACAGCTGGAATGATAACCGGTGGGACCGTCGTGATTCCGGCTTCTGGCCTGGCGACGTCGCGGCGGGCGCCGTCGGCGGCGCGATCGGTACCGCAGGTGCAATCGCTACCGCACCGTTCCGCGGCAGCGAGTCCTACGCCTATTACGACAGCCCAAATTACGGCCACCGCAGGGGCAAGGCGGCATGCGGCATACAGCCTGGTGAGACTTATCTCGGCCGGGACGGACAATGGTATCCCTGTTAGCAATGCTTGAAACGACGTGATCTGAAAGGGCGGCCACCGCGGCCGCCTTTTCTTTGTCCGTGCCTCTTGAATGGGCACGCGCTCGCGGCCCTTGCGCGCAAATATTCGAGCGGCCCAGCGAGCAGCAGGATCAAGTCAGGATTTCGTTAGCCACCGACCCAGTTGACGCGGCTCGGATTTGGGATGGATGCGCTCTGTCTCACGATCGCAGCAACTTTAACGCGCGGCCTCGGCTCACGGCATACGCCGATCCGGTTCGGCGGTGAGGCTGGCCGGCGGCGCCATCTCTACCAATAAATCATTCGGATACCGGAGGCGAAAAAGGCGGCTGGGAGGCCGCCTCTTTTGTGCCTGCGTTTGACCGCAGGTTGTTCTTGAAGGTGTTGCACCAAATCATCACCCGCTTTCGAAGTTCAGCTTCGACAGGAATCCTTTTGACTGTGTATCGCCGCATGCCGTTAGGTCTGATCGCTGGGCTTTAGGATCTTTGCCATGTTGGAAGCTGTCACCGCATTTTTTGGCATTATGAGCGTCGGTATTTTCATCGCTCACGCCGTCGATGGTTACCTGTCGCGTTTTTGAGGGCGGACCACATTTCTCATCGTCCGAGAGCAGACGCCGGGTAATCACATGGCGTCGGCATCCCGAGCACGAACCCGGCCGCCGCAAGGTTGCCGCAGAGATTGGTGATCCGCTTGATGCGCTCGTTGAACAGCGCCTCGCGACGATCACTGCGGCAGCCCCGCGCAAACGGCGCGAGGCTCGCGGGTCTGGACTGTCGGATTTTGGCGACCGGATCTTTGGCTAGTGTGAGCTTTCACTGACCGGACGGTCGCGCTCCCAATCTTCAATCTCGGCGAGCCTCACCCAATATTCCGCAATGCTCAACAGCCGCTGCGCTTCGTTCGCGTCCGGCTCCTCGCCGGCTTGGCGAGCTACCTGGGCCGCCACCTTCTGAAATCCCGCGCCTCGGACATATCGCATCCCTTCAAATTCCAGCCCACCGGTAGGTCTCGGGGATATTCCCATAGGTTCAAAATAACTTGCGGACCCCTCGCCGCTCATCGTTCGACCGCCGATCTCGATTCTATCAACAGGTTTCGCCGCCCTGCCTGCCACGACATGATGTTCGCCGGCCATCCTGGTCTTGACCGCAGTCCGCTGCTTGAGAACGCCACCCGGCGCAGAAGGCGACGGCAGAATTATTCCGCGCCATAAAATGATCTCTCCCGACACAGAATTCCGCCCCAATCTACCTCCGATACTCCTTTGTCGGGCGATTATAATTATACGGGGGATCTGATATGGCTACCGAGCGGACAGACACTGCTATCGAGAAAATCATCGCATCGTGCGACGGCAACATGCGCGGGGCGCTCGAGGCTCTATTGCGCGTCAACGAGTTTTTAGAGGCCGAACTTCAGCAGCTCTATGCTGCTCTTTCGCGCGCCGCTACCGATATCGAGACCGTGCACTGAGATAGCGCGCGCGTCCTGCATTAACCGTTTCGCGTTCGTGAAGCCGACAATTTGACGGCCCACCTCAAGTTCCACGACGGCGCGATCCGGTGATCAACGGGGATAACTTTATCTGAACCAGGACCGCCTCTTTTATTTCACGGTCAGGCACTCAGGATGGCACGGGATCAAGCATGAGGCATGGAGGTGTGACATGCTAGTTCGCCCCCGGGATTTGGCAGAGCGGATGTCTGGCATTCGGCAGCGCGAGGTTTTCACGCTGCCAATTGATGCGGCCCGCCTGAAAGCCCGCGAAATCATCGATCAATCTGCGCAGAGCGGTTACTTGCCGATCATCGAGAACTGGCGACAGCTTTCCGACGGGAAGATTGAGTTCACGATGCGACGCCTACCGACCGCAGACTAAACACCGCAAGGAATCCAAGGAATATTTTGTGCAGCCTCGCAAGAAGCTGTCACGATCTCCGTTGCACTAAAATTAGACTCCGCCCGGCGCGACGTAGCAGTACACGTAATCGCTGCGGTTCAAGAAAATGATACCGTGACCCGTCGGATTCGATTGATCGAATTTCAGCTTATGGTTCGGAACTACAATCCTTGTGCCAACGTCGACATGTTTGCGGCGTAGCGGCTCATCCGGTCGGGAGTCGGTAACGATGGCAACGTATTTGTCGCCATCGACTTCAAACGAATCCGCCCAATAAGCGTCGGCTTCGCCGCAGCACGAAACCGCGGGATTGTCGGGTTGCATCAGCGCTTGGTACCAAGCGCGTATTTCTGGATTTACTGAATCCCATTGCCCATAGTCGCGGGCATTCGCTACGTTGATCAAGCTACTGAACGCTACACCAAGGACGAGGCGTTTCATTGCCGCACTCCCAAGTTTTCCAGCCAGTTCGCTCAAAGCAATGTTCGTGCCGCGAATCATTGCCGTGTGATAATCTACGTTAAAATATATCACGCCGTTGCGGCTGGTTCGATACGCACGATCATGGTGCGGCCCTCGACCACGAAGGGCCGTTGCCGCAGCGTACGGAACGTCAAGCGCATTAGGCCAGGCGTCACGAGCCGGCGCTTAAGCGCGCCGAAGTTTCATCCAGCGGCCAGCCCTTGGTGAGGGGAACCGCGGTTGGTGGCCGCGTGCTCAAAGCCCGATCTCGTGCGGCTATAATTCCAGGTCAATTTTGGACGGTAATCTCAATGCACATGACGTGGAGTAGAGCCGCGCTCTTCGATCGTTAGTTAGCTTTGACATCCGTAAAGTTACGGAGACCGCCTTTCGCATCGCGATGTTTTAGCGATCCGGCGGTTCGGCGCTGCTGGTGCTCCAAGACCGAGGTCCGAGCCTGGCATCGCAACGCGTCCGCTCGGCATGGGCGTCCATCCCATGGTCGCGAAAGCGAGCAGCTGGATCGATTCCAAGAATCGAGCTCGGTTGGCACCCGTGCAGCCATGGGAGGCCGGGGATGCAAGAAGATGCTTCCGAACGCGTTGACGTGGCACCGCGGGCTGCCATAAACANGCGNACCAAAGACATTGGGTTCGATAGCAAGGCGCGATCTGCAAAACCAGCCGCNGAAATTAGGAAAATGCTCTCAATATCTTAGCCGGTTTAGCTCAGCGGTAGAGCAGCGGTTTTGTAAACCGAAGGTCGGGAGTTCAATCCTCTCAACCGGCACCATGATATCAATACTTGACTGAAATGTTCCAACTGACTGGCTCGGAACTAGCTCGCTCGTCTTGCAACTTCTGCCAGAAGCTTCAAACGCGTCAGTAGCGGCGTGCTGATAGTCCGGTGCAAACTCTGCATACCGCTCAGTCACACCTCCGCGATGACCGAGTTGTCCCTCCACCTCCCACTTGTTGACGCCGCGTGCCCGCATCCATCGCGACAGAGTGTGACGCCATCAACGCCGGGTTACGTTCGCATCTAGCCTGGCCCGATCCCGCCGAGCCTTCCGCCACGCCGTCTTCACCGACTCCACCTGCTTTCCCTCAAACGTAATCACCGGTCCTCCAGTGCGGAGCGGCTACAAGATTGCCCTGAGGTACACGGGCATCTTCACCACTGGGCGCCGCTCCTGCGCCAGCACTGCAACGTCGAAGGGTCAACGTGGGCAAAACGCTGTCTNTTGNCGATAAAGGNCGAAGCNATANTCCACNGCAACTGCTTCACGTAATCTGTTGTGGTCTTCAGACACGATGGGCACTCAGCAGGAANTTTGAANCATCGATAGCGGAGCTTGCAACCTTTAAACTTCGGCGATCTACCAAGAGAAGCGNAATCGGATCCAAGNTTCAATCAAAAACAAAAAGGCGCCGGGCAAGGAAATCCGCTTTTGTAAAACATCGGCAACAAAGATCGCGCGCGATCAAAAGTCCGCTCACATCCGGAAGAGACTCAATTGAACGTGAGTGAGCTGATTTGCTTTGATCATTTTCTTAGCTCCAGTTCACGTCGGCTGGGGAGAGCAACACCTGATCGCCCGTTGCGCAGCGACGGAGCCGCGGGTGGCAGGGCTGGATGTTTACATTGGCGTCGAGCCGCGTCATGTTGTGGTTTTGGGCACATAGCGGATATTCCTCCGCTGTTCGGTTCAGATACAATCTACAGAAATGAACAAAAAAAGATGGAGGCTGACGCGTGAGATATCTGGGCATTCGAGTTGCGGTCCTTCTTTCTGCCGTTAGCGCCAGCTTTTTGTCATTGCCTGCATCTGCCGCGGACTGGAAGCCGGTCCGGCCGATTAATCTGATCGTGCCTTGGGCGGCGGGTGGCTCGACCGATCAGATCACCCGGCTCGTCGCCGGCGAAATGGAGAAGTCGCTAGGCCAGACCATCGTCATTATTAATCAGCCCGGCGCATCCGGCTCGATCGGAACGCGAAGTGCGCTGGAAGCAGCGAAGGACGGTTACACCTGGACGGCCGGTGCGGCGCAGGATCTGGGCGCCTATCAGGCACTGGGCTCGCTCGATACCTCCCTCAAAGACTGGCACCTGTTCCTGAGTGTCGCCAACGTGCAGGTGATAGGCGTCAACCCTAAGGCGCCCTATCAAAACGCCAGGGAATTGCTCGACGCCATGAAGGCTCAACCCGGCAAGATTTCGGTTGCGACCGCCGGCGTTACGTCCGCCGGCCACAACGCGATGGAGCTGATCGCCAAGGTCACCGACGTCAAATATCGTCACGTGACCTATGACGGCGGCAACCCGGCCGTGGTCGCAACCGTTTCCGGAGAAGCTGAGGTCACGACACAGTTGGCCGTCGAGCAGGCCGACATGATCCGCGGCAAACGGCTCCGCCCGCTGGCGACCGTGAGCGACAAGCCACTTGACCTTGAGGGATACGGCACCATTCCACCGCTGTCGCAAACGCTTCCAGGCTTCACTGCACCGACCAACTATTTCGGCATCTTCATTCCCAAGGGCGTACCCGATGAGGTGATCGCCACTGTCGAAAAAATCTGGAAAGAAAATATCTCCAACAGCGAAGCGGTGAGGAAGTACGCGACATCGCGCGGTGCGCTGTTTGCGCCGTCCTCGGGAGAGGCTGCGCAAAAGGTGGTATTCCCTGCGGTGCAGGCCAACGCCTGGTTGCTGTTCGATTCAGGCAAGGCCAAGGTCTCGCCGGATACTGTGGGCATTCCCAAACCTTAGGACGCCCAAACCTTAGGACGCCCAAACCTTAAGGACGCTCATGTCTCCGCCAGAACACGCTACGCCAGCATCGTCAGCCGGCGAGCCGGAAGCCGTCGCCAATATGCGCAGCGATTTCTTGTCCGCCCTCGGCTGGATCGGGTTGGGGATCGCAATCCTGATCGGGTCGGTGACCATGGACCGGCTCGAAAAGCAGGATATCAATCCATACACGATCCCCGGGCTGCTTCCGGGATTGCTGGGCATCGCCATGACAATCCTCGGGATGCTGCTGGCGGCGCGTAGCTGGCGTCCTCATTTGGTTGCATCCGCCAACAATGCGCCGCTCCATCGCGCCGAGCGGAAGCGCCTTTTATTGGTGCTCGGATTGTGTCTCGCCTTTGGCGTGGTGCTGGTCGGGCATGGTTTGCCGTTCTGGCTCGCCGCAGCTATTTTCGTAACGGTCGCAATCCTCTCCCTGCAATATCAGCAGCGCAAATCAACAGGTCAGGAATTGACCGTGCGCAGATTTGTCACCGCCGCGGCGATCGGCCTCGGAGCTGGCATCGCCATCACCATCGTGTTCCAGGAAATCTTCCTGGTTCGCCTGCCCTAACCGGATTTTTGTCATGCTGGCGGGTCTATCCGAACTCGGTCAAGCCTATCTGAGCATTCTGAATGTCTACTCGCTCGCCTACGGACTCGGAGGCGCGCTGCTCGGCATTATCGTGGGCTGTCTTCCTGGGCTCTCTGCGACACTGTGCATCGCGCTACTGACGACGCTGACCATCAAGATGGCGCCCAACGATGCCATCCTGATCCTGATCTGCTCGTACGTTGGAACGTTGTACGGAGGGTCGCGCACCGCGATCCTCCTCAATATTCCGGGTACCGCAGCAAACGCTGCGTCCTGCGCTGACGGACACGCCCTCGCCTTGCGTGGCGAAGCCGGTCGGGCCATCGGTATTGCGACATCGGGCGCATTCAGCGGCACGCTGTTTGGCGTGTTGTGTCTAGCGGCATTTACGCCACTTCTCGCCGAAGTCTCGCTCTCATTTGGGGCATACGAATTCTTTTGGCTCGCCTTGCTGGGTGTCGCGATGTCCGGCAGCATCGTTGGCAACGACCCTCTCAAGGGATGGCTGATGGGCACCTTGGGCCTGTTCGTGGCGCAAATCGGCCAGGAAGGCCTCTACGCCCACGATCGATTCACGTTCGGATGGAGCCAGCTCTCTGGGGGGATTTCGCTGATCCCGGCGCTGGTCGGCGCGTTTGGATTTGCAGAGGTTCTAACCACGCTGGCCGATCCCGTCGAACGGCAAATGGTCGAAATGCGCGATTCCGTCCTGCCGCGATTTCGCGAGGTCTTTCAATACTGGCGCACCGTGCTGCGTTCAGGCGTCATCGGCGTTATGACCGGCCTAATGCCGGGAGTAGGCGAAGATGCCGGCGCCTGGATGTCCTATGCCGCGGCCAAGGCCGTCAGCAAGGAGAAAGAGCAATTCGGCAAGGGATCGATCGATGGCTTGATGGCCGCCGAAACCGGCGACATGTCCTCTATCCCCGGCCATATCATCCCCGCACTCGCGCTTGGAATTCCCGGGTCCGCGCCATCTGCGGTTTTGATGGCCGCCATGATCATCCACGGCATTCAACCCGGGCCGATGCTGATGATCGAACACCCGCAATTCATTTACGACGTGGTGGCCATGACATCACTGGCGACCGTCAGCATCCTGGTGTTCGGGCTGTTTCTGATCAAACCGCTGTTGCTGGTGCTCAAGATCAAGCGCACTGTGCTGATGCCCATCATCTTCTTGTTGTGCACGGTCGGCGCTTTCGCCAGCGCCTCGCGGCTGTTCGATATTTACTGCATGTTGGCGATCGGAATTGGTGCGTTCTTCCTACGCAGACGCGGATATCAGATGGCGCCCTTTGTGCTCGGACTGGTCCTCGGCGGCCTGCTGGACAAAAGCCTGCGCCGGGGTCTGGTACTATCGGATGGCAGTCTCGAGCCATTTTTTACCCGACCGATCAGCATCGGTTTCGCTACCGTGACGATCCTGATTTTGTTGCTTTATATTCCAGCATTCAAGTCACTGATCACTAGCATCACCGGAACCATCAGCAGGCAGGTTCAGCGGTTTGCCTCCCGGCACGCCTGAACGATCGGAGCTTCCAAATGCGGATTGCCTTATGCAACGAGGTGCTCGCCGGCATGCCGCTGGAACGGCAATGCGAGTATGCTGCCCGTCTCGGATACGACGGCCTGGAGATTGCTCCGTTTACGCTCGGCCCTTCGCCGGAGCAAATCTCCATGACCGACGCTGCAAGAATTCGCGCTGTTGTCGAAGCTGCAGGTCTCGTGGTTACCGGACTGCATTGGCTCCTGGTCAAACCGGAGGGTCTGTCCCTGACCGACCCGGACGCGAGCGTGCGCAACCGCACCGTAGAGACGATGATCCACCTCATAGGGCTTTGCGCGGAACTCGGCGGCAGCGTTTTGGTGCACGGCTCCCCCAAGCAACGGCAAATTGCCCAGGGAGAAACCCATGCGGTCGCTTTGGCTCGGCTGCAAGATGCGTTGGCTGAGGTCGCGCCGGCCGCGGCCCGTGCCGGCGTCACATATTGCATCGAGCCATTATCCCACCAGGAAACCTCATTGTTGAACACGGTCGCCGAAGCAGTTGAACTGGTGCGTTCCATCAATCATCCCAATCTGCGGACGATGATTGATTGCAGCGCCGCCGGCCTCACCGAAACTGACTCAATTCCGTCGCTGATCGACCGTTGGCTGCCGACCGGCCTGATTGCGCATGTGCAGGTCAATGACCCGAACCGGCGCGGCCCCGGTCAGGGCGAAATGAAATTCGCGCCTATTCTGGCCGGATTGAAACGGCATAACTACACCGGCACTATCGCAGTAGAACCGTTTGATTATTCGCCCGACGGTCCTGCAGCGGCAGCTTTTTCTGCCGGATATTTGCGCGGCCTTCGTGAAGCGCTGGCCTGAGTTCGACGGCGTAATGAACATCATGAATGCCCGGGGCGCACTCCCCTGTGCCCTTGAGGCGAAGCCGCCAGCGGCCCGCAGTCAAAGACACGAGCAAGTGCGGCACGCGGGCTGAGACTAACTGTACCACATCAAGGCAATGTTGCCTTCCAACACCGCATTGGCAGCGGCCACGCCGACTCCGGGCGTTCGATCGCTAAAGACCCATAGGCCGATGTTGAATGTGTAGCTACGACCCGGCTGCATAGTGAAGGTCCTGGGATCAGTTTTTGGTACATCAATATGGATTGGTCCCTCGCGATCGTCGGCCGTTTCATTGATACTAATTCGCTTCCGCCACCATTTAAAACTGGAGCTCATGATGAGGCGACCATTCTCAAGTGCAGTGCACTCTATGCCTCCCTCGGTGGTAGCGTTGCTGCCTGCTCCATGAGCCATCATGTTATGGGTACGATGCGCCGATTCAATTTGTCCCCCGAAACTCACGGTGCGAGGTTGATCGGTCCTTAAATTGACCCCGTACCCCGCGTGTGCGTTGACAAAGCCCGAGAAGCCTCCATCAACTGAACCCGATCGCGCTATCAATCCCACATAACCAATGCTTGGATTCATGCGCATATCGAAGGGCCGGCCACCATTAGGATCGTGCCAACTCCAGCTAAAGTCATAGGGGGGCCGCCCCGCAAACGTCCGAGGGCCAAGATCTCCACGATTTGGGACCGTAATCCCACCAGCGGTCGCATCTAAGGAAGCGTATGAAAAAAACGTATCGACGTCTGCCCCGGATAACGAGCGCTTTCGCAACTCTTCTAGAGCACTCACAGCTTGAGGATCACCTTGAATGATCCTTTCGATAGGGGCGTTGATTGCGTCGGTTAACTGCGCCAGCTCCGCATCCTTCGCTCTGGCCCGTTTAGTCGAGGCGACTGAGCGTGCGACCAATGTGTCGATGGATTGTATTGTCAGCTGACGCAAGTCAGGATCGGTTACTGACTCGTGAAATAAAATCTGAAGATTAGCCGGCGAAGCGTCAGTTTTTGAAACGATCATACTTCTCTCACTATTCTTCCAGATGTCGGCCGCTCTAAGGATGCTTGAGGCCTTCCGTTTTCGACGGATCGATCGGCACGCTTACGGACCCGCCGACCAAGAGTGATCACAACATAGCTCGCGGACAAGAACTTCGGTTGTGAGGTGGTTCACAAGTGTCGACGCGAAGATCCGACGGCCGCCACTGCGATGCGATCAGGCCGATACGCAGCGAGAGGCCCCAACTAGTTTTATGGGTAACATACTCAAGAGGTCGGGGACGCGCCGCCTGCGACGACACTCCCCTTGAGGCCCTGGCAGGTGTGACGATACGGTCGTCAGCACCTCTCAAGGGCACGCTCGGAGGCCATCAGGCTTCCTAGATGGCAAGGATTGCCCGACTGGTTCGGCCAACCGCTCCCATGCCCCCAAAATCCCGAAGAGTTGCCAATGCGCCGGTGAATCGCAATACTAGCTCAGGGTTCGCAGCCGTTCGCATCGCTCGGTGACGCCGGAGGCAAAGGAGATGACGAAGATGGCGCCGCGCGCAAAACAGTCCGACCCGGATGTATGGCGCGTCGGCGTGCTGTTTTCGCGCAGCGGATTGATGGCGGTCTCGGAATCGGAGCACTTCTTCGGCACCGCTCTTGCCATAGAGGAGATTAACAATGCGGGCGGAATTCTGGGGCGC
>JGI12053J15887_10000576_pt1 | contig 15264 bp, 13 predicted proteins | sample MedBloCAOM1_O3_FD_15887 | JGI IMG/M metagenome (IMG submission 15887)
TCCCGAGTGCCCTGCAGAAAAAGCATTGGTAGGTTTACCAGATTTAAGTGTTCAGCGCGTTTGATTGACGGACGCTTGGGCGGATGTAGTGGAAAGCCAAAATATATTAAACCTCTGACGGCTTCTAATTTTTTTTCCGACGCGGCTAGAGAAGTCATTCGTCCGCCCATGGATTTGCCGCCGGCGAATAGGGGAAGATCCGGCGCTAACTGGGCTGCGGTTCGAACCGCGGCTGCCACCGTTGCGGTTAGCAGCGGTTGCTTGTCTGGGACTCCGCGCCGATGTTCCATGTAGGGAAATTGGTAGCGGAATGTTGCGATGTGGTCCTCGGCCAACTGATCCGCGGTTGCGGTCATGAAGGTGTGACTCATTCCGGCGCCGGCGCCGTGGGCCAGCACGAGAAGACATGTGGCGCTGGGGGGCAACAGCAGCAGGGCGGAAACTTCTTCTTTATCAATGACGGAAAATCGCAGATCGCGGACTTCGTTCATGGGGGTTCATTGCGGTTCGTTGCGCGGATTGTGCAGACTTGGTGTGAATTGAATTTGGTGCCCGAAAGAGGACTCGAACCTCCACTCCCTTGCGAGAACCAGGTCCTGAACCTGGCGCGTCTGCCAATTCCGCCATTCGGGCACAAGTGCGGCGCGTGAAGCATGCTAGAAATCACGCGTAGTGAAGCTTTTTCATTCTGCCCGGCGACCCCACCTTTGTCAACGAAGGCGGCTGGTTAGAGTTGCGTTGAACCGATTTCCACGGTACTTTCCTGCGTGCCTCAGAAATTAAAAAGCGGATTCAATTTTATTTTGTTAAACGGAGAACGTTCGATGCGAAAGTTCGCTTCAGGGATCGCGGCCACAGTCGGTCTGTGTGCGCTGCCCGTTGGGGTTGTTTGCGCGCAGACGAAGGATGAAACGCAAACAATTAAGGTGGAATCGGCCACAACGGAAGCGGCGAAGATCGAGCACTTCAAACCTGAGCAGCAGGCAAGCAAAGGCAGCGTCACGATTGGCGGGAACGTCATCAATTACGACGCGTTTGCGGGGACGCTGGTGGTGCACACGAAGGATTGGGATGATGTGCCACAGAACAGGGATAAGGACGACAAGAATCAGCCGCCCGAAGCCAGCATGTTTTACGTGGCGTACTTTAAATCCGATAGTAAAGGCGCGTCACGTCCGCTGACATTTCTTTACAACGGCGGCCCGGGGTCCTCGACGGTGTGGCTGCACATGGGGGCGTTCGGGCCGAAGCGAGTGATTACATTGGATGATTCGCACACGCCGGCGGCACCGTATTCGATCGTCAACAACGAGTACAGCCTCTTGGATGTGAGTGATCTGGTATTTGTAGACGCGCCTGGAACGGGATTCAGCCGCATCAGCGGTAAGGATCGAGAGAAGGCTTTTTACGGCGTCGATCAGGATGCGCAGGCCTTTGCCGATTTCATAACGCAATTCCTAGGGAAATACGGTCGATGGAATTCGCCAAAATATATGTTTGGCGAAAGCTACGGCACTACTCGAGCGGCGGTGCTGGCGAACGTGCTTGAAACGGAACGCGACGTCGACTTCAACGGCGTGATCATGTTGTCGCAAATATTGAATTTCAGTTTCAGCGCGGATCGTGCGGAGTCCAATCCCGGCGTCGAATTGCCCTATCAGCTGGTACTTCCCACCTACGCCGCGTCGGCGTGGTATCACCACAAGCTGCCGGGCCAGCATAAGGAGTTGACGGCGCTGCTGNCAGAAGTGGAGCNCTTTTCGATGACCGAGTACGCGCAGGCGCTTGAAGCCGGACCCACGCTAGCACCTGAGCAGCGGCGCGCAATCGTCGCGAAGCTTCACGAGTACACCGGGCTGCCTGNCGAATATATCGAGAAGGCGAACTTGCGCATCACGCCCGGAGAATTCGAGAAAACACTTCAAGACGACAGCGATACTACGACCGGCCGACTGGATACGCGTTTCTCGGGGCCCACTTTGGATCCTCTCAGCAAAGAGGCGGAGTACGATCCGCAATCGGCGGCGATCAGTTCGGCTTATGTTTCCGCGTTCAATGATTACGTTCGCAAGGAACTGAAGTTTGGGGAAAACCGGGGGTTCAAGCCCATGATTCGAATCTGGAGAACCTGGAATTTCCTACATCAAGGTCCGGGTGCGCCGCTGCCATTGCCACAGGCCACGAACGTACTGACGGACTTAGCTCTCGCGATGAAATATAACCCGGAGCTGAAAGTGATGTTGAACGCCGGGTATTTCGATCTGGCGACGCCGTTTTACGAAGGCGTGTATGAAATGCAGCATTTGCCGATTCCGGCCAAATTGCAGAAAAACATCGAGTATCAGTTTTATGAATCGGGNCACATGGTCTATGCGCACGAGGCTTCGGCAAAGGCGCTGCATGAAAACGTGGCNGCGTTCATCCGCAGGACGGAGAATACGAAGGGGAAATAAAAGCAGGGCGGGATGGTGGCCGCAGTCGCCGATTCCATTGGATTTAGCGCGAATTATGCGGATGCTCTGATTGTCTGTTTTAGGTTCATTGTGTGGATCGCCGACACTGGCTACCCGGCGGCTGGCCAGCTTTGAATTGATAATTCCAATACGAAGTAATAGATATTCGAATTCATGAGGGGTATACTCCAGCCAATACCTTGTCTGCCCGTTCGGGCAGGCACTGCAGATTGGCTCCTTAACGGAGGTCTCATGGAACCCAGTGCTATTTCCGGGCCCCTTTATTATCTGTTGATCGTCTGGGCGGTTGTTACGGGGATTTTTTTGCTCCTGTTGGTCTGGCGCACCTTGCTGGCCAGTCATGAGGGTGATCAGATCTTTCTGGACTCTGCCCAGGACCATATGGCTAGAGAGCAGCGAGAAGTCGTGGCGAAGATTATGAAGCTGCAGAAGCCCATAACCACTACGGGCATTACCGCGGGCACTCTGCTGTTGGTTATTGCGGGGATGTGGATTTATCAGGGACTGAAGAATTTCTAGCCAGCGCGCGAACAGGCGCCACTTCTAATTGAAGGGTAGTTTGAGCGGCCTTACCCGAAGCCTAGTGACTGGGTGGCTGGGTCGCTGCCCCGCTGGTTGACCCCGCATTTGTTGGGGGCACCATGGAGGTGTGATTGTGNACGATAATCCAGTGATTATTTCTTTTCTCCAGCACTAAAGTAGTCTGCCCTTGCGCGGTGGTTGGGGCCCCGTCGGTGACGGCCGCAAAATCCCACTGATAACAAGCCCAGGCGAAGTTTCCGCTCACTTTGATCATGGTGTTCGAACGATCCATGCGCACCTGCTGCATGCGGGTGCGTTGCTGCTCGTAAATCGCGAGGTAATTCGTCCAACCAATGATGGGCGGGGCATAGGCACCATTGACCACGGTTACGTCATCGGCGTAATCCTTGTGGAGTTTTTCGACGTCGCCAACCTGCCAGGCGCCGAGCATTTCTGAAATCATGTAATCGATCTGGTTTTCATCGGACATCGGGACGAGGGGGTTAGTACTGTCCGCCGGTTGTTGTGTTTCTGATTTCTTTTTTTTATCNTTCTGCGCGGCGGCTGGGGAAGCGCAGGCCAATGCAAGCACGGCGATAATTGCCGCGGATAGCGCAAAGCGAAACATGCGTGAGGTTTCACGGGTTGAGAACAGAGTTTTCATTCCTTGCAAAACTCCTTTTGGACGAAGCGATTTTTCGACAGAACTGCTAGAGGATAGCACGCCAATTTTTGGACGCGGGCCGTGTGTCCAGTTGGTCTACTGTTTTCGTCTACTTACGGTTTTCGCCAGCGGCCGCTCTCGAAATTTGCGCGGGAATTCGGCCTGTTTCGCGCGAGACGCTCAGCAGATTTATAAACAGGCGGTACGCGCCGGGCACGCCTTCCGGCAGTTGACGAAAAAAAGCCAGGCCGGTGTAGATGTACGTTCCCTTGCCGTAATGGGTGTAAACCAGCCCGCCGTTTAGATCCGGTTCGCCCGGATCGTTCATGGAAAGCAGTGGCGTGTATTGAGCGTCGAATTGGCTCCAGAAATACAGGCCGCGCTCTTGTATCCATCCGTTGAAATCCTGCGGCGAAATTTTATTGGGCTTGGTGAGTATTGGATCGTCCTGCTTCAAGAATTTGACGGGTGAAGCTTCGTCGGTGATGCGCGGTAGCGGACTAGTGGGTTTTTCGGGGGAAATTTTTGCCGGATANGGCGCGTACTGAAATTTGTCCCAGGCGAAATCCCGTTGATACTGCACGAGGAGAGTGCCGCCGTTGGATACATAGTCCAGCAGCCGCTGATTCGCTCCAGCCAATTCGGTGCGAAGTTCATAGCCGCGCACACCCACAACGATGGCGTCGAAGCGAGCAAGATTGCTGAAGGCGAGCGCGGCGGCGTCCAGCATTTCGACTTGGATACCCAAACGTTCGAGAGCTTGTGGGATGGGCTCGCTCTCGGCCGAAATATATCCGATGCGTAGATCATCAGGCACGGTGGCATCAAAGGCGTAAACGCGGCATTGTGCGGGTTGGCTCCAAAGCAGCGTGGGCATGGAAGGAAGCGGGGCTAGCGAGGTAGAGAATTTTTCGTCGCCGCGCTGGGCAAATGCTGTCAGCGAATAGGTCCCGGCAGATAATTTTGTTGGAGGCGTGACGGTTAACTTCGCGTATTGATCGCCGGCTNCGGGGAATTGCAGAGTTACGGGCGAATTGACGGTCCAACCTTGCGGCACGGTGAGACCAACTTCGATTTTGCCTGGCTTGGTGGCGTACGAATGGACGCGTGAGAACACAGTAAATGGTTTTGTTGGCTTGGCTAACAATTCGATGGCTTGATCGGGTTCAAGTGCGAGGGTGTATGCGGGGACCATGCGCACTGCAACGCGATCAATGCGCGTAGAGGTTGCGGCGATATGAGTGACCGGTTGCTGCACTTGGATGGTGTAGCCCGCGATAGTTAATTCTTGTTGGGCAATTGCGAGCGGCGGCGGGTCCGGCTGTTGCTGCTGCCAGGGAGTTAATGGAGGAAGCGGCGCATCAATTAGCACGTTGAATTTCTTCTGGGTTTTTGCCGGCTCTGCGGTAGCGACTGTTTGAGTGGCTTTGGCGGGCAACACCAGCTGTATTTTTCCGAGTTCGCAGCCGGCTTCTTTTCTGCAATGCGCCTCAGCGTCCACCGTAAATGGCTCGCCGGCCACAACTTCACTTCTATCCGATTCCGCTAGAATCTCGAGGCCCGCGGCCAAGGCCAAAGCGCGATCCACGCGGCGTTGCGCGGAATGCAGATCGGCCAAATGCGCATCACCAGCGACCCAGTGCGCGGCGTGGCTCCCGCCGGGATACAGCGAAGTGATTTCTTTCGCCGCTTGGGCGATTGCCGAAGCGGACTGCTGCCAGCGAAGGGATAAGGCGTCTTCGTGCGCTTTAGCGAGATCCTCTTCTGCGTGCTGTAGAACTGGGCAGAAAAATGATGATGGAGCGCAGCCGTTGTCGGCGGCATCGCCACCTAAGGTGTGAAGCGGCTGGTCGAAAATGGCGGGGTCGATTTTTTTTCCGTCTTCGGAGACTAAGGCGATGGGGCGGTGAAGAAAGGGTGAGCCCAGGACGCCGGAGATCCCCTGGGTGCGGTGATTCGCAAATGCGTCGATGCCAATTTCGCGCCAAGTTTTTCCCCATAAGGGTGAGATTTCATCCAAGGGAAGTTGCAAGCTGGGTGGATTGGTAGGGCTTCCGCCGCTACGGTCAACATTGAGTACTTGTACTGGATGATCGTGGCCTCCCCAGGACGTTTCGAATTCCGCTGATAAGTAATTCGTTGATTCGGTGGTTGAAATTAGATTTGCAGTCCGGCCATACGAGGGATCGGCTGCCAGCATTAAGGCCTTGGGAGTCCACAGTCCTGCGGCTTGATGATGGCCGTGGCCGGAATGCACGCCGCCAAAATTGTTAATCACGATGTTTGGTCGAAAGGTGCGGATGACGCGCACCATATCGGCGAGAACTTGATCGCCCCAAACTTTTTCTGTCTCCTCAGGAGTTTTCGAGAAACCGAAGTCTTTAGCACTGGTAAAAAAGAGTTTTACGCCGTAGCCGCGTGTAGCGGCCAGCAGCTCTTGCGTTCGAATAAGTCCAAGCTGCGGAGCCTGCTCGGGACCGAGCACGTTCTGGCCGCCTTCACCGCGAGTGAGAGACAGCAAGGCGACATCGGCGTTCAGGCCGCGAGCCAGATAGGTGAGCACCGCAGCGGACTCGTCGTCGGGATGCGCAGTGATATACAAAATGCGGGTGGTGACGCGCGCGCTGTCGATGGCTTCGACGGTTTCGTTGAGGCCCGGGCCAGTGCCCGGAGCGGGTGCAAACTGCGCGAAGAGCGGGGTTGCTGGAAAAAACGCGAGAATGGAAATTGCGAATGGTTTCAATACTGAAATTCTCAAGCACCCTCCGGCTCGGGGCGCGCCTCGGCGGCCGCGAAAGGCCATTGTCGCACTTCCCTGGCGCGGAGTAGAAATGCCAGGATTCCGAGGCCAATGACGAGCAAGCCCCATTTGCGCGCTGAGCCGGTGGCCCAGAACAGCGCGGCCCAGCCGCACATAGTTAAGATGGCCGGTAGCGGGTAGAGCCACATCTTGAAAGGAAAGCGTTCGGGTGGCCAACGACGGTGCAATAGGATTAAGCCAATAGCCTGTCCGATAAACTGCACCAATAATCGGGTGGCCAGTATCGCGGCGATGACGGTGGACAGCCTGAAGAGCAAGCTGGATACAAAAGCCACGGCGCCAAGAAATAATAGCGAGACGTGCGGAAATTTCTTTTGCGGGTGCACGCGCGCAAAAATGGAAAAAAAACTGCCGTCCAACGCCGCGGCGTAAGGAACACGCGAATATCCCAGGAGCGCGGCAAAAATGGATGCGAAGGCGATCCATAACACCAGCATGGTGGCGATGCGAGCCGCGAATGGACCAGAAATGGTTTCCACGAAAGTGCTGACGAGGAATTGCGAATTCTGGGCTTTTTGCCAGGGCACCACACCGAGAATGCTGGTTTGCATGGCGAGGTAAAGAATCGCGATTCCCGCGATAGAAATAAAAATTCCGCGCGGAATATTTTTTTCCGGCTCGCGCAGTTCGCCGCCGAGGTTGCAGATGTTGTAGTAGCCCCAGTAGGTATACGTGGTGCTCACCATCGCGGCACCGAGTCCCGCGAAGAAAAGGTGCGACAGATGAAACGCGCCGGGCGGAAAAGAAAATGCGAGTGTGGGGTTAAAATGCGTTATGCCGCCGCCGATCAGCCAGATCATGGTGCCGATGACGCCGCCCCAGAGCAGCACGGATATTTTTCCGATGGTGGTGATGCGCCGGTATAAGAGCACGACGAGAAGTATGACGACCGCGCCGGAAATGGCCTTTTGCTGATAGGCAGTGAAGGGATGGAGATAGGTGGCGTATTGGGAAAATCCGATGGCGCCCGACGCGATTACCAGCGGAGCCTGAATCAAAGTTTGCCACACGAAGAGGAAGGACATGAGACGTCCCCACTTCCTGGGGCCGTAGGCTTCGCGCAAAAAAACATAACTGCCGCCGGCACGCGGGAGGGCGGCTCCCAACTCTGACCAGACAAAGCCATCGAGCAGAGCAAGCGCGGCACCGGCGGTCCAGGCGAGCAAGGCCTGCGGTCCGCCCATTGCGCGGATGACCAGCGGACTGACCACGAAGGGGCCGATGCCGATCATGTCGATCATGTTCAGGGCCACGGCTTCCTTCAAGCCGAGGCCGCGGACCAACCCGGGATCTTGTGTCGCTGAACTTGCGCCTTTGTTTGTTCGTGTTGCGGAAACGGATTTTTGTGGCGGCGTCATCGGTCCGCAGAGGATAGCAAATGGGCAGCGCGGCTCCTACGAACAAACGGACCACGCGGAAGATTGGCGGTGCGGGGAGTGAGTCCATGCCGGTCGCATTGACCTTATCGTGCCGAGGGTGATAATCATGGAGGGTCGTGCGCAGCTTTCCTCGCGGGGCTGCGGAGCAAAGGTGGTCCAGCGCCGGTGTCTGGCTGCTCGGTGCATGGAGCGATAGTCAACGCGTGGCGGGGAATCGGCATCACATCCCAAAAGCAAATTGGCTGCACGCCCATCGTGTGTTGCAGCGATTACGTGGTTCGCTACGTCGAACTTGATTCCGGCGTATGCCTGGTTTCAATTGCAGCGATGAAGGAGTCTCATGAAGCGGTTCTGGACAGCCATGGCTGTCGCACTGGTATTCATCCTGGCAGTCGCCGGCTGCAATGATTACGGCAACACATTTCAAGCCAATACCGGGGCATTGATATCGTTTTTGTCTCCCTCGAACATCGGCGCGGGCAACCAGGATTTCACCCTAACGGTTAATGGCCGTGGGTTTGTGGCACAAACGTATGTCACCTGGAATGGGACAAAACTCAATACCACCGTCACCCTCGACTCTACCAAAACGGTCGTACTTAGCGTCACGTCGGTAGTGCCCGCGGCGTTGGTCGCTAAGCCTGGCACAGCTACCGTAATTACACAAAATCCATTTTCGGGCGCGGGCAACAACGGGCTGTCAAATCCGGTTACCTTTGTTATTAATCCGCCGCCCAATCCAATTCCCACGTTGACGTCGATAGCGCCGGCAACGATCGCGGCATGCGGAAGTTCTTGCACGAATTTGACTTTGGATCTGCAGGGAACAAATTTCATTACGTCATCGAGCGACCCCACGCAGGTATCGCAGGTTCGTTGGACCGCGGGACCGACGCAGACAACTTTAGTGACAACCAGCGTTACGGCCACGGACATCAAGGCGACTGTGCCGGGCTCACTTATTTCCGCAGCAGGAACAGCGCTGGTGACGGTTTTCAATCCGCCTGCGCCGCAAACAACTCAGCCAGGCGGAGTGCCCAACCCATCTGCCGGTGGTGGCGGAACGAGCACGGCGCAAACATTCACGATTACCGCTGTGGGCCCCGGGTTGGCGCATGCGGCCACGCAAACCGTGGTGGAAGAGACTCCTGCGGTGACCGCGGATGGGCGGTACGTGGCTTATAGTGCGTCGGAGAATGGACACACGCAGATCTTTGTGCGCGATACGTGCGAAGGAGTGGCAGGTGGGTGCAAGTCGCAGACCACTTTGCTTTCCGCTGCGCCGGACGGTAGCGCTGCGAATGATGACAGCAATTCTCCTTCGATTTCGGCGAACGGGCGCTATGTGGCGTTCAGTTCCGCGGCGACCAACCTTGTCGAAAATGGGCCCGCGGGCCACCAAATTTATTTGCGTGACACGTGTTCGGGAGCCGAAGGCAGTTGTTCGCCTTCGACGCAGATCGTTTCGGTAGATTCAAATGGCGGGCTAACAGGCACGGAGAGTTTTCTGCCATCGATCAGTGCTTCTGGCAGGTTTGTGGCGTTCCTCGCGGTTACCCAGAGCCCTGCGCCGCAGCAGCCGAGCGTTAATCCTGGTGCAAGCAATAGTGGATATCGCCAGGTCTTCGTGCGTGATACGTGTCTGGGGGTATCGAGTTGTACGCCCAAAACTTCTCGCATCTCGCTGCAGCCAGGAGACGGCACGTCTACCCCCGCGAATGGTGCCGCGAAACGCGCCGGACCAGCTATCGGTGCGAATGGCAAGAGCGTCGCACTTACGGGGCAAGCGGCAACGCTGTTTACGCGATCGGTGGCCATTGACGATCGCGTTTTTCTGGCGATTACAAAATCCGACAAGTAGAGGTAACGGCGCGGAACGCGCGCGTCACAATAGCGTGTCCATGCCAGCAGCATTTACCTTCGTTAGATCCTAATTCAACGCTGCTTGCGACTCATGTCGTGCNTTGGNGTGGCTTATTGGCCGGTTGACTTAGTGAAGCGGAACAAGGAAATGGAAGTGCCTTTGGGGCTCAGTGACAGCGAGACGACGCGCACTTGCCGTCCGCGTTCGGCGAGAAATGCTACATCGCCGTCGGAAATACGCACGTCACGAAAAATTTCCGGCAGAGATTTTTCACCCGCATCGTGACGCGTAAATTCCGGACCCAAATGCTTGACATACCACTCTTCGACTTCGTCCCTGGTGTCGGGAGTCTGGTAAGTCACCGAGCTAATACCGCTTTTGCGTGCCTGGAGGGCTATGGCCGTGGCTTTTTCGGTGGGCAATACCATTTCCGTATTGGGATAGACCGGCAAACCTGGCCCGACATCATTCTGTTTTTCGATACGGAAACTGCCCGCCGGGGTGCGGATGGTGTCTCTGCTGGTGGCTGCGACCAAGCCAATGGAACGCACGACGCGGTTGGCGAGAAACAGGCCGCCGCCCAGCAAGCAGCTCAGGCCAAAAAATACCGCAATGGTCATGAACATCAAGGATTTAGATGACGACGATTCTCCGGACGCCGACGATTCCGCCATGTAAGTCTCCGCGGGCAACACGTTTTGCCGCCTTATAAGTCTGGCAGACAAATGGCGCGATGTTCTGGCTGGGAAGGCGAGGTGTGTTCTAAATGTTCCTGGTCTTTGGTTCAGGGGACGACGGGTGTTCAGGCGAAACGGGGGGCAGGAAGACCGCGTGTTTAGGTACGACGTGGCGTTTAGAGGGGAATAGCAGAACTTAAACGGGTCCACGGCCACGGTCGTTGCGTGGGTGCGCAGAATAAGCGCGGGGCCTAGTTGAATCGTACCTTGATGTCCGAGCGTTTTTCGAGATGCACGGAGTCAACGAAGCGCACTTGGCGGTCGTCCAAGGTTAAGATCATCGAGTGGGTGCGGATGCCTTCTCCGAAGAAGCGCACCCCGCGGAGCAGGTTGCCGTCGGTCACGCCGGTACAGGCAAAAATCATTTTCTTTCCCGGCGCCAGGTCTTCCGTGTGGTAAATACGCTTGGGATCTTTCACCCCCATTTTCGCAAGGCGCTCTTCGTGTTCCGGCTTGCTGACCACCAGGCGCGCGACAATCTCACCGTTCAAACACCGTAGCGCCGCAGCAGTCAGGACGCCTTCTGGCGCGCCGCCAGTGCCCATGACGGCATGGACCCCGGTTCCAATGACCGCCGCGGAAATGCCGGCTGAGAGATCGCCATCGCCGATCAAACGAATACGGGCGCCTGCGGCGCGAATATCGGCGATTAATTTTTCGTGGCGCGGGCGGTCGAGCACGATCACTACGAGATCTTCCACATCGCGATCCAGCCGGTTCGCAATGGCTTTTAGGTTGGTGGCGACTGGGGCGTCGAGGTCCACGACGCCTTTGCACGACGGTCCGACGACAATTTTTTCCATATAAAGATCAGGAGCGTGAAGCAAGCCGCCGCGTTCGCTGGCGGCCAGGACCACGATGGCGTTGGGAGCTCCGGTGGCGCAAAGGTTGGTGCCTTCGAGCGGATCGACGGCAATGTCCACTTGCGGGAAGAGGGCTTTGGGCGCATGGGTGGCCAAGCCGACTCTCTCGCCGATATACAACATGGGGGCTTCGTCGCGCTCACCTTCGCCGATGACGATGGTGCCATCCATCTGCACGGAGTCCATGGTTTTGCGCATAGCTTCCACGGTTATCTCATCGGCTTTGTGGCCATCGCCGAAACCCATGGTGCGTGCGGCGGCGATGGCGGCCGTTTCGACGACGCGAAGAAATTCGAGACTGAGCTGCGCTTCCATGGATGAATCTCCGGATGTTCAGGCTACGTGAACGGAGGCTAATGATAGGGCAAAGGGTGGGTTACAGTCGACCATTGCACCGTCGTGAAGTTGCTATAACACAACTGTTATGGGGCACGACACAACATTGCGGCTGGCACTCTTGCAAGGGACCTAACTGAAAGCGGGAATGCCGGTGATGCGCTCGCCGATGACCAGCTTGTGAATGTCGTTGGTGCCTTCGTAAGTGAACACGCTTTCGAGATTATTCATGTGGCGCATGATGGGGTAATCGTCGACGATGCCGTTGGCGCCCAGAATGTCACGGGCTTTGCGCGCGGTCTCGAGAGCGATGGCGACGTTGTTCATTTTGAGCATGGAAATGTGCGAGGGGTCAACCTTGCCATTATCTTTCAGCCGGCCAACGTGCAGCGCTAGGAGTTGACCTTTCACGATCTCGGTGATCATCCAGGCGAGTTTTTCCTGAACTAGTTGGTGGCTGGCGATGGGCTTGTTCGCAAACTGCTTGCGAGTTTTCGCATATTGCAGCGCGGTGTCGTAGCAGGCCATGGCTGCTCCCAAGGCGCCCCAGCCGATCCCATAGCGGGCCTGGTTCAAGCAGCCCAACGGACCTTTCAAGCCGGACACTTTTGGTAGCAGGTTTTCTTCCGGGATTTCGCAATCGGCGAAGGAGAGTCCGGAGGTGACGGAAGCGCGCAGCGACCATTTTCCGTGTACATCCCAGGTTTTGAATCCCGGCGTGCCTTTCTCCACTAAGAAGCCGCGAATTTTTTTGTCTTCGCACTTGGCCCAGACGACGGCGACATCCGCTATGGAACCGCTGGTGATCCACATTTTTTCGCCGTTCAACACGTAGCTGTGGCCCTTTTTTACTGCGTTGGTCAGCATGCCGCCGGGATTTGAGCCGAACTGCGGCTCCGTCAATCCAAAACAACCGATGGCTTTGCCCTGTTGCAATAGAGGCAGCCATTTATCTTTCTGCGCATCGGAGCCGTAGGTATAGATGGGGTACATTACGAGGGCGCTTTGCACGGAGACGAAACTGCGCAGTCCGGAGTCGCCGCGCTCCAGTTCCTGCGTAACTAATCCGTACGCGACGTTGGACATGCCAGCGCAGCCATAGCCGTCGAGGCTGGCGCCAAAAAATCCGAGTTCACCCAGTTGCGGCACCAGGTGTTTCGGGAAGGTGCCTTCACGGCTGTGTTTTTCGATGATAGGGATCACTTCATTATCGACGAACTGCCGCGCGGTTTGGCGCACCAGCTTTTCTTCGTCGTTCAGTTGCGAATCAAAATCGATGTAATCCACTCCGGCGAATCCGGCCATACTGCTCTCCTCGTGCGCACCACTTCTGCCGCAGTACTTGCGGTCAGTCTCATCAAGTTCATTCAGAAATACGGTACAGGTTGGTTCCGTGGAGTCTTTGGATCACTGCAAGCGGAAACTATTCCCATGAAGCGCACTATGCAAGTGTAACAAGCGGTTTCCAACGACAGCAACCGAGTCGATGGTAAGTTGGGTGCTGCACGCGTTTCGCTTTTTGGAAGCGTTTAGCGTGACGTGATGTCGGCGGGTGGGGGCAAGTTACGATGCTTGAGCCATTCCATGCTGATGCTGTGGTTCTTCTTGTCGGGAGGAATCTGGTCCAGGCTGGGCATGAAGATTTGCAGTCCGGCCTGAGGGGTCATCCTGGTGTAGCCGTTCACAAGTTGGTCCTGATAGTTGGCCAAGTCCAGATCAAACCAGGCGTTGTTGGAAAGATCCACCATCATTAAATCGACCTGCCGCATGGTGAGTTTTCCAAAATCGATGGTGCCGCCCTGGAGTTGCAAAAAATTCCGCCACTGCTCGACGCGTGTTACATCTTCCTGGGCGTTGCCATAGATCTCCTGGAAGTCAGGATTGATGATGCGCACGCTCGTGAGTTGTCCGCGAATGTGCGGCGGTGGCACGGCTTTGGCGGTGTCGAGGAAGATGTCATTTTCTTTGACCTCCACGCCGGGAATATCGCCCGGATGGAATAAGCTGGAAACGGTGATATCCATTCCACCGAGCAATTTTTTGAAGGGAATTTTCAAGAGATTAATTTTCGTGACATGTATCTGAATACGATTGTCGGGGGCCACGCCGATGGTGGAAATCACTTCAATGGGAAGCGGAATAACTTTGTGAAGGGTTCCGGTGAGCTTGAGTTGGTTTCCGTCGCCGGAAAGTTTGATATTCGTGAGCGGCGAATTGGCGATGCCTTGATTCAGAAAATTTGCCAGGTCGCCGACGTTGGTGTGAACGACGCCGGCTTTTACGTCGATGAAAAATGACTCGGGGTCGTCGAATGAAGGGTTAACATTACGGGAAGTCCGCGCCATCTGGCCGCGGAGCCAACGCACATAAATGCGAAACCCGGTTGACCCTTTACGCAGCATAAGATTGTGAGCGTAAACGTTGGTGGGCGCCAAATTGGATCCGCCAGCTACGGTTGGCGCGTTGCCGGAGATGACTACGGCGTTAGAAGCTTCCTTAATGGTCGGGGCCGCGACGCGCTTGGCGCGCCAAAGCCACCAAGCGAGCAATGCAACGACCACCATAAGAGATATACCCATGGCCAAGCGTCTGCGCATACATGCAGCTAAACCGAAAACCAGTGCGACCGTCAATACCACGCACTATTNATAAAATTGAGCGAGATGATTTAATTGGAATTGCGCACCGTCTGGNAACAAGGAACAGATAGGGTGCGAAATGAGAAGGGACTACGTTTGTCGACANGNCGACTTCGCAGCATGCTTCGAACCCAGCCGGAAATTTTGATTTTTGACGTGGATGGCGTGCTGGTGGATGTGCGCGGAACTTACTGGCGCTCGGCGCTGGAAACCGTTCGTCATCTCAGCGGTAGACGCGTCACTTACGCGGATTTGCATCGCTGGAAAGCCAAGCCTGGTTACAACGACGATTGGCGCATGACCGCCGACTGGGTCACATCGCTGGGCACCCCCACCACTTACGAACAAGCGCAGGCAGCGTTCAATGGATTTTACTGGGGCACCGCTCTGAAGCCAGGCAACGTCCTGAACGAAAAACTGCTGATCACGCCCACGCAGATCGCTACCTGGGCGAAGCGCTATGAGTTGAACCTTTTTACTGGGCGCAACCGCCGCGAGTTTTCGTTCACGTTTGATCGCTGGGCCGCCGCGCATCACTTTCGTACGGTGATCACCATGGACGATGTAGAGCGGATTAAGCCACATCCGGAAGGCCTGCATAAAATTCTGGCTGGTCGCGACCGCCACGGCTCTGTATCTTGGCGACAATATCGATGATGCACTTGCGGCGCGAGACGCAGGCGTCCCCTTCATGGCCATCATTGGCGAGGGCGAATACGGCTATCGCGCGCGTGCCTCCGCGTTTCGCAAACTGGGTGCGCTGGCGCTTCTGCCGCGCGCCACGGCACTTAATAAGTGGCTGGTCGCCCGTCCATAGAAATGCTTACACCTGAGACGCCTCCGCGTAGCGGGCAACTTCAGGTGGCTCTCTAATTTGAAAACATAACTCAGCGAGCAATTGTCCGTTTGGCCGGTATAGACTTGAACTCCCTTCCTACACAACGTCCTGTAAGTTCGGGGTCCAC
>JGI12053J15887_10000577_pt1 | contig 15249 bp, 15 predicted proteins | sample MedBloCAOM1_O3_FD_15887 | JGI IMG/M metagenome (IMG submission 15887)
CCAAGGTCGCCGCGTCCGATGCCGCCCTGCTGGCGGCACGCTCTGCGCTGCAGACGCACGGGGCGATCGGTTTCACGCAGGAGCACGATCTTTCGCTGTGGCTGCTGCGGGTGCAGGCCCTGCGTTCGGCGTGGGGATCCCCCACATGGCACCGCCGCCGCGTATTGGAGGCCCTCTAGTGACAGAAGAACGGGAACTGCTGCGCGAGACCGTCGCGGCATTGGTCGACAAACACGCGTCGCCCGCGGCGGTGCGTGAATCGATGGCCTCCGAACGCGGCTACGACGAGTCGCTGTGGAAGCTGTTGTGCGAGCAGGTCGGCGCCGCGGCGCTGGTGGTGCCCGAAGACCTGGGCGGCGCCGGCGGCGAACTCGCCGACGCGGCCGTCGTGCTCGAGGAGCTCGGCAAGGCGTTGGTTCCGACGCCGCTGCTCGGCACCACGCTCGCCGAACTCGCCTTACTTGCCGCCGATGAACCCAATGCCGATGCACTCGAAGAGCTGGCCTCGGGCACGAAGATCGGGACCGTCGTGTTCGACCCCGGCTACGTGGTCAACGGCGACGTGGCCGACGTCGTGATCGCGGCGACCGGCACGACGCTGAGCCGCTGGACGAATTTCACGGCGCACCGAATCGAGACCATGGACCTGACGCGCCGACTCGCGCGGGTCGAGCCCACGGACTCCGCGGATATCGGCACCGATCCCGGGCTCGCCGACACCGCCGCGATCCTGCTGGCCGCCGAGCAGATCGGCGCCGCCACGAAGTGTCTGGACCTGACCGTGGAATACACCAAGGACCGTGTCCAGTTCGGCCGTCCGATCGGCAGCTTCCAGGCGCTCAAGCATCGGATGGCCGACCTGTACGTGGCCGTCCAGTCGGCGCGGGCCGTCCTCAACGACGCGGTGGCCGAGCCGTCGGCGACGTCGGCGGCGCTGGCGCGGGTCACGGCCAGCGAGGCGTTCTCCAACGTGGCCGCCGAAGCCGTTCAGATGCACGGCGGGATCGCGATCACTTGGGAGCACGACATCCAGCTGTACTTCAAACGGGCGCACGGCAGCGCGCAACTACTGGGTCCGCCGCGGGAGCACCTGCGTCGGCTCGAATCTGAAGTGTTCTAACGTTTGATGGCTTGAAGCGTATAGCTCAACGGGAGGCGCTCTCCGTGCTCTGTGAGCCGCCATTCACCGTCGCCTTCCCGACGCATCCGCCCGGGTAAAGCTTCGTTCGGCGCGGAGTCGTGTTCGACGAGCATGGTGAGCTCCAAACCCGCCTCCAAAACTGCGGTGACGATCTCCCCAAGGCCATGCGTCCAATCCCGGGTTTGGTTGTGGGTGAAGTCCATCGCGGTCTCGACATACGTTCCCGGACCGTCGAAGTCCACAGGCTCCGGCTGCTCAAAGTACGGGTAGCCGAGCACCAACGCGTCTGTGCGGCCGTCATCGACAGCCCACGTCATCGGATGGTATTCGCGCAGAAAAAGCCTGCCACCCGGGCGCAGTAGATCCGCCACTGTCCCGCCCCAGCGCCGAATGTCAGGTAACCAGCACAGCGCACCGACGCCGGTATATACGAAGTCGAAGACACCGCCGACAGCAGACGGAGCGCTGTAGACGTCCGTTTGGACAAAGGTGACGTCGGCGCGGGCGTCGCTGGCTATGCGTCGGGCGATCGCGATCGATTCCGACGAGAAGTCAAGGCCAGTCATGGTGGCGCCGAGGCGGTGCAGTGAGATCGTGTCCGTGCCGATATGACACTGCAGATGAATTCCGCGCTGTCCGTTGATGTCGCCGAGCCGTGGTAGGTCGAACCGGACGACGTCAGACAGCCGCGTCGGGTCTGCGATGAGTTCCTGCACGGCGTAGTCCGGCGAACTCGCATGGGCTGGAGCGCGTTCGTCCCACCAGGCTCTGTTGATCGCGTAGTGCTCGTCGTCCACGGGCATAACGCTACGGTGCGCCGGCTGCTTGTTAGCCTCGCTGCAATGAGCGTTTCGCTGCGGGCCGGAATTCCGCCGTTCTATGTCATGGACGTGTGGCTTGCCGCCGCGGAACGCCAGCGCACGCACGGCGACCTGGTCAACCTGTCGGCGGGACAGCCGAGCGCCGGGGCACCCAGTGCGGTGCGCGAGACCGCGAAGAGGGCGCTGGACAGCGGACCGCTGGGCTACTCGGTCGCGCTTGGCATCCCTGAGCTGCGATCGGCGATCGCGAGCTCGTACGAGGACCGGCACGGCCTCGCCGTCGACCCGAACGAGGTGGTAGTCACCACTGGCTCGAGCGGCGGGTTCCTGCTGGCGTTCCTTGCCTGCTTCGACGTCGGCGACCGGGTGGCGGTCGCCAGTCCCGGCTATCCCTGTTACCGCAACATCCTGTCGGCGTTGGGCTGCGAAGTGGTCGAGATGCCGTGCGGACCGGACACCCGGTTCCAGCCGACGGCGCAGATGATCGCCGATCTCGATCCGCCGGTGCAGGGCGTGGTCGTCGCGAGCCCGGCCAACCCGACGGGGACAGTGATACCGCCAGAGGAGCTGACCGCGATCGCGTCGTGGTGCGAACAGTCAGGGGTACGCCTGATCAGCGATGAGGTCTACCACGGCCTGGTGTACGAGGGGGCTCCCGAGACGAGCTGCGCATGGCAGACATCGCGAGATGCCGTGGTGGTCAACAGCTTTTCGAAGTACTTCGCGATGACCGGGTGGCGGCTGGGCTGGCTCCTGGTCCCGCAGGAGTTGCAGCGAGCGGTGGACTGCCTGACCGGAAACTTCACCATCTGCCCGCCCGTCCTGTCGCAGGTCGCCGCCGTCGCGGCGTTCACACCTGAATCCGTCGCCGAGGCGGATGCGCTCCTGCATCACTACGCGGCCAACCGGCAGCTGCTGCTCGACGGGCTGCGCTCGATGGGCATCGACCGCCTTGCCCCGACCGACGGCGCGTTCTACGTTTACGCCGACGTCTCGCTGCTGACTACGGACTCGCTGTCGTTCTGCTCGAAGCTGTTGAACGACACCGGCGTTGCGATAGCGCCTGGCATCGACTTCGACACGGTCCGCGGTGGATCCTGCGTTCGGCTGTCGTTCGCCGGCCCAACGAGCGACATCGAGGAAGCGTTGCGCCGCACCGGGTCCTGGCTGCGCTAACGCTTCAGGTTCGCATACCAGTCGAGCAGCGCGGGGTCGTCGACGGCGCTCTTTTCGACGACCTTTGCGGGGTCGGCGCCTTGGAACAGCTTCTTGATCGGCACCTCGAGCTTCTTGCCGGTGCGGGTGTGCGGAACACCTGGTGCGACGATGATCTCGTCGGGCACATGCCGCGGGGATACCTCGTCGCGAATGGTGCGCTTGATCCGGTCGCGGAGCTCGTCGGTCAGCTCCGCGCCGTCGGCGAGTACCACGAACAGCGGCATCCAGTAGCCGCCGTCGGGTTGTTCGGCGCCGATCACCAACGCCTCGGCGATCTCAGGCAACCGCTCGACGGCCTGGTAGATGTCGGCGCTGCCCATCCGGATGCCGTGCCGGTTCAGCGTCGAATCCGACCGACCGTGCACGATGATGCTGCCGTGGCCCGTGATGGTGATCCAGTCACCGTGCCGCCACACTCCTGGAAACATCTCGAAATAGGCGCTGCGATAACGGGATCCGTCGGCATCGTTCCAGAACGCGACGGGCATCGACGGCATCGGCTTGGTGATGACCAGCTCACCGACCTCACCGCGGACCGGCTTCCCCGACTCGTCCCAGGCATCCATCGCGACACCCAAATACGGTGCCGACAACTCCCCCGGCCACACCGGCACGGTGCGCACGCCGCCGATGAATGCCGACACCACATCGGTGCCGCCGCTGATCGACGCCACCTGGACATGTTCACCGACGTTGTCGCGCAGCCACAGCGACGACGACGGCGGGAGCGACGAGCCGGTGATGCCGACGGTCCGCAGCGCCGACAGGTCGTGCTCAGAGCGAGGAACGGCGCCCGCCTTCATGCAGCCCAGCACGTAGCCAGGGCTGGTGCCAAGCACCGTTGCACCGACGTGGGCGGCGATGTCCCACAACGCGTCCGGTCTCGGATAGGACGGGCTGCCGTCGTAGCACACGATCGTCGCGCCGACCAGAAGGCCTGCGACCTGAAAGTTCCACATCATCCAGCTCGGGCTGGTGTACCAGAAGAACGTATCGTCGGCTCCGATATCCGATTGCAGTGCAAGGGCTTTCAAGTGCTCTAGCACGACGCCGCCGTGTCCGTGCATGATTCCCTTCGGCAGCCCCGTGGTGCCCGATGAGAACAGGATCCACAGCGGATGGTCGAAATCGACGGACACCGGAGCCAGATCGTCGGTGTCGGCCTCCGCTGTGAGCTCCGATGCCAGCACGGTGGCCTTCAGCGTTGGCAGGCCGGCCTGCAGCATGGCGACGTCGTCGCGCTTGTCGTGCGACTTGCCGCCGTACCGATAGCCGTCGGCGGTGACAAGGACGACCGGCTCCAGCTGGCCGAGCCGGTCCAGCGCGGCTTTGGCGGAATAGTCCTGCCCGCAGGCACTCCAGATGGCGCCGATGCTCGCGGTCGCGAGGAACGCGATGATCGCCTCGGGGATGTTGGGTAGATAGCCGACGACGCGATCGCCCGCCGCCACCCCGTGTGACCGCAGTGTCTGCGCGAACGCCGCTGTGCGCCTGAGCAATTCGTGCCACGACAGCTCGCTGGTCTGTCCGCCTTCGCTGACATGCAGGATCGCGGGGCGGTCGGTGCGCGCGTTGCGCACGATCTGGTCGACATAGTTGACGCGGACACCGGGGAACCATCGAGCGCCCGGCATCTCCGAGTTGCCGAGCACGCGGTCGGGCAGGGTACCGAGGTCGAAGTACTCCCACAGGGCGCCCCAGAACGCGGCCGGGTCGTCAATCGACCACTGCCACAGCGACTGGTAGTCCGTCATAGGTGCTTCGGTCCGCTGCTGCACGAACCGGGCGAAGTCGGTGACGCGCGCGTCGGCGATATCGCGTTCCGTCGGCTGCCACTGCGGAACGTCAGGCGCGTCTGTCATCGGGCGCTCCAGCCACCATCCATGGTGTAGGACGCACCGGTCACCATTCCCGCAGAGGGTGAGGCGAGCCAACCAACCAGGGCGGCAACCTCTTCCGGCTCGACCAGCCGCTTGATCGCGCTCTCCTTCAGTAGGATCTCGGCCACCACCTGATCTTCTGGGATGTCGTGCTTGCGGGCCTGGTCAGCGATCTGCTTGGTCACCAGCGGGGTACGGACGTATCCCGGGTTGACGCAGTTGCTTGTCACGTCGTGCGGACCGCCCTCGAGCGCCGTCACCTTCGACAGGCCCTCGAGCGCGTGTTTGGCGGTGACGTAGGCGACCTTGAACTCGGAGGCGCGAATGCCGTGCACCGATGAGATGTTAATGACGCGGCCGAACTTCTGCCGGTACATGTGCGGGAGTGCGGCCCGGATCAACAGGAACGGCGCCTCCACCATGAGCGTCAACATCGACCGGAACCGCTCGGGCGCGAAGTCGACGATCGAGTTGATGCTTTGCACACCGGCGTTGTTAACCAGGATGTCGGTCTCGAGCTGCAGGTTCTCCAGCGACGACATGTCGAGAAGGTCCACCGCCCAGGCTTGTCCGCCGATGTCGGCGGCCAGGCTCTTGGCGGCTACATCATCGACGTCGGCGACCGTAACCGTCGCGCCGCGCGACGCGAGCTCGCGGGCACACGCTGCGCCTATACCGCTCGCACCGCCGGTGACCAGCGCGGAGCGACCACTCAGGTCCGTCATACGACTCCCGCCTTGGCGAGCTCCTCGCGGTCGGCCTGGTCGACACTGGCCAGGTCGATACCGTTCGTCTCGCGCATGAACAGCGCAGCGACGAGGGTCACCACAGCGGCGCCGGCCAGGTAGAGCGCGATCGGCACCGAGGAGTGGTACTTGTCAAGCAGCCATGTAGCGATGGCTGGCGCCACCGACCCGGCCACGATCGACGTCACCTGATAGCCAAGGGACACACCGGAATACCGCATCCGGGTGGGGAACATCTCCGCCATGATGGCCGGCTGCGGAGCGTACATGAAGGCGTGAATCACCAAGCCGATGATGATGGCGGACATGATGATCAGATAGTTCGCGCTATTCATCATCGGGAACGCGAAGAAGCCCCATGTGCCCGCGGCGATGGCGCCCGCGATGTATACCGGGCGACGCCCGACCTTGTCGGACAGCCGGCCTACCTGTGGAATGACGACGAAGTGAACCGCGTGCGCGGCCAACAGCCACCACAGGATGTCGCTGGTGTCGGCACCGACCTGCTTCTTGAGGTAGACGATCGAGAATGTGACGACGAGGTAGTACATGATGTTCTCGGCGAAGCGCAGCCCCATCGCAGTGAAAACTCCACGCGGGTAACGCTTTAGCACCTCGATCACTCCGTAGGAGACTGCCTTGACCCGCTCGACCTCCTGTTGGGCCGCCACGAAGATCGGCGCGTCAGTCACCTTGGTGCGGATGTAGTAGCCGATCAGCACCACCACGGCCGACAACCAGAACCCGACCCGCCATCCCCACGACAGGAACGCAGCCTCCGACAGCGTGTTGGTCAGCGTCAGCAGCACCACCGTGGCCAGCATGTTGCCGACGGGCACCGCCGCCTGTGGCCAGCTGGCCCAGTATGCGCGGCTCCGGTTGGGGCTGTGCTCGGCGACAAGCAGAACCGCACCACCCCACTCGCCGCCGACGGCGAAGCCTTGGAGGAACCGCAGCACCACCAGCAGGACCGGGGCCCAGACGCCGATCTGCCCGTACGTCGGCAGGCAGCCCATCAGGAACGTCACGCCGCCTACGAGCAAGAGGCTGAACTGCAGCAGCCTCTTGCGGCCGTACTTGTCACCAAAGTGTCCGAACACCACGCCGCCGAGTGGGCGCGCCACGAATCCGACGGCATACGTAAGGAGTGCCGCGATGAGCGCCTTGGAATCGCTCGTGCCCTGCGCGAAGAACACCTTGCTGAACACCAGTGTCGCCGCGGTTGCGTAGAGGAAGAACTCGTACCACTCGACGACCGTCCCGGCCATCGACGCGGCCACCACCCGTTTGAGGCCGGTCGTGATGGGTCCAGGTTCAGTTTCCGCGGTCTCGTTGCGGATGCTCATCAGACGCTCCTTCGGCTGTGATGCCCACCACAGGCTTTTGTGAGTATTCATGCAGATACCCGTGGCTGCAATGCCCAAAACCGCAGGAGTCATCTGCAAAAATGCAGATGTGAGTTCTCCGTCCGGCCGACCGAGCGCCGATGACCTGCTCGTGTTGCTGGCTGTCGGCAGGTCCGGCCGCTACAACACGGCCGCGGACGAGCTGGGCCTCAACCACACCACGATCTCGCGGCGCATCGCCGCGCTGGAGCAGTCGATCGGCGGCCGGGTGCTCGCGCGCGTCGGCGGCGGCTGGGAGCTCACCGACCTCGGGCGCGAAGCCTTGTCGGCTGCGGAGGCCGTCGAATCGGCGGTTCGCTCGCTGACCGTCGACCCCGGTGGCATGCGCACTCTGGAGGGCGTGGTGCGGATATCGGCGACCGATGGGTTCAGCGCCTACATCGCCGCGCCGGCCGCCGCGGATGTGCAGCGCAGGCATCCCAAAGTGGCCGTCGAGATCGTCGCCGCCACCCGGCGGGCCACCCAGCAGCGGTCCGGACTCGACGTCGAGGTGGTGGTTGGTGAACCAAAGGTCCATCGCGCCAAGGCAATCCGGCTTGGCGACTATTGCCTTGGCCTCTACGGTTCCCGCGACTACCTCGCCGATCGCGGCACGCCGACGAGCATCGCGGACCTCGTCCGCTATCCGCTGGTCTACTTCATCGACTCGATGTTGCAGGTCGATGAGCTTGACCGCGCGACGAGCTTCGCCCCCGCGATGCGCGAATCAGTCACGTCCACCAACGTCTTCGTGCACGTCGAGGCGACCCGGGCGTCCGCAGGCATCGGCCTGCTGCCGTGCTTCATGGCCGACCGCCACGACGACCTGGTCCGCGTACTGCCCGACGCTGTGGCGATCCAGTTGACCTATTGGTTGGTCACCCGCGCCGAAACTCTGCGCAGGCCCGAGGTCGCCGCCGTCGTGGACGCGATCCGCGACCGCGTGCACGAACAGCGCGACGTCCTACTCGGGTTGCGTCAGTGACGACGTAGCCGCCGCTTTCGCGCCTTGCGTCGTCGTCGGCGGCGCGACGAACGCGATGAAGATGTGGCGGCCCGTGGCGGTCGTGTGGGCACCTTCGCCCGTCGCTCGTACAACCTGTCGGTCAAATGCATCCGATACGCCCGCGCCAAGCGCTCAATCGACGCCGCTGCGGCAAGTACGTTGATCAACTCCGCGTCGTCCAACAACCCGAGCTCCTCGGGATGTGGCAATCTCCCCATTTCGAACATACTGGCGAACGTATCGCGCAGGGCTGACAACCAACCCGATCCGAACGCTTGCAGTTGACCGCGCATCTTGCTGCAGTCGTGGGATGCCGTTCATCGACCACCAGCAGGGCCGCGCCTACTACCGGCACTGGGCTGCCGCCGAGCCGCGCGCCGCCGTCATCTTTCTGCACGGTTTCGGCGAGCACACCGGCCTCTACCACCGGTACGGCTTCGCCCTGAACGCCGCAGGCATCGACCTTTGGGCCGTCGACCAGTTCGGCCACGGCCTCAGCCCCGGCGACCGCGGCGACTTCGGTTCGATCGAGGACAGCTCCGGTCTGGCTGACACCTTGACCGAGCTCGCAGAAGGCGAAGGCCCTGGTCTGCCGCTGATAGCGCAGGGACACTCTTTCGGCTCGGTCGTCACACTGTTTCGGCTGCTGGACCAGCCCCAGCGCTACCGCGCGGGCGTCATCTCCGGTGCCCCGCTGGTTCCCATCCCCGAAATGCTGGACACCGACAGCTCATTCGACCTGGACCCCGGCTGGCTTTCCGCGGACCCGTTCTACCTCGACTCCCTGGAGAATGACCCGCTGGCGTTCGTCGATGCCGACGGTTTGCCGTTGGCCCGAGAACTCGACAAGGCGTGGGATCGGTTCGGCGCCGAACTGCCCATGCTCGCCGTGCCGACGCTGGCTGTGCACGGCACCAACGATCCGATCGCGCCGGTCGACTCGGTGCGTGCCTACGCAGAACAGATAGACCCGCTGCAGCTCAAGGAATTTCCCCGCACGCACCACGACATCCTCAACGAAACCGTGCATCGCGAAGTGGCGGCGGCCATCATCGACTTCGTCGAAAAGCACGCAAGCCAATAGGGCCAGCTTGGCACGACGTAAGGTGATCCCGTGGTGAAAAGGGCGGCGATCGCAGCGGCAGCGGTGCTGACGGCCGGACTGCTCCTCGCTGCGCCCGCCACTGCCGACCCCGGCGACAATCCGTGCGAACTGGCTATCAACTTCGTGTGCCGGTTCGTCCCGATTGCGCCCGGCTTTGACCACGACATCGACCTCACGCAGGACCAGCCCGTCGATCCGAATGCGCCCCCGCCGGAGTCCCTTCCGGTGGCTGACCCATGCGCGGCGGGCTGCATCTAAAGCAAGGTGACGTGCTCTTCGCGCGATCGTGGATGAATCGCCATCTGCTGTGGCAGACTGCCAGCGAGGTTGGACCTGCAGGGACGTGTGGACACACACCGGACGGCAGCGACGACGAGGAGCGATGAGTGGGGCCGGAGAACGATCCACCGCGGGGAAGCGGTTCGTCGGGCGAAGACCCCGGCTCGCCCGACGAGGTGGGCGCTGCACCCAGCCAGCCCGAGGCCGCTGGCAGCATGCGGTTCCAGGACCCTGCGACGGCGCGCCCGCGCCCGCCGACCGTCGGGGAGACGCGGGCCCGCGAGAAGGCGGAGCGCAAGCGCAAAGAGCTCGAGAAGGCGCGAGTTGAGGCCGAACTCAAGCGGCAGCAACGTAACCGGCGGCTGATAGGTGGCGCCGCGGTCGTCGGCGTGGTGGGTGTTGTTGCGGGGCTGGGTTATTGGGCGTTGTCGCCGCGAACGACCACCGCGCAATGCGTCCAGGAGGACGCCAACGGCGGGCCGATCGTCGTGCCCGACAACAATTGCACCGGCAACACCAGCGGCGGCGGTGGCGGCAGCGGCTTCTTCTTCTACAGTGGTGGTCACCAGTACCGCTACTACTACGGCAGCACCGGAACCGTCGGGTCACGGCCTGTTGGCGGAACTACGATCGCGCCGAAGGGCACCACCGTCAAGACGTCGTCGGGCAGCACCATCCAACGCGGCGGTCTTGGCAGCAAATTTTCCGGCAGCGGCGGCGGCTAGAGGGGTCCGTGAAGCGGGTCAGAACGGAGCGGCGGCCGAACTGGTTGTCGATCGTGGAAGAACAGGGGCTCGTCTTCGGCACGCCCGCGCTCGATGCGGCCGGCGGGGACCGTGCGTACTGGGACGAATCGGTGTATTACGAGTTCGAGATGGACGAGGTGCTGGCCCTTGAGGCCGACGTCGANCTGTTGCATTCGATGTGCATGAACGCCGTCGAACAAGTCGTGCTCATGGAGCGCTACGCGGACTTCGGCCTGCCGGAGTGGAGTTGGCAGCCAATCGCCGAGTCGTGGCGGCGCTCCGATCCGTACGTCTACGGTCGTTTCGACCTGCGTTACGACGCCCGCGCGCCTGCGAAGCTGTTGGAGTACAACGCCGATACCCCCACCACGCTGCTGGAGTCGGCGGTCCTGCAGTGGCATTGGCTGCAGGACGTGTTCCCTGGATTCGATCAATGGAACTCGCTGCACGAACAGCTCGTGGATCGCTGGAAGATCGTGCGGGATACCTTGCCCGGCAACGAGCTTTACTTCTCGTGGTCCGGCGCCGAGCAGACCGGCGAGGACCAGATCACGACGACCTACATGCAGGAGACTGCGGCCGAGGCCGGGTTCGAGACGATAGCGCTGGAAATCGAGGACGTCGGCTGGGACACCGCGTTGGAGCGCTTCGTCGACTTGGAAGAAGCGCCGATCGCCGCGATGTTCAAGCTCTACCCGTGGGAGTGGGTGTTGGACGACGAGTTCGGCCAGCGCGTGGTGTCAAGCCTGCCGAAAACCACCTGGGTCGAGCCGCTGTGGAAGACGCTGCTGTCGAACAAGGCGATCCTGGCGATCCTGTGGGAGATGTATCCCGGCCACCCGAACCTGCTGCCTGCGTACCTCGATGATCCGCACGAGCTCACCGAGTATGTCCGCAAACCCAAGCTCGGGCGCGAGGGTGGCAACATCACCATCGTCGGCCCTGGCGTAGAGCTGGCCACCGGCGGTGTCTACGGCGAAGAGGGCTTCGTCTACCAACTCTTCGACCCACTGCCGCTTTTCGACGACGTGCGGCCCTCACTGGGCGCGTGGGTGGTCGGCGATTCGTCTGCGGGTTTGGGGATCCGCGAGGCCCCCGGACTGGTGACCACTGACCGTGCAGCTTTTGTCCCGCACCGCATCCCTTTGAGCGAAGGAAGCTAACGATGACAACCACCGTGATGGCGCTGCAATCCGAGTTCTGGAATTCGATCGGCCGCGGCGTCGGCGCCATGTGGCTGTATGCCGCTGTCGGGCTGGTGTTGATGGTGATCGGGTTCTATGCGATCGACCTGACCACGCCGGGTCCGCTGCGGCAAATGGTCAAGCAGGGCAAGCCGAATGCCATCGTCATCTCTGCTGCGGGCATCGTCAGCATGGCGTTCATCGTGGTGCTGGCGATCTATTCGTCTGGGGGCAGGTTGGCCGAGGGACTAATTGCCACCGCGATCTTCGGCTTCGTCGGGATTGTGGCGCAGGTGGTCATGATGCGCGTCGCAACGACGGTGCTCGGCGTCAACATGGCCGGCTGTTTGGAATCCGACAGCTTTTCCAAGGAATCGCTCATGGTGGCTGCCGCGCAGTTCGCGCTCGGTCTGGTGGTGGCGGTCGCCATCCTTTAGAGCCAGGTGTCGTCCGTGGTGGTGGTGAGGAACGCCTCCAGATCATCACGCCAATGCGCGGGTGTGGTCTTGTCCGGCTCGATCCCGGTGTAGTCGCCGCGGTAGAACAGCAGCGGCCGCGGCTTCTTGTGCGGCACATCGGACAACGAGTGCACAGCACCGAACACGACGAAGTGATCGCCGCCGTCGTGCACGGAATGCACCGTGCAGTCGATGTGCGCCAGCGTTCCTTCGATGATCGGTGAGCCGAGTTTGGAAGGGCTCCAGTCGAGTCCGGCGAACTTGTCCGGCTCCTTGGAGCCGAATCGCGCCGAGACGTCCTTCTGCTTCTCATGTAGCACGTTAACGCAGAAGTGACCGCTGGCCTCGATCGCCTGCCACGACCGCGACACCTTGGTCGGGCAGAACAGCACCAGCGGCGGATCCAGCGACAGTGCGGCGAACGACTGGCATGCGAAGCCGACAGGCGCACTGTCGTGCACGGTGGTGATCACGGTGATGCCGGTGCAGAACTGCCCGAGCACATTGCGGAATGTGAGGGGGTCGAGCGGTTCGGCCGACACTATTACTTGAAGCCGATGCTGAAGTCGTGGCCCCAGAGGCTTACCGCGGTGCTCTCCCTGGCCACCCAGCCCCCGTCCTCGACCTCCAGTCCCTCACAGCCGAATTCGATGTCGAAGCCGCCAGGTGTCTTCATGTAGAACGACAGCATCTTGTCGTTGACGTGGCGGCCCAGGGTCGCCGACATCGGCACCTTGCGACGNAGCGCACGGTCGAGGCACAGCCCGACGTCGTCGCTGCCGCCCACCTCCATCATGAGATGGACGATGCCGCTTGGTGTCTCACCCGGCATGAAGGCCAGGCTGTGATGACGCGGGTTCACNCCGAAGAAGCGCAGCCACGCCGGGGGGCCGTCCGCNGGCCTNCCAACGAGTTGCGGTGGCAGCCGCATCGAGTCGCGCAGCTTGAACCCCAGCACGTCGCGGTAGAAGTGCAACGACTCCACATCGTCCTTCGTGGTCAGCACCACGTGGCCAAGTCCCTGCTCCTCGGTGACGAACTTGTGGCCGTACGGGCTGACGACGCGGCGGTGTTCCAGGGCCGCGCCGTGGAAAACCTCGAGGGTGTTGCCGGACGGGTCGTCGAACCTGATCATCTCGTCGACCCGGCGGTCGGCGAGCTCAGCGGCCGAGGCCTCCTTGTACGGCGTGCCCTCGACATCGAGCCTGTTGCGGATGTCCTGCAGTTCCGCGGCATTGGCTGTCTCCCAGCCGGATTGAATCAGGCGGTCGTGCTCGCCGGGCACGATCACCAGGCGGGCGGGGAACTCGTCCATCCGCAGATAGAGCGCACCATCGGTCGAGCCGGAGCCCTCGACCATGCCGAGCACCTTCAGGCCGTACTCGCGCCAGGCCGCGACGTCGGTGGCCTCTATGCGGAGATAGCCCAGAGACTTGATGCTCATCGCCATCCTCTGTTCTTCGCGCGAGCGCTCATCACGAGCCTCCAAGGAAATCAATCGTCAGCTTGTTGAACTCGTCGAACTTCTCCAGCTGCGCCCAGTGTCCGCACTGTCCGAAGACGTGCAACTGGACCTTCGGGATCTGTTTGAGGGCCACCAACGCACCGTCGAGCGGATTCACGCGGTCCTCCCGACCCCAGATGAGAAGTACCCGCTGGCGCAGCTTGTACACCTCACGCCACATCATGCCGAGCTCGAAGTCGGGGCCCGAGAACGACTTACCCATCGCCCGAGTGGCGGCCAGCGATTCAGGAGTGCTGGCGATCGCGAAGCGCTCGTCGATCAGTTCGGGGGTGATCAGCTTCTGGTCGTACACCATGATCCGCAGGAACGCCTCGAGGTTCTCGCGGGTGGGTTCATAGGAGAACTTGCCGAGAAGCTTCACGCCCTCGGTCGGGTCGGGCGCNAACAGATTGACGGAAAGGCCACCAGGGCCCATCAGCACGAGCCGGCCTGCGCGCCTGCCGTTGTCCAACGCGAACCGGACCGCGGTGCCACCACCGAGCGAATTGCCCACCAGGTCAGCACTTTCGATGCCGAGGTGGTCGAACAGGTTCAACAACGCGATGGCGCTGTAACGGTTGTACTGCTCGTGCTCGGTGTGCTTGTCGGAGTGGCCGTAGCCAGGCTGGTCGACGGCGAGCACATGGAAGTGCTGCGCCAGCACCCCGATGTTGCGCCCGAAGTTGGACCAACTCGATGCGCCGGGCCCGCCACCGTGTAACAACACGATCGTGGGACCGTTGCCCACACCGGCTTCGTGGTAGTGCAGCCGCATGTCCTCGCGGACCTGCGCGTAGCGAGAGGTCGACTCGAAGGTAATCTCTTTCGGTTCAGACAGAGACCGAGTCATCAGACCATCGTGTCCTGCGGCGGCAGCCCGAACTCGTTGTTACCGAAGATCAGGTAGGCGCGTTCAGGATCGTTCGCCGCATGCACCCGGCCGGCATGCGCATCACGCCAGAACCGTTGCACCGGAGCGTCGTTGTTGAGCGCGGTAGCGCCGGACGCCTCGAAAAGCCGATCGATGGACGAGATGGCGCGGCCGGTGGCACGCACCTGATCGCGGCGTGCTCGAGCACGCAGCTCGAACGGAATCTCCTGGCCCGCCTTCAGCAGTGAGTACTCGTCGCCCACATTGCCGATCAGCTGACGCCACGCGGCGTCGATGTCGCTGGCCGCCTCGGCGATACGCACCTTCGCGAACGGATCGTCCTTGGCCTTCTCCCCCGCGAACGCGGCACGCACACGCTTGCCCTGGTGCTCGACGTGGGCGTCGTAGGCGCCGTAGGCCATGCCGACGATTGGCGCGGAGATGGTCGTCGGATGGACAGTGCCCCAAGGCATCTTGTACACCGGTGCGGTGTTTGTTTGCAGGCCGCCCGCCGTGCGGTCGTTCATCGACTTGTACGACAGGAAGCGGTGCCGCGGCACGAACACGTCCTTGACCACCACCGTGTTGCTGCCGGTTCCACGCAGGCCGACTACGTGCCAGACGTCGTCGATGCGGTACTCGCTGCGCGGGATCAAGAAGCTGCCGAAGTCGACAGGCCTGCCGTCCTTGATGACCGGGCCGCCGAGGAACGCCCACGTTGCGTGGTCGCAACCCGACGACCAGTTCCACGACCCACTGACGAGGTAGCCGTCGTCGACGACCATGCCCGCTCCCATCGGCGCGTAGGACGACGAGATGCGGACGCCTGCATCCTCGCCCCACACCTCCTCCTGCGCCTGCTGGTCGAACAGCGCGAGGTGCCAGTTGTGCACGCCGATGATCGA
>JGI12053J15887_10000578_pt1 | contig 15243 bp, 21 predicted proteins | sample MedBloCAOM1_O3_FD_15887 | JGI IMG/M metagenome (IMG submission 15887)
CTGCTCGGCCGCCACCCGGCTGATCCCGCCGACGGGTACGCCCGCGACGGTGACGCCGCGAGGGACGTCGCCGGCGGACATCGCGAGGTCGATGAAGTAGGCCAGCGCCAGCAGCCCGAGCACGCTGGCTGCGAAGATTCCGGTGCGGCGCAGTGCCCGGTTCTGGTCGGACTGGTGCAGCGGTGTTGCCAGGATTCGCGGGACCTCGGTCGTGCTGCCGGGAGCGGTTCGGGCCGGGTTGTCGAACAACGGCCATGGCTCGGGCTGCGCTGGCTTCTCGGGTGACCTCACAAATACAGGCCTGTTCCGTGCTCGGCGCGCTCGCTGGCTACCGCCTGCAGGTCGCGCTCCCGCATGACCAGGTATGCGCACCCCTGCACTTCGACCTCGTACTGGTCTTCCGGATTGAACAGCACCCGGTCGCCGACCTGCACGGTGCGGACGTGGTTGCCGACCCCGTACACCTCACCCCAAGCCAACCGCTTGGCTACCTGGGCCGTTGCCGGGATGAGAATTCCGCCACTGCTGCGACGCTCGCCTTCGTCACCGACTAGGCGCACCATCACGCGGTCGTGCAGCATCTGGATCTCGAGCTTGCTCTCGGGCACGGGCACGGCGAAGAGGGTACGTGCTGCGGTCGGCGCCGCTCGCGGGGCACCAGCGGTACGGCACGGGGGCAAGAGAAGGCCCCGTGAGGCTGCCGGGTCGGGGGTCCAACAGCATCACGGGGCTACCAGTGTCATCGAAACACGCCCGGGCACTGTTACAACCCTCCGCTGACTCACTGTCCGTTCACTCGTTCGGGGTACCCGGATGCATCAACCGACCAGTCTGCCGAGCAGGAAACGGCCGAAGTGTGGGACGGTGAATGCGATCTGTCCGCGCTCGGCGGAGTACACGAGGCCCTTCTTGAGCAGGCTGTCTCGGGCTGGGGACAGCGATGAAGCCCGTCGCCCGAGCACTTCGGCCACCTGCGTGGTGCCGACCGGCTCGTCTCGGCCGCCGGTGAGTTCGGCTATCGACTGCAAGTACTCCCGCTCGGCCGGAGTGGCCCGCTCGAACCGGGAGCCGAAGAACCCCACAGCGAGTTCGGTCTCGGCCTCGGGGGCGGCCACCTGGACGTCGATGATCCCGATCGGTGACCTCGGGGCAGCGTCCCATGCGGCCTTGCCGTAGGCCTGCACGAAATACGGGTAACCGCCGGAGGTCTCGAACAGCGTGTCCAGCGCGTCGGGGGTGATTGCGGCGTTCTCCCGCTCGATCGGCGCCACCACGGCGCGGTCGGCGTCGGCGCGGTCCAGCCGGTCGATCCGTAGGTAGCGGAACAGCCGTTCGGAGTAGGACTTCGACGCGCTGAGCACCGCGGGCAGGTGCGGCAAACCAGCGCCGACCACCACCAGCGGCGCCCCGGACTGGGACAGTTCATGGCACGCGGCGCACAACGCGGAGACGTCATCGGGTGCGACGTCCTGCATCTCGTCGATCAGCAGCGCCACCCCGGTGCCGACGTCGGCGGCCAACTCCGCGACCGCGGTGAACAATTCCAATAGGTCGATCTCGATGTCCCCGGAATCGGCCCGGCCGGTGACGGTTGGCGCGTCGATGCCCGGCTGCCAGCGATCCCGCAGTTTGGCGTCCCGCGGAGTGGCGCGTAGCGCGAAGGCCTTCAATATCCCAAGTACCTCGTCAACCCGGTCCGGGGCGCGGTGGCGCAGAGCCAGATCACGCACCGCCCGGTGCAGCGCGGCCGACAGCGGGCGGCGCAACCCGCCATCCGGTCGGGCTTCGACTTTGCCGGCGCCCCATCCGCGGTGCATCGCCATCGACCGGAGCTCCCCGAGCAGCACTGTTTTGCCCACCCCGCGCAATCCAGTCAGCACCAGGGAGCGTTCCGGGCGCCCCCGCGCCACCCGCTCCAGCACCACGTCGAAGGCGGCCAGCTCACGGTCTCGGCCGGCCAGCTCAGGTGGCCGCTGGCCTGCGCCAGGGGCGAACGGATTGCGGACCGGATCCATCATCGGACAATATCCGGCTATCTAGCGTTCACCGCAGATTCCGCAATAAAGCCCAATCGGCGTGTCACCGGCAGGCCTGCTGGATGACGCGCGACGTCAGAGCCGGCGGTACATGATGTGCAAGCCGACGTAGCCGTCGACTGGATGGTGGAAGGCTTCGGGGATGGTGGTCAGGACGTCAAAGCCGAGCGAGCGCCACAGGGCTACTGCACGGATGTTGGTTTCCACCACCGCGTTGAACTGCATGGCACGGTAGCCGTCGGCGCGTGCCTGGTCGAGGATGTGCGCGCCGAGGGCTCGCCCGATACCGCGACCGGCGTATTCGGGATCGACGAGGAAGCTGGCGTTGGCAACGTGTGCGGCCGGGCCACCGTGGTTGGGCCGAATCGTGGCGATCCCTACCACGGCGCCCTGGTTCTCGACGGCCACGACCGTGCACCCCGGAGGTTGGGGAAACCATGCCTGGCGAGCCTGATCTTCGGTCATGTCACGGTCGAAGCAGAAGGTCTCGCCCGCGGCGATGTCGCGCTGCAGGAACGGCCAGATCGCCGACCAGTCGTCTCCGGTCGCCTCTCTGATCAGCATGTTGCCCAGCATGCCCGTCCGGCTATCCATCAGCGGGATGCCGTCCAGACCAGATGGCTCGCTACGCGGTTATGCGTGATGGACCGAGGTCACCTCGTACAGGCGGGGTTCGGCGGTGGCGAGGGATCCAGCAGCGTTCATATGTTCGCGCGCCGTGGGATCATCGAGCATTGCCAGGAAGTCGTCCCGGCTGCGCCACTGGGCGTAGTTGACGACCCGGGTTCCATCAAGGCTGGCGTGGATGTTGGCCGAGATGAAGCCCGGGCGGTGGCGCATCACCTGCTCGGTGGCCTCGGTGAGCAGATCGACGAGCGGTTGCTGGGTCATGCGAGTCACGGTGAATACGTTGATCAGGGTTGCGACGTCCTGATCGATGGCGATCGTGGTCGTGGTCATGGCTGCTCCGTGTTGTCAGGTCCGGGTCGGTCGGCGGCTTCGAGGTTGGTGATGATCTGGCTCAGCGTGGACATGAAGGCGGAGACTTCTTGATCGCGGAGTCCACTGGTCGCGACGGCGTTCACGTCGCGAGCGGCCGTTAACAGGTGATCTTCCAGGTCGCGCGCGCGGGCGGTGAGTACCACGCGGGTTCTGCGGCCATCTGTGGGATCGGGTTCGCGGCGGATCAGGTTGTCGCGCTCCATTCGCTGCAGGGTGTTGGCCATGGTCGGCTGTTCGATCCTGACCAGCTCGCACAATTCGCGTTGGCTCAGGCCGTCCTGCTCGAACAAGGCCAACATCTGGGCGAACTGACCGGGCACGACCCCCATGGGCGCAATCCGTCGATGCAGGGCTTGGGCGAGCAGCCGACCGAGATGATTGATCTGGTAGCCCAGCGAGCCATCTCGAGCTCGCGACTGCGACCGCGGGCTGCTCACACCATTCCCCGCTCAGGAGCAGATAGCATGCTATGACGGTTGCATAGCATGCTCTGCAACGTCAAGGAGATTGGTGGGGCGCCTTGCCGCAGGCCGAGCTGCTCACGACCGGGCATCGGCGTCGCGAGGTCAGTGACGGCAGTCGACAGCCTCGACGAGCTGGCACACTCGGGACGTGCGCGGTCGCGTGGCCGTCGTTGCGGGGGCGACCCGAGGTGCGGGGCGTGGAATCGCTGGTGCCTTGGGCGAAGCTGCTGCAACGGTCGTGTGCACAGGTCGCAGTAGCAGTACACGAGCAATCCGGTCCGACTACGACCGTGCCGAGACCATCGAAGAAACTGCCGACCTCGTCACGGGACTCGGCGGCGGCTGCGCGGAACTCCCAGGTGCGGCTCCAGCTCTCGCATGATCGCGGTTCGCGGTCTGGCGCCGACGAACCGGGCGACAACTTCGCCGGCGACGAACAGCGCCAGGGTCGGCATGCTTCTGACCTGATAATTCAGGGTGGTTACGGGGTTGGCATCGACGTCGATCGATACGACGCGAAGGCGCGCGGCCTCGTCGCTGGCGATTTGTTCGAGGACCGGCGCGAGCATGCGGCAGGGACCGCACCATGCAGCGGTGAAGTCGACGAGCACGGGAGTCTCACTGGAGAGGACGTCGTCGGCGAACGCAGCGTCGGTGGTGCTGGGGAGTGACATGATCGCTCCTAGTTTCGGGGTCGGATCTAGCGGTTGACCTGCGCGATAAGACGTTGTCGCGGACCGGTCTGCTCGCCGCATTCGCATACCAGCCGAGCGGTTACCCGGCCGCCGCAGCCGCTGTGGCGGTAGACGACCTCGGGAGCTTTTGCGGGGTAGAGGTGGTGTTCGGCCCAGTCGGAGATGGCTGACAGCACCGGTAGCAGGTCGTAGCCGGCGTCGGTCAGGGTGTACTCGAGACGGGCTCGGCTGCGGGGAACTTGGTAGGGCCGAGTCGTGAGAATGCCTGCCGCAGTCAAGCGACGTAGGCGATCGGAGACAACCGCGCGTGGCGCCCCCGTTGCGGCTTGCACCTCGTCAAAGCGGCGCAGCCCGAGGGCCACTTCGCGAACGATGAGCAGCGCCCAGCGCTCGCCGACCACGGTAAGCGCGTCCGCAAGATTACTTNCCACAGTACTGAGTCTAGACTATGCACTCAGTTTGCTCTTGATGGCCGGCCAGAGGAGCCAGCTGCGCTCAGTCCAAGGCCAGAACAGTCAGCAGCGCCGCACCGACGGCTTGCATCTCGGCGCCGTTCAGCCGGCCAGCGAACTCACCGAAGCGCGTCTGCGGATCGATCACTGCCAGCTGCTCGATCATCACGCGGGTCTTGGTGCCCTCGACTTCGATCTCCGGGCGAAACGATGCCGACCGCTGTCCGGTCGAGGTCGGCGCGACGATCCACGCCGCACACCCCATGCGCGGCTAGCACCGCGGGGCCGCGACGCCTCACCTACCGTGCGGGCATGCCGATGAATGCGATCCATCGCCGCCTATGTCGCTCCCACTATTGGACCAACCTCGTGCGCTCGCACCTGCTGCCCTGGGCACTTCAAGGCGTGTCACTCGACGGCGAGGTTCTGGAGATCGGGCCGGGTTACGGCGTGACGACGCGCTGGTTGGCGCAGCGCTCCGAACGGCTCACCGCGATCGAGGTCGACCCAGCGCTGGCCGCCGCTCTGCAAGCCGAGCTCGCCGGCCGGGTTGAGGTCCACCACGGTGACGGGTCCGCGCTGCCGTTCGCCGACGCGTCGTTCGACGCGGTGGTGTGCTTCACCATGCTGCACCACGTGCCGTCGGCGCGGCTGCAGGACCGGCTGTTCGCCGAGGCCTGCAGGGTATTGCGGCCGGGGGGCGTGTTCGCCGGCTCCGATAGCCGGCTCAGTCTGCGGTTCCGGCTTCTGCATATACGCGACACGATGGTGGTCGTCGATCCGGACAGCCTGCCCGATCGACTCGGCCTCGCCGGTCTCAGCGACCCCCGGGTTGAGCTCGGCAGTCGCTCCCTGCGCTTTACAGCGACCCGACCGCGTTAGCCACGCTCCCCGGCGTTGAATTCGGGTGTGAACGCGGGTCGCACCGAAGGTCCGAGGGCGAACATCAACGCTAGTAACGCGCTGACCAAGACGGTGAGCAGCGGCAGGACCAGCGCCAGCAGGGTAGCGCCGACGTACCCGATGAGCCCGAGGAGATACCGGACACTGACGTCGCGGACGAACTCTGGTGCCAGGCCTGCCACTAACAGGCCGCCGCGAGCGAGGTGGTGCCAGATCAGGTTGAAGGCGACCGCGCAACCAGTCAATGTGGCGCCGTAGAGCAGGCTTGCTGTCCGGGCGTCCGCCCCCGCCGTGTGCTCGGCTACCAGCCGGGTGGGCAGCGGCACGAAAGCCACGAACCCCAGCAGCAGCAGGTTGAGCATGAGCATCAGCTGATCGACTCGGTTGACCACGCGGAACAGCGCGTGGTGATTGGCCCACATGATGCCGATCTGCAGGAAGCTTGCGGCGTAGGCGCCGATCTCCGGCAGCGCGTGACCAAGGGCAGCCGCGAGGCTGGTCTCCGCTGGGACATCGACCCGCACATCAAGAATCAGTAGCGTGATCGCGATCGCCAGTACCCCGTCGCTGAAAGCCTCCAGCCGCTCGGTGTCCCCGCGGTCGGCTCCGGCACCCCACCATCGACTCATCTCGACACCGTCACTCGGGCGTGCGATTCAGCAGTGTGCACAAGGTGGCAGTGTCGGTCCGCAGGCAGCCACCAAAGAAGTCGAGCTGAGCCAATGACCGTTGGGCTGCCTCGTGGTTCCCGTATCCGCAGGCGTCGACCACCACTACCGGCAGGTATCCCAGATCCAAGGCGTGCCGGACGGTGGGTTCGATACCCACCTCCAGGGCTACCCCGACGATGGTGAAAGCCGCGATGCCGCAGTCCCGCAGGGCGAAGTCCAGTGGGGTGCCGACGAACGCCGACATGCCGACCTTGTCGAGCACGGCCTCGCTGGCCAGCGGGGTGATCTCGGGGATGACCTGGAATTGCGGCGAGTCCCGGGGAAAGGCCGAAATGATCTCACCGACCGTGCTGGCGCGCTGCCAGGCCATCGCGGTGCGCATCCCGGAGGTACCGGTCACCTCTAGCGGCAGCGTCATGTGCCGGGTGAAAAACGTCCGTACCCCGGCGCTACGCGCCGCATCGAGCACAGTAGCCACCCGCGTGATCACCTCTGCCGCGTCGTCGATCTGGTTGAGAACTCCGACCTGCATGTCATAGACGAGCAGCGCCATCCGCTGCGGATCGCACACCTGTTCCAAAGTGTTGGGAATTGCTATACCGCGGTAGTGTTCCATACTCATTCCTCACCGCTAGGCGCTGGCGACAGTGCGGTCGTATGGTTCGGCGACATCAATCTCGGAACTGAATATATTCTCGATTTGAAACGGTGCCTCAGTGACAGGAAAGACCATTCCAAGAAGCCTTCCTTGGACAACGGGAAATCATCAGTATAACGCTTGGCTTCCTCGACGCTGCCCAGCTCGAAGACGATCACCACGCTGGGCTCGTCGGCGCGCGCGTAGTTTTCCCGGACGATCCCGGCTTTCCACAGCCGCCAGACATTGGCGATCTCCTCCGGTAGGTAGGGGGTGTCGGTTTCCAAGGTCACCCCGGGCTTGAAGCGGTCGTAGGCGATGATCTTCATGATCGTCTTCCGTCGAACGTGGGGACGTGGTTCCTCTCAGAGTAATATCTTAGCGTGCAGCTAAGTCAAACAGGAGAGCCTGAGTACGACCACGTCGATCGAGTGCGTCAGCTGTGGGAGAAAGAAGCGCCCGAGCTGGATACCAGCCCGATCGCGGTGATCGCGCGGCTCGGCCGGGCACACGCCTATGTGGACCGGGCCCTGCACGCCGTCTTCGCCCAGTACGGGCTGACCCGCCAGTCCTTCGACGTCCTGGCCAGCCTTCGCCGTATCGGGACGCCCTACCAGCTCACACCCACGGAGCTCTATCGGGCGCTGATGCGGACCTCGGGCGCCATCACTCACACCCTCCATCAACTCGAGTACGCCGGACTAATCGAACGAGTACCTAACGAGAATGACGGCCGCAGCCTCCTGGTCGTCCTCACCCCGGCCGGCGTGGCCCTCGTCGATCGAGTCGGTCGGGAGCATCTCGCCAACGAGCGCGGCATGCTGGCGCCGCTGACCCCGGAAGAACAAGCGACCCTCGCGGCTCTGCTTCGCAGGCTTCTGATCGCATTCGAAGGCGAGCAGCCCTGACCCGCGCCGTGTCGGTGAGCCCGGGTGGTGGGAGGGTCCCACGGGAAAGGACAGTCACGATGGCTCTAGATGGCCGGTGCCATCAGCCTGTGGCGCCTTTTCGTCAGCCGCCGCCGAGCTACCCGAGCGCTAAGCGCAAGCACACAAGTCCTGGAGCGAATTATGAAAATTGACCTGTCGAACAAGACTGCTATCGTAACCGGCTCCACGGCCGGCATCGGATTCGCGATTGCGAAAGGGTTCGCGAAAGCGGGTGCAGCCGTCGTCGTCAACGGCCGCACGGACGCTTCAGTCGATGAGGCCGTCACAAGGCTCGCGGACGCTGCCCCCGGCACCGTCATTCGGGGGTGCGTTGCCGATGTTGGTACGGCAGAGGGCTGCTCCACTCTGGTCGCGACCGAGCCGTCGGCCGACATCCTGGTCAACAACGTCGGAATCTATGGCCTGGAGGATTTCTTCGACATTTCGGACGCTGAATGGACGCGATATTTCGAGGTGAACATCATGTCGGGAGTCCGTCTATCGCGCGCCTACCTGCCCGGCATGGTGAAGCGCAATCAAGGACGAGTTCTGTTCATCTCCTCGGAATCAGCTCTGAACATTCCGGTCGAGATGATCCACTACGGCTTTACAAAAACGGCCGCTTTGGCGATCTCGCGTGGCCTCGCTAAGCGCGTCGCCGGCACGGGCGTCACCGTCAACGCCATCCTTCCCGGTCCAACGTTGTCCGGGGGTCTTGAAGCAATGCTGCAGGAGGCCAAGGAGAAGTCTGGCCTGTCCATTGAGGAGGCAGCTGCCGTCTTCGTGAGGGAGCACCGTCCGAGCTCCATCATCCAGCGGGCCGCGAGCGTAGAAGAGGTGGCGAACCTCGTTGTCTATGCCGCCTCGCCGCAAGCCTCAGCCACCACCGGCGCCGCGCTACGGGTCGATGGTGGCGTGATTGAAACCATCGTGTGAAGCATCGTTACGACGATTTCGTGGGAGCGAAGATAGCCGGCGTCGCCCAGTCAGGGGGCGCGAAGTGCGTAGCAGCGCAGGTTGCGGATGTCGTAGGTGAAGATCTCCAGGTCGGTGAATCCGCAGCGGGAGACCAGCTCGCGCAGGGACTCGGCGTCGAACATGGTGTGGTGGGCGTTCCAGATCCACCGCGGGACACCGCGCGCGTCGGCGCCTTGGTGGGCGGTCCGGTCGGAGTGACCACCGAGAATCCAGTAGTTGGCCTCGGCGGTATCGATCTCGCCTCGCACCCACTGCCCGGCGACGAACCGGGCGTCCGGGACTCCGATGTCCAGCACAGCACCAGGCCGCATCACCCGAGCCCACTCGCGCAGGGTCGGTTCGACCAGCTCGTAGCTCTGGTGCTCGAGTACGTGATTGGCCCGCAGCCCGTCGACCGAGGCGGTGGCAAACGGCAGCGGGTCAATCCAGCTGATCACCTCGATATCGGGCAGCGGGAGGACGTCGACATGGACGTCGTAGTCGGGGTGCGGTTTCTCGCCCGCACCGATCTCGATCTTCACCTCTGGTCGGCCTCGCCGATCTTTTTGATCACCTTCGCGGGACGCCCGGCGACGACGGTGTAGGGCGCGACGTCGTCGAGCACCAGGGAACCCGCGGCGACCACCGCGTGCTTGCCGATCCGCACTGGCCCGAGCACCATCGCGTGGCTGGCCACCCAGACGCCTTCCTCGATCACCACGTCGCGCCCGGAACGAGGGAACGTGGTCTGGCGCTCCCGACCGAACTTGGTGATGTCGTGGGTGCCGGTGAGCACCGCGACCTCGTGGCCGAAGAAGGCGTACTCACCGATGGTGATCTGTCCACCGGAGACGTTGAACAGCGCATTGTTCACAATCGCGCTGGGATCGATATGCAGCCGGTCGTGGGTGCCGTGCAGCCGGTATCGGTAGAGCGGGTCCTCGCTGTCACCGTGGGTGAAACGGTTGCGCTCCTCGGCCAGCAGGCGCTGCACCGGGCCACGGAGCACCCTGATCAGTAGGTCATCCAGCATCGACATGGTCGGACCTTAGCGAGTGCGCAGGCCAGCGCGGACGAGTGTGTCGGACAGCCGGCTGGTCAACGCGTCCGGCCCGAAGTGCTGCTTGGCCAGGGCGCGGTTACGGGCCAGCAGTGCCGGGTCGGGGTCGGCGAACCAGGCGGCGAGCGGGGCCGGGTCGTCGACGGGGAACCAGGCGAAACCCAGCCGCGCCACCTCCCTCGCCACCGGGTAATCGTTCACCGCCAGCGGTCGCCCGGCCAGCGCAGACTCGATCAGCGGCAGGCCNAAACCTTCCCACGTCGAGGGCAGTACCACCGCGTCCGCGGCGGCGTAGGCGTCGGCCATCCGCAGACNGTCTGGTAATCCGCGGCGTACCGGGCACCGNGCCCCGGCGAGCAGGTCGGCCAGCTGCGGACCATAACCCTCCTCGGCGGCCCCGGTCAGCCAGTAGACCGCGTCGAGTGCCTGGGCCAGCGCGATCCCTGCGGCGACGTTCTTGCGTGCGATCGCCCGGGTGGGTTGCAGCAGCAGCCGCTGGCATGGCTCGACGCCCACCGCGGCCCGTCCCGCAGCGCGGTCACCGCGGTGGGGGATGCGGGCGTAACCGTGATAGAGGGGGGTCGCGTCGATGCCGCGGCGACCGAGCTCCGCTGCGCTGTGCTGGCTGATCGCCACGTGCTGCCAGCTGGTGTGATCCGGTGGCCACCCGCGCAGGTGCGCATAGCGCTCCCGCTCCCACGGCAGGTCGTGGTGACGCAGCACCGCGCGGCGCCCGTGCAGCGCCTGCACGACTGCCTCGGTCACCGGCGGGTTCATCGGCAATGAGCAGACGTTCTCCACTACGACGAGGTCCACCCCGCGCAACGCCGCTTCGATGTCCCGGCAGCGCGCCGGGCGGCGAGAGTCGAAGGCGAGCCCGGGAACCAGATGATCCGCCGTGCCGGCGCCCGCGACGGTGCGCACCTCGCAGCCCAGCCGGCGCAACCCCGCGGCCCAGTGCGCCGCCGCGACCGAGACGCCGTCCGCCACGCCGAGCCGGAACGACAAGATTGCGACGGTGACCGCCGCCTGTGAGTGGTAAACAGTGCTATAAGTCTGTTTGCCACTCACGAGCGTCTCACTGACCGATCGTAGCCTTGCTCAGGAGTAGATGAGGAGTGACGATGGCGGACATCGACAACATCGACAACGTCGACCCTGAGACGATCTCCCCGAAGGAGTTCGCGAGGCTGATTAAGGACGCTTCGCCCGCGCAGCTAGACGCGGTGCTCGACGATCCGCTGCGACGTGCCGCCGTGCTGGACGCGGTCTTCAACCGGATGGCCGGACAGTTCCGCCCGGACAGTGCGCCGAGTCGGGACTCCGCGATCCACTGGCGGATCACCGGCGGTCCCAACGGCGACGACGTGTACGAAACCTGGATCACCGGGGCACACGGTTCTTCGACCCCGGAGTGCTCGACCAGCAAGGAACCGTCCCACGATCCGCGGGTCACGCTGGCGATGTCGGCGGACCAGTTTCTCGCGCTGGTCTCCGGGAACAGTTCTCCCGCGATGATGCTCATTACCGGGAAGGTGAAGTTAGACGGCGACATCGCTTTCGCTGCCAACTTGACGAAGATCTTCGATATGCCCACGGCTTAACGGGGTCAGGTCTTTCGTGATTCTATTTTGCGTACATGGCTGCAGACATACGCTCATGAGCATCGGCCAACTTCACCCGTCGCCGGGCACGAATCTCTCTCCGCGCGGCACCTACCGACTGGCGCAATCTCCGTAGCGTCGCGATCTGAGTAGCCAGGTGGAGCTGATAACGCCATAGAGAGTATTTTCCGCGTCGCTTCCAGAGGGAATATGCGAACTGGGTCGTGGCCTGCTGGTCGATGTAGCGCGGAACATCTTCGAACCACTTGGCACTGTTCAGTGCGTCCTGCTGCGTGGTGAGCAAGGCGGACCGACGATATTCTTGGTAGGCGTGGAGCGCGGAGGTGAGGTCGTTGTGAGCGTCCAGCTCCTTCGCGAGCGCGATCGCGTCCGCAATCGCAAGTTTGGTGCCTGAACCGATCGCGAAATGTGTAGTGTGCGCGGCGTCACCCATGAGAACGACGTTGTCGTAGTACCAGTTGTTATTGCTGATGCGCCGGAAGTTAAGCCACAGCGCTTTATCGACACCGCGTGGCATCCGATTAATTAACGAATAGTGATTCAAGTGGCGTTCGAAGATCTCTTCCAACAATTTGACGCTTTGGTCAGGTTCGAGCTCATCGAAGCCGAGACCCGCCCAAGTCTCCGGCGAGCACTCGACGATCAGCGTGCTGGTCTCCGCATCAAAGCAGTAGGCGTGGAACCATATCCAGCCGGCCGCGGTCTCTTCGAATGCAAAAGTAAACGAATCGAAGACCCGGTTCGTGCCAAGCCAAATATATTTGTTACGGCCGACGTCGACATCTGTCTGGAAGTGATCGGAATGTAGCTGTCGTATTGAACTGTTGACGCCGTCGCAAGCGATGATCAGGTCGGCGTCCGGGAATTCGGACAGATTTTTGACGTCTCGTTCGAACTGAACATCGACACCGAGGTCCCGCGCACGCGCAACCAGGATGTCGAGCAAGCGCTTGCGGCCGAGGCTGTATCCATATCCGCCGAGATACGCCTTGTGCCCGCCTCGGATGTGTACTTCTTGACCACCCCACAGTGCGGAAACTTCGTGTACTTCTCGGGCACTCACGGGATCATTTCGGTAGAGCTCGTCGAGCAGATCGTCCCAGAACACGACACCCCAGCCGTATGTCACTCCAGCTGGGTTACGTTCGACAACGGTCACATCGTGATATCTATTGCGCAACTTCGCCAAGACGGCGAAGTATAAACCTGCAGGTCCACCTCCCACGCAGACGATTTTCATGTGTTCACGTCGTCCCTGACTTCCTCACCTGCTATGAGTTGCCTCGCTGACGGTCCGGTCAGACCTCCTCGGCTGCGTAGATTGCCGGAGCCACAGCCCGGTGGGCTTCAGCGGACCTTACCCGTCGACGGGCCCGTAGCCCGTGTCTTATCGCACTGACAGATCGCCGGAATCTCCGCAGTGTCGCTATTTGCGTGGCCAGGTGAAGCTGGTAACGCCACATCGGGTAATTCCCACGACGTTTCCACAAAGAATAGGCGAACTGGGTGATCGNCAGGTCGATGTAGCACGGCACATTTTCGAACCACTCGATGCTGCCNGTGGCCGCGTCCTGNGCGTCCGCTATCGCCGCCTGGCGTTTGTCCGCATAATCTTTGAGGGCCGACGGGAGGTCGTCGTGGGCGCTGAGNCTATCGGCGAGCCCGATCGCGTCCTGCATCGCAAGAGTGGTACCCGACCCGATCGAGAAATGTGTGGTGTGCGCCGCATCACCCATGAGGACGATGTTGTCGTGATACCACACGGTGTTGGTGATGCGCGTGAAATTGAGCCATGGAGTCTTGCCGAGGTCGCGCATCGGGTTCATGAGCGAGTGGNCGTCGAGGTGGTCTCGGAAGATTTCTTCCAAGAGCTTGAGACTCTCGTCGGGACCGAGCTCGTCGAAGCCGAGTTCCCGCCACGTGTCGGGAGAGCACTCGACGATGAAGGTAGTCGTGTCGGCGTTGTAAGGGTATGAGTAGAACCAGATCCAGCCTGCTGTCGTCTCTTCAAAAGCGAACATGAAGGAGTCGAACATCCGGTGAGTGCCAAGCCAGATGTACTTGTTGCGGCCTTGCTCGACATCGGTCTGGAAGTGAGCACCGTGCAGCTTACGCACACGGCTGTTCGCGCCATCGCAGGCAATGATCAAATCGGCGTCAGCGAGCTCAGCTAGGTCATTGACCTCACGCTGGAACTGAACATTCACCCCGAGATCGATCGCCCGCTGAGCCAGAATATCGAGTAGATGCTTGCGGCCGATGGCGAAACCGTACCCGCCGAGGTGAGCCCGCTGCTTGCCGCGTACGTGCACTTCCTGGTTGCCCCAGGAGGCGGGCTTGTCGAATATTTGTCGCGCGCTCTCGGGATCATTGCGGTAAAGGCTGTCGAGCAGACCGTCCGAGAATGTGACGCCCCAACCGTACGTCACCCCAGCCGGATTGCGTTCGATGACGGTGATATCGTGATCGCGATTGCGCAGCTTCGCGGAGATGGCGAAGTACAGACCTGCAGGTCCGCCACCGACACACACGATTTTCATGCTTCTCTTCCGCCTCCCTAATTTGACGGCGAGCGACTGCGTTGAGGAGCACTGCTTTACTACCGTGACGACTCGTTGGTGCCACGCGGTCGGGACCCTCGGAGCAAACTCTTTAGGTCGGCAAACAACCGGCGGCCCGTTGCGGAGCGCCACGCGACATCGTAGACCGTCCGCAGTGCCGCCGGCCTGATCATCTCTACCGGAGTGGGGTAGCGGAACGCCGTGCCCCCAAAGGTGACCTTCGGCTGATCAGCGGTCGGAATTGTGTCCGTGCTGCACTCGGTACCGTCCAACAACGCTGCCAGAGTTTCCGCACGCAGCCCACCGAAATCGAACCAACGGTAGCCTTGCTGTTTCGCCCATTTGATCATTTCCCACCGGATGGCCGCTGGCACGCTAAGCCGCATCGCCTCGCCGGAGCGGTCGAAGCCGGACAATCGACCGCGGACCATGTCGCCACATCCGGTCATCAGATCGGCCGCGACTGGAACCCCGTCGACCTCGCCGACGTACAGCACGGCATGGCCGGTGGCGGCCAGCTCGCGATACAACGCCAGCATGTAGTCCAGCGGCAACGGGGTGTAACCTTGGTGTTGCGCCGAACTGGCCATCAGTTCAGCGAGTAGCGGAATATCGCGTTCGTCTCCGACGCGGACTGTGACACCCCGGGACTCCCACCGGTTGGTCCACGACTTGAGCCGCTTGCCGAACCTGCTGCGGATCTCCGTCAAGTCGGCTGTCAAATCGATCCGGATCGAGCCCTGCGGCGCGATCCCGGCCGACGACGGCCGGAACCCTCGGTGGAGTAGCTCATCGCTGGTGTCCTGGGCGCCTTCAGGTGGTTGGACGAACAGAATTCGCAACCGCCGCTGGCCCAGCGCCACGACCGCATCGACCAGTGCGCGCCGGACGTCGGCGGGAGCCTCGGTGTCGGGTGCCACCAGTGGGCCGTAAGGAAGGTAACCGACGACACCCAAGACGGGTACCCGTCGGGTCAGGATCTGCGCCCCACCGACCAGTTCGCCGCTGCGGTAGGCCAATAGATACAGCGGAGTGAAGCCGACCCGGCCACGCAAGCCCGCCCAAACGGAAAGCTGTGTGACGTCGGTGCCCGGTGTGCGATCCACCAGCAGGTCCCACGCACGCAGCGCGTCGGGGCCGGGATCTTCGCGCGCTACCACGTCGACGTTCCCGCCGGGACTGACGTCGTGGCTCGTCCACATGCCGGCTCGATCCTGTGGTGCTCGATCCTGTGGTGCTCGATCCCGTGAC
>JGI12053J15887_10000579_pt1 | contig 15235 bp, 18 predicted proteins | sample MedBloCAOM1_O3_FD_15887 | JGI IMG/M metagenome (IMG submission 15887)
CGCGGCTACCACGACCTCACGGCGGCCATGACAGCGGAAGGCCGCCGCTCGGGCGGCGATGCCGCTGCCCGCCTGGTCGGCCAGGGCGTGGGCTACATGGCCTTCGCAGCCGCCAACCCCGTGCTCTTCCAGCTCATGTTCAGCCGCGAGGCCAACCACTTCGAGACGCCGGCGCTGGCGGCTGCGGCCAAGTCCGCCTACCACCTGCACCGCGAAGCCGTCGAAGCCGTCATCCCGCAGGCCTCGGGCGACGTGAAGGAACGCATGGTCGACTTCGCCTGGGCCGCCGTGCACGGCTTCATCACCCTGGTCCTCGAAGGCCAGCTCGGCGAGCGGGATTCCCCGCGGGCGCTCAAGGCGCGCGGGCTGGCTGCGCTCTCGGCAATGGTCGAGGCCGTCGTGCGGGCCGGGGGCGGCGGCCGTTAGAGCGGGATGCGGAACAGCAGCGCTTCGGCCTGGCCGTAGGCCGGCTCCTTGCGGAAGCGCTTCACCAGGACGCCGCCATTGGCGGTGATGACCTTCTGCGAGGGCAGGTTGTCCGGATCGGTCGTCAGCTCGACATAGTCGAGACCTTCCTTGCGCGCGTCCGGCAGCAGGAGCGCCAGCGCCTGCGTGGCATGGCCGCGGCGCTGCTTCCAGGGCACGACGCTGTAGCCGATATGGCCCAGGCAATGGGGCGGCAGGGCCGAGGTGCCGGGCTGCCAGCGAAAGCCGATCGAGCCGCAGAATTCGCCGTCCCACATCCAGCGCCGGTAGCCCGGCAGGCGCGGCACCTGCGACCCATCGGGCAGGGTGACGGGCCCGGCCTTGGCCTCGCGGTCGTCCAGCAAGGCCACGAAGGCTGCCCGGTCTTCGGCGATGAGCTCCAGTTCCTCGCGCGCGGCCTCGGCCAGCCGCACATTGTCCGGCGACCAGCCACGCCGCAGGGCCTCGGCATAGGCGTCGAGCTGCGCCAGGGAGGGGACAAGAAGCTGCAACGGGCTTTCCTTCGGGACGGCGCGCTGCTGTAGCATAGCGGGGCATGAGTTCCAGCCCCGTCCTCGTCCTCGACATCGATGGCGTCGTCTCGCTCGCCCAGCCCGGCTCGGCGCACCCTTGGTACGCCACCTTGCAGGCCGACTGGGGCTTCGATCACGAGGAGATGGCGCGCGACTTCTTTCGCGGCGAATTTCTGGAAGTGCTGCGCGGCCGCCTCGATCTCTACGTCGCGCTGCAGGCTTACCTCGAGACCAAGGGACTGGCCGACCGGCTTGAGGAATTCGTCGCCTACTGGTTCGCCAAGGACGCCGTCATCGATCACGCCGTGCTGGCCCAGGCCGACGCCTGGCGGCAGCGCACGGGCGGCCGCTGCTTCGCCGCCTCCAACCAGGAGCACTATCGCGTCGCCCATCTGCGCGAGGAGGCGGGGCTCGGCGCGCATTTCGACGAGATCGTCTATTCCGCGGCGCTGGGCGTGTGCAAGCCCGACCGCGTGTTCTTCACCGCCGCCCAGGCGCGCATGGGCGTGTCGGTGGCGCAGTCGATCCTGTTCGTCGACGACACGGCGGCCAACGTCGATGCGGCCCGGGCCTGCGGCTGGCGGGCCATGCTCTATCGCGGACCCGACACTCTTGCGCGGGCGCTCGAGGGCTGGGGTTAGGCGCGTCTCAGCTTCACCCAGATGATCGCGTGCAGGATCATCCACAGAGGCACCAGCACCGTCGGCACGAACGACCACGGCAGGTGCTGCATGGCCTCCGAGCCCGGGCCCGCGAAGATCTGCAACGGCGAGCCGGTCGCCGACATCACGCCGAGTCCGATCGCGGTGATCAGGTCGAGCATGCCAAAGGCGTTCCAGAGATGAAGCACCGTCCTGTGCCGCGCCGGATCGCGGGCGAGCCGGAGCAGGAGCAGCGCCACGACGCCGGTGATGATGTCGCCCCACCCCGCCGAATGCGGGAATGGACCGGACAATCGGCCCTCGCCGGCCAGTATCAGGAATTCGACGGCGAAGACTCGCCCGATATTGAGGCCGACCAGCAGCGGCAGCGACAGGCTGAGCATCGCCCGGCGCGCCGCCGGCCAGGCGGTGGCGAGCGCGGCGGCGGCGAGCGGTGTCGCCACGAAGATCCCCATGATCGGGAAGGGCCTCGCGGTCGCCGCCCATCCGGCGGCACTGCCGGCGGCGGCGATGCCGACCCACAGGCCGAGCAGGGCGGCGAGCCACAGCTTGGCGCCGCGCGAGGCCTCCATGAAGACGAGCAGGGTACTGATGACGAAGACGATCAGGGCAGCCGTGGCGACGGTCCCCAGAAAATCGAGCATGACGGTCCTCCGGACGGTTTGACGGAGGGTCTTGCCTGGCAAAAGATGTTCAACATCATCTTTTGCTTAACCCTATCCCTGGACGTCTCGCGACGGAGGACGCCATGCCCTATTCGGCCCGGCACAAGCAGGACACGCGCCAGCGCATCCTCGAAAGCGCCCGACGGCTGTTCAACAGCAAGGGCTTCGCCGAGGTCTCGATCGGCGAGGTCATGGAGAATGCCGGATTGACCCATGGCGGCTTCTATCGCCACTTCAACGACAAGAGCGAGCTCTATGCCGAGGCCGTGCAGTGGTTCCTGTGCGAGGAGGCGCCCAAGCCCTGGCAACGGCCGCGCCGCAGCTCGACGCGCAAGTCGCGCGCCCACAGGATCGTCGACGCCTACTTTTCGCTCGACCACTTCGAGGACCGCGAGAGCTGCTGCCCGCTGATCGGGCTGCCCTCGGACGTGGCGCGCAGCGGCGATGCCGTGAAGGCTGCCTATCAGGACGTTCTGGAGAAGCTGCTTGGTCTCCTGCAAGCGGACCTCGCGGGACCCGACGCGCGCGAGCGCGCCCTGTCGCTGGTGGCCCTGTGCGTCGGCGGCATGGTCGTGGCGCGGAGCGTGGAGGACCCGGCCTTGGCCCATGACCTGCGTCGCGCCGCGTACCGACGGGCGCAAACTGTGCTAAAAGCCAACCCATGCTGATGTTTGAAATACCCTTCGGGACGACAGACTGGGATGGCGTGGAGCGCACCGAGCACCCCGGCGAGACCGGCAAGGCTTACTGGCGCACCCAGACCTTCAACAACATCCGCGTGCGCATGGTGGAATACACACCAGGCTACCTCGCCGATCATTGGTGCCAGAAGGGCCACGTGCTCCTGGTGCTGGAAGGCGAGCTGCACACCGAACTGGCCGACGGCCGCACCGTGGTGCTGAAGCAAGGCCAGAGCTATCAGGTGGCCGACGGGGCCCTGGCGCACCGTTCGCGGACCGAAAGCGGCGCCAAACTTTTCATCGTGGACTGACATGGCGGACATGATCGGATTTATCGGCGTCGGCACCATGGGCGAGCCGATGTGCCGCAACCTCGCACGCAAGAGCGGCCTGACAGTGCTCGCGGCCGACCGGGACGAAGCGCCGCTCGTGCGGCTGGCCGCCGATGGCGTGAAAAGCGCTTCGCTCGACGAGATTGCCGGGAGCTGCCGGACGATCTTCCTGTCGCTGCCGGGCGGCAAGGAGGTCGAGCAGGTCTGCCTGGGCGAAGGCGGGCTCGTCTCCAAAGTCGCGCTGGGCTGGACGGTGATCGATCTCAGCACCTCACCGATCGGTCTGGCGCGCCGGCTCTATGCCGAGTTCGAGGGTAAGGCGTCGGCCTTCGCCGATGCGCCGGTCGCGCGCACGCGCCAGGCGGCGATCGACGGCACGCTCTCCATCATGGTTGGCGGCACGTCCGAATGCTTCGCGCGCATCGAGCCGCTGCTGCGCCACATGGCGAGCGAAGTGACCTATTGCGGCGAGGCGGGCAGCGGCCAGGCGGTCAAGATCCTGAACAACATGATCCTGTTCCAGACCGGCGTGGCGCTGGCCGAGGCGCTTTCGATCGCGCGCGCCCATGGCGTCGACGGCAAGGTGTTGTTCGAGACTTTGACCAAGGGCTCAGCCGATTCCTTTGCACTGCGCAACCACGGCATGAAGGCCATGCTGCCCGGCGTCTTTCCCGAGCGGGCTTTCTCGACGACCTACGCGCTGAAGGATCTCTCCTATGCCATCGAGATGGCGGAGGAGCGCGGCGTGCCGGCGCTGGGCGCCGATGTCGCCCGCGAGCTCATGGAGCGCGCCGCCGAGCTTGGCCACGACAAGGAATATTGGCCGGTGCTGCTGCGCGCCATCGAGGACGGCACGACGAAGAAGTGAAGGGGAGTAGGGGTTCATGGCGCGCATCGCTGTCGGGGGCTTTCAGCACGAGACCAATACATTCGCGCCGCAGCAGGCGACGTGGGAGGAATTCGTGCGCGCCGACGCGTGGCCGCCCTTGCTGCGCGGACCCGAGATGATCGCGGGTGTCGAGGGTTTCAACATCCCGATCTCGGGTGCGGTGAAGCGGCTGGCCGAACTCGGCCACGAAATCGTGCCGCTCGCCTGGGCAGCCGCGGCGCCCGCGTCCTACGTCACCGCGGACGCCTATGAGAAGATGTGGGCGATGTTCGACGAGGATCTGAGTAGGCTCGGGCCGTTCGACGCCGTCTACCTAGACCTGCACGGCGCCATGGTGGCGGAGAACACCGAGGACGGCGAAGGCGAGCTGCTGCGGCGCATCCGCGGCGTCGTGGGCAACGATCTGCCGATCGTGGCGAGCCTCGACTATCACGCCAATCTCACGCCCGAGATGGCGAAGCTCGCCACGGCCCTGGTCGGCTATCGCACCTATCCGCACATCGACATGGCGGTCACGGGCAAACGCGCCGTCGAACTTCTGGATCGGCTCCTGAAAGAGAAGCGACCGGTCTATCGCGCCTATCGCCAGCTCGATTTCCTGATCCCGTTGGTCTGGCAGTGCACCTTCATCGAGCCGGCCAAGGCCATCTTCGATCTGGTGGGCGAGCTCGAGGCCGGCGAGAAGAGCCATAACCAGGGCATCGTCAGCGTCACCCACACGCCGGGCTTCCCGCCGGCCGACATCGCCCAGTGCGGGCCGGCGCTGGTGGTGTACGGCCATGACAAGGAGGCGGTCGAAGCGGCGGCCGACAAGCTCGCCCAGACCGTGAAGGCGCAGGAGAAGGCTTTCGCCGGCGAGCTGCTCGATCCCGATGCGGCGGCGCTGCGCGCCATCGAGCTGTCGAAGAAAGCCAGGAAGCCGATCGTTCTGGCCGACGTGCAGGACAATCCCGGCGCCGGCGGCACGTCCGACACGGTGGGCCTGCTGGCCGCCCTGATGCGCCACAAGGCGAAAGGCGCCGTGATCGGCATGATCGTCGACGAGGAGGCGGCGAAGGCCGCCGTCGAGACCGGCGAAGGCAACGTCATGCATCGCGGCATCGGCGCCGTCGTGGGCTACGCCGGCGAGAAGCCCGTCGTGGCGGATTGGCGCGTGGTCAAGGTGGGCGACGGCAAGTTCACCGGCACGGGTCCGTTCTATGGCGGCGCCCGGTTCCAGATCGGACCGATGGCGCTGGTCACCGACGAGGCGAGCGGCGTGTCGGCGGTGCTCGCCTGCAAGCGCATCCAGGCCGCGGATCAGGAGATGTTCCGCCATGTCGGTGTCGAGCCGTCGACGGTGCCGATCCTCGGCCTGAAATCGACGGTGCATTTCCGCGCCGATTTCCAGCCGATCGCCGAGACGATATTGGTGGTGCAGTCACCCGGCGCGCATATCACCGACCCGGTCGAGATGCCCTACAAGCACCTGCGCAAGGGCATCAGGCTCCGGCCCATGGGTCCGGTCTGGAACGGCGCTTAGCCGGAACGGAAGGCCGGACGCAGCGCCCACACCATCGGCACGGTGGTGAGCGCGATGCAGGAAACCGCGGCAAGCGCGATCGGCAGGCCAACGGCGTCGCCCAGCAGTCCGGAGAGTAAAGGCCCGGTGGCGCCCGCCACCGAGCCGCCGGTGTAGAAGATCGCGAAGGCGTGGGTGCGCCGCTCGGGGCTCACGAATTCGGGGATGGTGCCGTAGAGCACCGATGAGGTGCCGTTCAGCATCAGCCCGACGGCGGGCAGCAAAGCCAGCGCAAGCGGCAACGACAGCGGCAGGAGGGCGAGGATCAAGGCCGTCGTCGCCACTTCGGTGAGAATGACCGACGGTACGACGCCCAGCCGATGGCCGACCCAGCCCATCACCAGCTTGCCTGCGGCGCCGCCCGCGAACACCAGCGACAGGCCGAGGCCGATGGTCGGCAGGTCCGCGCCCTTGTCGCGCAGCAGGAAGGGCAGAAAGATCATGAAGCCGGTGCGCACCAGATCGTCGGCGATATGGATGGAGAACAGCAGCCAATAGGCCCACGGCCGGTCCTGGCCTGCCATCGCTTTCGATTCACCGTCCCTGCTGTCATGCAGCGGCACCGGCTTCAGCGTGGCGAGGATGACGCCCGCGCCCAGCACGGCCAGGGTTGCGACCACGATCAGCGCCTGCTGCCAGCCGAGCGAGGCGGCGATCACCGCGAACAGCGCCGGCAGCAGCACCTTGCCGACGTCGCCGGTGAAATTGTAGGTGCCGAGCGCGGTGCGTGAGCGCAAGCCGGTGAAAGCCGCGGAGACCAGGCTGGAGCCGATCGGATGCTGCGTGCTGCCGCCCAGGCCCGCCAGCACGAGGCCGGCGATCACGCCGTAGAGCGAGCCCGTCAGGCCGGCAAGACCATAACCGACGGCGATGAGGAGCGTACCGGTCGCCAACACCCGCACGCCACCCAGGCGAACCGCCAGCAGGCCCGACGGGATCTGCCCGCTCGCCATGGCGCCGGAATATACGGTCTTGAGCGCGCCGATCGCGGTATAGCTCAGCCCGAACTGGGCCTGCAGCAGCGGATAAAGGACGTTCAGGAGGTCGGTGAAGCCGTCATGCAGCGCATGCGCCCCGCCGCATACCGCGAGGGTCCGGCGGGAGGAGAGGGTTGGGGAGACGGTGACTGTCATCTCACCGTCACAATACTACCGTCCTGGTATCTGGTTGAACCAAAAAGCGATCTGCTGCTGGAAGTCGTTTTCGGCGAAGGCGATGTCGGTGATCAAGGTGGGTTTGCCGTTGCGCGGATAGCGCACGCTCTCGAGCCTTGTAAATTTGGTATCCGAGTGGTGCAGGATCAGCACTTCGCCCTGGCGGCGGTGGAAGATGAACTCGTGGATCTTTCGGATATTGACCAGGCTCACGACGTAGCGCCCGTCCGGTCCGTCATCGGCGAGCTGGCGCACCGGAATGTCGCGGCCTTCGTTGGTGATGCCCATGAGGGCNGGCGCCTCGGGCGCCATCATGTTGTCCTTGCCGGTGGTCTGGATCAGGCGGACCAGTCGATCGCCGCGCGGCGAGAGCGTGTAGCGGGCGCTGCTCTGNCCGAACAGGCCNGACGTCGTGCAGGCGCCGGCNGGGAGNGCAAGAGCGGCGANGAGCANCGCGCGCCGCGCAAGTACGCTGTGGGTCAAACCTTGTCCTTCCCGATCTTGTCCATGTCNATCATCACCGGCGTGATGGTCTCGAGCGCGCCGCCGCGAATGGCGCGGAAGAAACAGTTGTGTTGCCCGGTATGGCAGGCGGCGCCCGTCTGGTCGACCAGGACCAGCAGCGTGTCTCCATCGCAGTCGACGCGCAGATCAACCAGGGTCTGGATATGGCCGGACGTGTCGCCCTTGCGCCACGGCGCCTTGCGCGAGCGCGACCAATAACAGGCGCGGCCCGTGCGCATTGTCTCGACGACAGCGTCGCGGTCCATCCAGGCCATCATCAGCACCTCGCCGGTGTCGTGCTGCTGGGCGATCGCCGGGACGAGGCCGTGGGCGTCGAACTGGACGGCGGCGACGAAAGCGTCGATCGCCGCGGATGGATAGGTAACGGACGCTGCGGTGGGCATGGCTTGGCCTCACGGAAGAACGGGGCGTATAATCGCCCGGTAACTGCTTGGCAAATCGGGACTCGCGTGAAGAAGCTGGCCAAGGCCGCTGCGCACAACCACGATCACGATCACTGCGTCGAGGACGCCCTCGCCGCGGCGGAGAAACTGTGCGCCCGGAAGGACCTGCGATTCACGCCGCTGCGCCGGCGCGTGCTCGAGCTCGTGTGGTCGAGCCACAAGCCGGTCGGCGCCTACGCGCTGCTCGACCAGCTGCGCGACGAGGACCTGGGCTCCGCGCCGCCCACCATCTACCGCGCCCTCGATTTCCTGATCGAGAACGGACTGATCCATCGCATCGAACGCATGAACGCTTTCATCGGCTGCAGCCATCCGGGCGAGGCGCATCGCGGCTTCTTCCTGATCTGCGGCGAGTGCGGCAACGCCGAGGAGCTGCACAGCGACGGCCTTGCCGAGTCGATCGCCTCGAGCGCCAGCCGCCGCGGCTTCGCCGCCCGCGACATGACCCTGGAAGTCACCGGCACCTGCGGCGACTGCCGCAAGGCCTGACACGCGGCCTCAGGCGTTGTGCGCCCGGTTCAGCCGGTCGAAGCCTTCGGCGAGGTCGGTCTTGAGATCCTCGACGTCCTCCAGACCGATATGGACGCGCAGCAGTTGCTTACCCTTGGGCCACGGCACGGCGGTGCGGTACTGGTCGGGGTGGGCCGGGATCATCAGGCTCTCGTAACCGCCCCAGCTGGCGCCCATGCCGAAGATGTCCATGCCGTCCAGCATCGCCGCCAGCGCGTTCTTGCTATAGCCGTCGCGCAAGGTGAAGGAGAACAGGCCGGACGAGCCCTTGAACAGCTTCTTCCAGTTGTCGTGGCCCGGACAGTCGGGCAGGGCGGGGTGCAGTACCTTGTCGACCTCGGGCCGATCCTTCAGCCAGTGCGCCATCTCGACGCCGCTCTTTTCATGGTGGCGCAACCGCACGCCCATGGTGCGCAGGCCGCGCAGCGCGAGGTAGCAGTCGTCGGGCGCCGCGTGGAAACCGAAGGACTGGCAGGCGGTCTTCGCCGTCTCGAACATCTGCCGCGTGGCGCAGGAGATGATGCCCATCATGGCATCGGAATGGCCGACGATGTACTTGGTGCCGGCATGAATGGAAAGATCGCAGCCGTGGTCGAACGGCTTGAAGTAGAGCGGCGTCGCCCAGGTATTGTCGATCAGGACGGCCGCTCCGTGCTTCTTGGCGACGCCGGCCAAGGCATCGACGTCCTGCACCTCGAAGGTCTGCGAGCCGGGCGCCTCGAGATAGACCACCTTGGTGTTGGGCCGCATCAGTTTCTCGATGCCGGCGCCGATCATGGGATCGAAGAAGGTCGTCTCGACGCCGAAGTTCTTGAGCGTGGTGTTGGCGAAGCGCCGCGCCGGGCCGTAGGCGTTGTCGGTCAGCAGCATGTGATCGCCGGTCTTCAGGAAGCCCACGATCGCGCCGGTGACGGCGGCGAGGCCGGACTGCACGGCGATCGAACGGTGCGCGCCCTCGATGGCGGCGACCGCATCCTCCAGCGCCTTCTGGGTCGGCGTGCCGTTACGGCCGTATCCATAGCCCTCGAAGGGCACGCGATTCTCGAACTTCTCCATGGTCGGGGAGAGGATCGTCGAGGCGTGATAGACGGGTGGGTTGACGATGCCGAAGTTGTTGGCGGGATCGCGGCCGGCGACGGCCAAAACCGTGTCGGGGCGGGTATAAGTTTTCTTGCTGGTCATGGGATCGCACTATGGCACACGGTTCCAAGCGGCGGCCAGCGATAGAGATCGGGCCATAGCGTGCGCGGATCCTGCAATTCCCTGGCCTCGCGGCGCACGATCCGAAAGCCCGCTCTGCGATAGGTATCGAGCGCGCGCGGATGGTCGAGCGAATTGGTGTTGAGGGTCAGCAGAGTCGTGCCGCGCGCAAAAGCCCGTTGGACGGCCCGGTCGAGCAGCCACGGGCCGATGCGGCGGCCGACATAGGCGAGCGTGAGGCCGAAGAACGCGAGGTCGTCGTCGGCGAGCTCGATGTAGCCCACCAGGTCGCCGTCGTGTCGCGCGACATGCAGCTCGTGGCCGGGCTGGTCCAGCAACGCCTGCAGGGCATCGTCGGACAGCAGCCGCCGCTCGTACCATAGCCACGGCCGGCCGACGCGGTCGTAGAGGTCACGGTAGAAAGCGGCGGTGGGCGCCACGACTCTTTCCAGCGCGACGTCGACCTCGGGCGGCCGCCCGCGCTGCGTCCAGTCGGCCCGCACCATTTCCAGATGCGTGATCGTGATCGGCAGCCTCCCGTCGGGGCGCGGCGGCGGCTGGTGGGCGAAGAGATCAGGCGCCGGTGACGATGGGTGTGTCGGCACGGCCGCCCCATTCGGTCCACGAGCCGTCATAGATCGCCGCCTCCGGTGCGCCGGTCAGGTAGAGGCCGAGCGCCACGACGCAGGCGCTGACGCCCGAGCCGCAGCTCGCCGTCACCTTCTTCGCGGGATCGAGACCGGACGCCGCGATGCGCGCGCCAAGCTTGTCGGCCGGCAGCATCGTGCCGGTATGGGGATCAAGCAGCTCGTTGTAGGGCAGGTTGAAGGCGCCCGGCATATGGCCGGCGCGCAGGCCGGGCCTGGGCTCGGGAACCTCGCCGCGAAAACGGTTGGCCGCCCGCGCGTCGACGATCTGTTCGCGCTTGCTGTCGACCAGCGCCTTCACGTCGTCGACCGAGCGCACCAGCGTATTGTCGATCCGCGCCGTGAAGTGCCGTTCGCGCGGCGGCGTCGGATCGTCGGTGACCGGGTGGCTTTCCTTCATCCACTTGGGCAGGCCGCCGTCGAGCACCGCGACGTCCTTGTGGCCCATGGCGCGGAACATCCACCACACGCGCGTGGCGCCCAGCATCGGCGTGGTGTCGTAGACCACGATCTTGTTGCCGTCGCCCAGCCCGAGCTTGCGCACGCGCGCGGAAAACTTCTCCGCCGACGGCAGCATGTGGGGCAGCGGGCTCGCCGTGTCGGCGATCTCGTCGATGTCGAAGAACACCGCGCCGGGAATGTGCTGCTGCACGAACTCCGCCTTGGGATCGCGCTTCTGGGCCGGCAGGTAGAACGAGCCGTCGACCAGGCGGATGTCCGGCGCATCGAGGCGGGCGGCCAGCCAGTCAGTGCTGACCAGCGCGTCGGGTCTTGCGTAGTCCATTCACGTTCCTCTTTCATTGGAGCGCGGACCTCCAGGTCCGCTCATGATCATGATGCGGACTCGGTCGGGGTCCCCCCCGACCTGAGGAGGTCCGCGCTCCGTTTGACTCTACGTGAGCGCGATGACGAAGCGCCGGTTCATCTTGCCCTTGTTCTCGATCTTGATGCACTCGACCCGGCCGATCTCGCCGGTGCGCGCCACGTGCGTGCCGCCGCAGGCCTGCAGGTCGATGCCCTCGATGGCCAGCAGCCGCACGCGGCCGGCGCCCATCGGCGGGCGCACGCTCATGGTCTTGACCAGCTCGGGCCGCGCGGTGAGTTCCTCGTCGGTAATCCATTGCGGCGTCACCGGCCGGTCGAGGGCGATCAGCTTGTTGATCTCCTCGGTGACCCATTCCTTGGCCGGAACCTCGCCTTCGAGATTGAAGTCCAAGCGGCTCTTGTCGGCGCCGACCTGGCCGCCGGTGACGTTGCCCTTGATCACCGCCGACATGACATGGAGCGCGGTGTGCATGCGCATGTGCAGCAGCCGGCGGTCCCAGTCGAGGGTGCTGTGCAGCTTCGTGCCGACCGCGGGCCGGGGCGCATCGGGCGCCAGAACGTGCAGCACGTCTGCGCCATCGGCCTTCACTGCGTCGACGATGCGGGCCTCGCTGCCGTCCCAGCGCAGGCTGCCCGTATCGCCGGGCTGGCCGCCGCCGGTCGGGTAGAAGATGGAGCGGTCCAGCCGCACGCCGCGCTCGTCGAGCGCGGTCACGGTGGCCTCGGCCTCCTTGAGATAGGCGTCCTGCCGGAAAAGTTCTTCGACCATCTTAGGGATTTAGGCCCTCGCCAGCCGCGCCGCAACTTCCTGCGCCGTCGGCATCGAGGGCGCCGCGCCCAGCCGCTCGACGGAACAGGAGGCGGCGGCGCTGGCGTAGCGCGCGGCATCGATGGGCGTGGCGCCCGCGGACATCCGGGCGGCGAGCGCGCCCACGAAGCAGTCGCCCGCGCCGGTCGTGTCGACGACCTTGGCCTTGAAGGCGGGGATGGCGGTCGCGCCGTCGGCCGTCACCACGACGGCGCCGCGGGAGCCCAGTGTCGCTACGACGGCCCGTGCGCCCTTGGCCCGAAGTTGCTGGCAGGCGGCGGCGACGTCGCGCACAGCACTTGCGGTTCGGAGCCTCGTGCCGGTTGCCTGCGACAGCTCGATCTCGTTCAGCACGGCGACATCGACCACCTTCATCAAGCGGTCGGCGTGCCGCACGAACGGCGCGAGGTTCAGGATGGTGCGGGCGCCGGCGGCCCGCGCGCGCTTCAGGATCGCCTCGGTCGCCGCGATCGGCGTCTCGAACTGCGCCACCCAGACCTCGTCGTCGCGCGGCTCCTGGCGGACCATTTCCTTGGTGAAGTGGAGATTGGCGCCGGAAGCGACGGTGATCGCATTGTCCCCCTGGGCGACCTGGATCAGCGCCACGCCGGTGGCCGGGCCGTCGATCTCGCGGACGCCGGAACAGTCGATGTCGTTGTCGGCGAGGAAGCCGCGCAGGCTGTTGGCGAAGGCATCGTTGCCGACGGCGCCGATCATCGCCGTCGGCGCGGCGAGGCGGACGGCCGCGACAGCCTGGTTGAGGCCCTTGCCACCGGGCAGGAACGACACCGTGGCGCCCAGCAACGTTTCGCCCGGAACCGGCCGCCGCGCGCTCTGCACGACGACGTCCATGTTGAGGCTGCCGCAGACGACGACCCTGCTCATCAGGGGCTGCTCATTTCATCCAGGGCGGGATCGGCAGGTTCTTCTCGCGCAGGAACGCCGGATTGAAGAGCTTGGACTGATAGCGTTGTCCGCCATCGGCCAGGATGGTGACCACGGTCTTGCCCGGGCCGAGGTCGCGGGCGAGCCGCATGGCGCCCACGATGTTGATGGCCGTCGAGCCGCCCAGCACCAGGCCCTCGTGCTCGATCAGGTCGAACAGGACGGGCAGGGCCTCCTCGTCGCTGATCTGGTAGGCCATGTCGATCGGCGTGCCCTCGAGGTTGGCGGTGACGCGGCCGTTGGCGATGCCTTCGGTGATCGAGTTGCCCTCGGCCTTCAGTTCGCCCTTGACGAACCAGCTGTAGAGCGCCGAGCCCATCGGATCGCTGAGCGCGATCTTGATCTCGGGGTTGCGCTCCTTGAGGGCGCGCGCCACGCCGCCCAGGGTGCCGCCGCTGCCCACCGAGCAGGTGAAGCCGTCGACCTTGCCGTCGGTCTGCTCCCAGATCTCGGGCCCGGTGGTGCGGTAGTGGCCGTCACGGTTGGCCGTGTTGTCGAACTGATTGGCCCAGATCGCGCCATTCGGCTCCGTGGCGGCGAGCTCCTCGGCGAGCGTGCCGGAGTAGCGCACGTAGTTGCCGGGATTGGCGTAGGGCACGGCGGGCACGAGCCTGAGGTCGGCGCCACAGAGGCGCAGCATGTCCTTCTTTTCCTGGCTTTGCGTTTCGGGCATCACGATCACCGAGCGATAGCCGCGCGCATTGGCGACCAGGGCAATGCCGATGCCAGTGTTGCCGGCGGTGCCCTCGACGATCACGCCGCCGGGCCTGAGCTGGCCGCGCTTCTCGGCATCCTCGATGATGGCGAGCGCCGCACGATCCTTCACCGAGCCGCCGGGATTGAGGAACTCCGCCTTGCCGTAGATGTTGCAGCCCGTCGCCTTCGAGGCGGCGATCAGCTTGATCAGCGGCGTGTTGCCGATGCTATCGATGAAACCCGACCGGACGTCCATGACATGCTCGCTCTGCTTGGCCTGCGCTTCCCGGGCGGACGGTAGACAGGGAGCCGGGCCCAAGGCAACCGGCCTTGCCGCGGCCCTTCCGTCGCGCAGTGTGCTGTGGACACGGTTTCCCAGGCGACGGCGGCGGCTCGCACCGGGGATTAGCGCAATTTCCGCTAGCGAATGCCCAATCGGCACGCGAACCCGATGGCGCCTCAAGAGCGCGGCTGTCCGGCGAGCTGACGTGGGTGGCTGGGTGGTGGGACGCACAGCCGACATGAGGCGATCCTCTGCTCGTGAGTGTCGGCAGGCATACGCCACAACATTGCTCAGGAGCGTCAAGAGGAAAGTGTCGTCGACGAACAGAATAATACTTTCGTACCGGCATGGAGGGCGCGGGAGAGCGTGGGGCGTCGGTCGTACACCATGAGTGGGGTTACGCGCGCCCGCGATGACAGCAGAATGCTGTCAGATCTCCCCGATGGGGACGGCAAGATCGTGGCTAGCGCCAGCGCGCCCGCAGCTCGTCGCGATGCAGCGCCAGCCACTGCAGGGCGATCACGCCCAGCGCGTTGCCGATCTCGTCGCGATCCAGCATGGCGCGCGCTTCGGCATAGGGCAGTACCTTGACCAGGATGTTCTCGCCTTCCGACTCGAGCCCGAAGACGCCGCCGGCGTTCGTCGTGTCGACTCTTCCCAGAAAGCACGCGCACGTCTCGGAGCAGGCGCCGGGGCTCACCACCATGTCGTACATGGCGATGACCTCCTTGATCTCGAGCCCGGCCTCCTCGACGGCTTCGCGCCGGATGAGCTGTTCGGGCGATTCGTCGTGCTCGATGATCCCGGCGACGACCTCCCACGTCCAGGGATGGCGTCCGGCGACATAGGCGCCCGCCCTGAACTGGCGGATCAGCACGACCTCGTCCCGCAGCGGGTCGTAGGGCAGCACGGCAGCCGCATGTCCGCGCTCGAACACCTCGCGCCGAAGCGTGGCGCTCTGGCCCCCTTGATAGAGGCCATGGCGGAAGAAATAGCGACCGACGCGAAAGTATCCTTGGAACGCCACCTCATGCTCGACGAGTTCGACCGTTTCGTTGGGCAGGGGAGGCGTCGCCATGGCAGAACTCCGGATGCAAAAAGGGCCGCCCCCGGATGAGAGCGGCCCTGAATTGGCTCCGGAGGAGGGATTCGAACCCCCGACCTAGCGGTTAACAGCCGCGTGCTCTACCGCTGAGCTACTCCGGAATAATCATCGCGCGACGGCGCGGCGGGCCGGTCGCGAAGGCGCGGTGTTTTGACAGAGCCTTCCGGCCCACGCAAGGCCCGCGAAGCGCGGCAGTCTCCGTGAGCGGTTTGTGGAGGCCTGGGCCGGAATCGAACCGGCATACGCGGATTTGCAGTCCGCTGCATAGCCACTCTGCCACCAGGCCGCACGAGGAGCGCGGTGCTAT
>JGI12053J15887_10000580_pt1 | contig 15225 bp, 10 predicted proteins | sample MedBloCAOM1_O3_FD_15887 | JGI IMG/M metagenome (IMG submission 15887)
AAACACCTGTCGACGTGAAGCTGCGACTATGGTTACCCATGAACAGGTGATCGTACTCGACCGCGACCGACCAATTCGGTGCGAATCCGAATTCGAGGCCGGTTCCGACGACACCACCCCAGCGTGTTTCACTCGCCGAATCGAACAGCGCGCCTGTGGTGGTCACCGTACCTCGGTATTTGTCGTCGGTCACGGCGGCGCCGCCCTTCACATACCAAAGGACGTTGTTCCAGGCATACCCGACCTGGCCGGTGAACAGGCCGAACGCTTCGATCTTGGAATTGTTGGTCCAAGCGGGAATGAAAACGCTGACATTAGATCCCTTCAAATCAGCCCAGTCGCCCTGCGCCTCCAGTCCGAACACCCAACCGGCGCTCTGCCAACGGTAGCCAATCTGACCGCCAACCACTCCGCCGGTCGCATCGTGACAACCTTCACGGAAGATGGGCACGACAGTTGCACCGGGGAAGTTCGTGACATCCCAGCACTTGTGACTCGATCCCCAGCCGCCGTTGGCGCCGACATAGAAACCGCTCCAGTCATAGATCGCCGCGACCATCGGCGGCGCCTTGGTGTAAGGACGTGCCGCCAGATCAGCCGCCGACGCGGGAGCGGCCATACCCAATGCTACCAGACCAACCGTGGCCAGCAAAAACTTCTTCATCATATTTCTCCATCCCCGTCGCCTGCAGTGATCTATCCGAACGATAAATGCACTCGCGACCGCCGATAACGTTGTTGCAGACATTCGCCTGATTCCAATTCCATCCACAACCTATACGATCGGGCCCCGAGGTTGCGTAACTTTAATGCAACAACCCATTTTTCAAATATGACTGGAAAATGGCAAGCTGCATCCGATCGCAGAGGGTCAGTTCTGCTGACCTTCCAAAGCAGGACGCCTGCCAATTTGAGCCCGCACAAATCAATCGTGCGCGTTCATGAGATGGTCGACTCATGATGCTGTTAGCTGCGGGCAAGTGATGCCTGGTGTTGTGACATCGCGCCGTTTCGGCGCGATGCAACGGTTCGGCGCGCGATGCAACGGTTCGTCGGCTAACGGGGGACAAAGCGGACTCGGGCAGATCGGCTCGATCGGTGCATTCATGATTTCACGGCCTAATGCACCGCCGCGTACATGATTTTCTCCTCGGTCGCTTCCAGGGCGGAAAATTCCTCGACCACTTTGCCTTGCCGCGACACCAGAATGCGATCGGACAGCGCCATGATCTCGGGCAGATAGGAGGAGATCACCACCACCGCCTTGCCTTCGTCCGCCAGTCGCTGGATCAGTTCGTGGATCTCGACGATCGCGCCGACATCGACGCCGCGCGTCGGCTCATCGAAGATGATCAGATCCGGATCCTGCACCAGTGATTTGGCGATCACGACCTTCTGCTGGTTGCCGCCCGACAATTCGACGACCTTCATGTCGTTGCCGGTGGCACGCACCTTAAGCTTGTCGACCCAGGTGCTGCCGACCTTGTCGGCCTCGCGCCGCGACAGGAAGAAGCGGCCGCCGGGGAGCTTTGCCAGCAGTCCGAGATAGATGTTGCGGGCGACCGACATGGTCTCGAAAAAGCCCTCGACCTTGCGGTCCTCGGTGACGTAGGCGATGCCGGCCCGCACCGCGGGCGCGGGAACGCGGTAGCGCACCGGCTTGCCGTGCAGGATCACCTCGCCGCCGTGAAAGAAATCGCGCTTCAAAATGCCGGCGACGACCTTGAATGTCTCGGTGCGGCCGGCGCCGACCAGGCCGAACACGCCGGTGATCTGGCCGGCGAACACCGAGAGCGAATTGTTCTGGACCATCGGCGCCATCTTGAGGTTCTGCACAGTCAGCACCCGCGCGCCGGCAGGCCGCACCGTGGTCTTGCGCGTGCCATAGAGCGTGTTCGACAAATCGCGTCCGACCATCGCCTGCACGATCCGCGCGCGGTCGAAATTCCTGGCATCGTCGGTCACGACATGCTTGCCGTCGCGNAGGATGGTAATTCGATCCGCCAGTATCAGCGCTTCCTCGAGCGCGTGCGAAATGAACACGATCGACACGCCGCGGCGCTTCAAGTCGCGCACGAGATCGAAGAAATACTTTTTTTCCTCCGGCGTCAGCGTGGCCGTCGGTTCGTCGAAGATGATGACTTTCGCTTCATGCAGGACGGCGCGTGCGATTTCGACCATCTGCTTCTTGGCGGCGCCGAGCAGTCCGACCGTCGCGGTCGGGGTGACGTCGAAGTTGAGCGATTGCAGGAACTGCTGGGCGGCGATGTAAATCCCGCGCAGCCGGTTGTAGAAAAGCTCCTGTCCGAGGAACAGGTTCTGGGCCACCGTCATGGTCGGAACCAGGCTGTTTTCCTGAAACACCATCGCGATGCCGAGATGGCGCGCTTCGAGCGGCGTTCGGGGTGCTGCTTCAACGCCGTCGACCTGCATGGTGCCGGTCGTCAGCGTCACCACGCCGGCCATCACTTTTGTCAATGTCGATTTGCCGGCGCCGTTCTCGCCGACCAGGGCGTGAATCTCGCCGCGACGCAGCTCGAAATCGACATTCTCGATCGCGGGCACGCCGGCATAGAGCTTTGTCGCCTTGCGAAGCGCGAGGATGATGTCGCTCATGCCCGCAATTCCCGCTCGATCATGGCGAGCGGCGCGCGCAACACCCGGCCCGGCCCCTTGGCTATGGCGTACAGCGATCCCGCCATTTCGACGGCCGCCACCACGCCATGGTTGACGCCGTCGACCCTGCTGTGCGCTGCGCAAAGCGGCAATCCGTCGGCATTGAGCCTGATGACGAGGCCATAGGATCGCGGCGGCGCCCACGGTTTGACGACGCCCATGGTCTTGATATGGGCGCCCTGCATCGGTTCGAGAAACGACCGGCCGGATTTCAGTTTCGGCGCGATCCAGTATTCCGGATCGATTTCCGCCATCATGCGGCGCCGATAGGCATTTTCGCGCAGCACGAATTCGACGAGCTGGGTGCGCGCCGCGAATGCCGTGAGCCAGAAGCCGCCGGACGCCGCCGGGGAAAGCCGCGACGGATAGACCGGCAGATTGTCCAGCACGGCCCGCTGGCTGCCATCCTGCGCGATGGCAACCATCCGATGTCGCCAGCTTTCGCTGACGAAGACGGCATCGCCCGCGGCGCAGGCGCCAAATGCGTAAGACAGCCCCGAGGCGATCGGGCGCACCCGCCCGCTTGCGATGTCGAGGCTGAGGACTTTTCCGGTGCGGCCGCGTTCCATCAGGTCGTACACCCATTGCCCACAGGGTCGCGCCGTCGAGCCATCCGTCGCGATCAGCGTTCCCTGCGCGCCCGGCGAAAGCGCGTTGATCGCGTTCATCGATGGGTCGGCGATGGTCGTCCGGGGGCTGGAAGCCGACGGTGTTGCGAACACCTGCACCTCGCGCCCGTCAAGCGCTGCCGCGATGCCGCCATCCGGCAGGCAGCATAGCGCCGATATGGCGCGGTCAAAACGCCTGACTTCGGTGACGGCGGCAGCGTCGAGGCGCAGAATGGCGGCGCCATCCGCGATGTAGAGCACCTTGCCGTCGGTTGCGAGGTCCTCGGGCGCTTCGAACTGCCCGACCGTCTCGGCCTTTTCCAGAATCTGGTTGGGTTTCAGCGCGCCGTCGAAGGAGGGCACCGTGATGGTGGCGTCGCCCCGTCCCAGAAAGCGATCGGCAAAATCTTTCAACGCGGAGATCATGTCGTTTTTCTCCAGCGCCGTTCGTACTGGACGAAGTCGGGGTCGGCACCTTCCAGCTTGTATCGGCCGATACGATTGTTGGCGATGCCGCCGAGATAGAGATAGCCGCGATGTTCGCGCATCGATGTGATCATCGGATGGTTGACGCCGCGCAGGTCCCACAACGAGTCCAGCACGTCGCCGCGCTCGTTGAACTTGATGACGCATCCGGTGTTGATGTTGGGGAACAGCCATTCGTCGATCGGAACCCGTTTGCCCATGCGCTTGCGGAAGCCGGGCATTTTCCATGCAAGATCGAGCGCGGGGCTGCGCATGCCGACCATCGCCAGCCAGTAGTTTCCGTCGGACGCCAGATTGATATTGTCGGGATAGCCCGGCAGGTTCTCCAGCACGGCCTCGATTTTCCCGGTGTTCGGGCCGTCGAACCAATAGCGCTTGATCGAGCAACCAAACGTTTCGGCGAACAGGATCGATTGGCCGTCGCTCGCAATACAAATGCCGTTGGGAAATTTTAGGCCGCGCAGCACGGTGCGGGTGGTTTGGTTGTTGGGATCGTAGCAAATGATCCGGCCGTTGCCGCGCGCCTCCAGGCCATCGACCGGCCATTCATGCATTTCGTATCGCACGGTGGCTTCGGAGAAGAAAATGCGCCCGTCATCGGCGATATCGAGATCATCGGCCAGCCGCAGCCGGCTGTCGTCGTTGACCGAATAGAGGCTTCGGTTGGTCTCATCGGTTACCTTCTCGACCTTGCGGTCGGGCGTGATGCGGTAGAGGCCCATGCCGCCGATGCACACATAGAGATTATCGGCCCGGTCGAAGGCCATGCCGAGCGGCTGGCCGCCGATATGGGCGAACACCTCCATCTGCTGATAGTCGGGCGCCAGGAAGCGGATGATGTCGCCGTGGCGCGAACCGGCATAGAGATGATCGTTGCGATCGAGGATGACGTCTTCCGGCGCCTCGATGCGGCCGAGGCCGATCAGCGTCACGTCGCGCAGTCTGTCATTCTGCGCGAACGGCCCGCTGCCGGGTTCGGTCGAAACCGCCGCGCCCAGCCCATGAAAGGTCGGGCTGACATAGACCTTGCTGATGATGCGCGTGCGGTTCTTCAGCCAGCGAATATCGATGGTGGCGGCGACCAGCAGCACGCCGGCGAGCACCATGCGATTGACGCCACCGCTCACCGACAGCGTGGTCAGGCCGTTGATCACGAACAAGACGATCAGCGTGCCGACCAGCGCTTTGGCCACGGAGCCCTTGCCGCCGCCAAGGCTGATGCCGCCCAGTACGGTCGCGGTCAACACCGTTACTTCAAGGCCGACGCCGACGTCGCCGCCGACGGTGCCGAGTCTCGCCGCAAAAAACAGTGCGCCGATCGCGGTCAGGACCCCGCTTGCGGTGTAGCACAAGGCGATCGTGCGCCGCACCGGAATGCCGGAATTGTAAGCCGAGCGGCGCGAGCCGCCGATCGCCGTGACATGCCACCCCGGCCGCAAGCGGGTGAGGAAGACATGTCCGAACAGCGCGATGACGATATAGACCAGCACGACGCTTGGTACGCCCGCGACCCCGCCGCCACCCAGAAAATTCCAGGAGGGGATATCGGGGAACGCGGCGGCGATCTTGTTCGAATAGTCGAACAGCAGCAGGTCGTAGGCGGATCGATAGATGATCAGCGTGATCAGCGTGGTGATGAAGGCGCGCAGCCGCAGGTATCCGATCAAAAGGCCGTTGATGGCGCCAAGCGCCACGCCGCAAACAAGCGTCGCAGCGACGACCGCCGGCACCGGCCAGTCCAGCACATTGAGGCAGAACAGCGCGCAGAAGTCGCACAAAGCGAACATCGATCCGACCGACAGGTCGATGCCGCCGACGATGACGACGAGCGCCATGCCGAGCACGACAAAACCGATTTCGCCGGCCTGCCGTCCGGTATCGGCAAGACCGCCGGCGGAGAGAAAACCGGGGATCGAACGGCTGAGAAGGATGGTGATGATCAGGAGAACGATGACCGGGATCGCGGTCTCGGTCCAGCGCTTGGAAAGAATTTCGCCGAGCAGATGATCCGGCCAGTAACGGTATCGCAAACGAAGAAGTGCGTCTTGCATCGGCGGCCTGGAGGGGAGGGAGGAATCTTGATGGATGCGGTCGGTGCTTCGAGGCGAGCGGCCATGCGATGGCGGCCGCTCGCCAGTTGGCGCGGAGATGATCTATTTCTTGAGATCGCTGAGATTCCAGCAGGCGGTATCGCTTGCTGCGTTCTCCTTGGTGATCGGGATCAGGGTCGTGTACATCGATCCCTTCACCGATCCGGGCTTGACGCCGGAGGACACCAGCCATTTGATCACGCCGGCCATTTGCTCGGCCTGTGTCGGCACGTCGTAGCTCAGATTGAGATCGAACGCGCCGGACTTGACGAGTTCGCACGCGCCCCGCCGCTCGCCGCCGCCGGAGGTTGCGACAAAGACCTTGCCGGTGAGGCCGGCTTCCTTCACCGCGGCTGCGGTTCCGATATCCATGCCGTCCCAGAAGCCGACGATGCCGCACAGATCGGGATTCTGTTTCAACACGGTCTGCGTGATCGCCTTGGCCTTGGCGGCATCCCAATCGGCGGCCTGGCTCGAGACCACCTTGATATCCGGATTTTTGGCCAGCACATTTTCAACGCCTTTCAGCGTGTAGGCGCTCGCCGCGGCCGACAATGCGCCCTGGATGATGGCGATCTTGTTCGACTTGCCCTTGCAGGCGCTGACCACCGCCTCGGTGTCGCGCTCGCCGATCTCGATCCAGTTGGCGCCGACGAAGGCCGAACTGCGATAGCTCGAGCCCATATTGATCTGGATGACGTAGATGCCTTCGTTCTCGGCGCGCTGCAGCAGTTTTGCGTAGGTCTGCACGTCGGGATTGTGGATGATCATCGCTACCGGCTTTTCGGAAATCAGCGTCGTCACCGCCTGCGCGCCGGCGTTGGTGCTCCAGTTCGGATCGCGGACGATCACCTTGACGCCGTAGGGCTCCAGTTCCTTCTTGACGCCCGCGAACCAGCCCTCGGTCAGATCGAAATTCATGGCGACCGGCACGTAAGCGACGGTCTTGCCGGCGAGCGATTCCTTGAAGGCCCCTTGAAAGGGTTCGTCGAGGCCCTTTTGTGCGAGTGCCGGCGATGCCATTGCGGCGATCAAACCGATCCCGAACAACATCGTCTTGAGTGTCGTCCGTCCAGATGAAGCCATATCGTCCTCCCGTTATTGATATTGTTGATGACGCAGCCGTTCAGATGTCGCCTTGTTGCGCGGTCTCCTCGTTGCGCGGGTTCAGGAAAGAGTCCGCGATGACGGCGACCAGAAGCACCACGCCTTTGATGAGGTTCTGGCCGGAATAGGAGACGTCCATGATGGTCATGCCGTTGAGCATGGTGCCGATCAGCAGCGTTCCGATGACGACATTAAGGACGCCACCGCGCCCGCCCGACAATCCGATGCCGCCCAGCACGACCACCAGAATCACATCGTAAATCAGCGTCGAATTGAAGATGCGCGTCGGCATGCTGTTGACGGAAGCTGCCAGGATCAGGCCAGCCACACAGCCGATCAGCGCCGCCAGCACATATTGCAGCACGATGATGGGCCGGGTCGGAATGCCCGTGACCCGCGCGCCATTGGGATTGTCGCCGATCGCATAGATGTAGGCGCCGATCCGGGTCTGCCGCAGCAGGAAGGCCACTGCGATGCACGACAGCGCGAACATGACGATCGACATCGGTATGCCCAGCAGATTGCCCTGTCCGAGCCGCTCGAAACCGTCGAGTCCTGGACTCCACTGCACGACGTCGAGCTTGAACAATGCGGCCTGGCCGAGGCCGGCGAGAAACAATCCGGACGCCAGTGTCGTGAACAGCGACGGCACCTCGGCATAGGCGATCAGCCATCCGTTGACGAGACCGAACACCGCCGTCAAGGCAAACGCCGCGACGAGCGAGATCGACAGCGAGTGACCGTCCTGGACCATCTGTAGGACCAGCCCCGGCGGCACCGCCAGGGCTGCAATCAGCGAAATGTCGATGCCGCGCCCGATCACGACAATCGCCATCGCAAGGCCGAGGATGCCCAGCACCGCCACGTTCTGCAGCAGCGTCAACATATTCGCGGTGGTAAGAAAGCCGGGCAGGGCAATCGCGAAGACGGCAAAAAGCGCGGCAAAAACCGCGAACACGATTCCCTGCTGCCCGACGCTCCTGATTCCCATGCCGGCTTCTCTTGTTTGTTCTTTTGCCGGAGATGTTCGCGCGCTTTGATCGCCAATGCAAGCGATCACGGTGATGCACGTGATGACGCATCATCGAAAAACCGCAAGCGGCCGCGCCCAAAAAATATTCCGCGTAAAGAAAAGCCGCGCAGCGCCACAATCAGAGGGTCTTGAGGTTCACCGCCACATCCCGCGCATGCGGGCTCCAACGTCCAGCCGAACACTTTTGTTCGCAGCGCGGGCGGCAGTCCCGGTTGCCGAAAGCGGCCAGCTTGTCTTTTCGAACAGGCCGAGCAGCCGTTCCGGAATGAAACGCGTCCGTGACGCATAGACGTGGCGATCGCCTTGCGCGCGCTGGCCGTGGGTGAAGAAACGCTGCGGCACGACGAGGTGCAGATCGTCCTTGGCGCGCGTCATCGCCACGTACAGAAGCCGGCGCTCTTCCTCGATTTCGGCCGATGTGCCGGCCCCGAGATCCGACGGCATGCAGCCATCGACGACGTTGAGGACGAACACCGATTTCCATTCCTGGCCTTTGGCGGAATGGATCGTGGAGAGGATCACATAATCCTCGTCGAGCAGCGGCACGCCGGCCTGGTCGCTGGTCGCATCGGGAGGATCGAGCGTGAGTTCGGTCAGGAAACGCTCGCGCGAAGGATAACCGCCGGCAATCTGTTCGAGCTGAACGAGATCGGCGCGCCTTGTGCCGGCGTCCTCGTGAATGCGATCGAGATGCGGCTCGTACCAGAGCCGCGCACGTTCCAGTTCGGCCGGCCAGCCGGCGCGGCCCGAGCCGAGGTCGGTGACGGTCGCGACGAAGCTTTGCCAGTCGTCGCCGGCGCGGGGAGGCGAAGGGGCTTCGGCGAGAGCCATCATCGGATCGCTGGCTTTGGCCATGTGGTCGAGGACGCGCTGCGCCGATGTGGACCCGACGCCGGGAATGAGATGCATCAGCCGAAACCCGGCGACACGGTCGCGCGGGTTCTCGACGAAGCGGAGCATCGCCAGCATGTCCTTGATATGCGCGGCATCGAGAAACTTCAGCCCGCCGAACTTGACGAACGGGATATTGCGCCGGGTCAGTTCGACCTCCAGCGGGCCGCTGTGATGCGATGTTCGGAACAGCACGGCCTGTTGCTTCAGTACTATCCCGGACTCGCGGCGCTCAAGCACGCTTTCGACGATGTAGCGGGCCTGGTCGGCCTCATCGCGCACCGATACCAGTTGCGGTTTTGTGGCGGAGGTCCGCTCGGTCCACAGGTTCTTGGTAAAACGTTCGCTGGCGAGCTCGATGACGCCATTGGCGGCGGCGAGAATGGTTTGGGTCGAACGATAGTTGCGATCCAGCGTGACGATCATGGCTGGCGGATCAAATTGGCCGGGGAAGTCGAGAATGTTGCGCACCGTTGCCGCGCGAAACGAATAGATCGACTGCGCGTCGTCGCCGACCACGGTAAGGCCTCGGCCGTCCGGTTTCAGAGCCAACAGGATCGAGGACTGCAGGCGGTTGGTGTCCTGGTATTCATCGACCAGAACGTGGTCGAAGCGGCCGCCGATGTCGTCCGCCAATTTGGGATCGCTGACGGTCTGGGCCCAGTACAGCAGGAGGTCGTCGTAATCGAGAATGTTTTGCCGCTGTTTGGCTTCGACATAGGCGGCGAACAATCGCTTGAGCTCGGCCGCCCATCCCGAACACCACGGAAACGATTTTCCGAGTACCTGTTCAATGCCGGATTCCGCGTTGACACATCGGGAGTAGATCGCAAGGCACGTGCCCTTGGTTGGAAAGCGGTTTTGGGTTTTGGAGAAGCCGAGTTCGTGTCGCACCAGATTGATCAGGTCGGCCGAATCCTCGCGGTCATGGATCGTGAACGCCGGGTCGAGACCGATCTGGTCGGCATAGTCGCGCAGAATTCTGGCTCCGATGCCGTGAAAGGTGCCGGCCCAGCTCAGCGCGTCGGTCATGACGCAGGCTCCGTCGCCCATCACCTTGCGGGCAATCCGCTCGACGCGGCGGGTCATCTCGCTGGCGGCACGGCGCGAGAATGTCATCATCAGAATGCGGCGCGGATCGGCGCCGTTGACGATCAGGTGGGCGACCCGGTGCGCCAGCGTATTGGTCTTGCCGGATCCCGCGCCGGCAATGACCAGGAGCGGAGCCCGCGGCGCGCAATCGCGTTCCCGCACGCCGTGCTCGACGGCAAGCCGCTGCTGCACGTTGAGGGTGTCGAGGTAGCTCGCAGCGGGCATGATTTTCTCGTCCGAGGAGGAACGACGCTCGCTGATTCCTGCTTTGTTCGCAATGGTTGACTGGATCGAGGCGCCGGTTCTCCGGCATGCGCGGCGCTTACTTGCGACGGGTACTTGCCCGGCAATTATACGCCTTGCGAAACCCCGCGGCCTGGGCGTCTTCCTCGGAGCAGAACCAGCGATCCGGTTTTGTCACCGGGGCGTAACTCCGGCACGCCTGCAGGTGATAGACACCGACGTAACCTGTCAGGCGCGCGCGCCTGGCGAATTTTGCCTTGATGCTGCAGCCGGGCGGCATCGCCGGTTCGTCCGGAAACAGGGCCTCTCGCAGCTCGCGGTCCTTGTCGCTTCGGCAGGCCGAGCCCAGCAGAGCGCCCGACTTTTCGTCATGGCGGAAATCCTGCGGGGCGACAAAGCAGCCTCGCCAGAGGCCGTTCAGCTTGTCCTTTGCGTTCGCCTCGTCCTCCCCAAACCGGCCCTTGGCGTCGGGCTCGAAATTCAGCGCAAAGCCCTGACGCACCAGCAACTGGTTCAGACTGGTGGTTTCGCCGTCGACGGTGCAAAGCCCGATATGCCATTTGCTGTAGGTTTTGCCCGGCCCCAGATCCTCGCAGTGGACGCCGCGCTTATCAATCAGTTTCGCAAGCTGGTCGCGCGCTTCCACGCCGCACGCCCAGGGTTCAGCATGTTCGTCGATGCACATCTGGTCGAACTCCGGAGCATCGATGCCATCGAGCTTGTAGATAACGCCGGCGAGCTGGACCGTGTCTCCGTCCTTGACGAGCGCGTCCTCGGCGCAAGCCGGACCCGCAGCGAAAAATACCAGGATCATGATCAGAAAACGCATCGACTTGAACCAGCCCGCCAAAATGATAATTTCGCCCGACCTTATCGCACAACAGGATTTGGAGAACGAGCTGGAAACCCTGGATTTCAAAGATTAGAACAGTTTTCGACAATTTGCGCTGGCGAGCAACCCTCATAAGTTAGGCTAAATCGGAAGTCAGATTGCGCGCCAAACCCATAGCGATATGGGTTGTCGATGTCCGCTTCATTTCATAACGCCGACAAGCGCACCCACCGCCGGAGGCGCTGGACTTGCTGCATCGCGCTACCGCCGAGTTGATCGACAGCGCACAGGCGCAACGCGCCAAAAAAGTCGGCGACGCCGCGCCGGAATTCACACTTAGAGATCCCGACGGCAAGCCGGTGTCGTCGCGCGAACTGCTCGGCAGAGGCCCGCTGGTCATTTCCTTCTATCGTGGCGTCTGGTGTCCGTACTGCAATCTGGAATTACGGGCATTGCAATCAGCACTTCCCGACATCGCCGCGAGAGAAGCCAGCCTCATTGCGATCTCGCCGCAGACGGTTCCGAACAGCCGCAAATCGCGGCGCGACAACAAACTCGGCTTTCCGATTCTGAGCGATACCAAAAGCGAAGTGGCCCACGCATTCGGCATCCGCTTCGCGCTGCCGGATTATCTGGTCGAACTCTACAAGGGCTTCGGGAGTGATCTGGCTGTTCTCAACGACGATCCGGCCTGGGTGTTGCCGATGCCGGCGCGCTATGTGATCGGCACCGACGGCGTGATCGCTTATTCGGAAGTCAATCCCGATTACACCCAGCGACCCGACCCGTCGGAGTTGCTGCCCGTGCTGGATCGCCTGAAGGCCAGCAAGGCAGCCTGACCTGGACAAGCCGGCGCGGTCGACGCGCCGGTCCCCCGCAATCTAGAGACCCGTTTCGAATTCATCGAAACGGGACTCTAGGGCGTTACGTCGGAACGCCGCACCGCTTGCGGCGCGTTCTGCAATTTCCAGGTCGAATTGGCGACATGGACCGGCGAGAACGGCGGCCGCTCGATGTAACGCCCGTCGCCGGTCTCGGCGCGAAGCTCGCCTTTTGCGAAAGCGATCCTGCCGCGTGACAGCGTGACAACGGGCCCACCTAGGCAGGCAAAGCCTTCGAACACATTGTAATCGATGCGGCTCAATTGATTTTTGGCGGTGATGGTTTTGCTCGCCGCTGGATCCCACACCACGATGTCGGCGTCCGAGCCGGCGGAAAGCCGGCCTTTTCTCGGATAGATGTTGAGGATGCGGGCGATGTTCGAAGACGTCACCGCGACGAATTCTTCTTTTGTCAGCCGGCCGCTGTTGACGCCGGCGGTCCAAAGCAGCGGCATGCGGTCTTCGAGTCCGCCGGTGCCGTTCGGGATCTTGCGGAAATCGTCGGCGCCGAGACGCTTCTGCTCGGTGGTGAACGCGCAGTGGTCGGTTGCGACCACCTGCAGCGAGCCGGATTGCAGGCCTGCCCAAAGGCTTTCCTGATGCTCTCTTGCGCGGAATGGCGGCGACATCACGCGCCTTGCGGCATGGTTCCAGTTCTTGTTTTCATATTCGGTGGCATCGAGCAGCAGATGCTGGATCAACGGCTCGCCGTAGACGCGCTTGCCGCTGGCGCGGGCCCGCGCAATCGCCTCATGCGCCTCGCGGCAGCTGGTGTGCACGACATAGAGCGGCGCCCCGGTCATATCCGCGATCATGATGGCACGGTTGGTCGCCTCGCCTTCGACCTCCGGCGGGCGCGAGTAGGCGTGGCCCTCGGGGCCGGTGACGCCGCGCTCCAGCAGGGCTTCCTGCATGCGTGCGACGACATCGCCGTTCTCGGCGTGAACCAGCGGCATGGCGCCGAGATGGGCGCAACGCGCAAACGAGTTGTAAAGCTCGTCGTCATTGACCATCAACGCGCCCTTGTAGGCCATGAAGTGTTTGAAGGTGTTGATGCCGTAGGTCTTGACGACGATCTCCATCTCGTCGAACACCTGTTTCGACCACGAGGTCACGGCCATGTGGAAGCCGTAGTCGCTCGCTGCCCTCTCGGATTTGCGCCGCCAGTCCTGATACGCCGCGAGCATCGATTGCCCGGGATCTGGAAGGCAGAAATCCACGACCATGGTGGTGCCGCCGGCCAGCGCCGCCTTGGTGCCCCACTCAAAATCGTCGGCGGTGACGGTACCCATGAACGGCATTTCGAGATGGGTATGCGGATCGATGCCGCCCGGCATCACGTAACAACCGCCGGCGTCGATGATTTCGGCGCCCGCGGGGGCGTCGACGGCGGCGCCGACCGCGACGATCGTCTCGCCGTCGACAACAATGTCGGCGCGCCGCGAATGATCATGGTTTACGACCGTACCGCCGCGGATGATGAGAGGGGCCATAGAAACTCCGAACAGACAACTCCAGACAAGGCAATTCGAACAGCGGCATTGCGCGTCCGCAATACTACCGTTCCCGGCAGCCTAGCCTGCAATTCTCGCGGAAGCAGCGAAAATTTTGCCAGACCGCACCGTGCGCTCGATCCGCCGGTTTAGGGGGAACCTCCCTGATCATCCGACGTTCATGACTGATGGTTGCCTCCAAAATAGCATTGGTGATGGTTTTGACTGCGATAGCGGGTGGTCCCGCTCGCGCCGAAAGCGGTCTTGCCTCATTCTATGNNGGCGGGCGCACCGCAAGCGGCGAAGTAACCGGCCCAGCGGGGCTTACAGCCGCTCATCGCACGTTGCCTTTTGGCACAAAAGTAGTGGTTACCAACCTTCGCAGCGGCAAGTTGGTGGTCGTGCGCATCACGGATCGCGGCCCATATCGCCATAGACGCATTATCGACGTTAGCCGCGCCGCGGCGCGCGAACTCGATATGATCAACAGCGGCACGGCAATGGTCAGCATCGTGGCCCAACACAGTGCCGACAGGCCAATCTGTACAGGCGAGGCTTGGCTGAAGGGCCTGCAATTGCTCAGTTCGCCGCGATGAGCAGGAGTCCCGCAAATGACTGTTACGCGACGAGGAAATTCATTAGGGCGTGGACTCATTAACGCGCAGCCGTAGCCTGATCGACGCAAGCTGGATGAACGCAAGGTAGACAGCCCAACATGGATATGGGGCCGTCACCGTGAACGGCCCGCTGCGGGTCTTCACCCTGTTGCACGACGCCCGGCCGGTGCTGCTCAACCTCGGTGAGCCCGGCGGCTTCGACATCACGCCGTGGGCGGATCGAGTCCAGTTGATCGACGCCCAACACGCTGGCATGTGGGAGCTTCCGGCGCTCGGGGCGGTCACCGCTCCCACTGCCGTGTTGATCCGGCCCGATGGCCATGTCGCCTGGGTAGGAGACCGCGCCCACCTGGGCCTCCCTGACGCGCTAACCACTTGGTTCGGACCGCCTACTGCGGCGTAGCGCACCGGCTTCCGGTTCAGCCAAAGTCTACATGACATGGCCTAAATCTTGAATGCCAAATCCCGCGAGCGCTCACAATGTGGTCGGGAGGCGGACATGGATATGCCATCGAGTGCCCCGGTCGGCGGCTTGATCGACCGTTCCGTGACAAGTGTCGGTCCAAGCCGCCTGGATGCCGTGCTCGATCAGGCCAAATATCTCCATCATGCCGGCAGCCCCTGGTTTCTGGCATTGACCGCGCTCGGCGTCGTGTTCGGCGACATCGGGACCAGCCCGCTCTACGCATTCCAGGTGGCGCTGACGGGCGTCGGTCATTCGCCTCCGACACCCGCCGACGTTCTCGGGATCGTCTCACTGATTCTCTGGGCGCTCACGGTGATGGTGTCGCTGAAGTATGTCGTGTTCGTGTTGCGCGCCGACAATGACGGCGAGGGCGGTATCCTGGCATTGCTCTCGCTGGTCGCCGCCGATCAGGTTGCCAACGGCGCAAGACTTCCCGTGCTGGTTCTGCTCGGCGTGATCGGCGCCTCGTTGCTCTACGGTGACGGCGTCATCACGCCGGCGATCTCGGTGCTTTCGGCGATGGAAGGGCTGAAGCTGGTCGCGCCGGGGTTTGAACATTTCGTCGTGCCGGCCACGATCGCGGTGCTGATCGGACTGTTCGTGATCCAGCGCTACGGCACCGGCAGCATCGGAAAACTGTTCGGCCCCATCATGGTGATCTGGTTTGTCGTCATCGGCGGGCTAGGCGCCGCCAATATCTGGATGGCGCC
>JGI12053J15887_10000581_pt1 | contig 15223 bp, 13 predicted proteins | sample MedBloCAOM1_O3_FD_15887 | JGI IMG/M metagenome (IMG submission 15887)
ACGGCCACCTTCTCCCACAAGGGGAGAAGGTAAAGTCAGCGCGCTGTTCCTACCCCGATCGCGCCAGCGCGCCGTCGATCATCGTCACCGCATTCGGCAATCCATAGACCGCGACGAACGAGCCGAAGCGCGGGCCTTTTTCCTGGCCGAGCAGCACCTGATAGAGCATGTTGAACCAGTCGAGCGAGACGCCCGGCTTACCGTCCTTTGCTTTCTTGGTATCCAGGAACGGCTCGCGCCGTCCGATCTCGTAGACCACGTTCTGGATCTCCTCGGCCGATGACGCGGGCGGCAATTGCGATAGCGCATCGCGCAGATCCTGCAGCGCGGCGCGCTCGGTATCGGTCGGCTGACGGAATTTCTTGGTCGGCGCCACGAAGTCGCGATAGTAGTTGATGGCGTAGCCGACCATCGCGTCGAGCTTCGGATGAGTCTGCGGCGTCACACCAGGCCGATAACGCCCGATGAAACCCCACAGGGTGGCGGCGTTCTCGGCGTTCGACGACGACACCAGCGTCAGCAGCAACTGGAACGTGACGGGCATGTCGGCCGCCGGTGGATGGCCGGCGTGGATGTGCCAGACCGGATTGGCGAGTTGCTGCTTTGGATCCTGCCGCGGAAAGCCTTCGAGAAACTGCTGATAGTCGTCGACGTTGCGCGGGATGACGTCGAAGTACAAACGCTTCGCCGACTTCGGTTCGCGATACATGAACAGCGACAGCGATTCCGGCGACGCATAGCGCAGCCATTCGTCGATGGTGAGCCCGTTGCCCTTCGACTTCGAAATCTTCTGGCCCNTNTCGTCGAGGAACAGTTCGTAGTTGAAGCCTTCNGGCGGCATGCCGCCGAGCGNCGAACAGATCTTGCCGGACAGCTTGACCGAATCGATCAGATCCTTGCCGGCCATNTCATAGTCGACGCCGAGCGCCACCCAGCGCATCGCCCAGTCCGGNTTCCACTGCAGCTTGCAATGGCCGCCGGTGACCGGGAGCGTGACGCGCTCCTTGGTCTCGGGGTCCTCGTAGGAAATCGTCCCGGCCTTCACGTCGTGCGCGGTAATCGGCACATACAGCACCACGCCGGTGCGCGGACAGATCGGCAAGAACGGCGAATAACTCGCCGCGCGTTCCTCGCGCAAGGACGGCAGCATCACCGCCATCACCTTTTCGATGCGCTCAAGCACCAGCAGCAGCGTCGCGTCGAATTTTCCGGACGTATAGTAGTCGGTCGAGCTGGCGAACTCGTAGTCGAATCCGAAGGTGTCGAGGAACGCCCGCAGCCGCGCATTGTTGTGGGCGCCGAGGCTCGGATGGGTGCCAAACGGATCGGGCACCCGGGTCAGGGGCCGGCCGAGATGTTCCGCCAGCATCTCCTTGTTGGGCAGGTTATCCGGCACTTTGCGGAACCCATCCATGTCATCGGAGAATGCAATCAGCCGCGTCCTGATCTTGTCCTCGGTCAGCACGCGAAACGCGTGACGCACCATGGTGGTGCGCGCGACCTCGCCGAAGGTGCCGATATGCGGCAGCCCGGATGGGCCATAGCCGGTCGCGAACAGCACCTCGTCTTTCGGCTTCTTCTTCAGCCGCGCAACGATCTGTTTCGCCTGCTCGAACGGCCAGGCATTGGATTGCTCGGCGAGCGCGCGCAGATCGCGCGGGTGGACGGCAGGATCGATGGTGGACATCAAGAAAGGCTTTCTCCAGGGCCAGGAAACTGGCCTGCCTGCAATATAACCGTCATTGCGAGCGAAGCGAAGCAATCCACAAGCAACAAAGCAAGAGTGGATTGCTTCGTCGCGTTGCTCCTCGCAATGACGAGCATGGATGCATTCCGAACCTAAAACGGGCTGACGGAAAAATAGCGCAACCACAAATCGGTGTAGCGGCCTTTCTCCCAAAGCCGGAACAGCGCCCAGTTCAACGATTGCCGTAACAGGTCATTGCCCTTGCGCACGGCGATGCCGATGCCTTCGCCGAAATAGCGGCTCTCGACAAACGGCCCGCCGCTGAACGCGCAACATTCGCCGGAATCGGTGCCGTTGATCCAGAACGCCAGCGAGATCGCATCGCCAAAAATGAAATCAACCTCGCCGCGCCGCAGCGCCAGCCGCAGCGCGTCGTCGTTGGGATAGGCGTGCAATTCGGCGTCGGTGAACATCGCCTTGAGATAGGCCTCGTGCGAGGATCCGGCGATGGCGCCGACCTTCTTGCCCTCGAGATATTCGGGACGAACCTCCGGCATCACAGCGTCGCGCCGCGACACGAACCGCGCCGGCGCCCGATAATATGGATCGGTGAAATCGACGCGGGCGCGTAGTTGCGGCGTCACCGCCAGCGACGCGATGATGGCATCGCCGCGGTTGCTCGCGATTGCATCCAGCAGCGTCTCGAACCGGCGCATCTGGATCGTGCAGCTGACCTTGATCTCATCGCACAACTGCCGCGCCAGATCGACATTGAACCCGGCGGGATTGCCGTCCGGGCCGGTGAAGTTGAAAGGCGGGTAATCGGTTTCGGTCAGAAACCGAATCACCGTGAGGCGGGACAGATCAGGCCGGTCTGGACGCCGCCTTGGATCCCAGAACCCTGGCACCGCCTGCGGGGCAGCCTCCGAGCCGGGCTTGGGCAGGGTTTGTGAGCCCGCCGTGCCGCCGGACAGGGCGACAGCCAGTACAGCCCCAAGCGACAACCCGGCTAGCGCCAGGATTGTGCGGATTGATTTAAACAATCTATCGTTGGGGATTGAAGCTATCTGTGACCGCATTGCCGAGGGCTTTTCCGGGGTGGACGGCCTTATAGACCATCCGGCCGGAGACGCGAATGCCGTTTGGAGACCCGCTGCAGCGCTCGGCTCAGAGGTAGCGCTTGAGGTCGGTCGCGGCGTCTTCGGGCGTGCGCTTGAGGTTGAACGGTGCAACGAACCGGCCGTCGCGATCCATCAGATAAATCAGCGCGGTGTGGTCCATGGTGTAGTCGCCGTCCTTCAGCGGGACCTTCCGGGCATAGACCCGGAAACCGGAAATCACTTTTGCCACCGCGCCGGGATCGCCGGTCAGCCCTTTGAGATGCGGATCGAAGCTCGACAGATAATCCTTCATCGCCTCATGGGTGTCACGCTCGGGATCGACCGAGACGAAATAGGCGTTGACGCGATCGGCATCCTTGCCCATCGCTTTCAGCACCTCGGAGATCTCGAACAGCGACGTCGGACACACGTCCGGGCAATGGGTGAAGCCGAAGAAGACCAGTGTCGGGCGGCCCTGCAGGTCCTTTTCGGTCACAATCCGGCCGGCCTGGTCGGTCAGCTGAAACGGCCCGCCGATCGCAGCAGGCGCCGCCACGCTTCGCAATCCACCCAGCGCCCATAGCATCAGCACGAGCCCGACCACCAAGCTTCCAGCGAATGCTGCGACGATGACAAGCGGGCGGGTGGTCCGATCCATCATGAAGTTCCCTTGATCCCGATCAAAAGCAGGCGGCGATACCGGACGCCATCATCTCGAAGAAAACCGTGGTCCCGTAACGGAACCACAGCACCAGCGCGCCGAGCAGAACGGCGATGCCAATCCCTGCACCACCCAGGACAATCGCCGATGCAACTCCGCGAGAAGGTCGGGTCGCCGGGATTGTCTCCGGCTGCGTGGAAACTGGCTGAGCCATGCGCGACCATCCAAATGAGCGGCCATCGACGAAGCGGCGCTGCCGCCGTTCGCGGTATCTGTCACGTTTAGATAGGGTCAGTCGCGCCGCCGGACAAGCACCGCGGGGGCGGCGCCGATCACGTCATACTGACGGCAAAAAAAGCGATCTCAGCGCGGGGCCGCAGCCTGGGCATCGAGATAGCAAGGGCGATACATGCCCATCAATTGCTTGCCGCGCAGGAAAATCATGTGCGGCGTCAGTCCGCCGCGCTGGGCGATCCAGCGCCGCACCGGCGAGGGATACATCGAGTACAGCATCTGGGTGGCTTCCGGATTGGTCACGGCGCGGCCATTGGCGCCGAAGTCCCAGGCGGCGTGGAATCCGAGATTGGCATGAGACGTCACGCAGATCTTGTCGTGAGGAACCGCGCCGAGAACGATGGTGCAGGCCGATGCACACAGACCGTCAATGATCACTGTCTCACCCGAGCTGCGCAGCCCCTGATATTTGTCGACATAGGTGCCAATCCGGCCCCCACGATCCTCGGCAATCCGAACCACCGCGTGGCTGGCTCCAACTCCTGCCAAGAGGAGAACCGCCGCAAGCAACCCCGTCACGAAATTCATTTCCCCGCCCCAGTCCAAACCGGTTGAACGCGAACTTGACCGTCTTTTGAGTGATGCAAGACGGTAGTGATGCAAGACCTCGCCAGCGTGTTGCGAGATCGTGATTTTGTCCAGATGCGAAGGGTTGATCACAACAAATTCAAATGGAGTGTTGCAAGCCGGCTGCACATTCCCCGCCGAGAAGGTCCCAAACGGGAACAACCTGAAGTTACGCCGTCACCGCCAAGGCACACACAAGAACCATTTGCCGTTGACCGCGCTTAACACCGCGCGCTTCAATCCGGTCAAAACCGGGGGAAACGTGATGGCAGTTGATGCGGACGTAATCGTGGTTGGCGGCGGACTGGCGGGCCTCGTCGCCGCCACGGAGATTGCCGACGCTGGCAAACGCGTCATCGTGGTCGATCAGGAGGGCGAACAAAGCCTCGGCGGCCAGGCCTTCTGGTCGTTCGGCGGGTTGTTTCTGGTGGATACGCCCGAACAGCGCCGGCTCGGCGTCAAAGACAGTTACGATCTGGCGCTGCAGGACTGGATGGGATCGGCGGGCTTCGACCGCGACGAAGATCTTTGGCCGAAGCGCTGGGCGGAGGCCTATGTGGCGTTCGCGGCAGGCGAAAAACGCGGTTGGCTGCGGGCGATGGGCCATCGGATATTCCCCGTCGTCGGTTGGGCCGAGCGCGGCGGCTACGATGCCATGAGCCATGGCAACTCGGTGCCGCGGTTTCATGTCAGCTGGGGCACCGGCCCGGGAATCGTCGAGCCGTTCGAACGGCGGGCGCGGCAAGCGCAGGCCAGCGGCCGCCTGACCTTGAAATTCCGCCACCGTGTCGATGCGCTCAGCATCACGGGCGGCATCGTCGATGGCGTCAGTGGCGCGATCCTCGAGCCCGATAATGTCGAGCGCGGCAAGAGCAGTTCGCGCAAGGTTATCGGCGACTTCAGCTTTCGCGCACAAGCGGTGATCGTCGCTTCCGGCGGCATCGGCGGCAATCACGACCTGGTCCGGCAGAACTGGCCGAAGCGCCTTGGAGAAGCGCCGAAAAACTTGATCTCCGGCGTGCCCGAACATGTCGATGGCCGAATGATCGGCATCACCGAGGCTGCGGGCGCGCGACTGATCAACCGCGACCGGATGTGGCATTACGTCGAGGGTATCAAGAACTGGTCGCCGATCTGGCCGCGCCACGGCATCCGCATCCTGCCGGGACCATCGTCGATGTGGTTCGATGCCACAGGCACGCGCCTGCCCTCGCCGCTGTTTCCCGGCTCCGACACGCTCGGCCAGCTGCAATACATTATGAGCACGGGTTACGATTATTCATGGTTCGTGCTGACCCAGAGCATCATCAAGAAGGAATTCGCGCTGTCGGGTTCGGAGCAGAATCCCGATCTCACCGGCAAGAGCTGGCTGATGACCGCGCGGCGCGCCACCAACAAGGGCGCGCCGGAGCCGGTGGAAGCGTTCAAGACCCACGGCGTTGATTTCATCGTGCGCGACAATCTTGCCGATCTCGTCGGCGCCATGAATGCGCTCAGCGGCGACAATCTGCTGAAGCTGGAATACCTGAAAGCCCAGATCGAGGCGCGCGACCGCGCGGTATCAAATCCTTACGTCAAGGACACGCAGGTCATGAACATCCACAACGCACGCCGATATATCGGCGATCGGCTGATCCGCACCGCAAGACCGCATCGGATTCTCGATCCCGCGCACGGGCCGTTGATTGCCGTAAAACTCAACATCCTGACCCGGAAGACGCTGGGCGGGTTCGAGACCGACCTCGACTCACGGGTGTTCGGCAGCGACGGCCGGATCATGCCGGGGCTTTACGCCGCCGGCGAAGCGGCCGGCTTCGGCGGTGGCGGTATGCACGGCTATCGGTCGCTGGAAGGCACCTTCCTCGGCGGCTGCCTGTTTTCGGGGAGGAATGCAGGACGGGCGGCGGCGAAAGCCGCTGGATGAGGCCGGCATCAAGCCCGGGTAACGACCGTTATGAGAACGCAGTAGCGGATGACGCGCCCGCGCGGTAAGTAATCGGCCACACAAATGCGGAGAACAGTATGACCATCCAGCGTTTCGATACCGGGCCGCGCATGAGCCAGGTCGTGGTCCATGGCGACACCATCTATCTCGCGGGCGTCGTGGCCAAAACAACGGCCGGCGAAAGCGTGGCCAAGCAGACGCAGGAGGTTCTCTCGATCATCGATGGCCATCTCGCCAAAGCAGGAAGCGACAAATCGAAGCTGCTGACGGCGACGATCTATCTTACCGATATCAAAAACTTTGCAGAGATGAACGCAGTCTGGGACGGCTGGGTATCGGCGGGAAATACGCCGGCGCGCGCCACCGTCGAGGCGGGACTTGCGGCGCCCCAATATGGCGTTGAGATCATGGTGACCGCGGCGCGGTAACGCACGCCCCGACGCAGCGCTCATGCCGTCCTCCGCTTGAACAGGGGAAGCGGGGACGCGTAAGCGCGAGGGTGACGGACGCGAAATAAGCGCCCGTGACGTAAATTGATCCGCTTCCCGGACGTGATGTCGCCGCCGGGCGGGACGTAGCAAACCGACCGACGAGACGCTCAGACATCGGCGGCGAGACGCGGATGTTCACTGCACAGCCACGGATATCACGTCACCCAACGCGCGAATGATCGCCATTTGTGCGGCCAGCCCATAAAGAGTGCGCCCGATGCACAAAATTTGGAGCGGCGGCTGCAAGTGTTTGTGCGCCTGCAGACAAGCTTTCGCGCCCTGCCCATTCTAGCCTCTGGACACCATTCAGCTTTGCCGAGCGAACTCGCTCGTCAGCAACAGAGGAGTCCTTCTCATGATGCTAGAGAATATCTTTGAGGACGCGCGCAATTTCCAGGATAGAGCCGGGCTTGCCAGGCGTTCCCGCAATGTTGCAATGGGCGTCGCATGCCTGATTGCGCTTGGTATCTCGGGACAGGCGCAGGCGGCGCCTGCGGGATGTGCGGCGCTGCAGGCGAAATATCCCGCCTGGAAAGGCAAGACGCTCGTCAACGCCATCAACCCGCACACCCCGGGCTATGAAGCGATCGATCCGAAAGACCCGAACAAATATGTCGGTTTCGACATTGATCTCGGCGAGCAGATCGGTGAGTGCCTTGGCTTCAAGCTGACCTACAAGGCTGTGACGTTCGCAGCCCTGCTGACGACGTTGTCGAGTGGGCAAGCGGATATCGTGATTTCCGATATCTATGCAACCGAGGAGCGGGCCAAAGCAGCCGACTTCATCACCTATTCGAAGGTGTTCGACGGCGTGTTGGTTGCCAAGGGCAATCCGAAGAAGATCGACGGCATCAATTTGTCGATGTGCGGCGCTGCGGCAGCCGAGAACACCGGCTTCGTCGAAGTGCCGCTGGTCCAGGCGCTTATTCCGCAATGCAAGGCGGCCGGCAAGCCCGAGCCTACCCTCCAGCTCTATGAAAACAACGCCAATTGCATCCAGGCCATTCTCGCGGGCCGTGCCGATACCTACGTCAACGACGTCAATACCGTGGATCAGGCGGTGAAGGCCAATCCCGACAAGCTCGAGAAAGCGCTCGCGGTAACCATTCCCTATTCGGTTGGCATCGCCGTTCCCAAGGACAAGCCTGAATTCCGCGACGCCGTGCTTGCCGCGCTGATCGAAGTTCAGAAGGCCGGAATTCACATGGATCTGCTCAAGAAGTGGGATCTCGATGTGAATAACTTCAAAGAACCCGACATCCTCTCCGTCAAGTAATGTCGCTGTTCGTCCACTATCTCAGCCTGCCGTACCTGATCGAGGGCATCTGGTTCACCCTGGCGGTGACTGCTCTCGGGCTGGCCGGTGGGCTGATCCTCGGTTTGGTCCTCGCGGCGATGCAGCTCAGTCGTTTCTGGCTGCTGGCGGCATTCGCCCGGGGCTACACCGTGATCTTCCGAGGTACGCCGCTGATCCTGCAGATGGTATTCGCCTATGACGCGTTGCCGCAGATCGGTCTTAAATTGAGTGCGATCGGCGCTGCGGGTCTTGCGCTGGCCGCCAATGAAGCGCCCTTCATCGCCGAGATGCTTCGCGCCGGCGTGCTCGGCGTCGACCGCGGACAGATCTCCGCCGGCCAGGCGCTCGGGATGACGCCCGCATTGCTGATGCAACGCATCATCGCGCCTCAGGCCATTCGCACGATGATTCCGGCCTTCGGCAACGAGACCGTCAGCGCCCTGAAGAATTCGTCGCTTGCGAGCGTGATCTCGGTGCAGGAGCTGACGCTCCGAAGCACACAGCTCGCATCCTCGACGTTCGACTTCTTTTCGATCTTCTTCGCATCCGGGCTGATCTATCTGGCGCTGACCACCGGNGTCAGCCTGATCCAATTGTTCGCGGAACGCGTTCTCGATCTCGACCGGCCCGCGACGCAGTTTCGTCTCGCCCGTTTGATGCCTTGGTATCGCGCTCCATTGGTGTTGGAGCCCGCCGCCGCGGAGCCTCCTTCCGCTGACGCACGTTCCGGCGAAGTCGTCCCTTACGCGGCGCCTGTCAAGGACGCCAAAGCATCGAGGGCGGACCGAACAAAGCGATCAGCTACCCTGACGCGCAACAACGTGGTGGTCGAGGTCGCCGGATTATACAAGGCCTACGACAGCCAGGTCGTTCTCGCCGGCGTCGATATGACGGTACGCGTTGGCGAAGTCGTCGCATTGCTCGGTCCAAGCGGGTCAGGCAAGAGCACGTTACTGCGATGTATCAACCATCTTGAGGGATGGGACGCGGGAACCGTAAAGGTCGGCGGCCGCCGCATGGGTTTCCGCGAAGACGGCAAGCCGCTCTCGCCGCGTGACCTTGCAAATGAGCGCGCCATGGTCGGCGTTGGCATGGTGTTCCAGCAATTCAATCTGTTCAGTCATCTGACCGCACTGGAGAATGTCGCCGGCCCGCTGCGCTGGGTCCATGGCGTTTCACGGGGAGATGCCGATCGGCGCGCACGAGAACTGCTCGAACGCGTTGGCCTCAGTCACCGCGCCGACGCGCTGCCGAGGCATTTGTCAGGTGGCCAACAGCAGCGCGTCGCGATCGCGCGCGCGATAGCTCCGAACCCAACCGTCCTGCTGCTCGACGAGCCAACCTCGGCGCTTGATCCGGAGCTGGTCAATGAGGTGCTGGAAGTAATCCGGCGCCTGACGGTCGAGGATGGCCTGACCATGATCATCTCTACCCACCAGCTGCGTTTCGCCGACGAAGTCGCGGACCGCGTCGTCTTCCTCAGCGGCGGTTCGATCATCGAAGAGGGACCCGCACATGCGGTTCTGACCAACCCGCGCAACCCGATCACGGCGCGCTTTCTCAGCGTCATGGACGCTGACAGACCAACCGCGGCGCCTGCATGAAGCCGCGACGCGACGCACCGTCTGCTCACGACCGGGTGCCATCCTTCAACTCAAAACAAACTTGCGTCCGCAAGCGTTCTTTCGAGGTCACCGCATGAAGCATCATCTCCTTCCCGTTTCGCCCGCTAACGTCCAGTGGGGTTATTTCAGCAAGAAGATCGCGCCGGCCCTTACGCTGAAGTCCGGCGACCGCGCCACGATCGAAACGCTGACCCATCACGCCAACGACGACTACGAGCGCATGATCGCGAATGATCCCGGCGCCGAGAGCGTCTTTCATTGGACCAAGGAGCACAAGGCAGTGGTCCGCCGTGGTGCGGGGCCGACCGAGGGTCCGTTCCTGCGCGGCTCCGGTGAAGGCGTTGGCGTCCATCTTCTGACCGGTCCTGTTGCGATCGAGAACGCCGAGCCCGGTGATATCCTGGAAGTTCGCATTCTGGACATCCGGCCGCGTCCGAGCTGCAACGCCTGCCATGCCGGGCGCTGCTTCGGTTCGAACGCCGCCGCCTCATGGGGATTTCACTATCGCGACTTGATCGAGGAGCCGAAGCCACGCGAAGTCATCACGATCTTCGAACTCGATACCGCCGGCGAGCCGTTCGCCAAGGCGGTCTATAATTATGTCTGGACACCGCAGACGGATCCGGACGGCATTGTGCATCCAACCATCGATTATCCCGGCGTGCGCGTCGATCACAGCTTGATCCAAAAACGTCAAAACATCCTGCCGAACGTCAGGGTGCCGGCGCGTCTGCACTTCGGAACCATGGGCCTTGCGCCGGCGGAATCCGATTTCGTGAGTTCGATTCCGCCTGGTTATACCGGGGGCAATATCGACGACTGGCGCATCGGCAAAGGCGCAACGATGTACTATCCGGTCGCGGTATCAGGCGCTTTTTTCTCCGTCGGCGATCCGCATGCGGCGCAGGGCGACAGCGAACTGGGCGGCACCGCGATCGAGACATCGCTGACGGGCGACTTCGAATTCATCCTTCACAAGAGCCGCGACCTCAGCGGCACGGTGCTGGAGGGGCTCACTCATCCGATGCTGGAAACCGATCAGCAGTGGTCCATGTACGGTTTTACTTTTCCGAACTACCTCGCCGAATTGGGGCCAGACGCCCAGACCGATGTTGCGAACCATTCGAGCCTGGACAAAGCGATGCGTGACGCCTTTCGAAAGCTGCGTCGCTTTCTAATGACCGTACACCACATGAGTGAGGACGAAGCGATCGCCCTGATGTCGGTCGCGGCGGACTTCGGCGTTACCCAGGTCGTCGATGCCAACTGGGGCGTTCACGGGTCAATCCGAAAGAATGTTTTTATGTGCACCTAAGGAAAAACTGCCGATTTCGGCTGCTCGCGAGCGGTCCCGACGCTGACGGCAATAACGGCGCCAAAACCGCCGATCGTTCGCTCGTGCCCGCTGTTGGCACGACGGTTGCTTCGGTTTGGCATGTTAGCGTTGGCCAAACCATGAGTATTCACCCGTTTACCAGCGAATCCTACTCCGAAGGCGACAGGACCGAAGCCTGGCAGGACGTGTTGGGCGGGTTCGGCCTGCGATCTTCGCCAATGTCGGCCATGCATGGCGAGCATGCCACGGCGTTGTCTCGGGCGTCTTTGGACGGTGTCGGTCTGATGCGTTTTGCCGCGGCCCCGCAGGTATTTTCGCCGCTGCCGCGGCGTGCCGATCTCCCGATACTGCTGCTGCCGACCGAAGAAGGTGCTGTGCTCAAGGCAAATGGATCGCAACAAACCGTTCCCGCCGGCCGCATCATCATGCTGCCCCGCCAGGGCGATTGGCAGGTTGCGTTTCATCGCAGCATCCGCGCGATTGTTCTGTCGGTGACAGTCGAGAGCTTCGGTGGTCGCCGGATCAGTTTACCGGAACACAGAGAGGCCAGCATCGTCCCCTCCGGAGGGTTGGCCGACGTTCTTCACCGCACGCTTGAAGCCACGTCCGAAGCGCTCGAAACACTGTCGGCCGACGCATGGAACACCATCCGGCTCAGTCTCGCCGAGATGTCGCTCACGCTTGCGCGNCAGAGGTCGCCGAGCGCCACCGAAGTGGTCGGCATTGGCGCTCAACCCGCATTGCTCCATCGTATTTATGAAGCGATCGAACGCAAGCTTGGCGATCCCGATATCACGCCGGCGCGCGTCGCGCAGATGGAGGGGATCTCGGAGCGTTATCTTCAGAAATTGTTTGAGGGCACCGGCGACAATTTCACGCATTATTTGCGTGAACGCCGGCTGCAGCGCTGTTGGGCCGATTTGGCGAACCCGGCCGAGACGCATCGTTCGGTGTCCGACATCGCCTTCGGCTGCGGCTTCAGCGACGCGGCACATTTCAGCCGCTCGTTTCGCGATCGGTTCGGAATGTCACCGCGGGCCTTCCGGCAACAACAAGCCGAGCGCGTTTCGTGTCTGGGCGTCAGGACCGGGCAGCGTGGCTGGCCTCAGGACGCTGTGGCGCAATTGCGCCCGCATCTACCGGCTCCGATGATCGCCCCGCCTCAACTGGAGTTGCTAGACTTCGCGGTCCCGCGCGGTGGCAAGCCTGCGCATCATTTTCTCCCGGTCGATGCGACCCGGGTTCATTGGGGCTTTTTCAGCCGTGCGCTGAAACCGCTGATCGAAGTTGTTTCGGGCGACACCATCACGGTCGAGACCCTGACGCAGCACGCCTCGGACGATCCCGAGCTGATGATTGCCGGTGATCCCGGCGCGGAGAGTGTGTTTCGCTGGACCCGCGAGGAAAAGGGCGTCGAGCGCCGCGGCGCCGGCCCGATGGACGCGTCGATTTACGGTCGCGGCGCAGGCGAAGGTTTCGGTGTCCACATTTGTACCGGGCCGATTGCGGTAAAGGGCGCTGAACCGGGGGACGTTCTGGAAGTCCGCATTCTCGACATGGTGCCGCGCCCGAGTCGCAATCCGGATTTGGCGGGACGGATTTTCGGCAGCACCGTCGCGGCCTGGTGGGGATACCACTATGACGAATTTCTCTCGGAGCCGAAGCCCCGAGAAGCCGTCACGATCTATGAGATTTTCACCGGCGATGAGCCCTATGCGCAGGCGGTCTATTCCTATCGGTGGCAACCGCAAACCGATCCATACGGCGTCGTGCACCACACCTACGACTATCCTGGAATACCCGTCGCGCCCGAAAACATAAGGCGACGGCACGGCGTGCTTGACGGCATCCGTATTCCGCTGCGGCCGCATTTTGGGGTGATAGGAGTAGCTCCGCGTGAGGCGGGTCTGGTCGATTCCGTGCCGCCCGCCTACTTCGGCGGCAACCTGGATAATTGGAGGCTCGGCAAGGGGGCCGCGGTATATCTTCCTGTTTCGGTTGCCGAGGCGCTGCTTTCGATCGGCGATCCGCATGCGGCTCAAGGTGATGGCGAACTGAGTGGAACGGCGATTGAATGTTCGATGACCGGAACCTTTCAAATCGTGCTTCACAAGAAGGCCGATTTTGCCGGTCGTCCGTTTGCGGACCTGACATATCCGCTAATCGAAACTGAAACCGATTGGGTGTTGACCGGCTTCAGTCACCCGAACTATCTCGCCGAATTCGGCGCCAAGGGACAGAGCGAAGTCTATGCGAAGTCATCGCTCGATCTTGCGATGAAGGACGCGTTTCGCAAGGTTCGCCGTTTTCTCGTCAATACCAAGGGCTTGAGCGAAGACGAAGCGATCGCGCTGATTTCGGCGGCGGTGGATTTCGGCGTGACCCAGGTGGTCGACGGCAATTGGGGTGTCCACGCCGTGTTGAGCAAGCGGCTTTTCGCGCACGAGGACGACCTTTGACGGCAACGCCCTTTTGACGGCAGACTATCTCTGATGCAATTTCATACCGTCGCGGGTGGTCCAAAGCCGGTTGCACCTTTCAGCCACGCTGTCGAAACACACCGTCCCTCCTGAATTCTCCGGAAACAATCACTCAGCCACGGCTGGCGGGAACCTATTTGCCTTTGCCGCATCCAACCCATCAGCGGTAACGTGTTATCGAACGGAGCGAAGCCATCATGCGCCACGCCCAGGCACCCCAAATTGCTCCCGTCGAGGCCCCGGACGCCGAATTGGTCCAGCGCGCCCGCGCGCGCGACGAGACCGCCATACGCATCATCATGCAGTCCAACAATCGCAGGCTCTACCGGCTCGCCCGCGGTATTCTGCGCAATGACAGCGAAGCCGAGGACGCCGTGAACTCCAATCGAAATCCATGACCTGCGAGGTAATCGATTCCATCGCGCTATATCGATCTGTGGAACGAGAGAACGCCAAGCCGCCGGCCCGAGATCCTTAGCCAGCATTGGGCTGACGATGCCAAATACGTCGACCCCTTGATGAGCGGCGACGGCCACGGTGTTGACGCGTTAATTGCCGGCGTGCAGCAGCGCTTTGCGGATTTCCGGTTTCAACTGATCGGTCAGCCCAACGGATTGGCGACCACGTCCGTTTCTCGTGGGGACTGGGCTCCGAAGGCGTCGACAGCCCCATCAAAGGCACGGATTTCGCCATCGTTAAGGATGGACGGATCCGGAGCATCACCGGATTTCTCGATCAGGTTCCGCCAAGCGCTTGACGCGTGGGAGCACGACCGCCCCGGTGAGCCGGGGCGGTCGTGCCGCTTGCGGCGGTGCAAGCCGCCCGTGCGGCGGCCTGCGGTCGGCGATTTCGCTCGACTTTTGTACTAATTCGCATATATATGCCGTAACCACAAGGGAGACGGCGATGACAAGTGGCAGTTTCAATGACGCTGAGAGCGTGCGGACCGATGCGATCCTGCAGCGCTTCAACGATGTCTTCCTCAGTCACGATCCCACTGCGTTGCCGGACCTGGTAGCTGACGACTGCGTCATCGAGAATACGCAGCCGGCGCCCGATGGTTCTCGCCATGAGGGCAAGGACGCCTGCATAGAACTCTGGACGCAGATCGCCACCATGGCGGGCATACAGTTCGAGCCCGAAAGCATCATTGCGCGCGGCGACCGCGGCGAGATCAGATGGCGGCTGGTGTGGGGACCGGATCGCGCAAGCTCCGTGCGCGGCGTCAATCTCATGCGCGTTCGGGATGGACGGATCGTCGAGGCTCAAGGCTACGTGAAGGGTGCCTGACGGCGATCCCGCGGGCACCCGGCGCCCTCAATGTTGTCAGGGTAATCTTACCCGCCGCAACGCCATCGCCAGCGCGACTGCCACGCTCGCCTGCCAGACCGGATACAGGAACGAGGTCAGATCGAGGTCGAGCGCATTGTCCAGCGCCAGCAGCGCGCCGGCAATGGTGCCTATGATCAGCATCGGCAACCAAGCCATGACATCGCGCGGACCTGATGGCAGCAGACATATGCCAAGCGCCATGATGGTGACGCCGGTGAAGCCACCGGCCAGTCCGGCCAGGATGTTTCTTAACGCCTTGTCGGCGTCGGCGGCGCGTCCGTCGATCCAGATCGCCGCATTCACCGCGCAGACGAAAGCGATCATGGTGACGATGGCCGCCGTCAGCGCCGCCCACCACGGATTTGCGGCAGTGCGCCAAACCAGGATGAAAACGAGGATCGCGAACGG
>JGI12053J15887_10000582_pt1 | contig 15222 bp, 19 predicted proteins | sample MedBloCAOM1_O3_FD_15887 | JGI IMG/M metagenome (IMG submission 15887)
CGCAGCCCGCGCCACCGCCTCAGCCGGATCCCGCCGTCGCGCTCGCCATGCGGCNNANATCGAGATCGCGCAGTGGAAGGCCCGCCAGTGGGCGGAGATCGAGCGCTTCAAGGCCGGCCTCAAGGCGGAGCTTCTTACCGTGGGCGCGGGTGCGGACGGCCCCGAGCGAAGCCGAGGGGTCTCCTCATGAGCGACCGACGCGATTTCGAGACTCAGGAAACCGAACGCCGGATGGTCGGGCTCGGTCGGCGGGAGGCCTCCGACATAACGGCCCTCATCCTCATCTTGCTCGTTGCCGGGTTCGTTGCGGGCATTCCCGGCGGATTTCTGCTGGGATGGCTGGTGTTCCAATGAGTGACGATCGCGAGCAGCAGATCCGCCGCGCGCGCGAGATCCTGTCGGACGACGGCTGGCTGTTCGATGACTTCGTGAACGCCGAGATGCGCAAGGTGCTGGTGAGCCAGCCCGAGGACCGCGATGCGCGCGAGGAGTCCTACCGCCGCGCGCGCGTGGCGACCGAGATGAAGGCAGGCCTGGAAAGCCTGATCGAGAATTACGAAGCGGATATGCGGTTGAAGGAGCGGCGGTCGAGGAGCACCGCTTCCGTGTGATTCCGCACGTGGGCGTGTAGACGACCACGATGCGGAGGGCGCCCCGCGGCCAGAAGACAGTCGGGCGCGCGTGCCTCAAGCTAGGGCTGTCGCATGTGGGTTAGGACTCTTGCAACTACAGCAGGGCTCCTCGCAACCGGTTCGGCGTTTAGACGTTGAACCGCGTCGGGTGGGGGGAGATGCTTGATCATGACGCGCATGCATTCTCATCGTCGAAGACGAAAACTTTCTCGCAATGGAACTCATGTGGATCGTCGAGGATGCGGGGTATTCGGTGGTAGGACCTGAGCGGCCCGTAGCGGAAACACGCCAAGTGCTCGCGTCGAAAGGGGTGGACTTGGCGTTGCTGGATATAAGCCTTGGCGACGGAATGGTGTTCCCGATAGCAAGGATGCTGGACACACTCGGGATACCGTTCGTCTTCATTACGAGTAATCCCGCATTGCTCCCTGCCGAGTATCGCCACCGGCCCTTAGTGACAAAGCCTTTCCGTCCGGACGCTTTGCTGGTTCTGATTCTACGCGTCCTCGCGGAGCAGGCGGATGCACCACTCGGTGACGCGCCCAACCCGTCATCTTCTGGCGATCGTCCCGAGTAGGCCTCTCGCGTGGAGGAAGTCGCGATGGCGAAGTTTTCACGCGACGCACCCTGAAAGCCGGCAACGGTGGCAAGGGCGGCACGGTGAAGAGTCGCAGGTAGGCGATCGCCATCGGACTCTCGAAAGCCCGCAAGATGGGCAAGAAGGTGCTGAAGTGTCGGACCTCTGGCAAGAAATCCAGCAGGTAGTTCGAGCGACCTCATTCGTCGCCTGGTGGCCCGGAAAGCGGCAGCGGGGCTAGGTTTTTTAATGTCCTGAGCACAGGCTGCCCGCCACCCATCGCCACAAAGAGGCCACTCCTTGTTGTGGAAGCCACAACTACACTTCTGCGGGCGGGAATCTTTGGGAGTGATCGATGCTTTCACGTTCCTCTTTGGGAGCGAGGCTGGCCACGCCGGTTTTCGCGCTTTCGATGCTGACTGCGAGCGTGTTCGCCCAAGCGCGGACCGGCGCTATCGCAGAGCCGGTAGCTTCATCGGCATCGGTTGACTTTGGGGAGTGCCAAGGCGGAGGGGCGGGCGCCGGAGGTGCCGGTGCTGGAGCGAGTGCAGGAGCGAGTGCAGGAGGGGCATCCGCGGGCGCATCGGCCGGTGCAGGAGCGGGCGCCGCAGGTGCCGGCGCCGGAGCGAGTGCGGGAGCGAGTGCTGGAGGGGCATCAGCGGGCGCATCGGCCGGTGCGGGAGCCGGCGCCGCAGGTGCCGGCGCTGGAGCGAGTGCAGGAGCGAGTGCTGGCGGGGCATCTGCAGGTGCATCGGCCGGCGCAGGAGCCGGCGCCGCAGGTGCAGGCGCGGGGGCAGCCGGCGGCGCGAGCGCAGGGGGTGCGTCCGCAGGCGGCAGCGCGGGCGCTGGAGCTGGATCAGGCGGTGCGAGCGCTGGCGCCGCGGGTGGCGCGAGCAGCAGCGCAGGAGCAGGCGGCGGAGGGAGCGCCGGAGGGACAGGTGCAGGAGGCGCTGGATCTGCAAGCGCAGGCGGGGCAGGCAGTGCGGCAGGAGGTGCTGGCAATGTAGGCGGGAGCGTGTCCGGCGTCAGCATTGCCGGATCGGCAGTCACGCAATTTGGCGACGCTGGGTCTGCGGCAAGCGGGGTCGCGCCGGGCGTGGGCAATGCCGCTGCTGCAACTTCCGCTGCCGGCCAGGGATTTCCTCAGACCGCTCGACAGGAGGCCCTCGACTGCCAACGTCAACTAAGCCTGGGCAGGGCGTGCCCCCAATCGCACTATGTGATCCAGGCGATCTACTTCAACCCGAAGCGCTACCGAAGCCCGGCGGATTGCCTGACCGCGGCGTATACCGTGGGACTGCCGCTTGAAGTGTGCCGATAGCGAGTGGGGGCACGGCGCGTCCCTACCGATCGAGGGAATCTTGTTCATCTGAGGGAATGCACAACTGCAAAGGTGCCAGCACTGGATAGGCCGGTCTCTCGCAGCCTCGTTTACAAATGTGAAGCGCGCCCGCTGGTCCGGAAACGAAACGGATGCGCGGCTGAAGGAGCGGCGCGAGCGACGCCAGCGAATCTGAGGTGTTCGGTCAGCTTGCTAGTCTGTTGAGAAGCTCATTCAGGCTTTCCGGCGCTTCCTCCCACGAGAATGGCTTCGCCTGTTCGGCTGGAACGGCATCAGGCTGTAGTACGGCTCATCCGCGAGGAACCGGACATCGAATGTCCATTGCAGCTCGTAGGTCTCCCCGTCCGCGCTGAATTCCGGAACCGACGTCCCCCCAATGTACGCGCGCCGGTCGTCACGCAGACGAACGACATAACCACCGTCCCAGAAGAAATTCGCGTCCGCGTATCCCCACATGGCCTCGACGCTTTCGACGTCGGGACCGGCGAATCCGTCGCGCTGGGCGTCGAGATACAGCAGGCCTTCGGCGAATTCGAAGAGCCCGGCATTGCGCTCGAGCTGGCCGTTATCCCGGGAGGTCACGGCGCTCAAAGCGCCCCGAATTTGGTCGGAATAGGGTGGGAACATAACATGAACATAGGCCGCTTGATGGGTTCCCGCAAGAGGGTCGATTCACCGTCTATGGCGGGTCGCCAACCCGATCAGTTGGCGCCTGTCTTGACCCGCGACGCCGACAACGGCGTTCGCGCACGGCTGGCGCTGCGTTGAGGCTTCCCGCCGCCTAGAAGATCGGCGAATGCCGGGGCGGAGGCGGCTCCGCATCGAGGGCCGGCCGCTCTTCGCCCCGGGCAGGATGAAGCGTCTCGGGGGCAGGCGCTGCCGGCGGCTCGAAGCGATAAAACCATTCCCGATGATTTTCCCTCGCCCATTCGAGCAGGAAGGACCTCGACCGTGTGCTGCACCTCATCGTTCGGTCGACCAAGCGCCAAGCCGACAGCACACGCGGCATTGAAAGACCCTCGTCTCCCGCGTGCCGGGCGCGCCGGTATCGTAGCCACAACCGGGCGATCGACTTGTCACAACTATCGCACGCTGTTGTCGCGAAGCTCGTGTCTTAATTCAACGTCGCCTCGCGTCCCAATTTGCGTGGGAGGCCTAGGCCAGCGCGGCCGGCCCCGCGTTGGGCGCATCTCCCCCGCTTCCTGACGTGGGGCCACGCCGTTGTCCGGAGTCGGACAGTCCATTTTTTCGCCGCTGGACGCGTAACGCGTTAGTCCCGTCTGCGTTTCTCGCGCGCGAGGAAAGGGGGGACCAAGAATGGGGAACGGGCTCGATCTTGAGACAGTGATCCGTGGACTGCACAGCAGCGAAATCAGAGTCGGCCTTCAGACTTTCAGCGAAGGCATCATGGTCTGGGTGAGTGATCGACAATGCCAATCCACTGACAATCGAAGATTCCGTGGCACGGCGGGCACCCGACCTTAGTGGCGACGTGACAAGCCACTGTGAGGGTATCGGTGCCGTCCACGTCGGATGGGCCAAAGCATGGCCGTGAGTACGACAAGGTTTGGATTTTGGAGGAAGTGAGGAAGTAAAGTCCCACCAATAACTTTAATTCGGGAGCGCGCTTTCATGCGCAGGCCGCCGGTTTTGCCGTACTCGTTTGTCCTTCTTCTGGTTGGCGCCTGTGCGACGGGCCATGAGGTCGCGCGGAAGGGCCGGCAGCTCATCCTTGGTATGGACGCCAGCACCTTGCAGGACTGCGCCGGCATTCCCACCCGGACTAAGCAGCTCGATCCGCGGACAGAGCTGTACTCCTACGAAAACCATTACGAGCACACTGGCGGCGTGCAGATCACGCTCCCGATTATCGGCGGCGGCTTCTCGGCCGGCGGCAGCGGTTCCTACTGTCACGCCATCGTCCGGGTCGTCGACGGCAAAGTCGTCGGGGTTAACTACACTGGTGACAATGACGAAATGATTGGCAGGGATGGTGTTTGTGCGCCCATCTTCCGCGGCTGCCTGAGGGCGCACGAGAAGACCCCCGAAGCGCACACCGCGAACAGAGCCAGCTGACTGCATATTGCGCGTGGGCGGCTGAACAGCTGAATGACCTGGGCGTCGGTCCAGGAGCACTTGGGCGACAATGTGCGACGCGCAGACGCGCAGCACTGCATGCACAGCACTGCACGCAAAGACGGGTGCGTTCGTGATGGGCACGAGCGCGTTCACTGGTCCGGTCGATAGTTCAGCGACGAGACGCAAAAAAACCGGCCTGCGGTGAAAGAGCCGAGGCAGAGAGCCCTAGCTCAGACTTCCTTGACTTCGATCTTCTTCGCAGCTTTCTCTGCTTCTGCAGTCTTCGGCAGTGTCACCGTCAGGACGCCTTTCTTCAAGCTGGCCTCTATCTTGTCGGTGTCGATGCCATCGGGGAGTCGGAAGCAACGCTGGAACGATCCAAACTCGCGCTCGCTCAGATAGTAGCCCTTCTGCTTCTCTTCTCTTTCAGACTTGCGTTCGCCCTTGATCCAAAGCGAGCCGTTCAAGACGTGGATCTCAATGCTCTTGTCATCAAAGCCCGGCACGTCCGCCGTCACCTCGTAGGCGTTATCCTTCTCGACGATATCGACTGCGGGAGCGTTGCCAGCCGTCCGCTCACGGCGAAACATGGGATCTCCCGTCAGCGAGCGGCGGAAGGGTGACCGCCAAAATTCGCCGCCAATGTCGTCGAAAAGCCGGTCGACCTCGCGGCGCAGGGTTTCGAACGGTCGCCGCGCTGGGGGACCGCCACCGGCGTTTTCATCAGCTTTCACAGGGACTTTGCCTGCTTCGGTCATGCGTATGGTCTCCTTTCTTGACGAGGATGTCGGATGGAACCATTGCTTTCTTCTCAACGCTCCGTGGCTTGGTTTGGATGCCTCGCGGGCCCGCGGCCGAGGGTTGCTAGCGCAATCAGCCGTATATCCGGGCGATTCGACCGTTCGGCATTAGGCGCTCTGGGCCTGCAACCATCCTTTCGACGCCGGCATTGGTCGAACGCCGGACTGCACAGCCCGGTCCCCGCCCTGGTCGGCCGATGCTCGACCATCGGTCCCCAAAGCCAGGGCGGGGTCAGGTGGTCGCTCTGGTCCTGTATGCCGGCCCGAGCGCTAGCCCGTTATGACGGCGGCCATGTTAGGTTCGCCGCTGTGTGCAATCTCTACACGCTCAAGCTCTCGGCCTGGGAAGTCCGTAACCTGATGCAGCACTACAAGCTGATCGGGCGGGAATGGGAAGACGTCATGGGCACGCGCAACGATGCCCTCGAGGTCTATCCCAACCGGCCGGCACCGGTCGTTGTTGGTGAGCGATGGCCAGCGCATGGTGCGCCAAGACATGCTTTGGGGCTTTCCGCCATTTAGGCAAGGCGCTGGTTACGGGACCAACTTCCGGAGCCTGAAGAACCACCTGTGGCGAGACTGGCTCGACCGCCAACATCGCTGCGTCGTGCCGGCGACAGCCTTCGCCGAGCCCGACAGGAACACGCCCAAGGGTGCTGTGGTGTGGCGCTGGTTCGCGCGCGCCGACAAGCAGCCCTTTTTCTTTGCCGGGATCTGGCGGCCTTGGAGCGGTTGCCGACGCCGCTGAATTCCGACCCTGACGCCTCCACCTGATCCTATTGCACTGGTGTGAGCTTGAAGCGGCATGAATACCTCTTGTTGAACGCTTCGAACTCTCGCGTCTTCACATTCCCAGTAAGGTCGATGGCGTATGTATTCGCACCGAGCGATCCCGTGAAAGAGGTCTTTACGGAACCATCGGCGGCAACTGGAGCCGAGAACGTCTCGCCGCTACTGGTCTTTAGCGAAAGCGCACTGCCCGTCACGCTGACATCGTAGAATAACTTTGAGACATCGGCCTCAACGCAGTTCGAAGGGGACCTTGCTTCCATAAGCGTCACCTTTGTCCGCCAGGTCTCCGCAGACGCTGATGGCAATGCGCTGACAACGCCTAGGACGACTACGGCTGCAAGCGCGCGCATGTTCGCCTCCAATATGGTTATCTAAGCGTATCCACCTGCCTAAACCCGACAACGCGCTTTCAGTTGCGATGGCAGAAGCCAGACGCAAGGGCAGGCGTTGTCCCAAGCAACCATTCGACCCGGAACAAAAGCCATGTTCGTGCCCGAGGTAATTCAAGCTGTCGACCTGTTGGTCAGGCGCGCTGTAAGTTGTCTCGGTCTCGGAACGGCTACGCCGCGGGGATCTCTGCTCTTGATCCAAATCGACCTGCAGCAAGCGACACGGGAACGGATACCGCCCGCTCGCCGTTGATTCAGGTCAAGGCCCTTTCCCTAAGGCAGCAGTCAATCCTTCGAAACCACCGTGATTGGGAAGTCAAACCCGGGGAGGTGCATCATGTTCCAGCATATTCTTGTTCCTACCGACGGGTCGCTCCTGTCAGCGTCGGCAGTCGACAAGGCCTTAGAGTTCGCACGCGATGCTGGCGCCAAGGTTACGGTGCTCACGGCGATCGAGCCATTCCATACCTTTTCGACCGATTCAAAGCAGCTTGCCGATACGCGGACGACCTATGAGCTGCACAGTGAAGCAGAAGCAGCACGCTATTTGGCCGAAGCCGAGAGCAAAGCCAAAGCATTAGGTGTGGAGTGCAACCTCGTCCAAGTCGAGCACGAGCATCCCTATCGGGCCATCATCGACACCGCCACGAAGTCGGGTTGCGATCTGATCGCCATGGCATCGCATGGCCGTCGCGGGCGTTTCAGCTGTTATCATCGGCAGTGAGACAAGCAAGGTCCTGACCCATAGCTCGATACCAGTCCTGGTCTACCGCTGATGGGACAAGCCATTCCCGCCTGGGTCTCGTGGGCAACAAGCCGCTACCATTTGTGTCGTAGCCGGCAACGATCACCTCGTATTGAAATCGACGGCTCAACCGCCTGTGAAACCCGTGAATCCCGGGAATCCGCGCATCCTTAAAAGATCGGCGAATGCCGGGGCGGAAGCGGCTCCGCATCGGGGCCGGCCGGCTTTCGGTCGGGGCAGGATGAAGCGTCTCGCGGGCAGGCGCTGTAGGCGGCTCGAAGCGATAAAACCATTCCCGGTGATTTTCCCGCGCCCACTCGAGCAGGACCTCGACCGTGTGCTGCACCTCGTCGTTCGGCCGACCAAGCGCCAGGCCAACAGCGCACGCGGCATTGAAAGACGTGAGGTTCTCGTTTCGCGCGTGCCGGGCCGCCGGTAGGCCGGCACGATGTCGCGCACCGCGCCCGTCGCCAACCCCCACGCGAGCGCTTGTCGCTTCCTTTCGGCTGTTTCCTCCGACGTCGGGCCGAGCTTGGGCATCGGCCTGTGCGCGATCCCGCTGCGGTCGATCCAGTGCTGCATGGCCCGCGCCTTCGCCCAGGTCGTGAAGTGGTAGAGCAGGTAGCCGCTCTCCTCGCGCCAGCCGGCGGACGAGCAATGCTCGGCCGCGCCGGCAATGCGCCGGCACATCGCGTAGATCTCGCGCTGGTCGGCGCTGCGGAAAGGGTCCCCGCGCTTTATCTTCGCCGTGAACGGCATGCGCCGGCGCTTCCTGTCGAGAGTGTCTGCATTTTTGCGCCGCGCCATGGCGCGGACGCTAGAGCAATCGCGGCTGACGCGTCTGCTTGCATTCGGCCATCCTTCGCGCAAAGCCGATATCCGAGAATGGTGACGGCAAGGCTGGCACGAGGTTCGGCATACAAGCCCTTGCGAGCAGGCCGGCCCGATGCCATTTCCCGTCGATGTGCGGACGCTACACCTACAAGCTGACCTGGACCGAGATCATCAATCTCTACCGGTTGACCTTGCCCGAGGAACCGCCGGAGCGGCTGAAGCCCAGCTACAACGTCTGTCCGACGGACGTCATGCCCATCATCCGGCCGGCCGGTAACGGACGCGAGCTGGTGATGGCAGGCTGGGGCCTGGTGCCGTTCTGGCTGAAGCCCGACCAGCTCAGCAAGCAGCCCTACGCGACGATCAACGCCCGTTCGGATCGCATCCAGACCGCGCCGACTTACCGCGAGCCCTTCAAGAAGCGCCGTTGCATCGTCCCGACGAGCGGCTGGTACGAATCGGTGCCAAGACAAAGAAGCCTTTCCACTTCCGGCCCAAGTCTGAGCCGTTCGCTTTCGCCGGCGTCTACGATGTCTGGAAGGGCGACGGCGGCAGGGCGATCACGAGCTTTGCCATCGTCACCACGGACGCGGCCCCGAGCACGCGGCAATATCACGACCGGATGCCGCTGGTGCTGGAGGAGTCGCAGTTCGAGGACTGGATGCGAGGGCCGGCCGAGATGGCGGTCGCGATGATGAAGCCTTACAGCGGAGAGATCGAGGCGTGGGAGGTCGGCGCCGAGGTCGGCAATGTGAAGAACAATCGGCCAGAGCTGATGGAGCGGGCGACCCTCCTGTAGCGCACGGCGCAACCTCGTCAGCCTGAACGGCAACGGAGCGTTGACCATCAACTTGAGCGCCTTTCCAGGCTGGCCGTGATTGAGACCGGCCGTCGCACCCCCACATTGGGGAATGCCCTTGGCGACGCCCCTCACGACGTTTGGCGACTTGGCGCGCGATCACCTCCAGGTCGAGGTGACCTGCGGCAACTGCGGCCATCGACGAACCATCGACGCAGCATCGCCCCGGCTGCGCAACCGCAAGATCGCGGGCGCGCGATTCCGCTGCGAGCAGTGCGGCTCGGTAGGATTGCCGACGATCGGCAAGCAGCGCCGCTGGCCCGGTCGGCTTGCCAATCATGCGCGCAAGCTGCGCTAAACCGATACGGCTCTGCCGGAAGCTTCGGTCTAGTGATGGGAGATCAAACGTGGAACGTTCCACATGATCTAGATCCCCGTAAAACGTTGATCCGGCTGCAACGAATCGATCCGCCTACCATTGAGTCCCCGCTTGAGAGGGGTTCGGGAAGGGGATTTTCAGCATGGCCGCACGTCCGTCATGGGAGGGACATCTACGTCTGTCGCTTGTGACCTGTCCGGTCGCCCTGTGGCCGGCGACGTCGGAAGCGGAAACAATTCGCTTCAACATGATCAACCCCAAGACCAACAACCGCATCCGCATGCAGACCGTGGACGCCGGCACTGGCGAACAGGTCTCGCGCAGCGAGCTGGTGAAGGGTTTCCAGGTGGCCAAGGGTGAATATGTCCTGTTCGACAAGGAGGAGCTCGACGCGGTGAAGCTCGAATCGACCCGCATCATCGATATCGAGAAATTCGTTCCGCGCGCCTCCATCGACCGTCTCTATTGGGAAACGCCCTACCATCTTGTGCCGGCGGGCAAGACGGGTATCGAAGCCTACGCCGTCATCCGCGCCGCCATGGCCAGGCAGAACATGGTGGCCATCGGCCGGCTCGTGATGAGCACCCGCGAGCGCATCTGCGCCATCGAGATCGAGGAGGGCGGGCTGGTCCTCACCACCTTGCGCACGGCGGAGGAGGTTCGTGCCCTCGACGAGGTGGCGCTGCCCGACCTGCCGAAACCCGATCCGAAGATGCTGCAGATCGCCGAGAAGATCGTTGAGCAGCAGTCCGGCGACTTCGATCCCAGCGAGTTTCGCGACCGCTACGAGGACGCCTTGCGTGCGCTGATCGAGGAGAAGCGCAAGGGCAAGCCGGTCAAGCCGGCTAAACCGGCGAACGACGACACCAAGGTCGTCGACCTCATGGCCGCCCTCAAGAAGAGCCTCGAAGGCGACGACGGCAGGCGCCAGCGCGCCGAGCGCTTCGTGGCCGCCAAGGCCAAGCCCAAGAAGGCCGGCGGCCGGACGCGGGCGGCGTGACATGGCCAAACTTTTTCAGGAACTTGAAACGGCCATGCGCAAGGTGATCGTTGCGCGCGACCGGCTCGAGGCTGCGTCGCCAGATTCCCCCGAGTATCAGGCGACCAAGATCGAATATCTGGAAGCGACCGTCCATCATCTCGCCGTGCTCGCCATCGCCCAGTCGCGGCAGTACGAGGACTTGTTGCAGGAAGTCACCGAGCTGCGGACGCGCGTGAACAGCCTGCGGCCGTTGATGCATTGATGGGTAGCCAGCATCCGCCGCCGGCGAGCCCGCCGCGTGCTTTCGAAAGCCGACACGATCCGCGCGACCGGTTGGAACAGCTCAACGCCGATCGGCGCGAGGCCAAGGCGCAGCTCCGCGAAGTCCTGGAGCGTCTTGCCGAACAGCACGGCATCTCCCAAAAGGATATCAACTACGCGATCGACGGCTACGCCGACGACATGCTCTCGGATCTTGTCTATTCGGTAGAGCGAGACCTCGAGCACGAAAGCGAAGAAAGAAGCGCGCCTTGACCGCACATTCGGCCGATACGGGAGCCGCGCAGCGTCGCGGAAGTTGTTGCCGGGTGCACTGGCGAGGTTGAAGTATCCGAAGCCGCTATGAACTGGGCCCGGTCCTGGTCGTCCAATAGTGCGGACCGGCGCTATTCCGGCTTGGCGGTCTTCTCGGCTTCTTCGGCACTTCCAGCAAGCTTTCGCCAGTTAACGGCGGCGGCCAGCATCACGTCGCGGTCTGCGTCCGAGAGCGCGAACTTGGCCAGATGATCGCACTGAATCGCGTGCCTGTAGCACTCGGCTGCTGTTTCCATGGTGACTTACCATTTCTATGAGGGGGATCGCGGGACATTCTTAACTCAGATGCCGCCGTCTCTCTGCCGTTGTGCTCAATTGAGCAACAGCCAACGACAGATCGACCCTAAGCGCAATGGGCAACGACGTCACGCCGTCCTGGAAGTCGCCCACATAGTCGTGAGGCACATGAGCCGTCTCGTCCTATCTCCCCTTCCGCGCCAGCCGGCGCCCCTCGTCCGTCAAGGCGGCCTTGCGTTCCAGCGGCTTGCCGCTCGTACCCTCAAGGATGACCCACCCGCGCTCAACCGCCCTCGCTAGTCGCCCGTAACTCGCCCATCCCACGCAACGTCCCCCACACCTTCGGCTGTCCGTCAGTAGCTTCGTAAAGCTTGTAGACGAAGTAGCGGGCCGCAACGTCGATCGTGTCAGCGATCTTGACGCGCTTTGGCGTGCTCTTGCTCTTGGGGGATGTTGAAGGTCCTGTTGGCCATACATCGATGATAACCTAGCGCTCCTCGGGCCCAAGGCGTATCCTGCTCACAGTGGAACACTGACTGCGGGTCTGCTCGCGTCATCCCTCGACGCAGTTTCACCGCAGGCAGCTAGGGACCAAGGCTGGCAAACTCACGCCACAAGGTCTGCCGGTCTTGGTCCCGCCCATGGGGCGGCTGGTCCCGACGATCGCGACCATCTCCACCGTTTAGTTGAAGACTTTGGTGATGAGCTTGCGCCCTTCGTCAGTCAGACAGGCAGTATTGCCCTCGCCTCTGATCACCCAATTGCGATCGACTGCGTACTGAAGGGCCTCGTCTGAGTCGCCCCTGATAAAGGCCACGATGCACCACCGCATCGGCCGCCCATCAGTAGCCTCGTATAGGGCTTTTACGATAGCTCGGGCGCGCCTCTCGATCTCCGGGGTTGGCTTATTGGCGACCTTGCGGGGCATCCGGGACAACGACGGGCATAGCAGGCGGTTGCTCGTAATCACCGCGCCGCTCCGCAAACTCGGTGAGAACCTGCCCGACGACAACGAGCTCAGCGCCGACCTGAAGGCGGTGGATTACGGCTACGACGCGTCCGACGCCATCCTGCTGGAGCGCAAGGACGACATCCGGCGGCGCGGGCTTGCGTCACCCGACGACGGCGACGCGCTGGCGCTCACCTTCGCCTATCCGGTCGCCAAGCGCGACTGGGCCGAAGAGCGCCGCTTCGAGGAAGGGCTACAGAGACTGAAGAGGTGGATCGTGTGATTCCGCGCGCGGCCGTGTGGGCGAGGGGTAGGGATTTGTCGATCCCTTCACTCCCGTCGCCGGCGCTCACTTTCACTCCGTTCCACCGGTGTCCGGTCTTGGCACTTTTGCGACATAGCAAGGGGCGAGGCAGCACTACGTATCTCCGCACCCGTCCTCCTTGTAGCGCTCAATGAGTCGAAACACCCACATGAACAACACCTGTGCGTGCGCATCGCCAGCCCGAGACGCCTCTTCTAAGTGTTCAATGACGGCCGCCGGCGGCATCCTCACCGTGGCGCAGAATTCAGTGTACTGAGATCGTGCGATCTCTTTCTCGAAGAGGCGCAGCTGATTGATCAGCTGCTGGTCGAGTACGATCTCGCCCCGAGGGGCGCTAGGAGGTTCGGCACCGAGCGCGGTGTGCGCGCCAATGGAGACTAGCAGTTGCGTCACGATCCCTCCTGCGATGAGGAGGAACCACTTCATGAGACGTGAAAATGCGCTCATTTCAAACCGCCCTCGGTGCGCGGCTCGGCCACCCATCATACTCGCCCAATAAGGAAGCCGAGCAGCGAGCATTCGCAGAACGTAGTGACCTTGATGCAGGTTGCTGCACCAACGTTCCAGGCAAGCAAGCTTCTTCTACTCGATGTTCGCCCTTCGACCCCAGGTCACAATCTTTACACGGAGCGGTCGCATGGGTTGTCCGTTTGTAATTCCGCCGCACCCCGTGTGTGGGAGGGGAACTAAGCCCCGCGGCAGGCTCCGCGTTGGCTTGTCCCCCATACCCGACGCGGAGCCACTTACTTTTTGCTGCGAACGCCGGCGCGGCCTCGCCTCGCCCGACGACGGCGACGCACTCGCGCTCACCTTCGCCTACCCGGTCGCCAGCTCACCTTCGCCTACCCGGTCGCCAAGCGAGACCGGGCCGAGGAGCGGCGGTTCGAGGAAGGGCTCGCGAGACTGAAGAGGGTGGGTCGTGTGAATCCGCGCNCGGGCGTGGTGCTTGCCCGAGCCCGGAGCACTCAGACTGCGCCGCCCGTTCCGAACTCAATACTACGCCTGTAATGCCACTTCCACNCACTGTTCGATTTCGAACAGTGCGATTCATGTGAGCAACGGANCCCGGGTCCCCTGCATTGCCTGGCACGGACGCCGCTCACAAGGAGACCGCGATGGCAACCAAAACGACCAGAACATCGAGTAAGACAACCACCGGTATGGAAACCAAGCCCACTGTGGCGACTCCTATGCCTGCCGCTACTTCGCCCACGCCGCAAAAGAGTGCCGGCGGTGCAATCGAGGCACTCAAGCAGGATCACCGTAAGGTCGAGCAGCTCTTTGCCGATTTCCAAAGTACCGAGGACGAGGACCGCAAGGACGGACTTTTGCAGCAAATCTGCGCGGAGCTGATCATCCATACCAAACTCGAAGAGGAGCTCTTCTATCCCGCCTGCCGCGCGGCAGTGTCCGGGGAAGACATTCTGGACGAAGCCCAAGTGGAGCACGACAGCGCCAAGCTGCTCATTGCCGACCTGCTGGATGCCCGCGCCACGGACCGCTTCCGCGACGCGAAGGTCAAGGTGCTGGGCGAGCAGATCAAACATCACGTGACCGAGGAAGAGAAGCCCGGCGGAGGGATCTTCGCCCAGGCCGAAGCGCAAGGCGTCGACACCGCCGAGCTTACGCAGGCTATCAAGAAGAGAAAGGAGGATCTGCAGGGGCGCGCTGCAGAATTGAGACCCACTCGCGCCGTTTCGCTCAACTTCGATTATTCCGACACGGAGGAACGTATGGCAAGAAACGGTAACAATGAGCGCGATCGCGATGAGCGCGGTCGCTTCGTAAGTGACGACGACGACCGCGACGAGCGTCGGTCTTCCGGCGGTGGCTCGCGCTCACGCGGCCGCGATGATGATGACGAACGCGGTGGACGGGGACGCGGCTGGTACGGCGATCCGGAGGGCCATTCGCAGGCCGCCCGCCGCCGTTCGGACGATGATGAAGATCGCCGCGGCTCGCGTTCGCGTGGTCGTTATGACGACGACGATCGCGGCGGCCGCGGTCGCGGGGGCTGGTTTGGCGATTCGGAAGGCCACGCCGATGCCGCTCGTCGCCGCTGGGACGAGGACGACGACCGGGGCGGCTCCCGTTCGCGGTACCGCGATGACGACGACGACGATCGCCGCGGCTCGCGTTCGCGCGGTCGCGATGACGATGACGACGATCGCGGCGGACGTGGCCGCGGCCGGGGCTGGTACGGCGACTCGGAGGGCCATGCTGAAGCCGCGCGCCGCCGTTCGGACGATGATGAAGATCGCCGCAGCTCGCGGTCGCGCGGTCGCGACGACGACGATGACGACGACCGCGGCAGTCGCGGCCGGGGCCGGGGTTGGTACGGCGATTCAGAAGGGCATGCCGAGGCTGCCCGACGGGGCAGAGACGACGACGAACGCGGCGGATCGCGTTCGCGGAGCCGCAACGACGACGAAGAGCGTCGAAGCGGGTCGCGCTCGCGCGGTGGTTCCGACGATAACGGCCATGGCGGATGGTTCGGTGATCCGCGCCGGCACGCCCAGGCCGCCCGGCGCGGTTGGGAAAACCGGCGTTGAGCCAGCAAAGGTGACGGCCTGCCTCACGGCGGGCCGTCACCGCCGGCCAACCATAGTCTATGTTCGCAAGAGGAGACAATCATGGCTGAGGAAATGACCAAGATCACATCCGGAACCTTGATCGCCGCCGAGAAGGTCGAAGGCACCGACGTTTATAACCTGCAGGGCGAGAAGCTCGGCACCGTCGACGACATCATGATCGACAAGGTGAGCGG
>JGI12053J15887_10000585_pt1 | contig 15170 bp, 10 predicted proteins | sample MedBloCAOM1_O3_FD_15887 | JGI IMG/M metagenome (IMG submission 15887)
CGTCAGGTAACGCAAGACTCCTTCGCGGTTGCGGACACCATCTCCGGCGTCAACATGCGGCTGACGTCCGGCGGCATCCGCGAGATGCACTGGCACCAGTTTGCGGAGTGGGCCTACATGACCTACGGCAGTTGCCGCATCACCACTCTCGACGAATTGGGCCGGCCTTATATCGCCGACGTGAAAGAGGGCGACCTTTGGTTTTTTCCCGCCGGCTTGCCGCATTCGCTGCAGGGGCTCGGCCCGGACGGGTGCGAGTTCCTTATCTGTTTCGATGAAGGCAAGGCTTCGGAGTTTACCACCCTCCTGATGTCGGAATGGTTCACGCATACGCCGCCGGAAATTCTCGCCGATAACTTCGGTGTTCCGGCCGAGACGTTCAAGGATATTCCGCTGCGCGACCTCTACATCTTCCAGGGCAAGTTACCCGGCGATCTGGCCGCCGACCGCGAAGCGGTGAGCGGCAACGGCCTGCCGCCGCACCCCTTCACATTCACGCTCGGATCGGGAGCCCCGACGCGCGAGACCAAGGGCGGTTCGGTGCGGATCGCCGACAGCCGCAACTTCACCGTTTCCACAACGATCGCCGCCGCGCTGGTAACGGTGCATCCCGGGGGCATACGCGAGATGCACTGGCACCCCAACGCTGATGAATGGCAGTACTGGATCAAGGGCAAAGGGCAAATGACCGTTTTCAACACTGGCCCGAACGCCGTCACCATGGACTTCAACGCGGGCGACATCGGCTACGTCAAGAAGAACCTCGGACATTATATCAAGAACACAGGCGACACCGACTTGCAGTTCCTCGAAGTGTTCAGAGCTCCCTATTTCGCAGATGTCTCCCTGTCCGACTGGATTTCCCGCACGCCGCCGGCGATGGTTGCCCAGCATCTGAACGTGAGCGAGGCTACCATCGCAAAATTCCCCAAGAACAAGCCGGAAGTCATGCCGGAATGATCGGATCAGGGCACGTGTGGCTTTTGCCGAAATCAACACATCGCCCTCTCCGACTTCGCCGCCCGTCCGCCCGGATATCCGCTCCGCCCGCCGGCCGCCTAACACGCGGCCGGCGGTTCCGTAAAGCCAAGCATCACCCCCTTCGATCGTAAGTAACCGCACGCACCCCAGGAGAAGAAACGAGCTGAGGATGCGCGCGGTCGATCATGTCAGGATTGTCATGACCGCCGGGAAGACGTGACCGTGACCTCAATCGAGGCGGATTACTAAACTCCAATTTAGTGGCTCTCTCATCGGCCGCCGCCTAACTTTGGAGTTGATCCAAATTGATCAGAAACGCCATGAGTTCCTCTGCTGCAATCCACATCGTCAGCCCGGCTGAATTCGATCCGGGAACGGCGCAGACGCCGGGCTCCGAACGGCGCGCGGCCATCGCGCCGGCGCTCGGCATCGCGTCGGCCATCTGGGGCGGCCTGTTCGAGGTGGAGCCCGGATCGCGAACGGGAATTCATCATCACGGAGAGCAGGAGACGATCGCCTACGTCCTCTCGGGCATCTGCGAAATCCGTTGGGGCGAAGAAGGAGAATCTGTCGCGCGTGCGAAGGCCGGGGATTTCATTCATGTTCCCGCCTTCCTGCCGCACATGGAAATCAACCCTTCGGAACTGGAGCCGTTTCGATGGGTTGTGGTGCGCAGCACAGCGACACCCATCGTTATCAACCTTCCGGACGACACCTGGCCGTAAGCCGGATGTCTTCCTGCGAGCAGCAGGACAACACCAGGCCGTAAGCCTGATGTCTTCTTGCAAGCAGCCTTCACGGACTTTGCGAACACGGAGCAATCATGGACGAGCAGGAACCCAATACAGAGCTCAACGCAATTGAGGTTACCCGCCGCACAGTGATCGAGACCGGAACCACCGCGCTGCTCTTGACCACGCTGCCGCATGCCGCCTTGGCGGCTGGCCCATTCGATGACAACGGGCCGCCACCACCTCCTGTGACGGTTGAACTTCAGATCAACGGCCGCCTTCATTCGCTGACGCTGGATCCCCGCACAACATTGTTGGATGCTTTGCGTGAACACCTCGCACTGACCGGCTCGAAGAAGGGTTGCGATCACGGCCAATGCGGCGCCTGCACGGTGCTGATCGAGGGACATCGCATCAACTCCTGCCTGACGCTTGCGGTGATGCATGACGGCCAATCCGTCACCACGATCGAGGGGCTCGCGGAGGGAGATCGTCTGCATCCGCTGCAGGCGGCCTTCATCGAGCATGACGGCTTTCAGTGCGGTTACTGCACCTCCGGCCAGATCTGCTCCGCCATTGGAATGCTGGCCGAAAGCCGGCAGGGCATGCCGAGCTACGTGACGGAGANCCTGACGCANCCGGCNGCTGAACTTACCGATGCGGAAATTCGCGAGAGGATGAGCGGCAACATCTGCCGCTGCGCGGCCTACCCCAACATCGTGGCCGCCATCAAACAAGCCGCGGGAATGCCGACATGAAAGCCTTTACCTACCAACGCGCCGACTCGGCCGCGAACGCGGCCGCCGCCGCCGTCAAGCCCGGTGCGAAGATCATTGCCGGCGGCACCAATTTGCTCGACCTGATGAAGTTGCAGGTCGAGACGCCATCCCAGTTAATCGACATCAACCGCCTGCCGCTCGACAAGATCGAAGAGACGCCCGATGGGGGCTTGCGCATCGGCACGCTAGTTCGAAACAGCGATCTTGCCGCCGACCCGCGCGTGCGGCAGCGTTACGGCGTCTTGAGCCGCGCATTGCTGGCAGGCGCCAGCGCGCAGTTGCGCAACAAGGCCACGACCGGCGGCAATCTGCTGCAGCGAACCCGCTGCTACTATTTCTATGACGTCACAAAACCCTGCAACAAGCGCAGCCCCGGCTCCGGCTGTGCGGCGCTCGCCGGCTTCAACCGTATTCACGCCATCCTGGGCGCCAGCGACCAATGCATCGCGACGCATCCGTCGGATATGGCGGTGGCGATGCGGGCGCTCGACGCCAATGTGGAGACGGTCGATCGCCAGGGCGGGACCAAAGTCATTCCGATCGCAGAATTTCATCGTCTTCCGGGCACGACTCCCGAGATCGAGACGTCGCTCAAGCCAGGCGAAATCATCACGGCCGTGACGCTGCCTCCGCCGCCTCCCGGTGTGCAGGTCTATCGCAAGGTCCGCGACCGCGCCTCCTACGCCTTTGCGCTGGTTTCCGTGGCCGCGATCGTCGATAGCACGCGCGGCCGGATCCGCTCGGCCCGGCTCGCCTTCGGCGGTCTGGCGCATAAGCCCTGGCGATCGGCGCAGGCGGAGCAAAGGTTGACCAACGCGCCCGCGAACACGGCCACCTTCAATACGGCGGCAGACGCCGTACTCGAAGGCGCGCGCGGCTTCGGCGGCAACGATTTCAAGCTACCGCTGACGCGGCGCACGCTGCACAGCGTGCTGGCAGAGACGACCCGGACTTGAGGGAGGCGAACGCATGGAAATGAACTCACCCGTCGGCCCCGATGTCCTTGATGCACAGGGCGTTGTCGGCAAGCCGCTCGACCGCGTGGACGGCCGATTGAAGGTTACCGGCGGCGCGCGCTACGCCTATGAGATGCAGCAGGAGAACGTGCTGTATGGCTTCGTGGTCGAAGCCTCGATCGGAAAAGGAACGATCAGATCGATCGATACGCGCGCTGCGGAGAAGGCCCCGGGCGTCGCGCTGGTTCTTACTCATCGCAACGCGCCGGCGCAGGGCACCGGCAATCACCGTGAAGCGCACCCGGTGCTCACCGGCCCGCAAGTGACGGGTTACGGCCAGCCGGTTGCCTTCGTGGTTGCCGAGAGCTTCGAACAGGCCAGGGCGGCGGCTTACCTGGTCGACGTGAAATACGATGGGACGAGGGGAAAATACGCGCTGCGTGCCCACCTCAAGGAGGCGCGCGTTCCGAAGCCAAGCGATGCTCCGGCAGCCGACAGCGCGGTGGGCGATTTCGCGGGAGCGTTCGCCAGCGCCCCGGTGCAACTCGACGTGACCTATACCACCCCCTTGCAAAGTCACGCGATGATGGAGCCTCATGCCACGCTTGCGATGTGGGACGGCGACAAGTTGATCCTGCACACCGCGAACCAGATGCTCAACCAGGGTCAGCAGGCCATCGCGACAACTCTGAAAATCCCCGTTGAGAACATACGCCTGATCAGTCCGTTCATCGGCGGCGGATTCGGCGGCAAACTTTGGGTCAATGCCGATGCTATCCTGGCCGCGATCGCCGCNCAGCAACTCAAGCGGCCGGTGAAAATCGCGCTGACGCGCCAGCAGATCTTNCACGTCACGACGCACCGCTCCGACACGATTCAGCGCCTCCGNCTGGNCACNGANCNCGACGGCNANATCCTNGCNATCGGCCACGATGTGTTCTCCGGCAATTTACCCAGCGAGCAAACCTATGAGGGCGCCGCNCTGCAAACCCGCACGCTCTATGCCGGACCCAATCGGCTGACACGGCATCGTCTGGCGCCACTGGATATTCCGGTTGCGTCGTCGATGCGCGCGCCCGGCGAGTCGGTCGGTTTGATGGCACTTGAATGTGCGATGGACGANCTTGCCGAAAAACTCGATCTCGACCCNNTCGAATTGCGCGTTCGAAACGANCCGAGCGAGGATCCGGAAAAGCATATTCCCTATTCCAGCCGTCANCTGGTCGCCTGCATGCAGGAAGGTGCGCGCCGNTTCGGNTGGGACAAGCGCANTGCGAANCCNNGCCAGGTCCGCGACGGACGCTGGTTGGTGGGAATCGGCATGGCCGCGGCGACACGCGGCAATCCGCTTCGGCTCTCCAAGGCCAGTGTCCGACTGGACCCCGACGGCAATGCCACCGTGCGAATGGCGATGACCGACATCGGCACCGGCACCTATACCATCCTGGCCCAGATCGCAGCCGAGATGCTCGGGCTGCCGATGGAACGCGTGCGGATCGAACTTGGCGATACCAGTTTTCCGGAAGCCGCGGGTTCTGGTGGGTCGTGGGGCGCAGGCAGTTCGGGCTCGGCCCTGTTCGAGGCATGCAATGCGCTCCGCGAAAAGCTCGCGCGGGTGGCCGGCATCGACGCCAAAACCGCCCACTTTGCCAATGGCAACATCGAATCCGGAGAACAGACCGTCCCGCTGGCAAAGCTCGTCGGCAGCGGCCTCGAGGCCGACGGAGAAATCCGGCCCGGCCGCACCGCCCTGGATTTCTCGCAGCAATCATATGGCGCGCATTTCGCCGAGGTCGGCGTTGACGAAGATACCGGTGAGGTGCGGGTGCGGCGTATGCTCGGCGTGTTCACCGCCGGCCGTGTCCTGAACGCCAAGACGGCGCGGTCTCAGGCGATCGGCGGAATGGTGTTCGGCGTGGGCGCGGCGCTGCACGAAGCGATGACGCTCGATCCGCGCTTCGGCTATTTCGTCAATCACGATCTCGCCGAATACCACGTGCCGGTGCACGCCGATATTCCGGCCATCGATGCCATTTTTCTTGCCGAGCTGGACGACAAATCCAACCCGCTCAAGAGCAAGGGCATCGGCGAGCTCGGAATCTGCGGCGCCGGCGCCTCGATCGCCAATGCGGTCTACAACGCGTGCGGCGCGCGGATACGCGACTACCCGATCACGCTCGACAAGCTGCTTTCCGGCCTGCCCGTGCGCGCATGAGCGGCTTAGAGGCAGCGGGAACCCAGCGCCGCCCGATCGTGGTTTCCACCATTGCCGCAGCCGCCATCCTGGCGATCGGTCTTGCGACCTCGCGCAGCGTGGCCGCAGGGCCGGAAGCGGCGCCCTCGCCTCAGGCCACGGGATATCTGCCGAGCATCAGCGACCTGATGATCGCGACAATTCAACCGCGCCACGAGCGACTCTGGCGGGCCGCGCAGGATCGCAATTGGGAGCTTACGGCTTACGAGCTCGGAAATCTGCATGGCGCATTCGATCGCCTCGGGCACGCCCATCCGATCGAACACGGCATCTCCTTTCCGGGCATGATCGCCTCTGTGACGGAAGAGCCGTTCAAGGAGCTGAACAGCGCGATCCAATCGAAAGACGGCACCGCCTTTGCCAAGGCCTATGCCAGTCTGACTGACGCATGCAATTCATGCCACCAGGCTCTCAACCACGGTGTGGTCGACATCCGNGTACCGAACCGGACATCCGCGTCGGATTTAAACGCCGACAGCACGTCCCGGAATTGANGCNCGCCATGNNAGAGCTTCATCTCGGCTCGATGCGCGAAACATTCTGAACGTTAATTTAATGGTTCACAATAATCGTGAACATATTTTGATGTACACGAAGCCGATTTTGAAGAGGAGCGACAACAATGTTTTCGAGACGGGATGTGTTGGCAGTGTCGGCGGCAGGCGCAGTGATGACCGCAAGCGCGGCACGCGCTGCCTCCTTCGGTAATCCGGACCAGCCGCCGCAAGGCGCAATCAACGCCAAAGGACCAGGAAATCTCAAGGATCCTGGCCCGCAAAGCGAGGCGATCGGCAACCAGTTTCCTTCGGCGCAATCTCCGCCGGCAACCGATGTCGGCGGCATGCCGATGGACTGGGCCTCGTTCAACAATGCGCCGAAGCGCGTGCAGAACGGCGGCTGGGCGCGCCAGGTGACGCAGGACGATTTCGCGATTTCGAAGACGATCACGGGCGTCAACATGCGGTTGACAGCCGGGGGCATCAGGGAATTGCACTGGCACCAGGCCGCCGAGTGGGCGATCATGACGTACGGCAGTTGCCGGGTTACGGTTCTCGACGCCGTGGGCCGGCCCTATGTTGCCGACGTCAAGGAGGGCGACCTGTGGTATTTCCCGGCAGGCCAGCCGCATTCGTTGCAAGGTCTCGGCCCGGACGGTTGCGAATTTGTGATCTGCTTTGACGACGGCGATGCCAGCGAGTTCAACACCCTGCTAGTGACGGACTGGTTCGCCCACACCCCTCCCGCGGTGCTTGCCAAGAACTTTGGCGTTCCGGCCGAGACGTTCGCCAGGATTCCGCTGCAAAATCTCTGGATCTTCCAGGGAACGCTGCCCGGCGATTTGGCATCGGACCGCGCTGCGGTCAGCAAAACCGCGGGCGTTCCACCCCATCCCTTTATCTTCAGGCTTGGATCGTCGGTTCCGACGAAGCAAAACAAGGGCGGCGAGGTGCGGGTGGCCGACAGCACCAACTTCAACGTCGCAACCAGGATTGCGGCCGCGCTGGTGACGGTTCGTCCGGGCGGCGTCCGCGAGATGCATTGGCATCCGAATGCCGACGAATGGCAGTATTACATCAAGGGCAAAGCCCGCATGACCGTGTTCAATACCGGCCCGAATGCGATGACGATGGATTTCAATCCTGGAGACATCGGCTACGTCAAGCGCAATCTGGGGCATTACGTCGAGAATGTCGGCGACACCGACCTGCAGTTTGTCGGAGTGTTCAGGGCTTCCCACTACGAGGAGATTTCCCTGTCCAACTGGCTGACTCACACGCCGCCGGCGTTGGTCGCCCAGCATCTGAACATAGACGAGGCGACAATCGCGAAATGGCCGGACAACGCCCCAGGCGTTATGCCCGGTTCGTAGATCGTGGCGTCAAGAGTTCGGCCCCCTCAGAAAATACAGTTACTCGCGGCGATCGGTGATGGAACCGATCGCCGCGGCGGTTCGGCGTAAAGAAGTTCACCATGCGTCCGGATTGAATCAATCCGGGACTCGCGACCGGCCGATTTCAATAATAGCGCCCGGATGCCGCGTAAACTCCGCTTCGCGGTTCTGCATCACGGGGACATCGCGGACAAGGTCAGCAGCGACAGCACCAGCGCGGGCGGCATGACGATGAGGCCGTATCCGAAAAACCGAAGCGACGTGACATTCTCACCCTCCCGGCGCAAAGCGATCAGCCACAGGAGGGTGGCGAGCGAGCCTGTGACGGAGAGATTGGGTCCGAGATCGACGCCGATCAGGACCGCGCCGGCCACCTGGGCGGGCACCTGTACGGCATGACTTGTAGCGGCCGCGATCAGGCCGACCGGGAGATTGTTCACGAGGTTGCAGGCAACCGCGACAACGATGCCTGCGATCCACGAGGTCGTCCGCGGCGACGCCGCCGCGGCGTCGTGCAGCGTGCCGGCCAGCGCTGACAGCACGCCGGTTTGGTTCAGCCCCGCGACAAGAACGAATAGACCCGCGACGAGCGGCAGAACGCTCCACGAAATATCCTTGAGAATCGGCAGCGGCGATTGCCGCGCGATGACCAGCACGATGGCGGTCAACGATGCGCCGGCGCAAAAGGTCGGTAACCCCAGTGGCCGGTCGAACGCCGATGCCGACAGCAACACCACGACCGTCAGCGCGATCCCGATCGCCGCAAGCTTGCCACCTAACGTCAGTGCGGGCGCGCCGTTGATCGTGGCGACCTTCGCATCGAGCGCCCGCCGTTGCGTCAGCCGCAATACGACGTAGGTTGCGAGGATCGCAACGAATGACGGCCCGGCAAAATGACGCAGCCACTCCGAAAGCGCCGGCATTTGTCCGCCGAACACGACGAGGTTGGCGGGATTGGCGATCGGGAGGACAAAGCTCGCGGCGTTGGCGATGAAAGCGCAAATCAAGAGATAAGGCAGTGGCTCGACCTGCGCGGCCCGGGTCGCTGCATAGACGGCCGGCGTCATGACCACAGCGGTGGCGTCGTTCGACAGGAACGCCGTTACCAGGGTGCCGACGACGTAAATGATCAGGAATAGCCGCTTTGCCGAGCCCCGCGCGTGCCTGACCGCCTGGTTCGCGAGCCAGTCGAACAGCCCCTCCTTCCTCGCGACCTCAGACAGCAGCATCATGCCGATCAGAAAGAGGTAGACGTCAGTGCCCCTGCCGACGGCCGCGGCCGCCGCCTGCCACGGCAGTAAATTGAACATCACCAGCATCGCAGCACCGGCGATCGCCCAGACGAACTCCGGCACATTCCATGGCCGGGCGATCACGCCCAACGTTGCAGCAGCCGAAATAACCCAGATGGCTGAATTGAACAGCATCAGCTTGCGCGGACGGCTACTGCCGCAGCGATTGTCCCGCCCTGCGCACTCGGCGGGTGGGCGCGTCGTTCAATTTGGAGAGGCCTCGGCCGGTCGAGGAAGTTAAGCAGACTGCAGTTCAATGCTCCCTCCTCGAACAGGGTCCAGACGTCGACTGCTGCGCAGGTTAAGCTGATCGAGGATCGCACCGAATGCGGCTTCTCCCCGGCGAGCGATTTGGCCCAGTCTGCCGCTCTCTATCCACAATAGCCTGTCGGCCCTCTCCGCTTCGTCCCGATGATGGGTGGCAAGCAGGATTGCTCGTCCGCGCGTTTCGAACCTGATATTCTCGATCACGAGGACGGCGGTCGCGGCATCAAGCCCTTCCGTTGCTTCGTCGAAAACGTAGACATCGGGCGATGCGACGAGCAGACGAGCAATGCCCAATCGCCGCCGCTCTCCACCCGACAGGCCTGTTCCGCCATCTCCAAGCTGATGGTGTAATCGCTTCGGCAGATTGGCGATCGCCCCATCAAGCCCGACCGCCGCCGCAGCGATCTGCAGATCATTATCGCTTGCGTCCGGCCGGCCCATCAGCAGATTGTCGGCGATCGAACCACGGAACAACTCGGTTCGCTGCAGGAGATAGCCGATCCGCGCGCCATGCGCCGCCAGTCCCGGCCGGGTGAGACGCTTGCCAGCGAGCGTGACAGTCCCGCGATCCGGCGTCAGCAGGCCGGCAGCGAGGGCCAGAATGGTCGACTTGCCGCCCCCACTCGGCCCAACCAGTGCGACTGTCTCGCCCGGTGCTACCCTAAGCGAAATGTTATTTACGACGGGCTCATTCTCTCCTGGGAAGGTGAAGGTGACATCGTCGAGTTCGAGGCAGCCGGGCGAATTCGCGAGCTCATATTTGGCCGGCTTGTCCATCGTCACATTGTGGTGGCGTACTAATGGCCGCACCCGGCGCGCCGCAAGCGTCCAACGCCCGACATCCAACGCCGCCAAACGGAGGGGAGCCACCGCTTCGCCGAGTGAGAAGGAGAACACGACAATGGCCGCAAACATCAGCGGGGTTACGCTGTGCGAGCCTACCAAAGCCGACCCACTGAGCAGCGCGCCGAGAATGGCGCCCTGACCTCCCAGCGATCCCGCCAACCGCAGGCAGGCGTCGAGCTGAATGAGACGAAATTCAGTCTCGGCCGCGAGTTGGCACGCTGCAGCAACGCCCGCTGCCTGAGCAGCAAACGTTCCCGCAATACAGAGCTCGGTGCGTCCGCGGTCCAGGTCGACAAGACGCGTCCTGGCGGCATCGAGGGCCAGCATTCGCCGACGTGCGTCGCGGGTCGCGAAAATTCCGACCAAGCAAGGCGCCAGGACGCCGCCGACCAGAATCGGCGTGATCGTCGCTGCCGCCAGGAGCGGACTGATGCCCCACAGGATAACAGCAAAGCCCCCGAGGATGAGCGCCGCGGCGAAGAGCGGAGTTGCGAAGCGGATGTTGAGACCATCCAACGCGTCGAGGTCGCTCGAGAGTCGCGCGAAAAGTACGCCGGCGCGCGGCCTGGCCAGTTGCCCGCGCCCGTCTGCGATGGACCGGAAAACGTTCACGCGCAATCCCGCAATGAAGCGGAAGGTGGCGTCGTGGCTCGCAAGCCGTTCGGCGTAACGGGCAACGGTACGCACAACGGCGAACAAGCGGATCGCGGCGCTGGGAATAACCACGTCAAAAGCTATCAGGCCTATGCCAGCGATCGCTGAGCCCGCGATCAGGTAGCCGGAAACGGCGAGCAACCCTGCCCCAGCCGCGAGTGTCATTACGGCCAGTGCCAAGCCAGTCGCGAAGCGCCATGGCGCGGAGCGGATCGACGACCAAAGCACCCCCAGCAATGCGGCCGGCCCGGTCACGACGCGATTTCCACGACGCTGCCGAAGCACAGGGTAACGATCCGGTCCATCCGGCCAGCCAGATTTCCGTCGTGTGTCGCAACAATCAGCGTCTTCCCGCGCGCGGCGTCCAGAAGTGCTGAACGAACTTCATCCGCGGTCACGCCGTCGAGATCCGCCGTCGGCTCGTCCGCGAGGATCAGCGGTGCATCGGCCAACACGGCGCGCGCGATGGCGAGACGGCGAAGCTCCCCGCCTGAGAGACCAGCACCATTCTCGCCGATCGGCGTCAGCATTTGACGCTGCATTCGCCCGACCCGTTCCGCCAGGCGCGCCGTCTCGAGCGCGGCAGCGGCGCGCTCGCGTTCGATCGGCTCGTCCCCCAGTTGAAGATTTCGGCCGAGCGATGCCTGCCGCACATACGGCTCTTGTCCGATCCAGGCCATTCGACGACGTAAGGTATCCGCCGTAGCGCTTGTCAGGAGTATGCCGTCGATCGCAACCCGGCCATTGGATCCCTCGATCAGACCAGCTATAGCGTGAAGCAAGGCGCTCTTCCCGGCGCCGCTCGCTCCCATGATCGCGACGTGCTCGCCAGCGGCGACCGCAAGGCTTGCACGCTTCAGCAATGGACGCTCGCACCCCGCAAGCCTTACCGTCAGCCGTCGGACCTCCACGGAGGATGCTGAAGGACGATCAAGATGGCGATATGCGGCGGCATCAGGCCGACCAACAATGCTCGGTCGCCGAACGTTGAAGATTTCATCGGCTCGCTCTGCAAGGCCTGACACAGCGGCGCGGTCGTGATAGCCGGCCGCGAAATCCCGCAAGGGCTGGAAGAATTCCGGCGCAAGCAACAGCATGAACAGACCTCCGGATAGTCCGAAAGCGGTCAGGGTCGCGCCGAAGGTAATCCATCCCAACAGATGGAAGCCGACATAGAGCGCGACCATCGCGACGCCGACGGTCGCAAAGAACTCGAGCGCCGCGGACGACAAGAACGCGATGGAAAGCACGTCCATGGCGGAGCGTCTGACCCGCTCACCGGACGCCTCGATCGCAGCGGCGACACGCTCTTCCGCGCCCAGTAGACGGATGGTCGCCAGGCCGCGCAGGCGATCGAGCAGTAGCCCGGTCAAATTGCCCGCTTCGTCGAGTTGGCGACGGCTGCGCTCCCGCGCCGTTGCCCCGATCAATGCCATGAAAACCGGGATCAGGGGCCCGGTAACTGCCAGGATCAACGCCACTGCCCAGCTGATCGGCAGAATCGCGACGAGAATTGCGGCCGGCACCACCGCCATCCGGAGCCGGGCGATTTGATATCTGACGAGAAACGGCTCAATTGTTTCTACCTGATCGACAACCAGCGCCGCGATTTCGCCGGCCGGCGGCCGGGTGGCATCGAAAGGCGACCACGGCAGAAAAGCTTGAAGGAGCTTGCGCCGGAGATCCAGTTTTGCCGCCGCTGAAGTGCGGGCGCTTAGCGCAAACGCTCCAGCCTCGGCGACCGATCGCGCCACCAGCAACAGCGCGAACAACGATGCGAGCATGATCGGCGATAGTCTGGTCAGTTCGGCATCGGCGCCGATGGCGACTGCCGCAACGATATCGGCGAGTATCAGCGCTTGGGGGATCCAGACCAGGTTTGCGGCAAGCGAGAGCGCCACCGCGAGCGAGGGAGTGCGACAGGAAAGTATCCCGAAGCGATCGGTCATGAGGACTCCGCTTTCGGAAGCCGAAAAACGTCGGTTGCGGGCGAATGGTTGCGACGCTGTCGAATTGGACAGGCGCGCGCAGCAGTACTGTGACCGCGAAAGGCGGCTTCGCCCATTAAATTGGAATTCAGGAACCTAAATTCGATTTTAGCCGGACCGCCGGCGAGGCCTCAGTGCACCGGTGTCTCGCGTACCTTGCCCCTGAACACCCGATAGCTGACAACCGTATAGATCAACATCAGCGGGTAAACGAAGAGCCCCTCGCCCCAGAACATGAATGCGAGACTGGAATGGGGTGCCGCGGCCTCTTCGACTGTCATCACGTAGGGAATCATGTATGGCCAGAACGAAATGGCCAAGGTCCCGAAGGCCGACAGAAAGATCAGCGCGACCATGTAAAACGGCAATCCGTCCCGATGGCGCTCAACGCTGACGGCAAGCACGATCGCCGCCAGGGCTGCAATGGCCGGAAAGATGAAGAGATAGGGACGCTCGACCCACCTGTGCATGATCTGGAGATTTTCAACCAGCGCAAAAGAAAACACGGCAACGAGGAAGACGAGCAGTCCGATCGCCAAATAAGGGACCTGGCGATAGGCGGCGGCCTTGACGTCCCCCTCGCACTTTTTGATCAGCCAACAGGCCCCAAGAAGCGTGTAGCCGAAACACAGCCCGATACCGCAAAGTACGGCGAATGGGCTGAACCAGCCAAATTCGCCACCGCTGTATTGACCGTTTGTAACCGGCAAACCTTCTACCAGCGCGCCAACGGTCATGCCCTGAATAAAGGTCGCCACCAGCGAGCCGGCGAAAAAGCCGAAGTCCCAGATCCAGCGTATCCGCTCAGCCTTATAGCGAAACTCGAATGCCACACCGCGCAGGATCAGACCGCACAACATGAGGACGAGCGGAAGGTAGAACGCTGACAGCAGCAAGGCATATACGGCCGGAAATGCCCCCCACAGGATGACCGCGGTTACCACCAGCCATGTTTCGTTACCGTCCCAGATCGGCGCGACCGCCCCCCACATGGCGTGCCGTCGCGCTTGATCCCGAGTCAGCCCGAACAGGATGCCGATGCCAAGATCGAAGCCATCGAGCAAGACATACAGCAGGATGCTAATGGCGAGCAGCGATACCCAAAATGTGACCATGACTATTCTCCAGCTTCCGCAAGCACGCGTGCACCCTCGCCGGCAAGCGAAAGCGGCCGGTTGGGCACCGCAGTAAATGCCGGCGTCACCGTTGGCGGCACCAGGCCGGTTCGCATCAGCCGATAGATGTAGAAGATGCCGAACGAAAAAATGAAGGTGTAGACAAGGGCAAAGATCACGAGCGAGACCGCAGCAGTTCGCGCGGTCAGGAACGGGGTCATCGCGTCAGCGGTTCGGAGCAACCCGTAAATCGCCCACGGTTGCCGACCGACCTCCGCGGTGAACCAGCCGGTCCACGTCGCGATGAAGGGCAACGGGAAGCTGAGAAATGTCGCCCACAGGAACAGACGATTTCGACCAATCCGTCGCGTGAGACTGAGGTATGAGCCGATGAAGGCGAGCGCCAGCATGATCAACCCGCATCCGACCATGATGCGGAAGGTGAAAAACGGAATTAGCACCGGCGGCCAGTTCTCTCGGGGAAAGCTGGTGAGCCCAACCTCCTTGGAATCGAGACTCATGCTTCCGATCACGCTGCCAAGCACGGGTATCGAGATCGCATATTTGTTGCTGGCCGACGCTTCGTCGGGAATTGCAACCACGACCTCGCTGGCTGGCTGCTCGTCATGCCAGCGGCCCTCGATGGCTGCAAATTTTTCGGGCTGGTGCTCATGAACATAGTCGCCAACCAGGTGGCCGACAAAGAGCTGGATCGGCATCAGCACAGCCGCCAGGCAAAGCCCCATCCGGAGCATGATCTTGGCTTCGGCAATGAATCTCCCGCGCAGCAGATACCATGCACCAGTCGCGGCCACGCAGAACGCTCCCGTCAAGTATGCCGCAAACAGCATGTGCGGAAACCGGACCCATACTACGGGGCTCAAGTTGATCGCTGTCCAGTCGGTCGGAACGTACATCCCCTTTTCCAGGGCGTAGCCGACGGGTACCTGCATCCAGCTGTTGTTGACCATGATCCAGAATGCGGAGAACGTCGTTCCCAACGCGACCATTGCGGTTGAAAAAAGATAGAACCACGGGGCAACGCGAGATCGGCCAAAAATGAGGACCCCGAAGAACGTCGCCTCCAGCATGAAGGCCGTGAATGTCTCGTACGAAAGCAGTGGCCCTTGAATTGGTCCCGACATCCTGGACAGCACGCTCCAGTTCATGCCGAACTGAAATGCCATCACGATGCCGGACACGACACCAAGGCCGAACGCCATGCCGAATATCTTGAGCCAGAAGTCGAACAGCGCACGGTAGGCCGCGCGGCCGGTGCTCAGATGCATCGCTTCAAGGACGGTGAGCCAGGCGGCCAGTCCGATCGTGAATGCCGGAAAGATGATGTGAAATGTGATCGTGGATGCGAATTGAACTCGCGACAGGAAGAGCGCCGTCATCTCCATTGCAATTGTC
>JGI12053J15887_10000586_pt1 | contig 15166 bp, 13 predicted proteins | sample MedBloCAOM1_O3_FD_15887 | JGI IMG/M metagenome (IMG submission 15887)
GGGTGAGCCACGAGACCGGATCGAGCACCCGGTCGGTCACCGGGAGCATCCCGCCTGCGAGCACGACTTGCACCATCAGAGCCACCACTGTCAGCGGCAGTACCTGATTGCTGTTCTGCGCAAGCGCCGACACGAAAAGGCCGACGATCGCGGACGCCACGCATGTAGCCGCGATACCCACGAAAAGCTCGAGAGTCGGACTGCCCAGCACGGTCGCGCCCATCGGCGCACCCTTGCCGATCGTCACCACCAAGACGAGAACGGCGGACTGAACCACCGCGATCGCGCCGAACACCGCGATCTTGGCCGCGAGATACGCCGACGTTGACAGCCCGACCGCTTGCTCGCGGCGGAAGATGGCGCGTTCGCCGACCAATGTGCGAACGGTCAGCGCGGTTCCCATGAAGAACGCACCGAAGTTCATCATCACCAAGACCTGCTTGGCCTCGTTCGGCGCGGCGCCTGCAAAATCAGCCCTACCGAAGCCTGCTTCGCCGGCCACGGCCAGCGGCAGCAGCCCGACGAGAAATGGCAGCAAGGCCAAGAACAAGACGTAACCGCGATCGGCGACGAGCAGTCGTAACTGTCGACGCACAATCGTCGAGAACTGACGCCACAGGTTGGCCTGCACGGCCTTTCCCGACTCCGCGGGTTGTCCGGACGCGGGGTGGGTCGGCGGCTCCTCGTCGACACGACCGACGCGCTCGAGATACCGCCGCTGGGCGGCGTCGGGATCCGTGCTGATTTCGGTGAAGATGTCGGCCCAGTCGGCGGTGCCCATCGCCGGTGCGAGCTCATTGGGTGGTCCACAGAATGCGGCCTTGCCGCCTGGCGCAAGCAACAGTAATTGATCGCACACATCCAGATAGGCCAGCGAATGCGTCACGACCACGACGACGCGGCCTGCGTCGGCCAGCTGGCGCAGCATCTTCATCACCTGCTGATCCAGCGCCGGGTCGAGTCCGGTCGTCGGCTCGTCGAGCACGAGCAGCGACGGACCGGTCAACAACTCCAACGCGACCGATGCACGTTTGCGCTGCCCGCCCGACAGCTTGTCGATGCGGGTGTCCGCGTGCGGCGTCAACTCGAGTTCCTCAAGCACCTGCGCGACCGCGCGCTGCCGGTCCTCCTTGGTGGTGTCCGGCGGCATCCGCAGTTCCGCCGCGTAGCCCAACGCTTGGTTGATAGTGAGCTGCCCATGCACGACGTCGTCTTGCGGGACCATGCCGATCCGGGTGCGCATCGACGCGTACTCGGCGTGGACATCGTGCGCTTCGAACAACACCGCACCGCTGTCCGGCCGCGTACCGCCCGCGATCACGTTCAACAAAGTGGACTTGCCCGAACCCGACGGGCCGATCACCGCTGTCAACGTGGCCGGTTTGACGGAGAACGAAACACGTTCCAGCAGTGTGCGATTGCCTGCGATCGTCAAACTGACGTCGCACACCTCGAGGCCACCGGTCTTGTCGGCGGGTTCGATGCGACGGACGAGATTGCCGTTCTCGAACACAAAGTCGACGTTGCCGATCGTGACGACGTCGTTCTGCTTCAGCGCCGCATTCTGGACGCGATGGCCGTTGACGAACGTGCCGTTGGCGCTGTCGGCGTCCTGTATTCGCACCCCTTCCGGCGTCGTCACCAACGTCGCGTGATGGTCCGAGGCCAGCACATCCGGGATCACGACGTCGTTTCCGAAGGCGCGGCCGATCCTGGTCGTCGATGGCCCATCCCCGGACGCCGCCTGCTGGGCGGGCAGAACGGTGGTGGCGGTGTTCGACGCATCGGGATCCTGTTTGATCCGGGTCGTCGGCGGATCGTCCCGCCGAGGGGCCGGGCCGAGTTCGAACGTCAGCCATGGGCCTTCGGGGTCGCCGATGTGAAGGATCTGTCCGCTGCGGATGTCCACGGAATACACCCGCTGTTGCGCGAGGAAGATTCCGTTTCTGCTCTCGTTGTCGATCGCGACCCAGCGACCGTCGTGATAACGCAGCAGCACGTGAGCCCGGGAGACCGCGGGGTGCGGGAGACGCACGTCGGCCCGCACGTCACGCCCGACAANGACATCGCGTCCCGGCGCAAACGTGCGCTGCCAACCACCCCCGAAGCTGACGGTGATCGTGGGCGGCAGCGGCCGGCTCATGCGGACAATCTATTCGGTCCCTGCCTGCGCTTGCGGGAGGATTCAAGCTATGACCATGTGGCGATCACTGCCGACAGCGCGGCGATGAAGACGAGGGTCGCAATAACCAAGTAGACGCCGAAAAGCCGTCGCAGCAAAGGATGAAACAGGGCTGACAGCAGCCAGACCACCAGTCCGACCCCTAAGATCCGCAGTCCACGCTCCAGCAGTGTCCAGCGGGCGAGGTTCCACAATTCGATGTGGTGCTCACCGGCGGCGCGGGCATACACCTTGACGGGGATGCCCGACAACGCTTGATGCATCATCGCGCTCGGCCCGGCAGCCAGCTGGCCGAAGGCTGTCGCCGCCATCCGCGGCGTCGTCAGAGGCGCGGGCAACAAAGTGCCGCGCGACGTGAGCCACGCGTTCGTCAGCACGCCGAGCACCGAGCCGACGATCACCGCCGCGGCCCATGGCATCACGCGGCGAGGGACGGCCGCGGCGAACAGTATCAACGCCATCTCGGCGACGATGAACCAGCTCAACGCTTCGGTGAAACCCCATACGAACGCCAGCAGCAGACCGTAGGGACTCGTGACGAGACGGGCGATCGCCGTCCAGATACGCGACTGGCGCTCCTGCGCGATGAATTCGTCACGCACTGCGACCACCTCGCCCTTGCGAAGCCGCGAAATGCGTTGCACCTGAACGAAACTTGCTCATCCGATGAGATACGCCAGCGGTAGCACTACAAGTAGGGAGTCGATTCGGTCGAGCAGGCCTCCGAACCCCGGCAGCCAGTCGCCTGCGTCCTTGACCTGGGCCTGCCGCTTCACCATTGACTCGAGGAGGTCGCCGAACAAGCCGCCGATCGACACGGCGATGAGCAGACCGATCGAAATCGTGCCCAACAACGTAAGCACGATGAACGCCCCGATGATCGCGCCGACCATCCCACCGACCGTCTTGTTCGGGCTCAGCGGGGACAACGGCTGGCGCGCCCAGCGCAAGCGGCGCAAGCCTTTTCCGCCGCACCACGCGGCGACGTCAGTGGCCGATACGGCGAAGCACACCAGATACGCGTTTGGCTCCAACATCACCAGGTGCGCCAGAGACCAACAGATCCACACCGAACCGAATGCGGTGAACGCGGTGCGCCTGGCACCATTTTCGACGTCGCCGCCAAGCACCGATGGCAGCGCGCAGAACAACATGATGATCGGGACGAGGGCCAAAAGGGATGGGCGCAGCCACGCCGCAAGGGGATACAGCACGGCCAGCGCCAGCAGAAAGCAGGTGTCGACTCTGCTGAGACTGACCAACCGCGCATATTCGACCACCGCGACCACTGCCAGGGCCGCGGCGACGGCGGCGGTCGTGCCTTGACCTATCCAGATCGGGATGCCGACAGCCAGCGCGATGACGACCCATGTGCGCCACTTCTGGATCAACTCCGGCTTTCGCGATGCGAACACCGCAATACCGCCAATCACCAGGATCCCCACGGTGACCCACATGAAGAAGACAGATCGGCCATACAGATGGATATGCAGCGGACCCAGGTCGAGGTTGAGCGCCATCCGGCGATCGAGGTGAAGGAACCACAGGTAGTGATCGACGAGCATCAGCGTGGCCCGGCCAGTTCATGATTCGGGCCCGACTCGACCAAGCGGTAACGGCCGAACGGCAACGTGTGCACATCAGCCTCCCGAGCGAATTTCGGTCCCGTACACGATAAGCGGTGCTGACGGATCCAGAACCGAAAGCGAGACAATCGCTTCGGCGTTCGCGACAGGGCAGTTACCCGTCTTGGCCGTCTTGGCCGTTGGTGTTGCCGGTGCCGCCGTCGCCGCCGGAACCGCCAGTGCCACCGGCGCTGTATTTGCCAGCGCAACTATCTATGGGCTCTGGCAGAGTCCACTGTTTGACCCGCGGTGCTTGGCTTGACGCAAATGATGAAGATCGTGCAGATTCAGAGCGGCTCTGTAGACATCTCCCAGAATTCGTTCATGGGTTGGGCGAATTGGTCATTGTTCGTCAGTGGGAGAAGACCGAGCGAGTCTTCGATCGTGCGTAGCAGGCTGTAGTGGTTGTTGTGGTCGTAGGCGACGAAGTGTCCTTCGCGCATCCCGCTGTCCACCGCCCCCTGTGACGGGATGGCGATCATCACGATGTGGTTGCCTTCGTTGCCAACGCCGGTCGTGATGTTGTTGTAGTCCTCGTCGAACGTGACAAAGATGGCGCTCCTCTGCGTGGGGCCCTGCCAGGTGGGCGAGTTCATGATGGTGGTCAGCGTTGGGCCTTCCACGTTGGTGGCGTCGTCCGCGGCGAACCACACGAATTCCGGGGCGGTGGCGGGATCAGCGAGATCCTGTTCCATCTCCGAANTGTCGAACAGGTGCTTTGCGACGCGATCGGGGTTGTCATAGATGTCGCTGAAGGCGAGGAACGGCAATCGGTCGTTGGGGGTTGTGTAGCCACCCCCGCCTTCCATGTAGCCGGCCCAATCCATGCCCGCCGCCTGCTGATCAGGAGAAACGAAGCGCGACCATGGCGGCCAGGCGCTGGAACGTAGGCCGACGCCGACCTCGTTTGATCCGCTGCTGCGCGTGGTCCGTGATCGCGGTATCCAACCCGCGTCTGCGTGTACCGACGACGTGCGTGCGGAACACCCGGGGATGCTTCGCCACGGCTCTGAACTTTTCCTCAGAGGCCGTCTCAAGCGCGTCATCGGAGGTCGCCGTCAGGAAGCGATCCGGCACGGAGAGCTTGCAGATCGTCCGCACGGTATGCCAGAACTGCCGGATCAGCGGACCCGTCGTATACGGCAGGTCGTATTCAGCCAGGATTGCGCGAACTCGCACAGCAATCTCAGGATGCCTGTTGCTCGGCAGATCGGGGAACAGGTGGTGCTCGATCTGGTAGCAGAGATTTCCACTCATGAGCCGCATGACGGGGCCCGCGTTGAAGTTCGCGGTTCCGAGCATCTGCCGCAGATACCATTCCGGCTTCGTTTCGTTCTCGACGGCTGCCGGGGTGAATTTCTCGGCGCCGTCAACGAAGTGCCCGCAGACGATCACGATGTACGCCCACCCGTTGCGGAAACCGGCGGCGACGAGGTTCGCCAAGAACGTCCGGAGAAAGCGACGTCCGCTGAGCGCCGGATAGAAGAGATAATCCTTGGCGGCCTGGCGTCCCATCTTGCGGAACATGGCCCGCTTGAGCTCGGCCTTGGCCTCGTCGGTCGACTGATCCCTTTGTTCCGCGGCCAGATTGTGCAGCGCGATGCCCCACTCGAAGACGATGGACAGCCCGAGCGCCCGCAACGGCGCCCACAGATAGCCCGGCTTCCACTCCTGGTCGCGGCTGACGCGTATGACGCCAAAGCCGAGGTCGTCGTCCATTCCGATCACATTGGAGAACACGTGGTGGCGGTAGTTGTGGGCGTACCGCCATTGTGACGACGGGCCCACCATGTCCCACTCCCAGGTATTGGAGTGGATCTCCGGGTCGTTCATCCAATCCCACTGTCCGTGGGTGATGTTGTGGCCCAGTTCCATGTTCTCGATGCACTTGGCCACGAACAATGCCACGGTGCCGACGGTCCATCCGGTCTTGCCTCTGCTACCGAAGATCGTCAGCCGCGCGGCGGCTTCGAGAAAACGTTGAAAGCGTATGACGCGCTTGATGTATGCGCGGTCCTTGGAGCCGAGCGACGCCTCGATGTCGCTGCGGATCTCGTCCAGCGACAACGCGATCGCATCGACATCCGCGTCGCTCAGGTGGGCGTATTCAGCTACTTCGGTGATGGCGATGCTGCATCACATCCCAACCGGGCGGTGTGGTGACGCATCGCATAAGAACGCGGGACGCTACCGGCCGAATTGGGCGAGGAGACGGGCCTGCGGGAGAGCCACGCACAGACTCACTCCGTCCCTCGGGTCGCAGCGACTTCCTCACTGCGACGACTCAATGTAGTCATAAGGACGCATGGCCGCACAATCGGGGAGGCTCTGGTATCCCAAACTGATAGCTGGATCGGGACGCTTTGGCATCCAAACCGATATCCGCGACACCCGCATCCAGAACATATCCCCAGGTGTCGTACCAGCTGCTCGTAGCCATCCCGCAAGGCCTCACTGCTCAGGGATTGGAGGATCTGCTTGCTGCGATGCGTAGGCCAACACGCACTTCGCGAGCTCAGGACTCCGTTCCCCTGGCGCGATCTTCGTAGGCCTTGCGCGCGGCGGTGTCGACTTCGTCGAGAAAAACGTGCTCCATACCGAGCTTGCGGGCGATGAATTCGCCGGTCGACTTCGGCAAGAACTTCATCGATCCGGCGATAATCCCCGCAACCCTGGTCACAGCCACCCGCGGCGCCGGCTTCGTGATGAGCCCGACGATCGCGTCGGCGATATCCTCGGGCTCGGCGTTCTTCAGCAGTTTCGCCCCTGAGGTGCCTGCGACGAGTTCGGTGTTGGTGAACGTGGGCAGCACCGAAGAGAAGTGGACGCCGGTGTCGCGGTATTCGATCCGTGCCGAGTCGGTGAACCCGAGCACCGCGTACTTGCTGGCGCAGTACGTCGCAAGTCCGGGTGTTGGGCTTTCGCCGGCCAGCGAGGCGATGTTGATGATGTGGCCGCTGCGGCGCGGGACCATCCTCTGGGCGGCAAGCTTGCTGCCCAAAATGACGCCGTAGGTGTTGATGTCCAGAATGCGACGGGTCACTTTGTCCGACTCGTCGATCACCTTGCCGGCGGGCATGATTCCCGCATTGTTGATCAGCACGTCGAGCGGACCGAGTTGGCGTTCCACCTCGTCGAGGAATGTTGCGAACGACTCCGGGTCGGTGACGTCGAGCTTGGCGTAGACGTCCAGACCCAGCTCAGTCGCCGACTCCTTCAGCTTGGCTTCGTCGACGTCGCCGATTGCGACCTTGGCACCGAGGTTATGCAGCGCTGTCGCGGTGGCGAAACCGATACCTCGTGCCCCGCCGGTGATGACGATGACCTTGTCGCGGATCGCAGTGTTTGTTGTCATTTCTCTCCCCTATCGATGAACTGCAGAACGTGTCCCGCCAATTCGGACGGATCGTCGAGTTGGGGACAATGACCCGAATTCGGCATAACAATCAGGGTGCTCGCCGGCACCGAATCGTGCAGTCGCCGGCTGGCGTGCACCGGGATGATGCGGTCCTTGCGGCCATGGATAACCAACAGCGGACAGATGACGTGTTCCGAGTCGTAACCCGCGGCAGTCTCGAGTGCGACCGCGCGGGCATCCGCGAGCAGATTGCGAAGGTGCGCCTGGTCGGGAACCTGCCCGATGAAGCGAGCGAGCACCGTGGGGTCTGCCTTGGTGGGATCGGCGTACAGCAGTCGAGCGAAGGTACCGCGAATGGCACTGTGGTACAGGCGTTTCGGGATCGGCATTCGATGCTCCAGCACCCGAAAGGGATCGGCGCGCCGACGGCTGAGTCGCATCAGCGAGTGCGATGCGAGAATGGGCTCGTCCACCGCGATAACACCGCGGATGTTCTCGGACCCGCGAGATGCGGCGCGCACGGAGACACAGGCCCCCAGCGAGTTGCCCATCAACATGACAGCTCCGGTGTCGGCGATGGTGGCGTCGATGAAGGCGTCGAGCTGCGGCATGATCATCCCCGGCTTGCGGGGGTCGGCGTGACCGTACCCGGGCATGTCGACCGCAAAGGCCGCCCGCCCGGCTGTATCGAATGCGGTCAGCACTCCTCGCCACGTGTCGGCGCTGTCGGCGAATCCGTGCAGCAAGGCGATCGGGGTTCCGCTGCCCGCGACGGAAAGACGTCGGGTGTGCACGCCACCGAAGCAGACCCGATCCTCGGTGATCATCTGACCCTCGTATCGTCTGCGGTGGCGAGAAGCTCAGTGCCGATAGTGACCAACGCCGACTCGACGCCTGGATGGGTGCGAAGCGCAGGGGTGAGGGCGATGTCGTTCATCATCGTCTGAACGGCCTGCACTCGGATCCGGGCAGCCACCGCGTCCCACTGCGGGTGCACCTCGCGCACCAAGCTCACCCACTCGGCGATATAGGCGTATTGAGCAGCTCTTGTGCGATGGCGTTCCGGTTCGGGCAGATGCCCAGCCTCGGAAACGAGTACCTGGATGAGATGCGGGTTCTCGAGGACGAAGGCGCCATAGCTGCCGAGCAGTCGATTCAGCCCGTCACGTGCATCCGACGCCTGAGCGAATGCGCGGTGCATATCCATCCGCAGCCATTCGTCACCGCGGAGCATGGCGGCGACCAAGATGTCCGACTTGGCCGCAAAATGGTTGTAGACGCTGGGCCCGCTGATCCCGACGCTGCCACCGATATCTTCGGTGCTCACACCCGCGAACCCCTTGGCCGCGAAGAGCTTTGTCGCCTCAGTCAGGATCGCTTCACGGCGTGATTGTGTCCGCAGCGTCCTCGTCTCGGGACTTTGGGTGGACGGCGATGGCGCAAGCTGTATCGGAGCGTCCACGACGGTGGTGATCAATCCACCCAGGAGCGTGGTGAATTCGGGTTCAGGCAGGACCAGGCTGTGATACGACACGCTGGTTGCGACCGCGAGCCCCGACCAAGCCAGCAGGTCGGCTTCGACGGCACCCAGGCCGGGGCGTCGTGCTCGGATCAGCGCGGCGAACCGCGAAGCGATCTGTTCGACCGCCGCCCGGAATTTCACTCGGTCGCCAGCCGAGAGCTGTCGCGCTTCGCGCTGCCACAGCACTCCCACACGACGATGCCGGAGCACGATTGTGGCCAGCGTCGCCGCCACATCAGACGACCGTTCGTTCTCGGCCACGGTAATCGCGTCGTCGAGAGTGCTCAGTGCATCACCCACCACGGCGGCGAGCAGGTCCTGCTTGCCCCGGAAATGCCGGTACAACGCCGACGGACCGATTGCGACTGCATCAGCGACATCTCCCATGGCGACCGCCGCGTATCCCTTGCGGGAGAACAGATCCGTTGCGGCGTCGACGATGAGCTGTCGGCGGTTCGCAGGGCGGGTGCCGCGCGCTGGCCGGGCCACAGATCGCTCTGACGGACCTGCCGTCATCAGGACACCTGATTTCCTGCGTCATCCCAATACTGCTTGCGGAGTTCGCGTTTGAGGATCTTGCCGGCGCCGGACATAGGTAATGCATCGACGAAGTCGACACTGCGGGGCGCCTTGTAACCGGCGATCAGCCCCTTGCAATGCGTGCGGATCTGGTCCGCGGTCGCCTGTTGGCCAGGCAGCAGCACCACAACAGCGTGGACGCGTTCACCCCAGTCGGAATCGGGCACACCGATCACCGCGCACGCCGCCACCGCCGGATGGCTGGCCAGTGCGTTCTCCACCTCGGCGGAGTACACGTTCTCACCGCCGGTGATGATCATGTCCTTTATTCGGTCGACGATGAAGATATAGCCGTTCTCGTCCATCCGGCCGCCATCGCCGGTGTGCATCCACCCGTCGCGGATCGCTGAGGCCGTGTCGTCGGGCCGGTTCCAGTAGCCGAGCATCACGTTGTCGCCGCGCGCGACGATCTCGCCGACCTCGCCGCGCGGTACCTCGTCGCCGTTGGGATCGACGATGCGGACCTCGACGTGCGGCGCCGCGCGACCCGCCGCCCGGCACAATGCTGGGTCGTCGTGGTCCGCTGCTGTCAGGATTGCCACCACCGGTGCCATTTCGGTCATCCCGTATCCCTGCGTAAAGCCGGCCGTGGGAAACACTTTGCGCGCCCGCTCGAGCAGTGCCTCCGAGATCGGCGAGGCGCCGTAGGTCAAGTGCACCAGGCTGGACATGTCGCTGGTCGCGGCGTTCGGATCATCGACCAACATCTGGATCATGGTGGGCACCAGCAACGCATCCGTGACCGCGTGCTCGGTTATCGCCCTCGCCACGTCGGACGGCGTGAACATCGGCACGATCACATGGGTCGAGCCCACGAGACATCCGCAGGTCCATGCCCCGATGGCCGCGAGGTGAAACATCGGCGCCGCGTGCAAGAGCTGCCCCCCGGGCGAGACCATCTGACCCGTGGAGAGGCCGCCCAGGGCTGACGTGAGCACATTGTTGTGCGACAGCATCACACCTTTGGGATGACCCGTGGTGCCGCCGGTGTAGAACACACCGAGCAGTTGGTCGCCGCCGGTGCGGGTGTCCTCGACCGGCGCGTGCTCCGCGATCAACGCCTCATAGCTCACGGCGCCCGCAGGAAGTTCGGCATCGCCACAATGGATTACCGTCTCCAGCCCCGGAAATTGTTCGCGCAGTGCTGGAATCACCGGCGCAAAAGCGTCATCGACGAATAGCACCCGGGTGTCGGAATCAACCAACGAGTAGGCGATCTCTGCGGGGCTCCACCGAATGTTCACGGGATTGACTGCGGCTCCCATCCACGGCACCGCGTAGAAGTACTCGTGGTAGCGGTCGGAGTTCAGTGCGAGGATGCCTACCCGTTCGCCGTGTTGCACGCCCAACCCGGTCAGCGCACCTGCCAGGCGGGCGATGCGATNAGCTGACTCGGCCACTGTGCGGACCCGGTCGCGGTAGATCGTCGCCGTCCGGTCGGGATTCTGCTGCAGGTTTCGGTGCAGTGATTGGGTCAGATACATGTCGGCTCCTCNGCCCGGCGCTACAGCGAGCGCGCGATCAGTTCCTTCATGACTTCGTTGGCGCCGGCGTAGATCTTCTGTGCCCTCGAGTCGACGAACATCCGCGCGATCGGGTATTCCAGCATGTACCCGTAGCCGCCGAAGAGTTGCACACATCGGTCGATTACCTGCACCTGCATATCGGTCACCCAGGCCTTTGCCATCGATGCCGTCGTCGCGTCGAGCTCACCGCGCAGGTGCCGTTCGATGCAGTCGTCGACGAACACCCGCGCGATCCGTGCGATGGTGGCGCATTCGGCCAGCTCGAATCGGGTGTTCTGCATGTCGAAGAGCGAGCTGCCGAACGCGTGACGGTCTTTCGTGTACTTCACCGTCTCCTCGACGGCGCTCTCCAGTACCGCGGTGCCCCAGACTGCGACTACCAGCCGCTCGTGGGCCAGCTGCCGCATGGCGTAGCCGTATCCGGCGCCCTCTTCACCAAGCAGGTTCTCGGCGGGCACCAGGACGTCGTCGAAGAACAACTCGGCCGTGTCCTGCGCCTTCATGCCGACCTTCTCGAGAACACGACCGACCCGGAAGCCGGGCGCGTCGGCCGTTTCCAGTACGAGCAGGGACACCCCCTTGGTGCCTGCCGCGGGGTCGGTCTTCACGACGAGCACGATGAGGTCGGCCGAACTGCCGTTGGAGGTGAAGGTCTTCGCCCCGTTAAGACGGTAATGGTCGCCATTGCGAATCGCGGTTGTCCGCAACGCTTTCAGATCCGATCCACCGCCAGGTTCGGTCATCGCGATGGCGCTGACCAACGCCCCACTCGCCATTCCTGGCAACCAGCGTCGTTTCTGCTCGTCGGTGCCGTACGCGAGGATGTAGTGCGCCACCAACCCGCTGTGTACCTGGTTGCCGAATCCGCTCTCGCCACAGGCGGCCTGTGCCTCCATGACCGCGAAGTCGTGGGCCAGGGTTCCGCCGCCACCGCCGTATTCCTCTGGCACCGACGTGCAGAGCAACCCGAGTTCACCTGCCTTGTACCAGAAATCGCGGTCCACGCACTTCTGTGCGGCCCAACGCTCTCGGTGCGGTAGGGCTTCGGTCTCGAAGAACTTGGTCGCCATCTCCTTGAGGGCGATGACGTCGTCGTCGGCCCAGGTCGACCGGTGCGCCGTGGTGCTCACGTCTGGTCCTAGAAGCTGAAGCCGCCGCCGCAGACCAAAGTCTGCGCGCTGACGTAGTCGGATTCGGGGAGGCAGAACAGGTAGACGGCGCCGGCCGCTTCAGCCGTGGTGCCGCCGCGTCCGAGGGGCACCATCTGCTCCATCGCGGCGAGCAGGTTCGGATTGACGCCGACTTTGATCTCCCTACCGGCCACATCGATCGTGCCGTCGCCGCCGGCGGGGGTCTCGGTGAGACGCGTCTTGATCAGGCCGAACGCCACCGTGTTGACGGTGACGTTGTAGCGGCCCCACTCCTTGGCCAGCGCCTTCGTCAGGCCTGTGACGCCTGCCTTGGCCGCCGAGTAGTTCGCCTGTCCGGCATTGCCGCCGGTACCGGCGAGCGAGGAGATGTTGACCACCTTGCGGCATGGGATGGGCTCACCGGCGGCCTTGGCGTTCTTGACCGCGGCGGCGATGACCGGCTGCGCGGCGCGCAGGATCCGGAACGGAGCCTTGAGGTGTACGTCGAGAATGGCGTCCCACTGCTCGTCGGTCATCTTCTGGATCACCGAGTCCCACGTGTATCCGGCGTTGTTCACGATGATGTCCAACCCGCCGAAGTTGTCGACGGCGGTCTGTACGAACCGCTCACCGAAGTCGGCATCGGTGACGCTGCCGACGCAGGTGACGGCCTGTCCGCCCGCGGACTCGATTGCGGCGACGGTTTCCTTCGCGGGCTCGGCGTCGAGGTCGTTGACCACGACCTTCGCCCCTTCGCTCGCCAGCTTCAGTGCGATCTCGCGCCCGATGCCACGGCCCGAGCCGGAGACAATGGCGACCTTGCCATCAAGAGTTCCCATGTTCTGCAATCCTTTTCGTTGTTGGGGATGATTTCGGTGTCCGTGCGTCACACGGCGACGACGGCGTCTCCGATGAGGGTGACGGTGCCGTCGTCGAGCGTGACGGTCAGGTTGAGGGTCGCGCGCCGTTCGCCGTCGACGTCATCAATACCGGCGACCGTGCCGGTGGCGGTCGGCTTGCCGTGCAGGGGTGTGATGGCGGCGAAGCGCACCCGATAGCTGCGGATCGCCTGCGGGTCAACCCAATCGGTCAGCAATCTGCCGAGATAGGCCATCGACAGCATGCCGTGCGCGAAGACGTCGTCCAGACCCGCTGATTTCGCGACGTCGATGTCGATGTGCATCGGGTTGTGATCGCCTGATGCACCCGCGAACAAGGCCAGTGTCGTCCGTGAGATCGGGTTCATCTCCAGGGGTGGCAGTTCGGTGCCGACCGTGATGTCCTGCACGGCGGTCATTTCGCCGCCTTCACATTCCCCGTCGCTTCGCTCGCCCCGCCTACATTCCCCGTCGCTTCGCTCGCCCCGCCTACATTCCCCGTCGCTTCGCTCGCCCTGGCTGGGTTACGCACGGCGATCACGGTTTTCAGCTCGGCGACCAGGTCGCCGTTCTCGCGGGTCACTGTGGATGCCTTCTCGATGAATTCCAAAGTGCCGCCCTTCTTGCTGTACACATCGCCGATCCGGGGAGCCACGGTGAGCACGTCGCCTGCCACCGCCGGCGAGTGGTAGGTGAAGGACTGCTCGCCATGCAGCACACGACGCAGATCGACGCCGATGCAGGACAGCCACCCGAAGGGGTCGGGGCTTTCGAGTTCGATGCCGAACAGGAACGTCGGCGGAACCGGCAAGTCACGGTGCCCCGCAGCCTTGGCGGCTCCGAGGTCGGTAAATACGGGGTTGGTTTCACCAATCGCCTTGGCGAAGAAGCGAAGCCGACCGGCGTCCACCGTCATGGTGAGCGGCGGCAGCTCTTTCCCAACCACACTCTGATCCACGGGCATTGCTTCAGCTCACCTTCTCGTAGAGGGTCACGACGGCGGCACCGCCGAGTCCGATGTTGTGCTGCAGCGCGAGCGTGGCCCCGTCGACCTGGCGCGCTTCGGCTTGCCCGCGCAGCTGCCAGACCAGCTCGGCGCATTGCGCCAAACCGGTCGCACCGAGCGGGTGGCCCTTCGACAGGAGCCCGCCCGACGGGTTGGTGACGACCCGCCCGCCGTAGGTGTTGTCGCCGTCGGCGATGAACTTCTCGGCGGTACCCTCCGGGGTCAAACCGAGAACCTCGTAGGTGAGCAGTTCGTTGGTGGTGAAGCAGTCGTGCAGTTCGACAACGCGGATGTCCTCCGGACCTATGCCTGCCGCTTCGTAGACCTGATCCGCGGCGGCCTTGGCCATGTCGTAGCCGACCACCGTCATCATGTCGCCGCTGAAGGTCGACGCGAAGTCGGTCGCCATAGCCTGGGCCCTGATCACCACCGAGCAGTCGAGCCCGTTGGCGTCGGCGAACTCCTCACTACACAGGATTGCGGCAGCCGCGCCGCAGGTGGGCGGGCAGCACTGCAACCGGGTCAGCGGGCCGAAGATCTGCGGGGAATCCAACACTTCCTCGACACTGACCGGGTCGCGGAACACCGCGTACGGGTTGTTGGCGGCGTGCTTGCGTGCCTTGACCGCGATCTGGGCGAAGACCTTGGGGTCCATTCCGTACTTCTCGGCGTATGCCGCGCCGGCGCCGCCGAAGTACTGGGCGGCCATAGGCGCTTGCTCGTCCCAGTCCTGCAGCGCCTTGGTTGCGTCGTCGAACCGGGTGAAGGCGCTCGGCCGGTCGCTCCACATCGAACCGAGTGCGCCGCGCATCATCTGCTCGAAGCCGAGCGCTATGACGCAGTCGGCTGCGCCTGTCTCGATCGCCTGCCGCGCCAAGAACAGCGCGGACGAGCCTGTCGAACAGTTGTTGTTGACGTTGAGGATCGGAATTCCGGTCTGCCCCAACCCGTACATCGCGGCCTGGCCCGACGTCGAGTCGCCGTAGACATAGCCCACATATCCCTGCTGCACCTGTGTGTACTCGATGCCGGCGTCCTCGAGAGCCTTCCGCGCGGCCGCTTCGGCCATCACGTCGTACGGCTCGGTATTCCTCGGCGTGGTGAACGGGATCATCCCGACACCCACCACCGCGACACGTGAGCTCATCGGCACTCCTTCACTTGACTAGGCAGTATTCACTTAGTAGATACTATTCTGGGCGATCTGGCAAGTACTCGACACTGAAATGCAGGACAGAAGCCCTGATTTGCCGGTCTTGGTTGCACTGTGTGGCTGGCCGGAGATGTCTTCATGCCATTAGTGATCGTTCACATCGCCTCGCTGTTGCTGAAGATCGACCCCTAACGGTTCATGCTCGCT
>JGI12053J15887_10000588_pt1 | contig 15136 bp, 14 predicted proteins | sample MedBloCAOM1_O3_FD_15887 | JGI IMG/M metagenome (IMG submission 15887)
CTTTAAGCGGACGCGCCACCCCCCGTAGCAGGTGCCGGTAACCATGCCCCGTCATCCATTTGGCGCGCGATAAATGGCTGTCGAACGCCCTCCCAGCGCGATCGGATTCATGTTCCGGATCAAGATGAAGCACTATTCGTGCGACTTCGTGCCAGTCGGCACTTTCCGCATCCGCGTCGAGCAGGCGCAGATACGTGATGAGGTGCTTCTCGTCGTAAGCTGTCAATACGGAATCGTTGGGCGCGGTATCGGCTACATCGGGATCAAGCGGCGGCTTCTGCATGGGCGTTCTCGCAACACGTTGTTGATCGACCAACTTTGCTTTGGGCTCCTTGGCATGACCGCGAAACCGTCACCTCCCCTCGCGTCCGCAATGTTGCAGCTCGGCCATCCGGCAACGATTCCCCGCGAACCATGTGGGATTAGCGTCGATTTTGACATATCGACCACATGTCCGTTTAGATCGTCATCTCGGACATGGTTCGCGTCGCACCGGGCGTGACGCACCTGGTCCCGTCGCCACTTTGGTGTCATGGGATCAGGAGTTTTTCGGTCCAATCGTATTGCCAGGCCGAAAACGTTTGGTCACTCCCCGCGACGCCGCGCTCTACATCACCAAACAACCAAGGCAGAGCACGATACCGAAGAATGGCAGGCCGCGATGCAAGCGTTATTACTGGTCGCAGAACATGACGGGCCACCGATGTTTGCGCGCATCGGTATCATGAGGGCGCTGAACCGTCACGTCGAACGCGTGTTCGGTCCGTCGCGCAAAGACAAACATTGGGGACGGCGGAAGTTGGCTCGGGATCGATGACAGGAGCCCGCAAAGCTCGCATCGTGTCGGCCGGCCAACCCGCTTCGCCAACCGCGTTAAACCGGTTTGAATTGCCCGGTCCGGGGAGCGCCGCTCGACATGCGCGATCGAGGTCAAATGCTGACGCATGGGCGACACGTGCCATGACAGTATCACCATCGTCTGTTCGCTGACCGGACCTAGCCCGGCATGTGTCGGAGACCGTACAGACAAACTCCTGCGTTTAGGCTTTAGTTCCGGCTAACACGAACCCGCTAACGCATTGGACCATCGGGGAATTAGGCCGGAGCAACGGCTGTACTTGATCTAAGGCGGAGCGACCGCATGCGCGTCGCAGTGATTGTTGTGTTCGCGTCAATGCTGACTACACCGTCGGAAGCTTCGAAGTCCTGCATGAGCAAGACCGAAGCGCGTCAGCAATTTGGTTCGTACATCTATTGGCATGGCCCGGAGCATTGTTGGGACGCGACACCCACGCCTCCCCATGGGGTTCGCCATCGCGTGCACCATCAAGAACCCGAACCAACGCCGCCCGCCGTGGTTCCGATGCCAGCGCCCGATCGACGCAGATCGGCGAACGCGATGGCCACCGATGAACCCGAGATCGATCTGATAACCGCGACGCCATGGGTCGAGCGCTGGACCGATATCACGCAGGTCGTGCCCCCGCAGTTCGTCGTCGCCATCCCAAAGCCCGAGCCGATGGTGACGCCGCGCGGCGTGGTGACGGTGTTCATAACCATCATGCTATCGCTCGCGATTGTCGAAATTCTGTTCGGCGGGATGATCAACGAGCGAATGCGCAACCGGCGTCATCGCGGATTCGCACGATGACCTGTCCGAAGTGGGGGGCAAGACAATGACTGATGAGCAGATCACCGCCATGCACAGGTTACTTGCCGAATACCATCGCAATCTCGCCAAGGAAGCAGTGCTCGACATCGTGCAACAGTATCACGCCGATCTTGCGCAACGGCTTGCGGATGAGGCCTCGCAGATACCAAGGCGCACGGCGATCCTGGCACGCCTTCACGAGCGCGAACAACAAAACAGCGAGTATGGCGACGGCGGCAGTTGAAGAGGGGCATGCCATGAAATTCACTGCTGTGCACTACGGACCAAAGTCAGGCATCGCGGAGAGTCCGAAAAGTGCCGGAAATTAAAGCTACAACATCTTACCGAGGAGCCGTTTGGCGAACGTAGTCCATAACGAAATTGCTTGCTGTTTCCACGTTGGGTGGAGTGCCTTCCCTTGGCCTTGTGATCGGCTTAAGTCTATTTTCGTTTGCCGCAGCGGCACAGGTTTATCCGGTCAGTGGGGTTTGGGCTGCAATCGATTCTCAGTTTCCCACCGCCGCTAATGAAACCTGTATTGCTGTCAAAACGTTCGGCGTTGAAGCCGTGTCCAAGAAATCTGTTTCGGAGATGATTATTTTTGCGAAGAATAAGCGGTACGATGTCAAAGGGGATGTCCAGATTGAAACAACCATCAAATCGATCAAAGTGGCGGACGGAAGTTTTCGGATAACTGAGTCGTTCGGTAACCGCGGAAGTTGGCTTGGGTTCAGAAAAAGAGTCACATACGTCCTGAAGGTGGTTGACCCGCTGACGATAGAGATTTGGGATGCAGCGAGCATGACTCGTTACGCAAAGTGTGGGTCTCCAAGACCGCCGATCTAACACTGACATCGCGACCGATTCTGTGCTATATTTGTTTGACATAGATTTAGTGGAAAGAAATGCCCTTNGGGCCACTGCCGAGTTGCCGTTACTCGACGTTCAGACTGAGATAGCGCGGCTGAATGGATTCCGCGAAGCACGAATGGTGCNGCAACCCCGATGGTTGGCTCGCGAANTATGGCCGATGGTCGCTGCAGCCGGCGGATGAATGAAGAAATGCAGAAGGGTTGACTAGATCCGGGCCAGCGAGCGGCCGTCAAAGCAAGAGCTGCAGGTGTCAATGAGGGCGGACCGCCCTCTGTCGATATCGCGAAAGTCAGAGACCGAAAGAAAAAAGCTTGGGCGCGTCGGAAATTGCGAAGGCACTGAAAATTGGGCGGGCGTCGGTTTATCGAGCGCTACTGTCTGCGCCGTGAGGCAGTGGGAGCGAAACGAAATGGTGTTTCGCTGGTTTAAATCCGAAAAGCGGGAGCGGCGGAGGAAAGTTAAGCTTGATCGCAAACACCTTGAAGCAAGGTCGCGGCGCTTTCTGAAAAGTTACCTAAATGCAGATGAAACGCGAAAGCCTCAATTCTATCGGTCGGTCGAAGAGGCGTCCAGGCAATGCCAGCTCGTGAAATCAGGTTTACCGTCCCCCGAATTAGAAGATGCTCAAATCGCCGAGGCCACTTCCGGTGCAGCGATGCAAATGGTCTTGGCGCGTGAGGAGCGGGGTGCGCTGAAGAAAGGTGACCGCATTTCCGACTTCGTCACCGATGCTTACGCCACCGTAGGCATTGCATACCATCGCGCAGCAGGTGTCTACACGATGGACAAAGAGATGCAGGAATTGGGAACTGCTGCTGTTCACCTTCTCACTATGGCGACCTCATATATGAGGGCGCATAACGACTGACGCGAGTTAACCGGTTCCCAACCGTCTCTGCCGTTGCGGTGGGTATCCCCCACTAGGCCGCTTACCACACATTGCTGCGCGCTAAAGAGCGAATCCAGGAACAGCGTGTCGGCGGTCGCCTTGGGGCCAACCGTCCGATCATGTCATGCCTTGGATGCAAACTGATTTCTAAAATGCAATTTAGTGGTTGACGGTGAAATGCATCCTTATATCAACTCGATGAGAAATGGAGTGCGCAATCGCGATATCTCTTGGTTGGGAATCGGCCGAACACTGCTGGTCGAGATTCTTGTTTTGCTCGCGCTTTCGTTCGCGGTTGTTCGCTATCTGGAATGGTCATCGGATGCCAATCATGCCGAATTTATGAGCGCGACCAAGTCATCGGCGTCTGATCCGAATCAGACCGGCGAATTTTCAACTCCGATTCAGGCCCTCAAGGTTCGCGCCGGTTGCGATCGGAGGGCTTGAACTACTAACCGCCCTTCACGCTGTGCAGAGCCCGTCAAGATCGCGGCCGGGGGGCGCAGTTTGATGAAATCGCCGATATCGACAGAATATCCGGCACCGAGTACGGTTGGCGGTTTTGTTGAGCGATGGTATTATGCAATTGACGGTTGGTCTAACCCTAGGGCACGGACGATCCTCGATGCACGGGGTCGCTCCCCAATGTGCGGTCGAGTAGCCAGCCCATTGTTAGGCCGAAGGAGCCGGGGGTCGCTCCCCCGGCTACCTTTGCCGCAGCGGACATGGACGGGATTGCTCAAAGCAACCCGGCCCCGCATGATCCTTGAAAATCAAGATTTCTCCTAACTCGCGTCGTTGATTATTGCTTTTTTTCGGGCCCTGGATAGCAGGGTGCTGGCCAACAAGAACAATAAGAAGCTGATGCCAAGATGCCCGATTTTGCGTTTAGCATGAGCGGCAAAGAGCCGGCAAAATGGGCTCAAGGCGATCAGCAAGCCTCCTCTACTCTACGTCTCGACATGAAATTCGACCTGCCAGGTTCATTCCCAAGTCCAATCCGAGAAATCGTTGGCAAACTGGGGTACCTGGCCCCACACGCCCTTCAACTTCTTGTTCGCGACAGTGATCAATTGCGGTTGGTACAGGAAGCCGGCGACGGCGTCGGTCGCGAGCATGCGCTGGGCGTCGCCCAACAGCCTGGCGCGATCGGCATCGTTGGCGGATTCCGTGATCGACTTGTAGAGCGCGTTGAACGCCTCCGACTTGTAGCCGATATAGTAGTTATCCTCCGTGTATTTGACGAGGTCGAACGGTTCGACATGGGAGACGATGGTGAGGTCGTAATTGTGCGGCCCGTTGAACACCGAGGACAGCCACTGCGCCCATTCCACATTCTCGATCTTCGCGGTAATGCCGATCTTGGCGAGTTGCGCCGCCAGCACCTCGCCGCCCTGCCGCGCATAAGCCGGCGGCGGAAGTTTTAAGCTCACTTCCAGTGGCGTCGTCACGCTGGCTTCGGCGAGCAGCTTCTTCGCCTTCTCGACATCGAAAGGATTGATATCCGTCGTGTCGATGTAGCCAAGCGAGCCCGGCGTGTAGAAACTGCCGATCGGCACGCCGAAGCCGTCGGCTGCACCCTCAATCATGGCTTTCCGGTCGATCGCGGCGAGGATCGCGCGCCGCACCCGCACGTCGTCAAACGGCTTCTTCTTGTTGTTGATGGCAACGATGGTTTTGGCCCGCGAGCCGCCGATCTGTACCGCAAATCTCGGATCTGCCTTGAATTGAGCCAGGCTGCGCGCGGCGGCGACACGGGGAAAGGCATCGACGTCGCCCGAAAGCAGCGATGCCACCTGCGCAGACGGATCGCTGATGAAGCGGATCAAAACCTTGGTGAGATGGATCGTGGCCGCGTTGCGGTATCCGGGCCATTTTGTCAATGTGATTGACGACCCTTTCGCCCAGGCGGCGAGCACGTACGGCCCGGTGCCGACCGGCACCGTGGCATCGGTCGGCGCGCTTTTCGGTTCGACGATCGAGGCTGAGGCCTGCCCGAGCAAGAACGGGAGGTTGGGCTCGGGGTTCTTCATGTTGATTACGACCGTGTCATCGCCCGGCGTAGTGATCTGGGCGATGCTCTGGAACAGGCTCTTGTCCTTGTTGGTGCTGGTCGAGGCCGCCGCGCGCTCGTAGGAGAACTTCACAGCCTCCGCGTTGAACGGTTCGCCATTCTGGAACGTCACGCCCTTGCGCAGCTTGAACGTGTAGGTCTTCAAGTCCGGCGCAGTTTCAAAGCTTTCGGCGAGCAACGGCAAAACCGAGCCGTCTTCCCGAACCTTGGTGAGCGTCTCATAGACGTTGTAGAGCGTGACCTCCGCAATGGCCGCGGCGGCCCCGCTGGTGGGATCGAGGCCCGGCGGCTCCAGCGTCATCGCCATCACTACACTGTCTTTTTTGCCCTGGGCCGAGAGCGATTGCGGCAGCAGGCAAAGCGCTGTCATCGCGGCAGCAGCAAGCAGAACGAGCTTCTTGAACATACGAACGCTCCTAAACAGGACGAACCGATTGGCACATCAAACTGATATCCATCGCATTAGACTATCACACATCAACCACCAAGGGAGGCAGCGCCATGATGGTCTCGGCGTGGTGACAAGCGGAGGTATGGCCGGGGCCCACGCTGCGCGCCATCGGCGCGACCGCGCGGCAATGCGCGTCGGCGAACGAGCATCGCCCGACATAGGCGCAGCCTGTCGGTCCCACCGATTGCGACGAGATTGCCTGCGCGCCCCGGCGTCGCCGCTCGCGCCCCAGACGGACGCGTGGCACGGCTTCGAGCAACGCGCGCGTGTAGGGATGCGCACAGCGGCTGAAAAGATCCCGCGGTCTCCCCTGCTCGACGATGCGCCCGAGGTAAATTACTGCGATCTCGTCGCACAGATATTCCACCACCGCGAGGTCGTGACTGATCAAGACGTAGCTCAATCCGAACTCGTCCTGCAGGTCCTCCAGCAGATTGAGCACCTGCGCCTGCACCGAGACGTCCAACGCGCTGACCGGCTCGTCGGCGACGATCAGCTTTGGCCGCGTGATCAGGGCCCGCGCGACGGCGATGCGTTGGCGCTGGCCGCCGGAGAATTCGTGCGGGAACTTGTCCATATCGGCGTCACGCAGGCCCACCTGCTTCAGTACCGCGGCGACGCGGGCGCGCTGCTCGGCGCGATCGATGCGGCCGAGCGCGGTGAGCGGTTCGGCGACGATGCGCGCGACTGTCTGGCGCGGATCGAGCGAGCCGTAGGGATCCTGAAACACCATCTGGAAATCGCGCCTTGCGCGGCGAAGCTCACCGGCCGGCAGTCGATGCAGGTCGCGCCCGAGCAACTTAACCGAGCCGGATGTCGGCGTCTCCAGCGCCATCACCGCGCGCGCGAAGGTGGATTTGCCCGAACCGGATTCACCGACCACGCCGAGGCTCTTGCCCGCGGCCAGTTGCACACTGACGCCGTTGAGCGCCAGCACCTGTGCCGCCGCCTGGAACAGGTTTTCACGCGGCAACGTGTATTGCTGCACGAGGTCATCGACCTCCAGAAGCATCGGCTCGGGCGCAACGCCAGTAGTTGTCGTCGTGCTCATGCGGTCACGGGTCCAATCCGGTTCGCCATGACGTCAGTACGCAGGCAGCGCACGGTATGGCCGGCGTTGACCGTGACGGGTGGCGGAAAGATCGCCCGGCAGCGCTCTTCCGCGATATCGCAACGGTCGGCGAAGGCGCAGCCGGAAGGCAGGTCCGCGAGTTCAGGAACAGTGCCGGGAATGGTTTGCAACCGGGTACCTTTCGGCGCGCCGAGCCGCGGCCGCGCGCGCAACAGGCCCTGGCTGTAAGGATGGCCCATGCCAGACAACAGCGCTTCGATCGTCCCGTTCTCCACCACCGTACCGCCATACATCACCATCATGCGCTGTACATTTTCGGCGATGACGCCAAGATCATGGGAAATCAGGATCATGGACATGCCGCGCTCAGCCATCAGATCGGCGATCAGGTCGAGGATTTGGCCCTGGATGGTGACGTCGAGAGCGGTGGTCGGCTCGTCCGCGATCAGAAGGTCCGGCTCGCAGGCGAGCGCCATGGCGATGGTGATGCGCTGGCGCTGGCCGCCGGAAAACTGGTGCGGGTAGGCAGCGGCCCGCTTGGCCGCATCGGGAAGGCCGACGCGGTCGAGTAGTGCAATCGCTTGCTTGTACGCCTGCGCGCGCGAAAAACCCTTGTGCCGGCGCAGCGGGTCGGCGACCTGGCGGCCGATGGTGTGCATGGGATTGAGCGCCGTCATCGGCTCCTGAAAGATCATGCTCACGCGATTGCCGCGCAGTTTGCAATAGTTGGCTTCGTCAAGGCCTACCAGTTCCCGACCGTCCAGCCGGACGCTGCCGCTAACCACGGCGCTCTCCGGCAACAGCCCCATCAGCGCCATCGCGGTCACCGACTTGCCGCAACCGGACTCTCCGATCAGGCCAACAGTCTCGCCGCGCGCGAGCGAAAAGCTGACGCCACGCACCGCGTCGGCCGGGCCACGGCTGGTATTGAGCCGGACGCGCAAATTGTCGACTTCGATCAGCGGCTTTCTGTCGATCATCACCGCTCCCGCGACAGCCGCGGATCGAACAGGTCCCGCAGTCCGTCGCCCAAGAGATTAAGTCCCAGCACAGCGGCTGCAATCGCCAAACCCGGGTAGACCGCAAGCGACGGCGACTGAAACAAAAGGCTCTGCGCGTCATTGAGCATCCGGCCCCAGGATGGTTGCGGCGGCTGGGTGCCGAGCCCGAGATAGGAGAGCGCCGCCTCCGCCAGGATTGCCAACGCGAACTGGATCGTGGCCTGTACGATCAGGATCGAGAGAATATTGGGCAGCACATGCTCGAGCGTGATGCGGAATTTGCCCTTGCCGGAGGCGCGCGCCGCCAACACGAACTCGCGCGCCCAGATCGCGTTGGCGGAGCCACGGGTGATGCGCACAAAAATCGGGATCTGGAAGATACCGATCGCCGTGATCGACGTGACCATGCCCGGCCCTGCCACAGCAGCCAGCATGATCGCCGAAAGCAGCGCTGGAAACGCAAAGGTGAAGTCGCTGAGCCGCATAATCACCTCCTCGACCCATCCCCTGCGGGCGGCCGCAACAAGCCCGAGCGAGGCGCCGAACAAGAGACCGATGCCCACCGCAATGATGCCGACCACGATCGAGCTTCTGGCGCCCACCAGCAGCAGTGAGACGATATCGCGGCCCAGCGTGTCGGTGCCAAGCCAGTGCAGCGCCGAAGGCGGATTGAGCTTGTGCGCCATGTCGATCTCGTAGGCCGGCCACGGAGTCCAGACCAGCGACAGGAGCGCCGCCGAGATCATCAGCATCGTGAGCACGCCGCCTGCCACGAAGCTGCGGTGACGACGCGCACGTTGCCAGAAACTGTTGCCGGATCGGCGCGACTGCGACGAAACCGCAGCGTCCGGGGGAGCGGCGTTCGACGGCGTCGCTGCTGCGGGTTGAATGCCGCTCATAATTCGCTGGCCTTGATACGCGGGTCGATCGCCGCATAGAGCACGTCGACAACGAAATTCACGATCACGACCATAGTCGCCAGCAGCATCACGCAATTGCGGATCACGATGAGATCGCGATTTGAGATCGACTGGAAAATGAGGCGCCCGAGTCCGGGTAGGTAGAAGACATTCTCGATCACGATCGCCCCTGCAAGCAGGTTGGCGAATTGCAGCCCCATCAGCGTCATGACCGGGATCATTGCGTTTCGCAGCACGTGCTCCCACAGCACCTGGCGGCGGCTGAGGCCCTTGGCGCGCGCCGTGCGCACGAAATCCTCCCGCAGCACATCAAGCACCGCGGAGCGTGTGACCCGCGCCAGGATCGCGGCTTGCACCACTGCGAGCGAAATCGCTGGAAGCAGCAGCGAGCGGAGGCCGGGAAGAATGCCCTCCCCCCATCCCGCGAACCCGCCGGCCGAGAGCCATTGCAACTTCACCGAGAACAGCAGGATCAGCAGGATAGCGAACCAAAAATTCGGAATGGCTATGCCAAATTGCGTCGCCGCCATCACTCCGATATCACCGATCTTGTTGTGATTGGCGGCGGCGTAGAGGCCGGCGCCCAGCGCCAGTACCACTGTAAGCAGCATCGCCATGACCGCCAGCGGAATGGTCAGCGCCAGCCGCTCGGCGATCAGATCTGCCACCGGCGTGCCATAGGAATAGCTGTTGCCGAGTTCGCCGACCAGAAGTCCAGCAATCCAGTGCAGATAGCGAACGACCAGCGGCTGATCGAGCCCGAGTTTGAGAGTCATCGCGCGGATCGCCTCCGGCGAGGAGTCCGCGCCCATCAGCATCTCGGCGGCATTACCCGGCAACGCTTCGAGGACCAGAAAGATGATCAGCGAGGCACCCGCAAGCGTCGCAACCAGTGTCATAAGGCGCCGGAGAATGAAGACGCTCACCGAAGGTTCCCTTCGCGCGGAAATTGTTAGCCGGAAGACACCGCATCGTCGATCATCCGATCTTTGCGAAGATCATTCAATAGAACTTATGCGAATTCCGGTATACCGCACCGATGCGTATCACCTTCGCAACAGTCAAACGGTCGGTGACGGCGTCGAAGCCGCATCCGGCCAGCGATCGAGCCAATTCTGCGCCGCTTCGAACAGCGAGCAGACGCGCAGCAATTCCGCATCGCCGCGAAACCGCCCCACTAGTTGCAGACCGATCGGAAGCCCGTCGGCGCTGAAGCCGCAGGGAATGCTCACCGCCGGATGTCCCGTCATATTGAACGGCATCGTCCAGGGAAACCAGTTCGGGCGAACATCACCAAACACCTCACCGTCGATGTCGATGGTGCCGAACAAATCCTGCCCGATCGGAAGCGCGGTTCGCGAGATCGTCGGCATGACAAGCAGATCGGCGCGCTGCAGCATCGATTGCACGCGCCGGAACAGGATGGTGCGATCGAACATCGCCTGCTGGTAGTCGGCACCGCTGGTCCTTTGCGCCAGCGCCAGCTGCCTGAGGAAGGTTTCGCTCAACTCGTCACGATGCTCTGCTGCGAGCCTTTCAAATCGGGTCCGCCAAACGGTGTGATTGATCGCGCGCCAGATCGGCTCGACATCAAAGCCGTCGCCGGGCATCTCCTCGAATTCAGCACCGAGGGCTTCGAGCGTCTTCAGGCTTGTGTTGAATGCAGCAGCAACATCGGCGGAAGCCTTGCGGCCTGGAGGCGCGAGGCAGAACAGAATTTTCTTTCTACTGAGGTCACCACGCGGCAGGGCACCGCCGATGAAATCAGTTGGGGGAATTCCAATCGACCACGGATCGGATGCATCCTCTCCGGCCATGGCCTGCATCATCAGCACGGTGTCGGCGACCGAACGCGTCATCGGCGTGACATAGGTTTGATTGCCGAAGGCGTCCTGCACCTGACTGTGGGGAATCACGCCATTGCTCTGCTTCAGCCCGACAACGCCGTTGCATGCCGCCGGAATGCGGGTAGAACCGCCGCCGTCGGTTGCAACCGCGAGCGGCGCAATGCCGCTGGCAACCGCCACCGCCGCGCCGCCGCTTGAGCCGCCGCTGGATCGCTCACGGCTCCAAGCGTTACGCGTACGTCCGAACAAGGGTGAATCGGTCAGGCATTTGGTGCCGAATTCCGGCGTAGTGGTCTTGCCGATGAGAATAGCGCCCGCTGCGCGCAGCCGCGCCACGCCAACTGCGTCATGGTCGGGGACGTTACCGGTGTAAGGAATGGCCCCGAAAGTCGTACGCACGTCTTTGGTATTGACGATGTCCTTTACGGTGAAAGGAATGCCCTCCAGAATCCGAAGCGGCTCCCCCGTCATTATCCTGTGTTCGGCATCCTTTGCTTGCGCCAAGGCTTTGTCAGCACAGAGCGTAATGAAGCAGTTCAACTCAGGCTGTAGTCGCTCGGCGCGCGCGAGTACGGCTCGTGTGACTTCGAGCGGCGAAATCTCTTTGCAACTAATACGCCGTCGAAGGTCGGCGGCGGAGAGAAAGCAAGGATCGTCGCTCATCTATAAATCCCAATTCGCCTCAAGACGCCGGCTTCGGTTCTGGCTCGATCGCCGGACACTTTCTGCTTCCCGAAAACGTTTGACAATGGCCTCGGCGTTGCGGCGCTGCTTCCTCGTCAAGTGCCGCACAGGAGACGGCATTCAGCCAGATCAATTCCGGCCTCCACAGCAGGCACGCCCCATGCGGGATGAGCATCGACACGTCCAGAACGTCTCCAAGAACGGTCAGCACTGGCCCCACCGCGACCCCATCCGTCCGCCGGGACGACGGTTCAAATCATTCAGGTTTCCGCCAACTACGCAAGCGCAACGCTGGCCGGCGAGTTCAGGAATCGCCGCCTCATCGGGTCGACGGGCGGGAACATAGATCTTTCGGTTGTCATGACTGCGCCCTCCCACTTTCCGCCTGGCGATCTGCGATCAGCGCACCGAGCGTCCGTGCCTTGATCCAGGGCCGAAAGATCACGGTCACTTCGTTGTCGCCGTGGTTGCCAACCTGCTTGACCAGAACGTGACCGTTCTCATTCTCGCCGGCGTCCTCACAAGGGGCTCCAATCTCGTCGAATGTTTTGCGGTCGGCCACGCCGACGTAAACCAGCGTCGACCCCATGCATTCGACAAACGTCTGCGGCAGGCACGATCCGGCAGAGCGTAGGCAATCCGGCCGCGGCGCCGCAGTGGCAATGGCGCTGCGGCTTCCGGGATCTGAGCCCGGGGGATGCAAGAACAGCACCGCGGCGACGTTCGACCAGGCACGCGCGGCCACGGCCCCAAGCTGTAGCGGCTTCACGATCGATCAAATCGGCGGGATCATCGGCGCAGGTTTGCCGTATGGCAGAGCTGAGAGGGTGATAATGTTATCACCCCCTTCTAGGTGCACTGGTCGCGGCGATCGAGCAGTTATTCTCTGATCAACTTGACGGCTCCTGTAGGTCTCCGCACCCGCTCCCGACTCCACAAGTTACTTCTTCGGGGGCTTGCTGCCGGAGCCGATTCCGGATCGCAGGTCGTGGCCGCGGATTTCGGCAGATGCATTGTTCGCATTATTGGGAGTGGCGCTGTTATTGGAAGCCGCGCCGTTCGGCGCCTCACGCTCCAACCTGCCGGCGGGTGTCTCCACGCCTCCGTTCAAGTGATCCCGATTCGGATATATTGCGCAATCCGCGCACTGCGCGGAGGCGTAAGAGGTCAAGGCTATCGACGTTAAGCAGGCCGCAAGAAGGGTCTTGTAAATCACAGTCGTTTTCCCCTGGGTATGGTTGGGACGCGCTTTTACTTAGATGGCGCTGAAAACGCCAGCTGCAGCCACTTCACAATTGGTCACATCGGCGGCATGATCTCGCATGCCCGTCCGTCCGCAGAAAATCACCTTTGGCGAGATGCGCTCCGCCGACGTTCGCGGCATCCTCGTGTATCGCGCGGACTATCACTGCAGCCACTCGATCGCGATAAATGTTGACCAGTGGCCGGACGGTGGTCGCGAGCTCGTCACGCTCTTGGACGCCGGCAACTACATCACGGAGCTTCCGAAGGCTGACCAGCAGCTCGACGAGTGGCAGACCGCCGATTGAGTGCCTGATCGGCGCCGCCGAGGGCCGGGACTTCGTAATGCATTCGCGCATCGGGGTGCTGCGCGCTTTGAACCGCAACGTCGAACGAACGTTAACTGATCGTAAAGAAATTCACTGGGGGCGCCGGAAGCTCAAGAGGGACCAACAATGACAGTCCTCATCTACGTCAACACGAACAAGCAGGTCGGTGACACCGATCATCTCTAGGTCTTTGCAAGCGTCGACGCCGCGGAAACATGGTTCGAGGAAAATGACCCCGAACGCGTGGCATTCGAATATGAGGTCATGGAGTGAATGCCCGGGCGCGATCCAAAGAATTGCGCTGTTGATAATGTCCGGGATGAGTCAATTTGACTCAGGGGTCAATTCGACACTGTTCCGTCTAGCCTGGACGTCTCCACAGAGGCGGGGTGCGCGTATGTTCAACATCGTCAAGCATCGGGATTTCATGCTGGCACATGGTGTGCCGAGTTGGCAGGTGGCCGAAAGATTGCGGCTGGAAAAATATGGCCACGAGTACATTGTCGTTATCCGGGCCAATAGTGAGCCCGTCAAAGAGCCGAAGGCGCCCAGCGATTAGGCGTCAGCGTGACACCGGGCAGCGCTTTTGAAGCGTGATCGATTGGCTTGAGGTTTTGTCCTGGAAACGCCGCTCGAATGGAACGCAGACGCAACTCTCACTATTCCTGACTTTCGATAATTGGACGTTATCGCCAGCTCCGGCAGCGAATGCATCTCGTTGGACCTTTCGCGCGGCCATCTTTGCCGGTACAACTCAAAAAATGCGACGCAACAGGTTTAGACCGCTCAGAAGCCATCCGCCGCCTGGTCGAGCTCGGGGTGAAGGCGAAGAAGTCAGGCGCTGCTTATTGGTAGGAGTGCTCCGCGATGCAATATCCGCATTGGCTGATGGTAGCGGGAGCCGTCTTGTTGGTGATCGGATTTATCGGCTTTGCACTTCATAAAAACGACGCTGAGCCGGCTGAAGATCATCTGGCGCGAGACACAGCCTCGGAAACTATCCAGGCCGCCCTGGAAGCGGAGCTGAAGGCGAAGGGGAAATGACCGGACCGAGACCCGCGGGACTGCAGCGGAGGAGAGCCAACTCCAGGAAATGCTCGATGCCGGAATGACAGCCCCGGAAATCGCTCGCAAGCTGAAGCGTACGGCCCAAGCTATCTATCCCGAATGCAGGGGCTCTATAGAAAGCGGGACCCGTCTTCAACCCGCCCCAGAGCGACGCTATCCCGAGGCGCTTGATCGGACATATCGCGCGTCTCGGAACGGCAAATTCAAGTTATCCGCAGCATATCCACAATCTCAAAACGCTTGAATTCGAGGCGTTGACAACGACTTGCTGCGCACGAATTCACAGGCCGACGGCACGGCGGATTCGCGCGCCGCCTTGCAATAGGCGGGGCTGAAGGCGAAGAGTAAGGCATGACTAACAGCGATTCGATAGAAGCAGTGATGCGGGCGCTCCAGCGGCAACAGAGCGAAGCCTATGAAAGGGAGCTTATTCCTGCAGAGCCGATAATCGAAGTAGCGCGTGCCTTTCTCCCGCGAAGCCCAACGCAAAACGCTAGAATTGGGGGTCCCGGCGGACCGGCGCCAGCTAACGATAGCCTAATAAAGGCTCGATATGCTTCGACGATCTTGAGGGTTGCTCAGACATCTGATCGCGAAGCGGCAGCTCGCTTGGTCGGCTCAATCGCGGGCGACTTACCGCTTCAGAGCGAGCTTCCAGAAATCGCGGACATCCACCTGCGCGCTATTGATTCATTTGTTCAGTTGGCGACCAGCCTTCGCGACACGACTAACCCCAAGCAGCAACCTGCTTGGAAAACTGCGGTAGACGCGGCGGCGGACTGGCTTCGCGCGGTCGAGATGCTAGGGCAATTAACCATCCACTAGAATGCCACGGCCGCGCAACGGTTGTATCCGCCCGCGCAATGAGGAAAGCGGAAGCTGGCGCGCGATCGATGATCCTTTAGGGGACGTTCACCGCCGGCAGCCGCGCGATCAAATCTCCATAGTGCGCGGCAGCCGTCCCGCCCAACCTCACGCGCGTTCCTTCATTGGAGGCTTTCGGACGACGGCCGCCGTGCAAGCCGCATCGTCCCG
>JGI12053J15887_10000589_pt1 | contig 15125 bp, 9 predicted proteins | sample MedBloCAOM1_O3_FD_15887 | JGI IMG/M metagenome (IMG submission 15887)
CTTGCCAGCGGATGTCTCGGTCGCCAGTGCCGCATGATCGCAGCGTCTGCCCCGGTGCACTCCACGTCTTCGCGAGGTTCCAGACTTCTATTGCTTGCTGACAACCTTCATCGATCGTTTGCCGATGTCGCGATTGAGGTAGTCAGAAGGGGGTAACTGTAGCAATCGCGGCGATTAAGTAGATCACGCACTCATTTGGCATAACGTTCTTGACCAGAATGTTCGCGCACGACTACGCTGCGGCGTACACTTGAGGCAGCACACTCAAGGAGAACGCGTTGAATAGATCATCATCGTTTTCGTTGGCATGACCTCCATTGCACTCGCCTTGGTGTTGAGCGAGCAAATCTCACGCGACGGACGGTAGATGAATCGGAGAAGAGGATGTGCGGAATCGTCGGTGTCGTGGGTCGAGGACCAGCCGCAACTCCGATTCTGGATGCGCTGAGGCGGCTCGAATATCGAGGATACGATTCAGCCGGTATCGCCACGCTTGAACGCGGTCTCCTTACGCGGCGGCGCGCTGTCGGGAAACTCAAGAACCTCGAGAGCAAGCTTACTTGCGAGCCGCTCGTCGGCCTCATAGGCATCGGCCACACGCGCTGGGCGACTCATGGCCGTCCAAACGAAAAGAACGCGCATCCGCACGCGGTTGATGGCGTCGCGGTCGTTCATAACGGCATCATCGAAAATCATCGCGAATTGCGCAATGAGTTCAAGCGGGCTGGCGTGCGCTTTGCGACGGACACAGACACCGAGGTGATCGCTCATCTCGTAAACCAACAGCTGAAAAAAGGATGCGAGCCAGTCGACGCGGTACGCGTCGCGTTGCCGCGGCTGGAAGGAGCGTTTGCGCTCGCGTTCCTGTTTGAAGGCTACGAAAATTTGATAATTGGAGCGCGCAAAGGATCGCCACTTGCGGTCGGATATGGCCGAGGCGAAATGTATCTTGGGTCTGACGCGATTGCTCTTGCGCCGCTTACCGACATGATCAGCTACTTGGAAGACGGTGACGTCGCAGTCGTCACGCGGCAGGGAATCGATTTTTTCAACGCGAAGGGCGAATACGTGCGACGCTCGCCAGCCAAAATCGCTGGATCGACCATCCTCGTTCACAAAGGCGAGCATCGGCACTTTATGGTCAAAGAGATTCACGAACAACCGAGGGTGGTTGATCAGACGCTGGCCCAATACATTGACGTCGCCGGCGGCACGATTCAAATACCGAGAGCCGCGGGATTGGATTTTCGGGATATCAATCGGGTGTCGATCACGGCCTGTGGCACCGCCTTTTACGCTGGGCTGATTGCCAGGTACTGGTTCGAACGTTACGCAGGGCTCACGGTGGAAATCGATATCGCATCCGAATTTCGCTACCGCGATGTGCCGCTCGATTCCGGCAATCTGGCGATCTTCGTATCGCAATCCGGAGAGACTGCCGACACGCTCGCCTCGCTGGATTTCGCCAAAGTTCGTGGGCAACGCGTCCTTTCGGTTGTCAACGTGCCAAGCTCGACAATGGCGCGCGCAAGCCAAATCGTATTGCCGACACTCGCAGGCCCGGAGGTCGGCGTGGCTTCCACCAAGGCGTTCACCTGTCAACTGGCGACGCTTGCCTGCCTTGCTATAGCGGCCGGGCGCCGACGGGGCGTGCTCTCGGCCGCCGACGAAGCGCCGCTGGTGCGGGCGCTCGCCAATGTTCCAAGCTACATGACGAGTGCGCTTGAGCTGGAACCGAAGGTCCGCCAGATCGCTCGCAAGATGGCAGCGTCCGGCAACGCGCTATTCATCGGCCGCGGAACGAACTACCCGCTTGCGCTGGAAGGCGCACTCAAGCTCAAGGAAATAACCTACATTCACGCCGAGGGCTACGCTGCCGGAGAACTGAAGCACGGGCCGATCGCGCTCATCGACAAAGATCTGCCCGTTGTCGTGATCGCGCCGAGTGACGCGACATTCGAGAAAACAATGTCGAACATGCACGAGGTGATCGCTCGCGAGGGGCGCACGATTCTCATCACGGACCACAAGGGCGCATCGCATGCGGCGGGATGCGGGGCAATGCTTGCCCTTCCGGTTGTGCCGGCGCTAGTGACACCACTCGTCTTCGTGTTGCCGTTGCAGCTTCTTGCGTACCACACTGCGCTTGCCTTGGGAACCGATGTCGACCAACCGCGCAATCTCGCAAAGTCGGTGACTGTCGAATAATTTGGCCATCCAGAGCGGGCGGAATACTATTTTCGGACAAGTCCGGCGGGATTGNGATCCGGTCACTGGCTTGTGAGACTGCGACGATGGCCTGTGGACGGGCGGGTGACCGACCGCGTTCCTTGGCTAATCTGGTCATTGAGCCTTCCAAATAAGCGAAGCTCCAAGCGTCAAGCGCGAGAAGGAGTTCCGTCATGAATACCTGGAATTTCGGATTAAGCTCGTCCGCGTCGAAAGCGTACTGGTTCCGAAAGACGCGAACTTGCATTGCCAAAGTTCTAATGCGCTTCAGCGACGCCTATGCCGATCTCGCTCTGTGGATTGCTCCATGGTTGGAAGATGACGGGGCAGGCCGATGAACCACAGAGTATCCACGCGAGATGCTGTGTTCTCCTACCTTGGACGGTAAGGCCGATTGCGAGTTGTCGGCAAAATCGATGCCACGGCGTAGAGCCTAGCCTTGTTCGCGCTCTTTCGCGCGGGTGCGGACACTTGTGCGCCAAACATGCCGATCTAATCGGTTCTCAAGGCCAGATGACAAACGAAGCCTTTGACATGCCATAGTAAGCACGCGAAGCCGAATTCGAACAGGAAGGTTCTCGATTCATGCGCATAGTTGTGGTTGGAACAGGATATGTGGGGTTGGTTTCAGGCGCCTGCTTCGCTGATTTTGGGCATCATGTCACTTGCGTGGACAAGGACGAGGCCAAGATTTCATCGCTAATGCGTGGTGAGATTCCGATATTTGAGCCTGATCTTGAGCGACTCGTTCAAAGTAATGCCCGTGCAGGCAGGCTGCTCTTCACGACCGATCTTGCTGGTCCAGTAGTTGACGCCGAGGCCATTTTCATCGCGGTAGGAACACCCTCGCGCCGGGGCGATGGTCACGCGGATCTCAGCTACGTTTACGCAGCGTCTCGCGAGATTGCCGAGGCAGCCAGGGGTTTCGTCGTTGTGGTGACAAAATCAACTGTGCCGGTCGGTACCGGCGACGAGGTGGAGCGAATATTCACGCAGGTGAATCCATCCGCGGATGTCTCCGTGGTTTCGAACCCTGAATTCCTCCGAGAGGGTGCGGCGGTACGCGATTTTAAGCATCCCGACCGTATTGTTGTGGGAACAAATGACGAGCGTGGGCGCAAGGTCATGGGTGAGATTTATAGACCTCTTTATCTCAATCAGGCGCCTATCATGTATACCAGCCGCCGCAGCGCCGAGCTCATCAAATATGCGGCTAACGCGTTTCTGGCTACCAAGATCACGTTTATCAATGAAATTGCTGATCTGGCAGAAAAGGTAGGAGCGAACGTTCAAGAAATCGCGCGCGGAATTGGCATGGACAATCGCATCGGATCAAAGTTTCTCCATGCGGGTCCTGGTTTCGGTGGATCTTGCTTTCCAAAGGACGCGCGCGCGCTCATCAAAACTGCGCAGGATTACGACGCCCCTCTCAGAATCTTGGAGGTGGTCAGCTCCGTAAATGATACCCGTAAGCGGGCGATGGCGCGAAAGGTTGCGGCGCTATTCGGCGGAAATCTGCGCAGCAAGACCATTGCTGTGCTTGGCCTGACATTCAAGCCGAACACCGATGATATGCGCGAGGCCCCTTCAATCCCTCTTATCGCCGCGCTGCAGGATATGGGTGCGACCGTGCGAGCGTTTGATCCTGTTGGCATGGAGCTGGCCCGCACCGAAATGCCGGATATTCAATACTCCGCAGATCCCTATGAGTGCGCCTATGGTGCCGACGCTTTGGTCATCGTAACCGAATGGGAGCAGTTTCGAGCGCTTGACCTCGATCGACTGAAACGCGAGATGGCGAGGCCGGTCGTCGTTGATCTTCGCAATGTCTATGATCCTAATGAACTGACAGAGCGCGGATTTCTGTATCAAAGCATTGGGCGCGCCAGCTAGAGACGTGCGCCCAAAGGGCCCCGAATGTCGATCCGGACATTCCGAGTACACCCGGTAGCGGTCGTGAGCATCACGGCATGCCTGCGTCACGCGGTCGCTGGTGGGAATCAGGTGTCTGCTTTTTTCGACGATACCATGAAGGTAAACCTCAACGGGGGCGGGCGGTGACCGGAACTCGGGGTACGTTATTCTGGTACACGCACGCCAAGCCCAGAGCACCAAGGTCCGCTCTCGTATAACGAAAGGGGTAATCACTTTGATCGTTTGATTGTAGTGGGCTTTCATTTAACCTCGTGACGGGCACACCACGCGGATGGGCGTCCGAGAGGGCGACCTTCGCTGAGCGACGATACGGAAAGCACAGCTAATCGGAGCGCGGGGTGGCGTTTCGCTGATTGACGTGAAGGGCGGCAAGGCAGGAAAGCCACATGGGCCGGACGTCAGGCCGTCCCAGATCAGCGAGGGCTGCAATGAAGCGGGAACCTATTGGGACCGTTCTTGTCGGGCCAAGTGCATTGCTGAGGGAGGGTCTAGCTCGGATTTTGAGTACGGCTGGTTTTCGCATCCTCGCTTCGGCGTCCGGCGTTGACGATCCTGTCTTGAACTCGATCCCGCAAGAGCAGTCCATCCTGCTCATCATCGATGTCAGCGATGATTTCGACACGGCATTGCAACAAATCGAATCTTTCAAGAAACGGTATCCGGCAGGGCGCGTCGCCGTGCTGGCCCATCAGCAGCAGCTGACCGAGATGATGTCCGCGTTTCGAGCTGGCGCCAACGCGTATCTGGTCAAGATCGCGACCTGCGACACATTTATCAAATCCCTCGAATTGGTCATGCTCGGTGTGACAATTTTGCCTCCGGAAATTTTGACTTTCATCTCTGACCGACAGGGCCGCAGCGGCAACGGTCATCCAGCCGGTTACAATGGCCACGCAGCTGACGACAAAGATGACCCTGATGACCGACAAGCGGATGACGATGATGGTGATGATGGTGAAATGGTAGCGACCGAGCTTGCAAAGAATGAACAGGTACATCAAGCCAGGACCAGCTACACACCGCAGCTGTCGGCTCGGCAACAATCCATTCTGGGTTGCCTGATCCAGGGTGATTCCAACAAGACCATCGCACGCAAGATGGCCATCGCCGAGGCCACCGTGAAGGTTCATGTCAAAGCGATTCTTCGGAAGATTCGGGTCCACAACCGCACGCAGGCTGCCATTTGGGCCATGAATACTGGCCCGTTCATTTCGGCAAAGGACGACGCTTCGCCTTCCTTAGGGGAACTGCCAGTTGAGCCGTTCCCCAGTTTGGATGTGGCACAAGTCCTATCTGCAGGGCACGAGAACGGATCAACATTGTTGCCGACGCTCAAGGGAGCGAACCATGTCGCGTTGCCGAACATCGTGCGTCTCGTCCGCAAGGGTATTCGCAGGAAAAACGATTGATCTGCTGGCAATGTCAAATTTCCGAATGCGGACTTATCAAGGCTGTCTTCGCGGGATTGGCGCTTTTCGAATCGGCACCTCCTGTTTCATCAAAAGGGGTCTGGTGACAGTCGGCTTCCTTTGTTCGATCGTTCCGGTGGCAGCGGCAGACTATCAAATCGACGTTGGAGATGTGATCGAGATCATGGTCGCAAGGGTGCCTGAGCTGCAGCGTCGTGTTCCCGTGAAATCGGATGGCACCATTTCATTTCCATTGCTCGGCACGCTCCTCGTAGCTGGCCTGTCTCCATCGGAGGTCGAGGCCAATATTCAAGCCGCGTTGGCCACCAAGATCTTTCGGCAGAGGACGCCAGACGGACGCGAAAACGCGGTGGCGATAGAGCCCGACGAGGTTACCGCCATCGTAGTGCAGCATAGGCCGATATATGTAAATGGTGACGTGTCCAAGCCTGGTGAGCAAGCCTTTCGTCCACTTATGACTGTGCGCCAAGCCATAGCCCTAGCGGGCGGCTATGACATCCTGCGCCTGCGAATGGAGAATCCCATTCTGCTGTCGGCAGACTTGAGAGGCGAGTACGAGTCGCTTTGGACAGAATTCGCCAAAGAACGGGCGCGCGTATCGCGGTTGAACACCGAACTGGGAGAGAAGGACGCTCTCGATCAAAAGCTCCTGGCGGATGTGCCTATCCCTCCATCTCGGAAGGCTGAAATCGTAAGCGTCGAAGCGGAATATTTGCAAACCGAACAAGCCGACTACGAGCGCGAAAAAGCCTTCCTTAAGCACTCCATCACGCAGGGCGACGAGCAAATCAAGGTCCTTTCGGAGCAGAACGCCAAGGAGGAACAAGGAGTGCAGGCCGACGCCGAGGAACTGCAGAGGATCAATGAACTCTTCGGCAAAGGCGCCTTGGTGAGCCCTCGCGTGACCGATGCCCGTCGTGCTGTGTTGCTGTCATCAACGCGAAAACTTCAGACTGCTGCGCAGTTGATGCAAGTCAAGAAGCAGCAGGACGACATAGCAAGACAGCTGGAGCGGCTCGATGACCAGCGGAGAATCAAGTGGCTTCAGGACCTTCAGGAGGCCCGCACGAAGATCGGCCAAATTCGAGCAAGGCTGCAGAGCGTCGGCGAGAAGTTGCTATACACGGCGGCGAGGTCGCAAATCATGCGCGGAAACGAATTCAAGCAGGAGCTTTCGGTCATCAGAAAGGGCAAAAGCGGCCCTGAGCGCATCATTGTGGATCAGGACTCGGAGCTCCAGCCGGGCGACGTCGTCGAGGTTGCCTTGCGGTTGGACGAAATGGCTGGGAAGAACAAGCTCGCGCAGACGGCGGGCTTCGCAGCCCAGACGGAACCGGCCGCCGCGGCAGCAAGCGCTGGAAACTCCGCGCAGGGGAGGGAAGCCACCGCCAACGCGCCCGCCGGAAACGCGACGGCTACGGCCACTGGGCGAGCCGAGACCGCGCCGGACCCGGCGCCAAATGCCGCCACGGCGTCATTGGAGGCTGCGCGAACAAGCATTGCTCCTGCTGAAACGGCTGCCGGGCTGATAGTTGCTCCCCCACAGACCACGGACCATGAGCCAGCTCGAACAACAGCTGCTGCCACGATCGCCGGGGCGCAAGCACTGACAGCTGCCGCGTCGGCTTCCGTCCCTCTTCCACGACGGGGCCCTCGCGCCACGCTCAGGCAACTGCCAAGGCCGGCACTAGCTCCGATGCCGTCGGCAGAGAGACGGTCGATATCGCTTGACAGGTCTCCGGCGCCTTAGCGCCGCCGGGGGCCGGGATCTTGGCCGTGATGTCGTCGAGGCGACTGGAGTGCAGGGCCGGACGCTCCTTGGCAGCCTACCGGAGGAAAGGAGAGACTCCGTGGCGAAGCTTGTGATGCTTACGCGCAAGGGGGCCGGGCTAGCCGTGCTCACCATCGTTGTTCTGTCGGTGATGCCAGGCAGAATGCGTCCTCACATATTGGGAAATGACTATTACGAGCATTTCGTCGCGTATTTCGTCGCGGGCAGCCTGCTGGCTATGGGATATTTGCGTCCCATCCAATTGCTATCGAGCGGCATCCTGCTTGCCATATGCGCCGGCTCATTGGAGTTTGTTCAATTATGGATACCAGGCCGGACCTCAAGCGTCGGCGGTTTCGCGTCCGCCTCGGCTGGTGCGTGGATCGGTCTCTTGGTCATGTTCGTCATCAGACGGGCTCATGAACGCAAGTTTGTCGTCTCTTACAAATGAACCAGACCGCTTTGCAGAGTGCGCAAGTCGGTTAGGCCCGACTTGTGTCAAAATGTGCCAATGGGTAAATCCGAGATCGGTATTGCCGCGTCATCCGCCGTAGACGGCCCAGCGAGATCCTCGCCTGGTCTGTGGCGCATATCATCCGGATCGGCTTGGTCTCCGGCGTTTGCGGGCGACATAGCGCTCCAGCATTATCTGCGCCGCTGGATGACCGTGCTCGGCCGCCGCGCGGAACCAATGCAGGGCTGCATCATGATTTGCCAGTATGCCGTAAACGCCACTATAGATGACACCGCTTGCAAACATGGCGGCCGGATGGCCATTCGCCGCAGCCTTTTCGAACAATGCCAAGGCACCCGGCGGATCGTAGGCCCCGCCGGCGCCGGTCAGCATCATCTCGCCGAGCGCGACCTGAGCGTCCACCATGTCGACCTCGGCCGCGCGCGCGATCCATCTGCGCCCTTCCGCGACATCGCGGTCAACGCCTCGTCCCTCGACCAGGACGCGGCCATACCAGAATTGCGCGTTCGGCACTCGGTCTGCGGCTTTCCGCAGCCACAGCGCCGCCTCCCTGTCGTCGCGCGCGACGCCAACACCACGAGCCAGGCAGACGGCACAATTGTAGGCAGCCACCGGATCACCCGATGCCGCCGCCTGCTCGAACCCTTTGGAGAGACGGACACGATCCTCCTCTTCCCCCATGCCGGTGAGCAGGAGGTTGCCGAACTCGGCGCACGCCGACCCGTCCCCGGCAGCAGCGGAGATGCGGAACCACTGCATGCCCTGCTCGGGATCATGCGGGACGCCGGCACCGGAAAAATAGAGGAGGCCAAGCGAGCGCGCCGCGCCCTTGTGGCCGGCCTCGGCCGCGCGGCGAAACCAACTTGCTGCTTCCGCATGATTTGACGGCAGATTTCCGCCGGTCTCATAGAGATCGCCGAGAGCAGCAGCCGCTTCCGAATCGCCGGCGAGCGCCGCCCGACGCAGCCAGGTTTCGCCGTCGGATGGATTTGCATCTACTCCGATGCCGTGCATCAACGCCTTGCCCCAGCGCGCTTGACTCGAGCGGTGGCCTTTCTCCGCGGCGCGTCGATAGAATTCGGCCGCGGCGCCCTCATCGCGGGCCACCCCGAGGCCGCGCTCGCTCATCACGCCTAGCAGATAAAGCGCCGCCGGGAGGCCCGCCTCCGCCGCCTTGCCCAATTGCACGGCGACTTCGCATTGCACCGCCTCGCCGCCGCCCTTGCGGTTCAAAGCCAACGCATGGCCCAGCATACCCTGCGCGCAGCCGGCCGTGGCTGAGCGCTCGTACCACAGATCCGCTTCATCGAGGTCGCGGATGTCCTCGGGGCCGGAGCTCAGGATGAATGCCAACACCGCCTGCGCCTCGCCTGAGCCCGCCTCCGCGGCCATGCGCGCCTGCCGCAGCGCCGTAGCGTAGTCCGGGTCTCCAATGTTGCTGACGTCAAACGAGCGCGAGGCATCCTTTGGGTCCGGCTCGCCCGGCGCGCCGTGAAGGTAGATGACTGCGAGCTGCGAGTGAGCTTCGATGTGACCGTGATGTGCCGCCCGTTCGAGCCAGCGTATCCCTTCGGTGCGGTTGGGCGGAACGCCAACGCCATCGAGATAGCAGCGCCCGACGCGGTACTCCGCCTCGGCCAACCCGGTACGGCCGGCGCGGGCATAGAGCTGGAACGCCGGTCCGGGTTTGCCGGCGGCCATTAGCGTGGCGCCACGTCGCAATGCTACGGTCGGCGAAAATACGGCCTGCACTCTCTCGAGCGGACGCCAATCTGCCATTCGTCTCATGCTGCACACGGACCCCTGATTCTTTGCCCACGTTACGATTCGCGCATTCCCTCCGAAGCGCCCGCCGGCACGTGGCTTGGGCGCGTGTTTCTATCTTTCTCGCAAGACTTCCTGCCGGTAGCGTACGAGCGGGGAAAGCAAATAGCTGATGATGCGACGCGAGCCGGTCCTGATCTCGACTGTCACGGCCATGCCGGACAGAAGCTGAACGGGCTCGCCCTCGATCTCCATCTGCGCGCGGTCGAGTACGACACGCGCGACGTAGACCAGTTCCTGGCCGCTGGGTTGGCCTGTGGTGCTCTGCGCGCCGGCCGGCGCCGCCCGGGAAGGCTCTTCATTTCTGTCGCGGGCGATGGCGTCGCGTGAAATGCTGTGCACCCGCCCATGGAGGAGACCATAACGCGTGAAATTGAACGCATCGACCTTAATCTCGGCATCCTGCCCCGCGAAGACGAACCCGATGTCGCGGTTCGACACCATTGCCTCGATCTCGAGTTCGCTGTCACGGGGGACGACGACGGCGAGCGGCTGCGCAGGCGTGACCACTCCTCCGATCGTATGCACCATGAGCTGCTGAACGATTCCGTCGATTGGCGCGGTCAGAATCTGCAGTTTGGCCTTGCGTTCGGCCTTGATCACGTCCTGGGCGAAGCCCGCCGCCTTTTGTTCGGCTTTGGTCAGCTCATCGAACAGGATGCGGCGATACTCCTCTTCCGCCTTGGAACGCGTTTCGGTGAGCGCGTCAATCGCCGCGTCCGCTTCGTGCCGCCGGCTTTGCTGGACCAGGAGTTCATGCTGTTGCCCGACGAGATCCTGAAATTCGCTGAGATAAGTGAGCTTCGTGCCGACTTGCCGTTCATAAAGGAACTGACGGACATTCACCCGCTCCTGGAGCGGCGGAATGATCGCCTCGATCTTCGCAATCATGGCCGTAATTGTGCTGCGTTCCGCAACTTTCTGGGCGAGTTGTCCATCGATCTCAGCAATCCTGGCTTTGTGCTCGGCGGTCTGGGTTGCCAGCAACCGGCGGTGCGTCTCGACGAGTCCCCCATCCGCGCCGGCCGGCGGCGTGAAACCCGCGACCGAATCGGTCGGCCCCCCAAGCGCCGCTCGGAGCCGGGCGACATCGAGTTCGGCGCCGACGAGGTCGCTCCTGGCATGTTCGACATCGGCGGCGCTGATGGTCGGATCGAGCTCGATCATTACGTCGCCCGCCTTGACGGACGCGCCGTCGCGAACACGGATTGCGCGCACGACGCCGGTTTCGAACGGCTGGACGGTTTTGGTCCGGCCGCTGGGGACGATTTTGCCCGGAGCCGTTGCCACCATGTCGACCTTGCCGAGCGACGCCCAGATCACGGCAATGCAGAACACCGCGATGATCGTTGTCCCGATGGCGCGGCCGATCGGCGACGGCGGTGTTTCGATGACCTCGAGCGTCGCCGGCAGGAACGCCGTCTCGTGGTCGCGGCGGCGTTGCCGCTGGTGCGGGAATTCGACAACCTTTCTGACCGTCGTCATTGGATCCCCGCTTGCAGGTAATGCAGGTTGGCGTAGGAACCCTTCGAGCGCATCAGTTCGTCGTGCGTCCCGTCCTCTGTGATGCGGCCACGCTCGATGGTGATGATTCGATCGGCGCGGCGCACTGTCGACAGGCGGTGAGCGATCACGAACACGGTGCGGCGCTCGCATATCTTCCCCATGTTGTCCTGGATGATCCGCTCGCTCTCATAATCGAGCGCGCTGGTCGCCTCGTCGAAGATCAGGATGCGGGGGTCGGTGGCGAGGGCGCGCGCCATTGCGATGCGTTGACGCTGACCACCGGACAGGCTGCCGCCGCGTTCGCCGACGAGCGTGTCGTAGCCCTCGGGGAGTTGGAGGACGAACTCATGGGCCCCCGCGAGGGCCGCCGCAGCGATGATCTGCGCCATCGGCATCGCCGGATCGGCAAGCGCGATATTGTCGCGCACCGAGCGATTGAACAACATGTCCTCCTGGAGCACCACGCCGAGCTGTCGGCGCAGCCAAGCTGGGTCCGCCATCGCAAGATCGACGCCATCGACCAGGACACGCCCGGATTCGGGCACGTAGAGGCGCTGGATGAGCTTAGCGAGCGTGCTCTTGCCGGAGCCTGAGGGCCCGACGATCCCAACGATCTGGCCCGGAGGCACACTGAAGCTGACGTCGTGCATGATTTCCGGTCCGTCGATGCGGTAGCGAAAATCGACATGATCGAAGGTGACTTCGCCGCGGATCGGCGGCAACGCCGCGCGGCCCGAACCAATCGTCGGTTCCGGACGGGTGTTGAGGATATCGCCAAGTCGCTCCACGGAAAGACGCGCTTGGTGGAAGTCCTGCCAGATCTGGGCGAGCCGCAGCACCGGGATGCTTACGCGGCTGGCCAGCATGTTGAAGGCGACGAGTTCACCGACAGTCAAGTTTCCCTCGATGACGAGCTTGGCGCCGAAGAACAGGATTGCGACAGTGACCAGCTTGTTCACGAGCTGGATAGCCTGGCTCGCCACGTTGCCGAGACTGAGGACGCGAAAGCTGGCCGCCACATAGGCGGCGAGTTGCTCGTCCCAGCGACGCTGCATCTGTGGCTCGACAGCCATGGCCTTCAGCGTCTCGACGCCGGTGATGCTCTCGACAAGGAAAGCCTGGTTCTCGGCCCCGCGTTGAAATTTTTCGTCGAGGCGTCGACGGAAAAACGGCGTCGCACCCGCCGAGATTCCGATATAGAAGGGAAAGGCGCTCAGAACGATCAGAGTCAGCCAGGGCGAGTAGAGGACCATCACGCCCAGGAAAACGACGGTGAACACCAGATCGATGACCAGGGTCAGCGCCGAGCTCGTGAGGAAATTGCGGATATTCTCGAGCTCACGCACACGAGCGATCGAATCCCCGGCACGCCGCGTCTGAAAATAGGCGAGCGGCAGCGACATCAAATGGCGAAACAGGCGTGCACCCAGCTCGACGTCGATGCGGTTGGTCGTATGGGCGAACAGGTAGGTTCGTAACGCGCCGAGGATCGCTTCGAAAACGGCAATGGTCGCAAGACCGATGGCCAAAACCTCGAGCGTGCTCAGCCCGCGATGCACGAGCACCTTGTCGATCACGACCTGAAAGAACAAGGGGGTGACGAGCGCAAAGATCTGGAGGAAGAACGAGGCGACGAGCACTTCGCCCAAGAGGTGGCGATACTTCTGAATTGCGCCGAGGAACCATGTGATGTCGAATCGGCGCGTGAGGTCCGAGAGTGAGGCGCGGCGCGCCATCAGGACGAGGCGGCCGTTCCACAGTGCTTCGAATTCAGCGCGGCTCAGCACTTCTGGTCGCGGTGCCGAGGGGCGCTGAACGAGCACCCGATCTGCCCCCGCATTGCCGAGCAGGAGGAATCCGCCGTCCTTGAGTGCCGCGATTGCCGGCATTGGCGTTTGCGCCAAGCGCGCCCACGTCGTCCGGACCGCACGGGCCTTGAGCCCGAGCTCCTTTGCACAGCGCAGCATCTCTGTGATGCCGACAGCGGCCGAGCCCAGGCGATGACGCAGCTGCGCTTGCTCGGCAGCAACGCCGTTAATCCGCAGCAACATGGCAAGGGTGAAGAGCCCCTGGTCGCTGTCTTGGGTCATAGGTGGGCTTCCATAGCTCTCAGCCAACCACGCAACCGATCTTTCGGTTGTCGACTATTTCCATTCGTTCCGCCTATCGCCGCGCTCAGGCGTGGTGAAAGCGCGATGTAGCCAAAAACGCCAAGTCCTCGTGGCTCCCGTTTGAGTCCAACATCCAAGTCATCGCGCCAGCGCCGGTTTGGTCTTCGTGGAATCCGGCCGCCGTGAATTGATCCATCAGCGCCACAAGGCGGTCGATTTGCCCAGGGTTCGGGGTCGAAGCAACGATTCCTCCACGCGGCGAGGTACTCGGCCCGCCATCCGACGTCATCGCAGGAGGATCGGTAACCGTCATCGTCTGCGCCGCGGAGGTCGCCGTCTCCCCGGGCGTCGTGTTGCTTGCCGTGACCGTGAACGTAGCAACCGGGTGATCCGAGCCCGTATAGCTCGAAGACAGCATGAGTGCGGTAAGCGGCGCCCCTGTCGTTGATGCGCTCTCGGCAATGGTCCAGGTATTCGTACCATCCGCTTGGAGGCCGCTCGTAACGGTAACCCCGCTGGGTGCTGTTACCGTCTCGTATGTCGGCACGCCGCTGAGCTTCACCGATATCGTGTCGTCAGAATCAACGGGTGTAGCGGTGATTCCGAGCGGCACTGACCCGCCTGCCGTCACGTTCAACGACATATTGGCGATCGCCAGTGTCGGAGTCTCTGCGGTCTCGATCGCGACCTTGGCGACCGACGTCTGCCACCAGTTGCTGGCGACATATTCGTTCGAAAGCCAGAACGAATTGGGGTTGTTGGGGTCCACGGTCGCCGAGGAATAGTTGCCCCACGGTTGCACGCTGGCTCCATTGCCCGAGTTGAAGAAGCCGGTGCTTGCTTGATACAGAGCGGGCGCGCTGAACGAGCCGGGAGGATCGCTGCCCCGCTGATAGACGTAATAGTCTCCCGGATACATGTTTGGGCCGCTGGCGGTGAAATTGATGATGACATCGCCCGCTGCGTCCACCGCGATGGAGCCGTTGAAGGTCGCCACATTGGTGCCGATCGCAGTACCCGTTATGTCGCCTTCCGCCACGAGGGTCGGAGCATTGGGATTGCTGACGTCGATTTTGAACCAGTGGACCGCGGGTACGCTGGAGCCGATCGGCTTCATCTCGGCTACGCCGTAGAGAAAGCCATTGGCGTAGGCGAGGTTGCGGGTTCGCTTGTCGCCAGCGTCGAGCAGGAGGCCCGTCCCCAACTGCTGGGCCGTGTAGGTACCACCCTGATCGATATTGCCGAGACTGATGGTGCTGGCGGGCCCGAACGTGTTGGTGGCCGCGTCGTAGGTCTGCAACGTGACGACGACCTGGCTGCCGCTGGAGTAATCGCTTGCATAATAGGTCTTGCCGTTGTTGCCGGCCACGACCGTGAAGATGCTCTGCGTCGACGGCGTGATCTGGTTGGCGACGACCGTCAGCGTACCGCCGTTGTAGAGGCCGCCACCGGCGCCGGCGGTATCGCCGATGACCCAGCATTCCGTTCCGGCGTAACCCGAGATGTTGACGTTGTACTGGGACGCGGTGATGTAGATGTTTGTGCCCTCGACCGACACCATCGGGCTGTCGGCCGAGGTCAACTGACCGTTGATCGTGAGCGAGGTGTTCAGCGAAGCGAAGTACCAGCCATCGCTGGGATTGGAGTCCTTGGACACCGCAATGTCGATGTTGCTGATCGTGTGGCCGGACGCGCTGTTGTCCATGACCACGATGTAGCGCTGATTGACGCTGTCGTAGACGCAGCGCGGATGGTTCAGGGAGCTGGCCGCCGCTGCCCCGAGCGGCGAGAAGAAGTTGTAGACCGATTGCAGCGTTGGCGATCCGCCGGCGAGGTTCGTCCAT